>OIWK01001242.1_pt1 | contig 25112 bp, 22 predicted proteins | sample 1587401 | NCBI WGS metagenome assembly OIWK01 (sample SAMEA3888911, study PRJEB22519) | human gut metagenome | biome: human gut; feature: human-associated habitat; material: faeces | place: Denmark | collected 2009 | reverse complement strand
TAGATGCTCAAAACCTGCTGCTGCCGCGGGTTACAAACCCGCCCCCCAATTAGGCCGATAAATTGTAGTTTATGAGTTTGCCAACTTGCGAAGCATTTCTTCTGCACGTACTTCTTGCTTTTCGCCTAAGTCCATAAATTTTATGAGGGCTTTGCTGGCTGCACGACCTACAGGAGTGTTGGGGTGGCGAAGAGCTGTAAAGGCTTGGTCAAGAAATTCGTCCATGTCGCGTTCAGAAGGTGTGGCACCTTGCATAAAGAGGCGAGCTAAGAGTAAATAGCCACAGAGTTGAAACATCTCTCCCTCTTCGGCTATCCACTCAAAGGCACACACCGAAGCCCAGGGGGTATGACTAAAGAGGTAAAGCACGGTGCATTCTGCCTCTTCGACAAATTGCATCTGTTCTACCCAAATGCGCGCCAACTCTGCGTCCATACTTTCGGTGGGCATCAACATTCCTGCAAGGAGTCGACACTCACGAATGTTTTCTTTCCAAAGAGCTGCAGCCAATTCGTAAGTGTGAGGAAATTCGTTGGCCATTGCTTGCAGTCGTGGCAGTTCGACACCAAATATTATCTTATAGTTAAGTCCCTTTTCGCGCATTGAAGCACTTACAGGACCATTCATTACACCACGCAACGAACGCTTTATCATACGCAGTTGCTCGGCGAGTTGTGTATTATCTATTGTCATTTTTTCTTTTTTAGTTTTTGCAAAGATAGGGAGAATATAAGAATGTGCAAATGTGATTTTAAATGTGCAAATGTGAGAATGTGCAAATGTGCAAATGTGAGAATGCGATTTTAAATGTGCAAATATGAGAATGAGCGAATGGTCGCTTTTATTTACTCCTTACATAAAGAGCGAAAATTAAAGCATTCATTTGCACATTCTCACATTTGCACATTCTCACATTTGCACATTAATTAGGTTTACTCTACTATCACCTTTTGACCATTTACGATGTAAATGCCAGGTGCGAAACCTTGTAAAGCGGTAAATCCTTCAGGCACTTGTACCGTGCGAACGAGCGCACCAGCGGTGGTGTAGATGCGGACGATTTGTGCCTTACCAGCACCTATACCAATCTGACCTTGGCCACCTTGAGCTGAGAAGTGAGCCTCGCTCACAGCCTCGTTGATTTGAGTAGTAGTGGGCTCATAACCATATTTATTGTCGAGGAAGGCTACACGGCGTTTAATCCAACTTTCGATATAAGAAGCTGCAGACTGTAAGTCTCTATGGTTCTGTGTCCAACGATTTTCCTCACGCATATCAGCTTTACTCTCTTCGAAGAGTGAAGCGTATGTAGCTACGCGGTTGGCAATCGCATCTGCATCAAACAACTTACTATTACGCAGCTCAGCATAGCGTTCCGTAAGGTCAGCCTTCCAATTATATTTACTGCTCAACTTCAAGCGAAGGAAGGGAGTAAACTGGCCATGCTCGTTTTTGTTGATAAACTCGTCAAACTCTTGATTAGCCCCTGTATAGCTGGTGCTACCGTCCCAACGTTGGCCTAATGTACCGTCTAAGTCCCAAGGCGCAATGGCTATCTTTCCGCCCTCAGGTCCTTGCTTGTCGTATACATAGAAGAGCATATTCTTACCGTGATTATCACTGGCCATGATGAGTTCGAGGAAGAGGTAGTAATCACGCATCATGGGATAGTCGAAGTACGTTTCAAATCCTTCATCGAAAGCGGTCTGTGAACGCACTGCAGCTACGTGGTTTACGGCATTGTAGAGCGGTTCCCAATCTACAGCCTCTTTTTGATAGTCAGGATATTTGAACTCATAGCTACGCCAAGTCTCATTGCCCAAATAGTTATTATAACTACTCGGAGTTTTGTAAGGGAACGTCAAGTCGCCTTGCTCATGTCCCATAAACGTCTCGTAGGTCCAATCGCTTGACTTGTAAAGCAAGCCATGTACTTCGTCTTCACCCGTAGTAGACTCGGCTGCAGGCACGAACTTTTTCAGTTTCAGCTGCTTGCGGTCCATCTTCTCAGTCATACAATAGATACCATTGTGGCGGCCATTGAGTATCATCTCGACAAAATTACCACGCGTACCTGTACGTACCTTCTTCTCGCGATCAGCATAGTAAGGCTTTACGGAAAAGTCGTTCCAAAGGTCGGTACATACGCGGTTGCGCATACAAGCTAAGTCTACATACATGGCATCGAGTATCCAATTATTGTCAGAACGCAGGCCTAACAACTTGCGATCGATCGAATTGCCTTCAGCGTCACGCAGTTTTACAGCATACGACTTCTTCGGATAGTTGATAGAAGAGGCACCACGAATTTTAAAGTCAGCGTGATAGATAGAGTCTAAGCCTTCGTCCTCTGGGAAGGTAACACGGAGGGAACCTTTCGTATAACTTGTGGTAATATAATCGTCATTTACCTCAACCACGGGCAAGAAAGTGAAACGTAACGAAGCTGTGAGTTTGACAGAGCCATCAGCATTGCTCAACTCTATGGGATAGGTGCGACTGCAATTTACACGAGCAAAAGTGATATTGCCGTCAGCATCGGGTTCTGTCTCGTTGATAGTGAGCTTGTAGTCGTCAGCCGAAAGGGTCTTAGCCAAGGTATAACGGAACGAGGTCGTAAAGTTTTCACCTCCACGTGCCGATTCGGGCAGTGGATAATAATAGGTCTTATTGTACGACTCGTATGGCACTTGTTTATCACCCAACAAGAAGGAGTCGAGCGCCGTAGCGATCGACTTAGGTGTAAAGTCGATGCCGAGGTCTATGCCTTGCTGCTTGAGCAACTGGGCATGACGAATGTCAGAAGAGGTGAAGACGAAGCCTGAACCTGGATCGTTAATTGTGTAGAGTCCCACTTCACGTGCACCACTAATCCAATCTACTTGATAATCGTTCCAACAAGTGTTTTCGCTCTGTGTATTGTCAGTAGCATTGAGGTTATCTAACTTTTGAAGCGTATAACCCGTATAATCATCGTCGACATTCCAAGCAAAGCCCCAGATGTTGCCTTGTGGCTGTCCCGAAACGACACTCAGACCTTCTGTTCCCTCTTTTTCTATTGCAAAGCTAGTAGATACGTACTGTCCGTCTTTGGTGAAGACTTGCACACCATTGCCGCTTTGTACAAAATAGAATTGAGCATTATTGCTGGCATCAGTCTCTTCTGTTAAGCAAGTCGTGTTGTTTTTAAAACTTGTACCCACACCGACATAATGCTTTGAACGCAGATTGATGATAGAATAAAGCACTGGATCGCTGGTACTAGTGGTATATACCACAGGCTGTGAGAGGTGGGTCAACTCCCAATATTCGTTATTTGAGTTGGTACCATAGCTGCCACTGGTATAGTTGGTGGTTACATCGCCACCACCTGCTCCCCCAGTTTCACCAGCCAACACGTCGTTACCCTTTTCATCATAGATTTTAAAGAGTTCGTTATTGCCTGTACCATCACTATTATTATAAGTACCCAACAAGAAAGAACCCTCGGTACGAAGGTTGAATACGCTGCCTGGGGAGTAATTACTTTCAATAGAAGCATAGTTGCTATCATTGACTTTAATATTCCATAGCGTTTGGCTAGATGAGGTGGTCGTGAGCGTAAGACCTTTCGTCCTTCCATTAACGCGATTGGCAGTATAAGCCATGCGTTGTCCACTCTCTGCATTAATAAACTCGTAGCTGCTACCATTCGCACGAATGTACCACCAACTATCGTCTGAATAGGTGGAAGTAGTAAGATAGTACAACTCTGCAATAGAGTTGTGATTAGCACCTAATACTACCGAACCATAAGTATTGCTACCATTGTAGTACTTACAACTAAGGCGATATTTAGTTGTAGAATTGAAGGTGACACCTGCCCACGTCGCGCCATAGGCCACGAGGCAGAGTAACAGGAGTAAAACTCTTTTCATATATAGAGGTTTGTTAGATGTTTTTCTGATTGAATGTCAAACGATAAGTTTAGCGCGGTAAAATTACGAATAAATAAAATACCATATAAACAATAGCCCATTAAATTTTCAAGAATAGCCAAGTAGATAGGGTGTACAGTTCTATGTTCCACTTTTGATATTACAATATGAAGTCGTCTAAACTTTTATAAAGTTCTGAAGTTTCGAATTTAGCAAGGACGGGCTGAATCCGAAACTTGAGTATTCTAATAATATTTTCTCTCTGTTTGCAACTTATATAACAAACCATAAATTGCAAGTCCAAACGTTTTTTTTCAATCCCAACTACAACTAAAAAGGCGGATGCCCAAGACTCTCCACCTTGCACATCCGCCTTTGCCTATACCCATTCTATGAAGCTACTTCTTCACTCCGTATATCTCATAATCTTTCTTTCGTCTTTCTACTATCGGAGGATTCTTCCCGTCGTAGTACATATCAAACCATGTTGATGATTCTTTTGGTTTCATACTATCACTCAGTACGAAATGTTTGCCGTCCAATGACCGTTGCTGTATGTAATAATGGTGTTGTCTATAAGCCGTCTTGATGAATACTTCTCTTGATCCCAAGAAGCAAATGTCATCGTACACCCTTATCTCTGCTTTTCTGTAAGTTTCACCTTTGTTTCTTCCGCATCTCATATACACGCCACCAATCTTCAGGAAGTTCATGAAACCGATGGTGACAAATTCTGGTTTACGGGTAAAGCATGTCATATTCTCCAAATATACCCAGTATTCCTTGCCTTGCTCCGTGAAATGAAGCAAGGCATTGTCCTGCAGCTCAGCAAATTCATACGTCTGTTCCGGCTTTTCCATTGGTTTGTACAGCTCTGTGCGTACAAGGTATTTGCCTTTTCTGTTTTGCACTACTCTTATACCGTATGCCTGAGGGTATATCTTAGCATAACTGCCTAATGTCTCCCATTTGTCCAGCCAATATCTTCGATAATATACTTGATAATTGTTTTTAGTAACGCAGGTGACTCTCAGATTGGCAGGTTCTTTATAGTCAGCTAACTGTGTTTTACCATCGATGTGGTCTATCTCTATTGCTGGTCTGAAAAACCTTATATATTGTTTCTTTTCCTTTTCAAATTGCTTGATCTCTTCTTCCCATGTGTTTCTCTTTTCTACTAATTCTTCTGCGGTCATAGGGTGTAACATAATATCCCAAGCCTTGCGCCATGCCAACCCTCCTTGCTCGTCTTCCCAAATCGAAAGTTCATCGATTTTCTCCTTAAACCTATATAGTCTGTTTGGCTCTGATGGCTGCACAAAGAAATTGCGGAAGCGCAGCCCTTCGTCTGTCCCATTGTCCAACGCATTCCGCAACACGAAACAGTTCTCGTCCATCTGACGTGTCTTTACTCTCGGATAGAGGCGCAACCCGTCTGTAGTGGAAAACTCTAAAAAGCCATGCTTCTCGATCCTCGGTCGCTTGAAGTATCGCACACCATTACGCAAGTCCATCCAGGGACGTTCTCTGTCTATCTTCCGTCGAGAATACAGCTTAGCTATTCCGTATGCTTTCAGTTCTACCCTATTATATTCACAGGGTAGCACTTCCCTGCCGTCTTTATCCACAACACCCGACAGACCTTCCTTGTTGCCGACTATCTCGTAGCCGTAAGCTTCCTCCAAGTCCATACGTTGCCCCTCATGTGTCATCACGGTGATTAACTCTGTTCGTGCGTCCGAAGTAATTCTCTCTTGTTCGTTGCAAATAGAATAGGCTACGTTATACGGTCCTTCCACTTTCTCTGTCAGAATGCCTTTACCAGCGACACGTCCCTCAAACATGGCTTGCCAGTCTCTGTCATCTGATGGTAGACCAAACAAACGGTACAGCCCGACATTGTCCAATATCAAGCAATACTTCTTACCCTCAAACACACGCATGCCACGTCCTACTTGCTGCAGATACTTTGCCAACGACAGTGTAGGTCTCGCCAACTGGATAAACTCTACATCAGGACAGTCAAAGCCCTCTCCGAACAAATCAACGTTCACCAACACTTGTATGTTGGCTTTCTGTTTCAAAGAGACATTGCAAGGCTTACTATAATAATCTCCTACACTTGTTTCCTTAAACCTTTCAATGATTGCCTTTCTTTCTTCAAGCGGTGTCTTGCTGCTTATCGCCACTGCATTTATGCCATGCTGTCTGTACGCTTCTGCTATATGTTCCGCATGAGCTATATCTATGGCGTAAGTGATGCCTTTCTTGTTTGCTGCATATCTTCTCACCGTATCGCAAAGCCTCTCGATGCTTGGTTGCACATTCAGCTTCTCACTCATCTCTCTCAGCGAGAAGTCTCCGTCGGCACCTCGTTTCTTCAGCGAGTTCACCAAGCGCCAGTCCTCGCTGTCCTCTCTGATGGACATATAGTCATACAGCGATAGCCACCCATCGGCTATAAACTTCTTTGCTGACCACGACTGTAGCAGCACGTCAAACAAATCGGTGAAGCCTCGTTTGATCAGTCGGCAGGGCGTGGCTGTCAGTCCCAGTTTCTTTGCCTCAGGATAAGCATCCATCACCTCCTTGTAGGTTTTCGCCACGGCATGATGCGCCTCATCGATTACTATCAATGATGGCATTTTCTCCATTTCTTGATAATGCCTCGACAGCCATTGTATCGACATTACTTTTATACGGGAATTGTCCGATAAAAGGGAAAGAGCAGTGCCAGAAGTAGAGAAGCTACTCGTCATGGTTTCAAGCGTTTCTCTTATCTGTTCTACCAATTCACGCCGATGCACTACAATCCACACACATGGATTTTTCACTCTTCCCTTTTCGTTTTTCACTACTTCGGTCAGTAGCACGGTTTTTCCCGTACCTGTCGGCATCTGCACCATTACAGACTGACACGACTTGAACGCCGTGTCAATCTTCCCCAGCATTTCTTTTTGGTAGTCGTAAAGTCGTATTTCCTTCATGTCAACTTCGTCTCGGCAACCACATCGAGGGTATTTCTTTACGAGTCTTTGAATTAGCATTGGTGATGTCAATCAGTATCAGATACCACTGATCCTTTCCTCGACGCTCTCCAGATATGTAGTAGACTTTATTGGGTTGGTCTCTTAGTATCATGTACAGGTCCAAGAACTGGAATATCCTATCATTTGCCACGCATTCCCGATGATGCATCGGTATGCCTGCCATATCTCTGTTTTTATAGAAATAATAGTTATAGCCAACTCTCAGCACGTCCATAAATCCTATATGCTCTACCACCGGACGCTCATCAAATTCCTGCATGGTGTACAGATTTACCCACGCGGTTTTGTCTTCTTCTGCGAACACGACCTCTGCTATATTGTCATCCGAGAGTTTTACGCTCTTCAATCCTTCCAGAATGATATGGTGGTCATTGTTGCTGATGGCATACTCTCCTGTCAGATAATGCTCACAGACGTATGCGTCCTTGCTGTTGTATTCCTTTCCTCTGTTCTTGTTGATAGCATAATAGGCGTATGTCACAAGGCATTCTTCTCCATTGATGGTTTTATAGATGCTGTTGCTCTGCTGTTTGCGTTTTTCCCCAGTAATATATTCTCTTCCATAGGTTTTCACTTCCAGCATCGAGCCTTGCGCACTATCCATATAGAGATATTGCTCCTTGGTGCCTACTGCCAGTGGTGACCATGGGTCTTTTCGTCCTACGTATTCAATGGCTTCATTTTTATTGTTCAGCAGGTAGTACTTTGTTGTATCATCTTCTGTCTGACTGATTAACTGCCAGTTAAAACGCATATCATCGTAGGTCTTATATATCCCATGCATATTGTCACCAATACGGATATAATTCTCGTCCTTTAAATATCCAAACTTTATTTTCCGCATAATGTAATTAGATAATCGAAATAATCTAAAATGGCAGTTCTCTTCTTGGAACGCCATAGTCTGTACAACTCTCCATTTCATCTATCTCTTTCCATGCTTCATAAAGACTTCAAACAATGGAACAAATGCCATAGCAGCCTTTTTACCATCATTCTACGTATTCGGTCCTATCCAAGCCTTGTCGATTTCTTCACGCATGGTAGGAGTGAAACCGATAAAACTGTAGTTCTTCCATGACTTCACCGTGCGCATGGCAGCAGGATACTTGTTGGGATAATTATTCTTGATGTCTTGCAGCATATGTCCAAGTGTCTCTGCCATACACTTGGCATGCATATATCTTTTTTCATCTGTCTCACTGGCTGCATAGTTACAACAGTCCGTGTACCATTCTTCATGCGGAAGGTCACTCTCCACAACATATTTACGGTTATCTATGGCTTCTGACCTAGATGTCAGGTAGTGGATTAGTACTTCATGAGGCAATGCCTTCTTTATCCTTTATACGCCCCATCCTTGGTCTCAAATATCACACTCGGCTCTATTACTTCCACCGTGTGCCATACACCTTTTGGTATCTGGCATCCATACTTTGCCTCTGCTGGACAAAGATGAATGCGTTGCACCTCACGGTACTCCACTTTCCGTGTTACATCCTGCGCATCTATAGCCATAGGCAAGGCATTGGATGCAGCATTCTCGTATGTCACTACCTCCTCATATATCACTTCATCCAATTTTCCACACAAGCAGACAACTGTTTCTGTCGTATCTTCATGTCTGTGTATAGGTACAACAGTGCCTGGCAACAAAGCAATCAACATACGCTGACTTGTATCAGCCTCTGACGTGCGCAAGTCGAAACATTTGCGCAATTTGGGGTTCATAGTGGCTTGTTCAAAGAGCTTACCTAAAAAGTCTTTATCAAATTCCATAGTCATTAATCATTTGGTAGGTGATGCGCCTTTCTTGGCACAAATAAATATTTGCAGAATTGCCAAATGGCATACATTAATCTTCTCATCGTTCTGTGACAATAACCTTAAATGTTTGGAATATAAGTTTGATATCATACCAAAACGAGCTGTTCTTCACATACTCCAAGTACAGCTTTATCTTCTCCTGCATAATCACATGGATATAGTAATCCTCAGGATCCTCTGCCTTTTCCATCAACTCATTCTCGTTTCTAAACTTAATACTTGCTGGGTCAGTAATACCAGGACGAACATCTAATACGTGCATCTGTTCGGGTGTCCAGTAATTCACATAATGACGCACCTCAGGACGAGGACCAACCAAACTCATATCTCCTATAAATACGTTTATAAGCTGGGGAAGTTCATCAAATTTATATTTACGGATATAATATCCAGAACGTGTAACACGAGGATCACGGCCACCAATAGTAACTAACGAACCCTTATCAGCTCCCACTCGCATCGAACGAAACTTGAATATTCGGAAATCCTCATTTCCACGTCCCACACGCACTTGTCTATAAAACACGGGACCTTTAGAATCAAATTTGATCCAAATAGCCAATATTAGAAATAATGGACTTAAAACAATTAATCCACAACCAGAAGCAACTATGTCAAATAATCTTTTCATACTTTTAGGGTAAGAAAAACCTGAAGATAAAGATATTGTCTTCACCTCCAGGTCTATGATAATTAAAGATTAAAGTTCAGATACAATTTCTACAAAATTCTCTATTACATATTCCAAATCCTCGTCCGTCATCTTCGTGTTCAAAGGCAGAGTAATCTCATTCTCAAACATGTGGAATGCATTCGGAAAATCCTTGATGTCGAAGCCCAACTTCTTATAGGCAGTCATCATAGGCAGCGGTTTGTAGTGAACGTTGGTAGCAATTCCACGCTCTGCCATCTTTTCTATCACCTTGTTTGTTTCCTCACGAGTCTTGCCCAATAAACGAACCAAGTACAAGTGACCAGATGAAATATGCTCCTCATCATAATGATTCAGCACAGCCACATTCAAAGGTTTCAAGGCCTCATCATAACGCGCAATCATCTTGCGTCTACGCTCCAACATACCCTTATAACGCTGCATCTGTACCAGTCCGATAGCAGCCACCACATCCGTCATGTTACACTTATACCAAGTGCCGATGATGTCATACTCCCAAGCGCCCAACTTCGTCTTAGCCAAAGCATCCTTATTCTGACCATGCAGACTCAGCAACTGCGCCTTTCTATACAGATTCTCATTCCAAGTCTCACCCTCAATCTCAGGTACACCACTAAAAGCATTCTCGTCACACTTATCCAAGTCCTTCATCACCTTTTCTTTACCAAAAGGCAAATTCCATGTCAAAGCGCCACCTTCAGCAGTTGTAAAATTCTTTACCGCATGGAAAGAGAAAGAAGAGAAGTCAGCAATCGCACCTACCATCTTCCCCTTACGCGAAGCCCCAAAAGCATGAGCCGCATCACAACAAATAGCCACACGTCCAATCATCTTCTGCAAATCCGTTTTCGGGGTAAAGAGATTCTTCTTATGCTCAACAATCGCAAACAAACGATCGTAGTCACAAGGAATACCAGCCAAGTCAACAGGTATAATAGCCTTTGTTTTTGGAGAGATAGCAGCCTCAACAGCCTCATAGTCCATTTCAAGGCAATCCTTCTGTACATCAACAAAAACAAGCGTAGCCCCCACGTGTTCCACAATCGAAGCACTTGCTGTGTAAGTATAAGCAGGCACTATAACCTCGTCGCCTTCACCCACACCCAACAAGCGCAAAGCCATTTCGCCACAAGCCGTTTGCGAGTTCAAACACACAGCCTTGTCTACGCCAACAAACTCAGCTACTTCTTTTTCCAACTTCTTTGTACGCGGTCCAGTTGTTATCCAGCCAGACAAAATGGCATCACGCACTTCTGCAGCCTCAGCTTCCGTCATATCAGGCGGAGAAAAAGGCACATTACGCAATTTCATTGTCATAATATGATATAAATATTAATTGATTAAATTATATGTTTGGAAAAAATCAAAAATCAACGATTTATTTGTTTGGAAAAATTCATTCTTGCAATCTATATAACTGATTTTCAGCATTTTACAAACCACGTTTTTTCTGCATGGTTTTGCAAGCAATAATGCACGCCTACACAATAATTCAGCCCGTGCATATTATTGCAGAATATGATGGTAGAATAGCTTCAAAAAAGAGCAGAAAAAAATCATGGATTTTGAACACCCTACCCCGTTAGGGGTGAAAGAAGGTAGCCAGGTATGTGAAGGAAACTTGTTTCTCTTCTCATGCCTGGTTATATGTTACGTCATCATCAAACGGGTCACCCTGTTATGGGTGAGATTGCACCTAGGCGAATAGCCGTTTTCACAGGACATGCATATCGCAAGTCGTATATTGCACAGCAAGCCTACTTTTCGAAGAAAACTTGTACCATAAAACAGGTTGAATAAATAGAATACAAAATGCTGCCGTATGAGCATCATAACCCATACAGCATATCAAAAAATAATTTATTCCTTTTAATTTATTCCTTTCTTCTCAAAAAGCCATATACAAACTGCCACACATAGCCAATCATGCTATAGTGTGCCACATATTTGTATTTCCATGAATATTAGAATCAAAATTGTTTTACTTCTTCAAAATGTTTTATCGTCAACATCGAAATTTAAATGCCATGTTTGATAGAATTTTTCAATCCCAAAATCAAACGTTCGAGGAATGATTCTGGCAACACTTTATATTTCCATCGAATAGCAAATAATTCTTTCCATTTTGCCAACATTCCATCCTTATCTCGATGTTTCACATCTTTAGTCTCAAACAAATCAATCAAAGCTAACTGCTGATACCTTTCATCTACGCCGATAAAAACAAATTCTGATAAATCAATACCAAACAACCGGAAACCCAAAGAAAGGAAAAGGTCATTCGTTTTCACCATTCGTGACTCCTTTAGATATTGCAGCAAATCATGCTTATCAATATTACTTTTATTCTTTGAAAGAAATAACATTATATCAAGCAACTGACGGGAATTATATCCTTCTTCACTTCCAAAATGCCTTGCAAGATGCCTAAGTAAGAAAATATAATTATCCAAAGGTTTTAAAGTGTAATACCCCTCTGGTTGTAAATCTAGATATTCCTTGCTCTTCATAATCTGCTTCTCCGAAGTTTTATCAGCAGAATACTGGTTAATTGCCAAAAGTGTCTTATGGTTTTCTACAACAACGCCATTAAACACAAAAGAACAATGCTTATCATCTTCATGGGCGATATTTATGCCCAACTGCCTAACAATGTCATTTCCTTTTTCATAATTTCCCATTAAATACACATCAATATCACCACATGGACGATGGGATGGCATTGGATAATATTTACTTAGCTCATAACCTTTTAACAAAAGGACATTGACCCCATTATCTCGCATGAGATTAACAAAGCGTTTTAAAACCTTTAAATGAAAATTATAGCTACGTTCAATCGCTAATGCGTTTCCAATCCAAGGCAATAAAACTGCAGAATTCGGACGGTTGTAAGTTGGCAATCTGTCAAACGAATCCAAGCACACGCCTGACAATCCTTGAGTAATTGCCACTTCTCTTATTTTAGCCCATTCATATTCTGTAATGTTCGAGAAAGAAATCTCATTCGAAATGCCAGGCATGAAGAGATTCTGAATAAGAGCAAATAAAATCTGATGAGACGAATCAAGGTTTAGCATTTTATTTCCTCATTGTTTTGTACAAAATATTCAAAATACAAGTTGGCATCATCTTAGCAGCAGCATAAACCAGCGCCCATAAATCCGCACTCAAGCCGAAATGAAGCATTTTATTTACTCGATGACGAAGCAAAAATATATTCATTGCATGTTTCCAACCTCTTCTACGCGTAAAGAAATTATCATCCAATCTGAATCTAAACAAATATTCAGGCACGTTGGCAAACGTACACCCAACAGCAAAACCCTGTGCCCACATCATAGTATCTTCTCCAAAATAGGTATCAAGAGAATACAAACCAGCTTTCTCTATGTAAGAACGTCGAAACATAACCGTAGGATGAATCATACAATCACGCTTACGAAACATTTTTTTACATCCAACATGCGTTTCGGGCATTTGTTTGCGATAATATTCACTACCATCACTAATAATCTCTACAGCCCAAGTTCCCAAGCATTCCACCTCGGGATACTTTTCATAATACAAAATTTGACGTTCAAAACGATTCGGTTCACTGATATCATCCGCATCCATACGAGCTATAAACTCATATCCCTTAGGCATTACAATTTGGAGCAAATCATTAAGAGAATGCGCCAATCCTTTATTTTCCGTCCGTCGATAAATCTTGACACGATCATCAGATATGTTGGATAAGAAAGCATCTACATCCCCACAAATATCCCCATCATACTGAATATAAAAATCAAAATTACTATAAGTCTGATGAAGAATACTTTCAACCGCCAACTTTACAAAATCCAACCTGTCATTTCTGTAAAGCGACATAATGACTGCAATCTTCCGGTGCTTTTGTGCCTTATAAGCAGTATCTGAATAAATAAAGTTCTCTTTCATATTTATTTATAGTTATATCCACCATTCACCTCTATCAGACTTCCATTGACAAACGAATTGTCTATACAAAAACGGAATGCATCAACAATTTCATCTATCGTTGCAAAACGATGAATAGCAGTTTTCTTGTAAATATTCTGTTTTATCTCTTCTGGCTTCTCCTTTTGCCATGGTGTTTCTACAAAACCAGGAACAATAGCATTTACAGTTGTGCCTGTTCCCTCAAATTCCTTCACTAAATTCTTGCATAAAGCATGAACTGCTGATTTTGTTACACCATAAGCCAATACTGTAGCATGAGGATTAATGCCCATTTGTGAACCTGTAAACAATATGCGGCTTCCGTTTGGAATAATAGGGAAAAACTCTCTGCACATAATATAATGAGAGTTTACTGCGACCTCCATCATAGCATCCCAATCTTTATCCGTATACTCTGTAAATGATTTACGAATAGACATTCCTGCATTACAATGAAGACAATCTAAGTGATCTGTTTTGCTTTTAACGTAATTGATAAAACGATAAACTTCCTTACGTTTGGTTTGGTCGGTCTTTATTGCCTCAAAGTTTTCTATATTTTCAGTAAAGTCCGCGCCAACGTATGTGGCAAACACATAATAGCCTTTACTTAAAAGCATTTTGGCAACGCCAAGTCCCATACCTGACGTACCACCAGTTACAACTGCATATTTCATAATATCGTCAATTTTTCTTTTTTGTTAAACTTTTCTATAATGTTTGCTATTGCAATACTTTCGCTTCTACGGAGTTTATAACTACTCTTACGACCATTGACTATCATAGAAACAAACTCTTGAATTTCGTATCGAAGTCCGTCGCCATCGTAACTATAAAAATACTTCTTATTCTTTCGTTGGTCTTCGTATCTTATCTCAAAATAGTCCGTCAACCACCATGGAGCTGGTACATATATATAGCCTTTTGTACCAGACACAACTAGATTACCTTCTGTCTTTACTCCTATTCCTAATGTTGCTGATGAAGTGGCATGGCCATATTCCATGTTTACTTTGGTATATACATCCACACCATCCTCTATTTTGGAATAGAAATTTACTTTTTTGACATCCTTGCCCAACAATCTGATTATTGCCATTAGATTCAACGAAGCATGCTCGTTCATTGCCCCTCCAGCCTCATCAGCACTTAACTCGCGCGTTGGAGCTGATACCATTTTTGACAAAGATGCTTTTATGTCCATCACGTCTCCTATAATTCCACTTTTCACAAGAGTTACTAAATGATTGAATGACGGACAAAAGGCTGTTTTGCTTGCCTCAAGCAAAACTAAGCCTTTTTTTTCTGCTATATCATATAGTTCTTTCGCTTGTGCTGAAGAAAGAGTAAATGGTATTTCACACAATACGTGTTTACCCGCAAGCAAAGCACGCCTTGTATAATCGTAATGTGTCAAATGTGGCGATGCTACATATACAGCATCTACAGATTTCAAGAAATCCTCGTAACAATCTGAATATGCATTAATTTCAAATGATTTAGCAAAATCCTCTGCTCCAATATTGTTGGTATTATAAACAGAAACAATCTCTACTCCGCTTACAACTTTTGCCTCTGGCACAAAACGTTTTGCAATACGTCCGCTTCCTACAATACCTATCCTAAACACCTCTTGACTTTCTGCCCGAAGCATGGTTGATGAAACTCCTTCAGTACGTGGCAAGTAAATCACCTTGCAATATTCATTCAAATAATCGAATTTTCCTTCCCAATCAGAACCTATTGCGAAAATGTCAACATCATACTTCTGTATGTCATCAATCTTTTGCCCTAAATAGTCTTCTATGATTATTTCATCTGCATAGCCTGTACGTTTGACAGCCTCAACACGTTCCAACACATTATTACGCACATTAAGTTTACCACGTCCGCGATCGAAACTATCACTTGTTACACCAACAATCAGATAATCACCAAGTTCTTTGGCACGTCGCAGAAGGTTTATATGACCTTGATGCAGTAGGTCGTATGTTCCGTATGTTATAACCTTTTTCATAAAACTTTTTTACCAATCTTTTTTTTGTCTCATATACCAATCTTTTATCGGGCGTAATTTATCTTTTATATTACTTTTAACAACTACTTTAAAAGTTCCATTACGCCAAATACGTTTTCTCTCTTCGCGCATTTTCTTACGTATATTCGCAAGTTCATCCATCCTCGGAAAATACAATTCTTCGCTTATATTGACAAAGACTTTTCTATCTACATCAAACCATTTGTCAGACATCAAAGAGAATGATTCTTCGGGATCAAGGGTAAGATTATACAATTCTTCATTACCATTCTTTTTTGTATATATATATTTATAATCCTTATAAACAATGGCAAGTTTACGACTCTTTTGGGCTCTATATGCAGAGTCACAATAAACAAAGTTTCGGTGAGGAATCTCATTTTCAAAAAGAAGAGAAAATAAATCTACAGACGAAACATTTCCATTGTATACTGATAACCCTTTTTTTCGAGGCAATATCAAAGGTATATTAGCCACTTTGTTATAAACATCAAAACCATATGCAAGTTTACCATGGTTCCCATTTAAATTGCCATGGTCTGCTGTTATTGCAATACATTCATCTGAAACTAGAGTTCTAACCATACCGACATATTTGTCAAACATATCAATGTCTGACCCATATCCAGCTCGTCCTCTTACTACATGCGGCAGATGTAACCAAATAAACACACTTTCATCTGTTTCAAGCAATGACTGCAATTTTTGCCTTATCATTTCAAGAGTTTCCATGGCTTTCTTGTCATTATTTTTGACAGCCCCTTCGATTTTTTTGTGAAAACTCACTCTTTCTCTAAACCCATCAATATTATGTATTGTAACATCATTACGGAAATAATCAAAGTATTCTGGAAGAAATCCCCAATCTACATCCCACACTATATGGCATTTGTCAAATCCAATTTTTTTTGCCTTGGTAAAAATTGTTTCGCCTTTGTATTGAAAATGTATTCTTTCATACATTTGGAAATCAGTTTCATGAGCAAATTGTCCCGTACACATACTATAAAAAGCCATTACGGTTGAACCTGCCGCACAATAATAGTTATTAAACAAAGTTCCTTTTGCTACAAGCTCATCAATATTAGGAGTTGCTACTTGATATGCCTTCTTTCCATAAATATGCAAATAATCCTTGCACAAGGCATCTTTTGAAATGAGTATAAAATTTTTTCTTTTCTTATCCATTTTATTTCTTATTTTCTTGATTTCACAACAATGGCAGGATTACCTGCAACCACACTATATGGAGGAACAGATTTGGTCACAACAGCAGAAGCACCAATAACACTGCCTTTGCCTATAGTTACACCAGGAAGTATTGTAACTCGCGACCCTATCCAAACATCATCTTCGATAACTACGGGCTTCTCTTCAGACCACCCTTGTTGATCCATCGTTATATCTGTTCTACTAAAATCATGATTTTGCGTATAGATAAAGACTTCAGGCCCCATCATAACATGCTTGCCTATTTTTACCCCCCCCGAAACAAGACTATTGCGTCCTATACCTGAGAAATCTCCAATACAAACACGTCTTGCTATTATAGCATGTGGCTGAACATTTACAAATTTTCCACATTTTTCTATATAGCCCTTTACAAGATAGAAACGGATTTTCTCAAATACACCTTTATAACTATTTTGAGATTGAGGTAGATATTTTGCTATTTCTGAATATAGTACATAGCATACCATTATTTTAACAAATCTAAAACACTTCATCATCTAAACTATTTAAAATCTAATATTCTCTTTTGAACAAAATCCACAAAAGCTGCAAATTGTTTTTCTGCACATACATTTATCATACTTGGTTTAACATTATTTTTTATCAAAGTCACATTTTGTTTCAAAATATTATATAATGTATCATAAAGAGATTTTTCATTATTATCAAAAACTATCCCAAGTCCTCTTTGACTTACAAGTTCTTGTGCAGAGCATGTATCAGAACACACAATTGGAACCCCTAGAGCCGCACTCTCGCCAAAAACCATCGGTGCAGCTTCATGTAATGAAGGTAACAAAAATGCATCTGCATTCTTAATGTAAGGATATGGATTTTCCTTGTTTCCTACAAATCTAATTCTATTTTCCAACCCAGCTATTTTAACCATACTCTCCAACTTACCTCGTAGAGGTCCATCACCTACAATTGTCCAAGTATAATTAAGTACACCATTTGATTTTAAACAGGTAAACGCATTTACAGTTCGTTCTAAACCCTTAACTGTACTTATACGACATACACTCACAAAATTAAATATACCCTTATTATATTCGATTGCCTCTAGAGCCTTTTGCTGAACATCTGCAACATTGATAAAATTTTCACATATAATTACCTTGTTCTCCAATGTGGGAAAACACTGGATAAAACTCTTTTTACACGACTCAGATACACAAATAATAGCATCCAATTGTGAATAAGCTTTTTCTTGATTTGCATTATATCCTCCAAAGTTTCTATAATCACAATGAATCATCACTGCAGTAAACTTTGCATTTACCTTTTTAACTACAAATTCATTACACCCTTTAGATAATGATTTCCAAGCGTCATCTTGCGCATATGCAATAGCCAAATCATAATCTCCAACATTATGAATAAAAGGCCAATAGAATCTTCTGGCAAATTCGCCACTTTTTACTTTTGACAAGCCTGTATATATTACACGACCAAGAGCAAAGAACTTCGAATCTCTTTGAATTTCTCTTTGAGTCTTACCTAAAATGTGAAGAAAAGATTGTGTCTTTATTATTTTCACATTATTAGGTATTTTGTCTTTATCTATACTATCTTCATCAAATGTCAATAGATGACAGTCCATCTTATCATGAACATAAGCAAGATAGTTGTAAAGAGAAGAAGCTACACCTCCTGTTTTTAAATTATCTACTACAATTAAAGTCTTTAATCGTTTCATATTCTATTTTTATTACTACATAAATCCTTAATGAAAACCGAACTCCATACTGTATGGAACAAGTTCACCATGACCGAGGGACGCGTTATACAAACAAAAGAATACATAATAAACTGCAAAACACACTGATAGGGGATCTTTTGACAAATGATTTGATTTTTTGTATAGATAGTCTGCAATATACAAAATTTGAAATATTGTAAAAACCAAAGCAATACGCCCCACATTGCTGCCTAAGTTAACAGTCAAGAATTGCACTACCACACCAAAGAAAAATAAGTTATCTTGAAAATTCGTCTTAGTATCTGCATTATTCCGTTTAAAAATTAGCATTAATATAATAAACTTCATAAATTCGACGATAAACCCAACGAAAGTTCTTGATGTTGTCATCACTTCATCAGTATAATACTCATAAGCAGAATCTGCCAAATAGCCAGATATATAATTTTGGTACTGAATTGGAGCCACAATATTCAATAAGAACAAAGCTATAGCTATTAATATCAATGTGTTCTTCTTAAACGTCCATCTTTTAAGAAGGATAACAATAATCGCAATAATACTAGTCACATGAAACATTGTAGCAATCAAAACTGAAAAAAGGAAAATCAGAATACTCTTTTTTTTATCTTCCAATAGATATGTATAGCCTAATAGCAAGATACAATCAGCAGTTAGTTGTCTTGCAATATTAAACATTTGCAAATAGAATAGACACGAAAATACAAATCCAACAAGAACTAAATTTGCATTTACTCGTTGAGCAGCTTTAACTACGCATCCAATAGATATTATAGAGAATATAATAATGATCCATCGCATTGACTTTCCGATATAATCTATATAATACACTAGATACACATAAATAAGCTCTGGCTGATTCATCAAATCTTCTATGAATAACGATCTACTCAATCCACGCCCGTTAAGATAGTTAATGGTATCCGTACCTACTTGATCACCTCTAAATGCAGCAAAGAATAACAATGCAAACATTATAGCGATTCCTGCCTTTTTACTATTTGAATAATTAAAGGCAATAATAATTAACACAAAAAATAATAGAAAATAAAACGTCATTTTTGTTATTTTACCGTAATTAATCGAACAAAGGAAATAAATTTAACACCCCAAAAGAAACGATAATACAGAAATTGCAATACTATTTTTTTGTACCCCCGTAATGAGGCGATATATGGATTGTTTTTCCAGCTTGGGTATATATCCTCAAACTCTTGTAGTAAACTTTTCGCCATATGCCTATTGTTGGAACAACTGAAAAGCGTAATCATTGTTGAATAAAGTAAGTTCTTAATTCCTAAAAACTCCTTTTCCTTGATATACTTATCTGGAAAGTTCTTTTGAACATACTGATACGAACACACAAGCGATTCTACTGCTTTCATTGTTGGTCTTTCCGATGCCGAATCCGATCTTCTAAAATAGTTGTATAGACATGACACAGTTGCTGCATACCTATATGCTTTAGCCATAAGAAGTGGAACAGTAGCAACATCCTCTCCATTGCGCAAATCCGGCAAAAGAGTATCCTTCATAATGTCAGTCTTCACCATAAGCATACAAAGCGAATCGGCATCAAGACAAAAAGCCTCTTCTCTACTAATCAATCCCGAACGATTATAGACAGGACGGGATTGGGAATTACCATGTTCATCAACTACCTTATATCCACAAAAAGCCATATCTGCAGCATTATCCTCAAGCAAACTAACCATTGTTTTCAAGAAATCTGGTTCATACCAATCATCACTATCACAAAAGGTTATGTATTTAGTATCAGCCTCTAATATTCCCTTATTTCTACTGACAGCTGGTCCACTATTGCATGAGTTCTGCAAAACCATTATATCCAACCCTGAAGTTGCCTGCAATTGAAGCAGATATTGATAAGTATCGTCCGTTGACTTATCGTCTACAAGAATCACTTTAAACTTTTGAAACGACTGATCAACTAATGAATCTATACACCTTTTTATATATTTAGCTACGTTATAGCAAGGTATCACTATTGTTACCATAATATTAAATCACACTTTTAAACAAAAGAAAGTAAAACACCAGTTTATTTTTAATCGATAAATATGAACACTTATATACACGCGACCTTATTTTACCAACACTTCTCCTCCATATCGAAAGATCCTCTTTGTTTTTCATAGCCAGCGAAACTATCAAATAACTCTGCTCAAAAATATATTTTGTCAAAGCATCCTTGATCTTTCCAGTGGCTTTACCATCGAGGAATTGCTCTATAATCTCTACATTGGCAGTTGCTTGCAGAAAACGCTTTCGAATTTTCTCATCGGTAACATCTTTCGTGATAGAGGTCGGATTCGTATAATAATAATACAATGATTTAGGCAAGTAAGAAATCCGTTTTACGTTCCATAATATTTGCACGATAAGGGCTGCATCTTCACCCATATTATGAGTAGGATATTTTATATCATGGTCTGTATATTCTTTCCGTCTAACAAGTTTATTCCATAAGCAACCAGCTATTCTCCATAAAAGGATATCCCCAATAACATTTTCTCTTTCTTTAGAAATAAGTCCTTTCGAGTACTGCTCATTTTCACAATCCGTTGAATAGAAATCACACACTATAACATCTGCATTTTCCTCAATGGCTTTATTGTACATATCCTCATACATATGTATGTCAACCCAATCGTCACTATCACAATGAATGACATATTCACCTGTAGCATTCAGCATTCCCCATTTACGAACTGCTGCTTGTCCACTATTTTTTTCCATACGATGAATCACAACTTGACTCTTGCGATGAGGATATTCCTCCAACACACGTTTTAGAATCTCAACACTCTTGTCAGGAGTACAATCATCAATAAACAAGTACTCAATATCATCAAGTGTCTGCTCAAACAGACTGCGAGCACAACGCTCTATATACTTTTCAACACCATAAACTGGTATTATTATACTTACTTTTGGCATATTCATTTTGTTTTATCATTTTATCAAGACATTATATTATGTATATACTTCAGTTTCTGTTCTATCTCTTCATTCGGTCTGAACGTGCCACGAACGAACTTTTCAAAGATAGCATAACTATCAAAGATTGAACATATATCCGTTGCGATGCTCTTTGCTTCATATTCCTCTTCGGCAGGATCGTCCGTCTTTATTAGGTATGGCTGAATAAAAACACAGAAGGTAGCATAATCAGCTTCTGTGTTCTGATATTGATTTATCAATTCATCACACATAAGATTGGTATCAATACCAACATATTCATCACCTTCTCTGTAATAATTTTGAACATAACAACCCGATTTAAGGAATCTATTAAAAGGAGTTCCTTTTGGGGATATTTCACTTGGTGATGGCTTTCCATTTATCTCTATGTATTTCACTAACGACATTCCTGCAAGCATTTCAAGTTGGTTCCTTTCAAATAAATCCAATGCAATATCATCAGGTTCGTAATCATCTGGGTATGCATTATAAAAGGAAGCTAATAGATGATTTATCTTCTCGAGAAACTTTCCTTTGCTAATGGAATATTCAAACAAAGATATTAGTTGTTTTCGCAATTCATCCACGTCAACTCCTCCTCGTATCCAGTATCTATCCGATATTATCTGTCCAATGCCTTTATCACTCAACCTGGGAATGAACTCAAGCAACGCGCAGATATAATTGCGTATGACCTTAATATCTTTATATTCATGCATATAGTAGCTTCTAAAATGCTCATATAGCGAATCAAATGAGTCCTTCCTACACATCCATACATTAACGCCCTCTCGAACCACATCTAAATCGTCTGCTATCATAAGCATCTCAAATTCTGTGGCTCCAATTGAATTATTTGGTAAGCGATAACAGAAATAATTAGCATAGCTAAGTTGCGAACGCACTTCACGCGAAGTCAGTTGAGTTTCATTATTACTATAGAACAATTTCCTCAGAAGTTTGTCACTCGGAGTATTGTCTTTACCCTCATAAACTAACAACCTCGATTTTGACAATCCTCCTTTATTTAGTTTCAGCAAAATCATCGGTTTATACATCAATGTGCGATGAATATCAGGATATGCAAAATGTAAAAGCTCAATCCCGATAAAATCCTTTACTACAAAATCTTTAGTATGAGCAAGAATCGATTTTAGGTTCAAGGCAAAGACATTAGCAAATCGTCGTGCCTGTCTAAAATTAGGGACAAAATCGGTGAATGACAATCCATCAACATTAAACAATTGCATAACCAATTGCTGAAGTCTTGCAGCCTGCCTTTCGTTAAGTGAAGCTATACGAACAGTCTCATCCATGAACACATCAAGCAATGTCTCATCCTCAAACTTCGGTAAAGATACCTCCAAATGAAAGATCTTCTGGATATATTCTTCTGCACGTTTAATGTTCTTTGATTCGTTTAATACATTGCAGATATAATCACGGTCATAGGCAACGACAAACACAACATTACGGAAGTTTGCTGTAATTCGGATAAGTCTTAACACCTCAAACAATTCATTCCCCTCTAATCGGTCAAGGTCATCAATAAATATAGCAAAAGGCTTGGAACCATCTATAGTTATAGCTTCTTCTATTTTGTCCTTAAGCGATTCAAGCGTTTCTTCCTTCTTGCTCAAAGGAAGTATCTTGGCAAAAAAAGTAAGAGCTGGATGAATATCTGCATCAAGAACTATATCTTGGTATTTTTGAATTGCTTCATGCAACGACTCATCATTATTCTCTGTTTGTTCACGCATCAAAGCAAAAAACTGTGATATAATCTGTTCTTTATCTGTACATGTCCAAGGATTGAATGTAACTACTCGATAATCAGCATTCATTTGCTTCTGCATACTCTTGAGAAAAGAAGTTTTACCACTACCCCAATTTCCAGATATACCAATCGCAAGCGATTCTTTCTTCAAACGATCCCGTGGCATAAGCGCCAACAAATCACTTACATAATTATCCCATCCTGTTTGTCTAAGTTCGCTATATACACCATCCATACAATACCCCTTTCTGTCATCTACATTAGAGATATTAGCATTTTCTGCTTTGAGCAATTTTCTTGCTATTGCTATTACATCAATAATTAATATTGCCATCAATGATATAATCAGAAACGCCCCATAATCTATGTCTATGAAAAACACTTTTGCAAATATCCAAAAAGTGTTTTTAAAAAGGTACAGAATGGCAAAAACACAACCTATACATCCCAACACACTGCCATTACTCTGAAATACTTTCTTTCCTATAATAAAGAAGAAGTATACCAATGTTAGGGTGAATAGAAAATTGAACCAGTTGTTTGTTGTACAGGCTTTATATACATAGTTAAACAACTTGCCTACCCACATTTGGCTTATATAAGTCTCTATATCACTTTTCAAGGCATAGAAACCAGAGAATAATAGAGTTACAAGGAGTGAATAATATGATTTACTCATTAAGATTAGTCAACAAAAGATTCTTACACTCTCTTCTCTTCTCCTCCAATATCCCATTAACCATAGTCCAATCTATAGGTTTTGAGAAATCCACATCATCAAGATTGTCTGCATCAAGGAGTCTGTCTTCAAGATGGAACATCTTTAGTAATGAGGTGAAACGACTCATTCCTCGACTTACATTACCGATAGCCCAAAATGGCTTATTAAAGATAATGCTGAACACCATACCGTGAAAGCTATCTACAATAGTCATTTCTGCATCCATAAAAGCACGAAGCCATGTTGTAACACCAGGGAATACACAATCCTCAATGCACTTCTTTACATCTCCTTTAGTACGTGTCTCAGTTTGGCACTTTGGCAATACTTGAAAAGCCTTTAACCCCTTAGCTTTTGCTACTTTCTGTATAAACGCCGATTTCTTTGCATCTGGATCAAGGATATAGTTGAAAAGTGTACCATCAGATTTGGGCTCTTTTTCCTTTTCTATCAATTGTATATAATCTTCTTTAGTAAGAAGCATTGTAGGGTCAAGAACGTGCACGGCATCAACACCAAGATTTTCTTTACAGAGCTTTACTCCCGAATCTTCTCGAACAGATACCATGTCAAACTTCTTAGCTAAAGGAACACAAACTGCTGTCTGTTGTGGAGTAAACTCCCATTTATCTGTACCAAAAGAAGCTGCATAAGCTATACGTTTGACTTGTTTGTCTTGCACGAAGTCAAGAAACATAGAAGAAAGAAAAGCATTATAACAAGGTCGCCAACACTGATCGCTACCAACCACATAAGCATCATATTTTCCTTTTGAAGCTTGCTTTACAAATTCTTCATACGAATGCATAGCTTCAGTATGATTGATGTACGTATTGATAAAATGATGTGTATTGCGTTGAATTATTGCTCGTTCATTATTGTTAGGCTTATACCTCAATTTAGGGTATCTACTTGGAAGAAGCGCATGCAATACCTGCACTTTCATTCTATACAACATGGCACGGAGTCCACTGCCACCTCCCCAATCTATAGTCTCCACCTCATGTCCTGCTCTAACAAGTGTCTGTTGCAAAGCATAGTTCTGCAACAAACCTCCATAATTAGCATGAAGTGGTTGTGTTAGTATTCCTATTTTCATTAGTTCGTTATTATATCTTTAGCTGTTACATTACCTTCCCCCATATTTGCCACTACAGCTTTGACATTATATACATTGTTAATAATTGTCTTTGCCTTATCCTTGT
>OIWK01001239.1_pt1 | contig 25186 bp, 19 predicted proteins | sample 1587401 | NCBI WGS metagenome assembly OIWK01 (sample SAMEA3888911, study PRJEB22519) | human gut metagenome | biome: human gut; feature: human-associated habitat; material: faeces | place: Denmark | collected 2009 | reverse complement strand
TGACTTCCCAGCAGATGCCTGATCTCTGTCTTTTCGATGACATCCCGCAGGCGTTCGGTATCCCCGGACATCTCCCGCAGGTCTTTTTCGACCGTATCCTTGACAAACAGGCTCTGCGGATTCTGCGGGAGGATACCGAGAAGTTTTCCATAAAGTTCGCTCTCCCGGTAGGTTCCCAGTTCCTTTCCGTTTAGAAAAAGTTTGCCGCGGTAGGGCTTCTTGATCCGTCCCAGGAGGCGCAAGGTCGTACTCTTTCCGGTTCCGTTGCCGCCGAGCAGACAGTACAGTTCGCCTTTTTGTACTTTCAGGTTCAGGTCGCGCACCACATCCGGGAGTTCCTTTTCATACCGGAACCATACGTCCCGGGCTTCCAGGACAGTCTGTGGCTGCTGATCATCAGATCCCTTTGCTGATTTTTTTGAAAATAATCCGAAGAGAGAGGTTTTTCTGCCTTTCACTGGGGTATCGACCGTTTCCGATTCCTGTGTATCCGACAGTTTTTCAGCTAATTCTCTATCCCTGTCATCTGACATTTTTTCAACTGTTTCTGCCTGGTTCTTGCAACTGTTTTCGGAAGTTTTCTTTTTCTCTCTCCACTCTTCCAGCCACTCTCTCCCTTCCCTGACCGTCACCGGACTATCGCCCTCTCCGGAAAGTTCCTCAAAGATCCGCATCGGCACAGGCATCGCCTGGAACATATCATTGTCCCGAATCAGCGACGGCAGTTTTTCCGGTGCATCCAGTGCGAGGGTCCCGCCGTTTTCCATCACCAACACCCGGTCGGCGTACGCCAGGACTTCCTCTAACCGGTGTTCGATCAAAAGGATCGTCGTTCCCAGTTCTGCATTGATCTTTCGCAGGGTTGCCAGGAAATCCCCCGCCGCCAGGGGATCGAGCTGTGATGTCGGCTCGTCTAACACCAGAAGATCCGGCTGCATCGCCATCACCGCCGCCAGGTTCAGGAGCTGCTTTTGCCCGCCGGAAAGCTCCTCCACATTTTTCTCAAACCAGGTCTGGATCCCGAAAAAACTTGCCATCTCTGCCACCCGGAGCCGGATCGTCCCCGTCTCATACCCGAGGTTTTCCAACCCAAATGCCAGTTCGTGCCATACTTTATCTGTCACCAGCTGGTTGTCCGGACTCTGGAGCACATAGCCGATCCGCGCCCCCTGCTCCCGCACAGATACCGTGTCCAGCTCCCTGCCTTCAAACAGGATCTGTCCTTTCCGTTCCCCATAAGGGGCCATCGCTGTCTTAAAGTGCCGTAGAAGCGTAGATTTTCCGCAGCCTGATTTGCCACACACTACCAGAAACTCCCCCTGCTTCAGGGAAAAATTCAGATCCGTGAGTGCCGGCTTCTCCTGATCCGGGTAGGTAAATGTCAGATTTCTGATCTCAAAGAGCGCCATTTTCTGTCCTCCACTATATTTAGTATCAGGGGCAGCATACATAAGATCCCATACAGGATATATAAGATCAATGCCCCTGCTGTTGTCTCATTCATGATAAAAACCGGGAAATACAGGATCTTCAGTTTTCGAAGGTGCATGCAGAATAACAATGTTCCAAATACTCCCAATAAAAATGCCAGTAACATCCCGTCCCTCCGGTCAAACCGGTAGATACTGAAATTCGTCCTCCCGCGAAGCCCGTAAGCCCGGGATTTCATCGAATCCGCCGTCTCCACACTGTTTTCCAGTGCCCAGGTTGTCGTGATCGAGAGGATTTTCAAGCCATGTGCCGCCCGCTGGAAGATATTCCCGTTATTTACATTTCTTCCGATACACTGCTGGGCTTCCGCCACCCGCTTGATCTGCTCCGTAAACCGTGGCACAAATCGCAGGGTCATCGATAACAGCAGCGAAAACGCCGGGATCACCTTCCCGAACAGGTACATGAACTTGTCCGAAGTCATCACCTCATGGAAGACGAAAACCCATGAGATCACCCCCGCCAGCATCAGCCCCGAAGCCAGACCGTAGACGATCGACTCCAGTGTGACGGGATTTCCGTCTTTTAAGTAAAAGAGCATCGTTGCCCCCGCATGGGAGAACAGCGGGTTGGCAGCTGCCGCCAGGAGACAGACCGGCAACATCCCGAACAGGAACACCTTTACGGTTTTTCTCCCTTTCAGATAAATGGAATAACTCACCGAGCCGATCAGCGATAACGCTAAAAATACCGGATGCATATAAAACATCGACAGCCCGATGACGATCACAAAATAAGTAAAATTAATCAGTGGATGATACCCTGAAAAAGTATCCATTCTTTTCTCCTTGTCCATACGTTTACACTTTACGCATCCGTCTGGTAACATTCCATGTATACTTCTATTCCTTTTCACGGTATACGTAAAATACAGTTTTAGGCGTCCCGGAATCCGGGGCGCCTAATCCTTTCCATCTTCAGTTAAGACATGCCTGCTCCCAGGTCTCTTCCCAGGTCACAGGTATAATGCCATTCGATGTTGTCCCCGTCCTGTACCTGGTAACGGCTGCATCCATAGTTTGGATACCAGCCATTCACCTCATACATCCAGCCGGACCACTGCCCGCAGTCCTTCTCATACAGGTTGTTGATGCCCTGCACATAAGCACTGTTGTACATGGCGGTAAACTCGGATTCCATCTGGATTCGGTTGTTCTTCATCTCCCGCTGCAGGATGTCATATACTGACTCTCCTTCGGAAAATGTCACGGTCTTCGGACCGTAGATCACACCGTTTGACGGAACCCAGTCCGCCTTACCCTCTGTAAGGTCGCCCATGTTGTTGAGAATCGTGGAACACTCCACATACAGGGTACAGGTCAGCTGTTTGCTGCTGTCCACGGTCTGATCCTGCGGTTCCACCGGATCCGGTTTTCCCTCCGGGATCGGATCGGTATAGTAGTTGTCCGCACTGGCTTCCTCACCGGAAGAAGTGCTTCCATTCCCGTTCGTTCCGTTGCTCTCTGTACCGTCTGCATCTTCTGTGTCTGAGTTTTTGGAGTCTGAGTTTTTGGAGTCGGATTTCTTAGAAGAAGAACTCTTTTTCTTATATTTACTCAGATCTTCTTTTTCCTCATCCGATCCATAATGCTCATCTACATACTCTTCATCAATGTACTCAGGTTCCTTGTCACTGTTGTCTTCTTTGACTTCTGACGAATCTTTGGTGTTTCCATCCTCTGCGGAATCTTTCGCAGCCGCGGTCACTGTCGGATCTGCCGAAGCCTGTTTTTCCTTTACTGCGCTGGTCTGGCAGCTGCAAAACAGCAGCGCCAGAACCAGCAGAAGGCAGAGTCCTATGCTTTCCGTTTTCCGTTTCATTTTCCTCCGTCCTTCCTGTCTTTCTCTTTGGAAAGATTCGGTTTTCCCTTTCCTTTCCGTTTGTTATATACAACCACTCCAATAGCCGCACAGCATACCAGGGCGATCAGTCCGATCAGCCCCCAGCGTACCATAGCGGTCTTTTTCTCCGCTGTCGTTGCACCGGTATCCGTATCGTCCCCGTTTCCAAGGACTACCGTTTCTTCCGATGCATCCCACGGCACATCTTCAGCCGCATCCGATGCGTCCTGGATCTCCTGTTTTTCTGCATCCGTACTCTCATCCAGGGAAGAAGCCAGGGCACGTTTTGCGATGAAATAATGGCCGCCTTCTTTCAGGGTGAATTCCATCTTGCCGTCTTTTACAGATACCTTCTTGACATATTCCGCTTTCCGGTTCTCTGTGTCATACGAAAACAGCAACAGGTCATCGTCGTCAAGTTCAGTCTTCAGTGTCACAAGCATCTGTCCCGGGAACGTGCCGGATCCTTCGGTACACAGAATCAGTGGTTTGACTGACAGCTGTTCGATATCATCCTTGTACTTGCAGTCCGACTGCAGCTTGTACGTCCAATCCTTTGTCAGTTTCACATCTTCACCGTTGATCGTCAGGGTATACGATACGGAATCGGAGATCTTGCCACTCGCCTGCAGGTTTTCATCTTTTCCTTTGATACTTTTCAGTTCTTTGGAAGTGATCTTTCCCTTCGTCTTTGCCTTTGTGGTGTCAGAAGTAGTATTGCTACTCTTATTGCTGCTTTTTGTACCTGAACTTCTCTTTCCACTTGCAGAAGATACTTTTCCCTTGCTCTGGATTGATGCAATTGACATGCCTCCGGTGCGGCTGCTTTTACTGCTGCTTTTCGAAGAAGTGATGGAACCGACTTTTGTGGTCTTATCATCCGAGGAAGTATCCTCCCCCATCTTCGGGGCACTGCTTGCCAGCCAGTAGCGTCCTCCGGTTGTCACATTCATTTTGAGCTTACCGGAAGAAACGGTTGCCGTCTTCGCACTCTGGATCGTCAGCTTGTCCGGGTTCAGCCAATACAGGTTCCAGCTTCCGTCCTTCACACTGGTCTTTACGGACAGTGTGACCGTACCGTTCATGCTTCCGCTCTGGAAGAATTCCACCTGCGCCTGTGTGCCGTTTATGGTGTTGCTTCCGGTACCGATCTTGATACCGGCTTTCACATCACTGGCTTTCTTTACAGTTTTTCCATCCCAGGTCAGCGTGTAAGTGCTGCCGCCGGACAGAGTACCCGTATAGGTAAATGCTTCTTTTGTCGCCATCAGGTTTTCGAATACCTTCTTCGGTACGATTCCGTTGTCCAGTGCTTCGATCACATCAGCGGCTTCCAGAAGGCTTTCCCCGTTCTGCAACAGTTTCTTCTCATCCTCGCGGAGTGCACCATACCGGCTCATCAGTTTCTTGACCGTTGCGGTATCATCCTGACAGATCTGCAGCGGATCCACCTGGTTCCAAATATCCTTATCCAGGGCATCCACCAGCTTCTGCCGTGCGGCGATGTCACCGAGGTAACCGTTCAGGGTTTTGGAAAGGGATTCTTTTTTGTCCCACTCTCCAAGAGTATCCAGTTCCAGCAGGTACTGGTTTACCAGGTCTTTGTCACCGATCTTTACCGGTGTGGCGATGGCAGCCACTTTCTTTTCCAGTGCGCTGCGCTTCTCTTCGAGTTTCTTTTCTTCTTCCTTTTTCAGTTCTTCCAGTTTCTTTACCAGTTGTGTCAGCTTGTCCGCATTCGTTACCTGGCTTTTTTCCCTGTCATCCAGTTTATCATAGTCTTCTTTTACAGAAGTCACCGCATCGGCATCTTCCAGTGTCAGGCTGCCCGCATCCGGCAGTGCTCCGATCCGGTCTATCACCGATTTTGTCTCAGCATCCGCGCTGGTGCGTACGGTCAGTTTTCTGTTCTCCTCACTTCCGTCCCGTTTTGTCACTGTGATGTCCAGCACAGTTCCATCTGCCACGGGGATCTCGCCGTCCACCGGTGTCGTACCGCCAGCCCTGCGGATTCCGCTCTTCCATGTTTTTCCATCTACTGTTACAACCGCTGCATCGTAATTGTCGATCGGAAGATTGGTAAACGTCAGTTTTTTTACATCTGCGCCAACAGAAAGGACTGCATCTGCCCCGGCCTCAGCCGTAAAGACACTGCCATTATCTGCCTTTGCCTCATACTGGGTTGTGACAGCCTTGGAACGAAAATCAAAAAGGTTCACACCCTGCTGATACAGACGATAAGCAGCGATAGCCTCCATCGCCTGGTCTGTTGCCATACTGTTTGGCTGGTTCTGCTTTTCATTGTTATAATATGCATGCAGGAAACCACCCGTTGTGGTACTGTAATACTTCAACAGCCCGTCTAACAGACTTTTTCCATTGGCTGCATTCTTTACTGTGGCCGGATCGATTCCCATAGAAGAAAATGCGATTATTGCCTGTGCCACCGATTCGCAGTTAGAAATACCGCCATAACTGTAATCCCCATTCTGTGAGATCCTGCTTCTCAAAACATCCAAGCCACGGTTCACCGCAGCTCTTACCTTCTCGTCTTGAGCAGCATGCGGAGCCAGTGCATAAATCACCATCGAAGTGATATCCAGATCTAACGATGATTTCTTATCATCCAATGACCAGCCGCCACCGGATAATTCTTTGCCAAGGATGTAACTGATCAGGGCTTCCCTCGTATACGTTGCCCCTTCCGGTACTTCATATCCTTTGGAATCCAGGGCAAGCAGCGCCCATGCGGCACCGTTCATTCCCTGGTTCCATGGATCACCTGCTAGGCAGTTGTACGTTCCGTCTGCAATCAGGTCATGTCTTCCCACATCCGTCGGATCCCCGCCTGCTGCCAGTACGGCCATGGTCAGACGGTGCCATTCGGTCGGCGTATTGGTGCTGAGTCCTGTGGATGGGTTCGCATCATACTGATCTTTTACATACGTATTTGCACGTTTTAAAAATGCATTGTAATCTTCCGTGATCCCCAGCCGTCCAAGGAACACCACCGTCCAGTCAGTCGCTGTACTGCTGACATTTTTCAGGAAGGCTTCAGTAAAGACCGTATTATTCGTTCCCCGTTTCCAGCTGACCGTCTGGGAGATCACGGAGTTCAGGTCATTGGGAGCTGCTGCCTGCACCTGTCCGTTCTCATCCACATCCTGATCTGCCGTACCATACAGTTTCAGTTCTTCGTCTTCCTCCCAGGAATCCCCGGAGGCTTCTGTTTTTTCTTCTGCTGTCTCCGGAACGGATGTTTTTTCATCTTTCCCCGTACCGACAACTTCTGCTTGTTCCGGAACTTCCGCTTCTTCCGGAACTTCTGCTTGTTCCGGAACTTCCGCTGCATGTGGAGTATCCGTTTTGGCAGTGTCTTCATTTCCAGTAACCACCGGTTCTTCTGTCGGATCAGCAGTACCCTCAACGGCCTCTGTTTCTGCCGCTTCCGCTACTTTTGCTGAAAATTCCTCAGAAACAGTCTGAGCCCGGACTGTAGCCGGGCAAAGACTGAGAACCATGGCAGTCGCCAGAAAAAGACTGATGACTTTATTTTTCATTACTCTTCCTCCGTCTGTACTCCTGTGATTCTTTTTTTCTTTTTATAATAGAGAACAACTCCTGCAAGTACGCCTGTCGCTGTGATCAGTCCGGCGATCGGGAAGAGGATATCGGTATCATCTCCTGTCTTCGCACTTGTGACTTTTCCAGTTCCGGATACCGCAGTGGTTCCGTTTCCAGTTCCTGTGCTTCCACCACCCAGGTTGCCATTGGTAACCGTTCCGGCAGAACCACCATTATTGCTGCTTCCGTTTCCTGTGCTTACTGTGGATGCAGGTACAACCACACCGAAGGATCCGGTACTATTTGCTGTTACGCTTAAGATACCATTGCTTACAGTTCCGCTCAGGGTTTCGATCTTGCCGTTACCTTCGTGCAGTACACTTAAGGTCTGTCCGTTATAGGAGGTTCCCACCTGGAAGTTCACGGTAAGTTTGTCATTCCATTCCACCTCTTTTCCGTCTTTGTACAGTGCTACATCGTACAGGCGGATCAGGGCTTCTTTGGAACTGATCATGTTCTGCATCTGTTTTACCACATCATCGTCTGCCTTCAGAGCGGTCAGGCGCAGTTCATAACCGGAGAGGTTTCCGGTTACAGAGATCGGATAGTTCTGGTAGGTCAGTGATACGCTGTCCTCGTCCTCATCCTGTTTCGGTTCATCCGATGGGGATGGATCCGGAGTCGGGGTCGGATTCGGTGTTACCTCTTCCAGACGCTTGATCTCTGCCTCACACGCTTCGAGTGTCTTCAGAGTATCTTCTGATACATATGTTTTCTGTTCTTCACTTAAGACTTCATATGCATATCTTGCTGCTTCCACTGCCGCTTTGTCAGACAACCGGAGATCTTTCACCGTCGGAAGACTGTTGATCCGGTCGGTTACTTTCTTCGCTGCCTCGGCATCTTTCATCAGCCAGCTTATCTGATTCTCTGCCATCAGCAGTTCACTTAAGACACCACTGTCTGTCAGCTGATGCTTCTGATCATTGTTCAGAGCATTATACGCTTCCCTTGCAGCCTGTACCTGATCCGCATGGTCCACGGTCAGATCATCGACTGGCGGCAGGGCATCGATCAGTTCTGCCACATGGTCTACTTCTTCCTGCAGTGTATTCAGGCGTTCCTCCGCTGCCACAAGTTTTGCAAGTGCCTCTGCAGATACCTGATCTTTCAGATTCTCCTTCAGATCATCCAGCGCTTCGTAAGCCTCACGGGCCTCTTCTATCGCTGTCTGATCCACAAACAGGATCTCGTCTGCTGCCGGAAGATCATTCAGCTTCTTGTTCACTTCTTCCACTGCATTCTGCTGTATTAATACATTCAGCCGCTCAATCACATCATGCAGCTTGGTCACACTGTCCGCTGCATTCAGTTCCATATCGTTTTTCTGTTCTTCACTCAGTGCGTCATAATGAGCCAGTGCTGTCTCGATCGCAGTTTTATCCTCCAGAGTCACCTCTTCTTTGGATGGAAGGTCTCTAATCTCGGCGATCACCTGTTCCACTGCTGCTTCTTCCAGAAGTTTTGCGATCTGCTCTTCTGCATGTACCAGTTTTCCTAAGTTCTCGTTGGATACATATGCTTTCTGATCATCGGTCAGGCTACTGTATGCTGTTCTTGCTGCTGTTACAGCATCCTGATCATCCAGTGTCAGCTTCTGTACATCATTCAGTTCTTCGATTAGCTTCTCGACATCCTCCGCTGCTTTCTGATCTTTCAGATCTTTCAGGGCAGCCTCGGCATCTGTCAGAGTCTGGTAGTTGCTCACATATCCCTTCTCCTCACGGGTCAGGGCATCGTAAGCTTCCCGGGCCGCTGTGATAGACGCCTCACACGATTCATCAAGCGTGATCTCATCTTCGATCAATGCAATCAGTTTCTCTGCAGCTGCTGCATGTTCCCGTGCACCTGGAGTCTCGTCCAGAGCTTCCAGCCACTTGTTCCATGTAGATGCATTACCAGTACTTCCATAACTTCCATCATCGTTCTTCATATCAGACTGTTCAATCTTATAATCATCGATATAATGCCAGATGATCTCATCGCCATTGCTTACATACCAGCTGTTTAGATCCATACTTGGGTGAACACCGTTGACGGTATACATCCAGCCAGAGTTCTGACCATTGTCTTTTTCTCTCAGTTCATAGCCACCACAGGATTTCGGTGCAGTAATTGCACTGATGTAGTTTTTCTCCAGTCCTTCATAAGAAAGTCCGGCTTCATCAAGTGCTTTCTTAAATACATCGCCGACAGTTACTTCATCACCTTCAAATGTATAAGTATCTGTTGCAATCCATGTTGTGTAGGAATGTTTTGTTTCGTCTGCCGTATCATCTCCGTGTTTGGTATCACCAATCAATCGGAAAGATACCACTGTTTTACCAGGCTCTGCCGATGGATCATCCACTTTATGAACAGTAATTGTACTCATAACTGCCGTAAGCAGATTTTGATCGTCTTCATTCTTCAATACAGCTGTCAGGTAATGTGTTCCCAGTGTCAGCGTATTGGTATTGATTATAGCCTGTCCAAATTCATCTGTTGTTCCGATGCATTTATTTCCATCGTAAATCTTAGCATCCGCAACAGTACTGTATCCTTTCTTTTCATCAGACGGATCTTTTCCAAGTACCATCAGTGTAATCTCTGTACCACGATCCACATCCTTATTCTCTGGGGTCATCCATGCATGCAGCATTCCCTGTAAATCGGCATTGTAATAAAACTCTACTTTATCGCCACCATTTACCAATGTATTTGCAGGATCTTTACATACCACACCATTAATTTCACAGATCCATCCTGCATTTGAACCTTTGGTTCCTGATGCTGATGTATCATCAATAGCCAGTTTTCCCTTCGAACATTTGAAAGAAATTCCATTCTCATCGCATGCATCCAGTAATGCATGAAGAGCTGTATAGCCTCCGTAGTTGTATTTCACATACCGATGTGCTTTTAAGTCTTCGATCTCTTTCGGAATCTCCACATCTGCAGTCGGACGCAATACAGCATTCTGACCTGCTATCCGCACGCTTACATTCCCACTCTGTTCCGGCACAGCCTCAAGATCTTCCACTGTGATGATCTGACTTTCAGAATCATCTGTGACTGTGAAACTGCCACTCGTGGTCAGATATCCATCTTTGGAAACATGCCAGGTGTAGGTTCCATTTTCGCACTTATAGCTTCCGTCTTCCTGCGGTTTCTGAACAGCATCCTTTCCGTTGGTCACGAGAACGGTTGCATCTTCCGGTACTTTGAATGTAATTGTTCTGGCTTGTGGACGACGGGTTACTGTCAAGTGATAGGTGTATGTAACCGTTTCCTTTGTACCTTTACAAGTCTGAGTTATAACAAATTTATTCTCTCCTACATTCAACGATATTGGTTCACCATAAGCAATATCAGTTTCATTGCCATCTGAATCTACGGATTTTAACGAGATTCCATTTCTTTTTATGGTTGTTGCAGTATACTTTGTCGTCTCATTTTTTGGGAATACATTCAAATCTATCTTTTCTGTTTCATATGGCACAGATGTAACATAATCTGTTTGTGTTCCTACAAAGCCATACAGATTTGTAGGTTTTTCTCCATTTATCTCACAATCTGCATTTACACATTCAAGTACTCCATCATATCGACCAAAATTTTCAGTTGTACCTGTTTCTGTAACAGTAACATTGCAAATACCCGTTAACAATTTCCTTGATGCGGCATTAGGAGCAGCAAATATTTCTGTTGCATAAACTTTGGGATACCCAGTTGTCGGTTTCACTAACACTTCCACCCACATAGGATAATCTTGCGAAAAATCATATGTTCCCAGTATGCCACTTTTGGTGCCATTTGGAACTTCGATAAATGAAGATTTTGTACTATCTCCACATTTCCAAGTACGTACATATATTTTCGCATTCTCATCGCTGGCAATCGCTTGTACCGTTACATTTCGTGATACATTTGGGGTTCCACTAAATCCCGTATTTGTTTGCATTTTTGGTTTCCATATAGCTCCAAGCATTACTTTAAGACTACTTAGTGTTCCGGTTCTTCTTGCATCATCTTCTGCTTTATTTACGCCATCTTCAACTTCAAAGGAAAAATCTGGCAAAATACTTCTTCTACCTGGACGTAACTCACTAAGTCCACCTGTATAATTGGATTTATACAAACTGGAACGTGTCATACCTCTATGTGCTTTCCCTAAAGCCTCTTCCTGACCTGTATAGGCATCAAAGGTGATATATCCTGAAGAAAACTTATACTCTCCGTCCTCATCCAGATATATTTCTTTGTCCGATGTTGTCGAAATTTCATACTGATTTGCCGCAAATTTAACAGTATCCGTTCCATTTAAAGTATACATTGCATTCTGCGTGGCTGGATTATAGATAGCGCCCAGTTTATATAAGGCTGTGCATAACCCATCGATATGTAACTTTGCTGTATCTCCAGATACCAGTTTCTTCCCAGGATTTGTTTTATTGGAAACTGTAAGATCCAGTGGTTTTGCCGTAATTACACAATATTCCGTTCCATGCGCAGAACTTACTTCTACAATATTTCGACCTCTTTTCAGATTAATGGAAAAACTTCCGTCTTCATTAGCCTGATACTTTGTCCAATATTGACTGTCATCCAGCCAGTTAGCCTCATCTGAAATATTTAAGACTCCATTCTCAATTTGATAAGGATCATGTACACGTACAGATAAAGTATCACCATACGAAGATTCCGGTTTGAATGTATACACTGCGTGGTCATCTTTTTCTGTTTTCTTTCCTGTTTCATCAGTCTGGCTGGCCAGCCAGTAAACCGTATCCAGATCATCCAAATCCACATTCAGGTTGATACCACTGTCCGTTTTTCCTACCTGAACAATCTGTGTTCCCGTATTCTCCGGATACATGGCACTATACAAGAAAAAGCCATTCGAATCCTGCAAATCTGCCAATTCAGTTACCCATTCCATCGCATCATACGTATATAGCACCACACTGGTTCCAGATTGTTTAGCCTCAATCCTTCCATACTGTCCGATTGGATCATCATCCGTCACTTCAACTTGCACTGCGTTTCCCAGAACTGTATAATGAAATTCGGGGTCATAATGTATATTACTTCCAGTATTATTAACTGTCTGCCAGGTACGCAAAGGCGCCAGATCATAATATGTTCCCTGATCTATGTTCAACGCTCTGGACATATCTGCATTTGACATGACATTTGCTTCAAAATAATTGGCTTCCCCATAGGTATCATTCCGGATTACCTGTTTGGAGTTATTTTTCAGTTCACGGAATGTAAATACATCAACATCGCCATCCTTACTCCAAGAACCAAAATTTGATTTCTTTCCCTCTAACTCGAAGCTGCAGAAACGGGTAACTTTTCCATCCTGGCGCAGCATGAAAGCACCTTCATAATCGGTTTTATAATAATCATAATTTGGATCATTAACAGATTCTTTCTCTAGTTTCTCTAGATTTTCATAATCTCTCGCCATGTAAAATCTTGACTGCGATGTATGACAGATTTCAGTTCCTTTCGGTACTTTTGCAACAAATTCATGCTTTTTCATCAATCTGTAATCATGTTGATCCGAAAGGTTTAGCTGTTTAAACGCTCCACCTACTGCATAATTGTAAAAATGTCCTCTTTGAGTCACATAATTCTCAGTATCATTTGGAACCAATTCAAAATTATAATAGCTGTCACCGTCATAACATGGCAGATAGAAATTATAGCTATCCTCGCTTGACGGAATAAATACTCTTCCATCTTGATGACTGACTTTCGCTGTCATCTGATCTCTGTAATTACTTTGTACAATTCCATGCATTTCTATAAGGCGCAATGTAATTTTCGAGGTATCTTTTTCTACTGAAAATTCTCCTCCGCCAAAGTCAATTCCGTCTTTTTGAGAATACAATCTGTATTTATAGGTTCCAACAGAAAGTTCGTATTGATTATTTCTTTCCAAACTAGTTGTATCCCAGGACTTAACAGATTCCAACTGCTCTCCATTTTCATCTTTTAATACCAAAAAAGGCAGTACCGTCTGTCCACTCTGCCCTCTTTTATATATATATCTTTCAGTTGTAATAACTACCTGCTGTGTGTCTTTTGATTTTTCTTTTGCAAATACTGGTATTTGGACAGATAACAACAGCAATAGTAAAAATACAAGTCCGAAAAAGTGTTTCTTTTTCAAGCGAACTCCTTTCTACCAATATTCATTCAGGATAATTTAAAATTCCCTGAATGAATATCTGCGTACTTTCTTAAAAGGGTGGCTTATTCTCTCCACCCTTTTATTGACACTTTAAACCTTAAGCTCCATAACTTCTAAAATATTCAACGGCATCGCTCTGATAACCATATACCCAAAGAACTTTATCTCCATCCCGTAAATCAAATACTGCTGCAGATAAGTTCAAACTTTCTTCTACATATTTACCATCACGGATTACTCCATACATCCAGCCATAATATCCAGTTTCACTATAACCACCTTCCAGCATCTTTGTAGCATTACCATTGTCATCATACATAGAGATTCCTGAAATATATCCATAAGATGCGTCAATATTTGCAATTGCATTATCTTCAATCATATTATCTAAAGTATCCGCTGCTGTTGCATAATACTGAGCCGCACTTGGATCTCCATGAAATTTGCTGGAAGTATTTCCATTGGCTGCCTGAACTGTCATTGGACCATCCACTGCAAAATAACTATTTCCTGTATAAAAATCGTACATCTCAACTGAAATGTTTTTAGCTGCAATATTTTTAGTAGTATCTTCTACTACAACATAAAAATCGCAAGTCTGAGTACCTCTTTTTGCTTCTACTAATACTACACCTGAAGTTGCATTGTCAGCGATATCAACCGTACATGTACTTGCATATCCGTGTCCAGAGATTTCTGCTGTTCCCGTGGTACATTTTTCAACTTTTGACTCACCATAAGATACAGTCCAAGTTATTTCTTTTGCCGCATCCGTAGCATTATCAAATCCAGTAAAACTGTAACTTGAATTAGCCGGTCCTACATAAAATGTAGCTTCACCGCCCGGATTTACAGAGGCATTCCACAAATAGTCTTTTCCATCCGGTTTTGACAGAATTATGTCGCTTGTCGCAGCAAACGTTGTGGTACCCATAGCCAGAACCATAACCATTGTAAGTACCAGTGATACCAGTTTCTTAAACAGTTTCTTTGAAGTTTTGTTTCTCATACAAACTTCCTCCTTTTTTGTATTTTTCCTCTCCCCCTTTGGTTAAACCCATCACAGCGTGGGGAATGGTTGCCGCTGTGTGACTTGTAAAGTTTTTATTTGTTATGGCAAATAAAAAAGCCCGTACAACAGAAGTCGTCATACGAACTAATATCTCACTTTCGAACAAGGGGTGATTTTTCTTATACCACAACGGACAACAGAAGATAGCAGCTCCCGCCCGTTTACTCGTCCAATTCGTTTCGGCCTCCGAATTATCCTGATGCTAAAGCAGCTTTTTTGCGATCGTCTTCTGGACTCAGGACCTCTTAGCCTACTTGATGTGCCTTACCAAATAAGAACACTCAGTGGCATATAACATCTTTCGTTGTCCTTACAGCAGGGTGAAACTGTCCCGGATTCTAACCGGCTTCCGTTTTCGCATGCTCTCTTTAACACGTCGTATAAAATTTTGAAAATCCTGTCATAATATCTATAGGATCATTGCACGGTAGTCTTAGATTCTTCTTTTCTAAGACATCTTTACAACCCTAATATTAAACATTGTTCACAGATTTGTCAATCTTTTTCGGCGTTTTCTTAAAAATAGCTGGTTCTTCCGAACGATTTTTTATGCATTTTTAATCATCCCATACATTTTCTGCTCACCGATCGCCGTCAGGAAAGTTGTCAAAATTCTGTAGTCAGGAGGCTGCTTATGAGAACTGGTCAAAACATCTATAAACGCAGGGACGGACGTTGGGAGGCGCGTGTCCCGCTGGGGAAAAAGGCGGATGGCCGTCCATATTTTAAATATCTGTATGCATCCACTTACCGGGAAGTATTGATTCAGAAAAATAATTACGAAAAGACGATTTCGTTAAAAAATACACAAGTCATTTCCACCTCATTATTCTCCGATGCCGCATACAACTGGCTGCTGAATTCTGCCAGACGTTGGAAACCATCCACCTATATTAAATATAAGAACTGTCTGGAAAAATATATTCTTCCCCAGTGGAAAAATTTCTATGTACGTGACATTCAACAGGGCACTTATGATCGGTTAATGGAAGTTCTCCAACAGGAGCTTTCCGGCGGTTCTATCCGGATAATCAATACGATCATCAGCGGTATTTTGAAACACACATTAAATTATCTTCCGGTCAAATGTACAGGAACGGTTTCTGATCACGCAAAGCGACCTTTGGATATTCTTTCAGACGGGGAGTCCTGCAGGCTTCTTGCTTATCTGGAAGATAGCAACGATCTGATTTCTATTGGTATCCGGCTGACTTTGTTCAGTGGTATTCGTCTGGGGGAACTTTGTGCACTGACCTGGGCGGATATTGATCTGGAGGAACAGGTGCTTCATATCCGACACACCTTACAGCGCATCCAGAATCAGAACCCTCTGCCGGGGGATTCCAAAACAGTGTTGCATATCGGTTCGCCCAAAAACAAACGGGAACGATCGATTCCTTTGCACCCACAGATGATCCCGATTCTTGCAAAATATAAAAGCAGTTATCCATCCTCTTACTATCTGCTGTCCGGAGCACTGTCTCCTGTGGAACCGAGGAGAATGACGAGACATTTTAAAAAAATTTTAAAAACCTGTGGTATCCGGGATCTGCATTTTCATACGCTCCGTCATACATTTGCGACACGCTGCGTGGAATCGGGTATGCAGATTAAAGCACTCAGCGAGATGCTGGGACACTCTACGGTCAAGATCACCATGGATCGGTACGTGCATCTGTCAATGAGTTTTAAACAAAGCCAGATCACCATCCTCCAGTTCCCGGATTCGGAATCGAAAACCCGTCAAAATTTCAGTCAGACAAAGCGGAAAGTGCCGGAAAATAGGGAAGATATGGAGGGATTGTCTTAGAAAAGAAGATTCTAAGATATCTTTTTTATTAATATATGCGATAGGATTTTATTTAGAACCAAAAAAACAGGATATATGGAAAATTTTTCTTTTTCCCCATATATCCTTATTTTTATTGTCCTGTCTTTCTTACTTCATTTTCTCTCCAAGATTCTCATATAATGTTCTTCTGTACTCACTCGGTGAAACCTTGTATTTTTCTTTAAACACCCGGTTAAAAGTCCTTTGGCTTTCAAAACCACTGTCCAGCCAGATCGTTGTAATCGGATCGTTGGTAGTTTCCAGCCGTTGTTTTGCATAGCCAAGCCTTGCGTCGTTAAGGTACTGATTGAAATTCCGATGGAAGATTTTGGAAAATACCCTGGATAATACATACTTGCTTACGCCAAGATCCTTTGCCATAAAATTATTTCAAACATCCAGCACAGGAACCATTTGGAAATATACAGGAAGCCCACGCTGATCCAGCTGTTTTTTGCGACGCCAAATTACTTTTTTCTTCTCTTCCCGTATCCGGCTGAAACCATTCATCCTGAAATACATACTGCATTTCTCTTTTTCGCAAAATCTTCCGAAATCATAAAAGAACGACATACTCTCCCGCTGTGGATCAATGACAAGATGTCTCTCATCAATCTTCACACATTTTTCCGGTTCTTTCCAATATTCTTTCAGTCCATACAGCGCATTTAACAAGCCATTCTTTTCATCTGATAATATCCTGGATTTCTTTACGATTCACTCACAGAATTTCAGAATATCCAGGAAAATTTCCGTTCGTTTCGAAGAATCCAAAACAACTAAATATCTGCTTTGTTTGTTCTTCATTTTCATTATCCCCATATAGTTGTGGCAACCTGCTGCCTTTTCAGCATCAATTTTATTTGACGGTTACTACTATACAGTAGAATCTTTTCTATGGATATGAACAAAATGCTTTGTTTTATGGATAATTTCATACTGTTTAGTTTTTCTGTCTGTTGTTCCGGTGTATTAAAGCAAAAAAGCCTGCCAACATACGATGTAGTAGTCACTACACAATATGCCAGCAGGCAATCAATCACCTATGCCCTTTTCTTTCCATCCAACTCTTTTACTTCCTCAACGGTAAGTTTCGTAGCCTGAGCAATCTCCTCGCAGGTCAGTTTTCCGATCAGAAGCAAACTCTTAGCTGTTTCAAGAGAAGTTTTTCTTGCCGTTTCATTTCTCATCTCTTCTATAGCTTTGCACACAACTGTCACTCCTCATTTTTATCCGGTCGAATATTTTTCAGCATTCCTTTTTTAAATAGCTGCAAATTGCATTCAGCATTTCTAATGCATGCTGATATTGTTCTTCTGCATCTTCTCTTGACACAATAAAAAAATCACTGTAATCACAGTTGTTTCTAATTTGAAAAGCTGTCTGTAGATATTTAGAATACTTTTTATCAAATTCTCCTGTTTTTATATATTCTTTCTAAAAGTACGCTATGACACCTGCGTGTTTCTTGAAATCAATCCCATCTTTCGCAAGAACCGCACGAACTCCGGTAAAAATAGAATAATATGATCTGCCTATGGAATCTTTATAATGTCCTGCATCCAGCAGTATCTTTGACGATTCCAGTTTTTCCCCTGCATTCTCTATCCGATAAGATACCAGATCATCCAATTTTTCTTCCCTCCTTTACAATATTTCTATAATAAGGAAGTTTTTCCTTGTATTGTTCAAATTCGTCATATGGAATCACCGTAGGAGATACGATAACATCATATGCAAGACCAACTTCTGTGGAAAAATCCCACATTTTCTTTAATTTTTTTTGAAGTTCCACACGATTTCCTCTTACTATAGCTGTAATATCTATATCCGAATCATCGGAGTAATCTCCGCGTGCATAAGATCCGTATAAGATAATTGTATCAATACTGTCTCCGTAAACAGAACGATAGTAATTAACCTTTTCTTCTTCTATCGCTTCTAGTTGGCTTTTTGTACACATGGCATCTGGCCTCCTTTCCTAACGTAGATTATATAACTGTTTTTTAATATTATACCCTAAGTCATAACCACCACTTCAAGTGGTGGTTTGTTTTTGACCCTATAAGGGTCCTATGCCTGCACGCCTAAAAGGCGGATGCCTCAAGCATTCATACCGGCTTGCCTCTGAAAGAGGCTTACCGTCGTGTATCTTCTCTTTTAGATTCTTCTTTTTGCTGCTGTATATATTCTTTTACAGCTTCTTCTGTAATATTGCCTACTGTCGCTACATAATATCCTCTAGCCCAGAATGATTTTGACCATCCGTTCACCATTTCGGGATACTTATCGTGTATCATTAGCGCGCTTTTCCCTTTGATGTATGCTATTACATCACTAACTTTTTCGCTCGGTGGTATACTCAGGCATAAATGTACATGATCTGCGCAGACTGCTCCTTCTATAATTTTTATGTTTCGATAATCGCACAGTCTTTTTATGATCTCTCTTACATCTGCCTTCAATTTTCCATACATAATTCTTTTTCTGTACTTTGGTATAAACACAACATGGTACTGGCATTTGTACCTTGAATGTGATAAGCTGTAACTGTCCACTTGGGACCGCCTCCTATTCTCTTTAGTATTGGCTTGAGACACCTTTACTATCGTATCATAGGAGGCTTTACTTTTCACCATACAACGTCACTACTACACGATTCGCCCCAGCATAGCTGGGGGATTAGCATTTTCATTTATAGCAATTTAAACCGAATTATGATAACATAAGGCAAAGATAAATCGTTGTTTGGCGATTTAGTAAAGCCCGATAGATTAATTTTATAGGGAACAGAAAATTTAAATGTATCGTATTAGGAGATGAAAAAATCGAGATGAAATATAAAGAATATAAGGATAATTATGAATATATATGCAAAATGAATGATTTAAGAGAGTGTATGGTCCAAGATTTTGTTATTGCTCCATTTTTGAAAAGTATTTTACCAAAATGTGACATTATTCCCGTAGATATTAAAGTTTCTAGTGGTAGCGGAAAACATAATTACGGGAAATATTGTGGAAAGGGACCAAACGAGAAATATTGGACTCCAGATTTATGTATAGCACAAGACTGGAGATGGGACAATGAAGAAGATGAGTGTCCTACTAGTTACATTGCAGTTGTTGAAATTAAATCAGTAGGTGATAGCTCAAATTATATAGTATCAAATACAAAAGATCGTAAAGGTAAGTCTTTTAGAGATAAAACTTTAAATTATTTGAAGGATATTGGAAACAGTAGTGTTAAAAATGAAATAGAAGCACATTTGTCTAAAAATAAAACAGTTCTCTTTACGGATGGTGTTACTTGGTATTTCTTTGAAAAAAATGAGAAAGCTTTAGAGGAAAACAAAGCAGAGATGTTTGAATTGGGAATAAGAATAATAGACGAAAAAAAGTTTGACCATATAAAATGGAATGAATCGGAAAAGAGATACAATGACCTCAAAGAGAAAATTAAAGCATTATGTGAATCATAATACTTTGGATGGAATGTTGCAAGAATGGCCATGAGCGAGCCAGTTCATCATTGTCATGGATACTTGGTTTGAAAGACTGATGGCGGAATAATAGAAGCTGTGATAGAATAAAGAAAACGATTTGAAGTGCTAATTTAGAGGACAAAGCTTATGAAAAGCGAAAGTATAATTAAAGGAGTCAGCATCGGAATATCAACAGCAATACTTTGGAGTATTGTTTTAAACAGCAAGGTTGTTGGAATTGGAGTGGGTATATGTCTGGGTATATCTCTTGCTATATCTGACAGTCCTATTTCTTCTAAAAAAGATAAAGATACGTGATGATACAACTTCTAGTTTTTGAAACTGAGAAATCGGAATTTGTCTTGACTTTATAAATTTCCCCGCCTGATTTGCCCCGTTCATTGTCCAGATAGTACATATAGCAGTGGTCACAGCCCTCACTGTATTTGCGGCAGCCATGCCAGGGATTCCAAATATCACTGCTCATACCGATTCCTTTCCAGTTCGCAAATCAGACTGTGAGGCATTCTTCGTGGCCCACGTACCGCACCAATCCCATAGGCTTTCAGCTTCTCAAACGGGAGAAAAGACGGGTTGTACTGATCCAGCTTTTTCAATCTCATCACATGGTTCATATGTACGTTGCCATCATCATAACGGTAAGGAATATTGACTTCTGTAGCTTCGCACCGATATAGAACAGCGGAAACCGGGGCCGTAACATATAGACAGACAACATCGCCAACGGCTACTTCCTCCTGTTTATAGCCTTGGTCAGTAGTTTGATACTATGTACGAACTTTCTGCGTACTTGCTTTCGTTTTCGGATACCGTACAATATTTATACAATGAATCGTCAAGAGAGGAGGCAACAAGGTGACTTCTTTAACCATAGAACAAAAAAGAGTGGACATATACCCAAGCGCAAAGCCGGGCAGCCCAGTTATCTATCTCAACACCTTTTCCAATGCCGTTAACAGTGTGTATAAAAACCTGATGGCGCTCGGCTGCCCAGATTTCTGTCTGGTGGCGGTCAGTAAGCTGAAATGGGATCATGACATGACACCGTGGTATATGGGGCCGATCTCTAAACACGATACGCCCTGCACCGGGGGTGCGGATGATTACCTGAAACTGCTTCTGGATGAAATTATGCCGGAAGCGGAAGCGCTCCTTCCCGGTGCGCCCGCCTGGCGGGGCCTCGCCGGTTACTCGCTGGCCGGGCTGTTCACCCTCTACGCTCTCTACCAAACGGATGTGTTTGCCCGCGCAGCGAGTATGTCAGGTTCCTTCTGGTTTGAGGGCATCATGGAATATGTGTGCTCCCATGAGATGAAGCGCAAACCTGACTGTCTGTATTTTTCTCTCGGAGACAAGGAGAGCTCCACCGATAATCCGATTTTGAACGTTGTGCAGCAGAATACGCAGGAGATAGAAACACTGTGCCACGGGAAAGGCATCGAAACCACCTTCGTACTGAACAGTGGCAGCCACTATCAGGCGTGCAACAAGCGCACAGCGGCTGGCATTCACTGGATATTAAATAGATAAACCGACAAGGAGATAAAACGATGGATACGATTTATTCGCTTTTTCAGAAAGTAGTTAAAGAACATGAAAATGCCCCGGCTATCATTGAAAACGACCGCGCCATGACTTTTGGAGAGCTGTCCAACATGGTAGATATGATCACGTGCAGCTTTCCGCAGGAAGTACACAGCATCGGCATCGTCATGCGTCACCGAACCGAGATGATTGCCTCGATTCTGGCGGTACTCAAATGCGGCGGCCGATATGTCCCAGCCGAGCCGGATTTTCCCACCGGGCGCATCCATGACATGATGACCGAGGCACAGGTGGATTTTGTGCTGACGGAACACGCCTTTGCGCCCAAACTGAGCAGTTTCCCCATCCGCTATACAGATTGTGAGATCTGCGGCGTGGAGACGCCCTCCTGGAAGCGCAACGCCATCGAAGACCCGGAACGCCCCGCCTATGTGCTGTATACGTCAGGTACCACCGGGCGGCCCAAAGGTGTCTGTGTCACCAACCGCAATGTTTGCCATTATGTCCGTGCCTTTGCCAACGAGTTCCATCCCGGCCCCGGTGATGTCATGCTGCAATATTCCGTCTGTTCTTTTGACATCTTTGTGGAGGAAGTGTTCACCAGTCTGCTGAATGGTGCCGCTCTGGCCATCCCCGCTGACGAGGATAAGGCCGACATCCATGCGTTGATGGCTTTTGTGGAACGCCACCATGTGACTATGATCAGCGGCTTTCCGTATCTGCTGGCAGAAATGAACCACCTGTCTGTCATTCCGTCCTCTCTGCGGCTGCTTATCAGCGGCGGCGATGTGTTGCGGGGCGTTTATGTGGATCACCTGCTGAACAAAGCAGAGGTTTACAACACCTACGGCCCCTCCGAGACAACGGTCTGCGCCTCCTATTACCGTTGTAATAGTGGAACTGTGCTGGAGGACGGTACCTATCCCATCGGTCATCCTGTACTAGGTGCGCAGATCAGGATTCTGGATCAGTCTGGCAACGAGGTTGCCAAAGGGCAGACGGGTGAGATTTGCATTTATGGCGGCGGTGTATCTCTGGGCTACATTGGCGACCATGCCGAGGAAAACAGCGCTTTTGAGCGGCAGCCGGACGGTAGCACCATGTACCGCAGCGGCGATTTGGGCTATATCCTGCCGGATGGCAACATTGCATTCCTGCACCGCAAGGACGACCAGATCATGATTTACGGCAAGCGGGTGGAACTTGCCGAGGTGGAGTCCCGGCTCTATCGGTGCAAGGATGTGCAGCAGGCTATTGTCCGGGCTTTTACAGACGAGGATGGACTGTCCTATATGACCGCCTATGTGGTGCCTTCCGACAATAAGCTGAAAGTCTCGGAAGTAAAAAAAGAACTGTCTGAAAATCTGACTTCCTTTATGATCCCAGAGTTCTTTGTGAAGATGAAGCAGATTCCTTTGAATGTCAACGGTAAGCCGGATGTGTCGAAACTGCCGGTGGTAATGAAAGCGGGGGCATTATAATGGAGATTCAGATCCGGCAGGCCACGATCCAGGACCTGAATGTATTGATGCAATGGCGAATGGAAGTCTTGCATGAGGTATTCTCCATCCCCTCGGAGCGGTCTGTAACAGAGCTGGAATCGGAAAATCGCCGCTACTATCAAACAGAACTGCCGCAGGGCGGACATATTGCCTGCTTTGCCTACGTAGGGGAGGAAATCGTCGGCTGCGGCGGGATATGCCTCTATCATGAGATGCCCTCACCGGACAATCTAAACGGGAAATGTGCCTACCTGATGAACATTTATACCCGGCCGCAGTTTCGCGGACACGGCATAGGGAACAGAATCGTCAGGTGGCTTGTAGAGCAGGCTCGTCAGCGGCATATTTCAAAAATATATCTTGAAACCTCAGACAAAGGCAGGCCGCTGTATCAAACAATCGGTTTTGCCGATATGAAGGATATGATGAAACTGTCCCGTGAAAAATAAGCAAAATCAAAGGAGCATACATACAATGGAGCCAATCATCTGAAACGTTGAAGTAAAAAGCGTCCTCACAAAATCCAATTTGCCTGTGAGTGATTATTATTCGGTCAATCCTTATGTGGGCTGTGGCCACGGCTGCAAATATTGCTACGCATCTTTTATGAAGCGTTTTACCAATCACCCGGAGCCCTGGGGAGAGTTCATAGACGTTAAATTTTGGCCGGAAATCAAACACCCGGAGCGGTATGCAGGGAAAGAACTGTTTCTCTGTTACGTGACCGACCCATATCAGCCGCTGGAGGAAACCGCCTGCCGCACCCGCGCCATTTTAGAGCAGATGCAGGGCAGCGGATGTAGCCTCAGTATTGCTACCAAGTCTGACCTGGTGCTGCGTGACCTTGACCTCATTAAAACATTCCCCAATGCGCGGGTATCCTGGTCGATCAAACACACTGGACGAAGATTTTCGCGCTGATATGGACAATGCAGTGAGCATTGAGCGGCGGCTGGCCGCTATGAAAGCATTCCATGATGCTGGTGTGCGCACCACCTGCTTTATCTCGCCGATTTTCCCCGGCCTCACCGACCTGCCCTCCATCATCCACCGGGCGAAGAATCAATGTAATTTGGTCTGGCTGGAAAACCTAAACTTGCGGGGCGGTTATAAGAAAACGATTTTTGACTATATAACGGAAAAACATCCAGACCTGCTGCCGCTGTACGATACCATTTACAATAAAAAAGAACGCAGCTACTGGTCAATGCTGGATGCGCAGATGCGGCAGTTTTGCCAAGAGGAAGGGCTACTGTATGTCCGGGATGATGATTCCATCAAACGCCCGTTCAACGATCCGCCTATCGTGGTCAATTATTTTTTCAACGAAGAGATTATCCCTCGGCCAAAATGCAGAAGAACAGGTAATCAAAACTATATAGTAACATGCAGAAAGCTAGAAGTTGTAGAGGTGAGGTTATGAAACGCGCAGAATTAGAATCATTTATAATGGAGACATATAACGCTGAGACAGATTATCCGTGGCTCAAATATCCGAATTATGAGGTGTTCCGGCATTGTAATAATCGGAAGTGGTTTGCTCTGATTATGGATGTACCAAAGAACAAGCTGGGGCTGCAAGGCGAAGAAATGCTGAAAGTGGTCGATTTCAAATGTGACCCAATTCTGATTGGCACACTACGAGAGGAACCCGGCTTCTTCCCGGCGTATCACATGAGCAAGGATAGCTGGATTACTGTTGCACTGGATGGCAGCGTATCAGATGACAAAACCAAAATGTTGCTTGATATGAGTTATGAAGCAACGATACCCAAAACATGCAAAAAGAGATACTGACAAATTCCAGTTGATATTTCACATATTTTAGGAAATTTAATAACTGTTATATTTGATTATCAAATTCTTCGCAAACCCTTGAAAATACTAAGTTTGTAGCAAGTGTACTTCCCCTTACTCTTTCCCTTGTGTTACATTCTCCCATTAGCTTTCATGAACCTTAATATGGGAAAAATTAAGGGAAAGAAAATTTCATAACACAGTATAACATATAACAATAACGACATGGTGAACTGATTGAAATGTTTTCGATATTTAACTCTATAACTGATTATTAAAAGAAAAGTAAATGGTAAACCACCAACGACCTTCTCAAGGCCTCACTTTTTTGAGATAATTGTGTGCAGTTGAAAAACTTTCTCAACTTTTCACACTTTTTAAACTCAGGAGGCTTTCGATGAACGATATTCAAACTGTAACACAAAATGTCAGACTGCAGCAGTGGACCGCCATTATCCAGGATCGTCAGACCAGTGGTCTGAAAGTAGACGATTACTGCAGCGAACATAATATTTCCCGCAATGCATATTACTACTGGCTACGTAAGGTAAAGGCGGCAGCCATTGAAAACTCCGGGAATCGCTTTGCAGAAGTGAATCCATCTTTCTTGAAGATGATGCCAGAACATTTGGAATCTGGATGCTCACCGGTTTCCATCTGCCTTGGCGATGCAGTCATCCATGTAAGCGAAGCAGTTTCCAGCTGTCTTCTACATAGGGTAATCGAGGCGATTAGAAATGCTGAATGATTTAACCGGTTTTAAGCATATCTACATTGCCTGTGGCTATACGGA
>OIWK01001235.1_pt1 | contig 25232 bp, 22 predicted proteins | sample 1587401 | NCBI WGS metagenome assembly OIWK01 (sample SAMEA3888911, study PRJEB22519) | human gut metagenome | biome: human gut; feature: human-associated habitat; material: faeces | place: Denmark | collected 2009 | reverse complement strand
TCGAGCACGACGACGGGCACCACTGCCGCGTTATAGAGTCTTTCTAATGCTGTCATGACTCAATTCTCCTCAGCGCTGAACACGGCCGGAGGCATTGCCCGCAGCAAGAGCCTCGACCTCTGCAACGCTCATCTGGTTAAAGTCATGCTCTACCGAATGTTTCAGGCAGGAAGCCGCCACGGCAAAGTCGATGGCCTGCTGATCATCCTTTCCCGCCAGCAGCGCGTAGATCAAACCGCCGCCGAAGCTATCGCCGCCGCCGACGCGATCAACGATACGGACATGATAGGTGGTTGAAAACACTGCTTTGTCGCTCGCCGCGTCATAAAGCATACCGGCCCAGTCGTTATCCGAGGCTGAAATAGAACCGCGCAGCGTAATGGCAACCTTTTTTCAGCCAAAGCGGCTGGCGATCTGGCGCGCTACGCTGATATAGCCCTCGCGGTCGAGCTTCCCGGAGTTGATGTCCGTGTTCTCTGCTTCGATCCCGAACACATCCTTCGCATCCTCTTCGTTAGCGATGCAAACATCCACATAGGGCAGAAGCTTCGCCATGCACTCACCGGCCTGCTCGCGCGTCCAGAGCTTTTTGCGGTAGTTGAGATCGCAGGAAATCGTCAGGCCCTTTTCCCTGGCCGCTTTGCAGGCGTCCATGCAGGCCTGCGGCATCTCACCGCCGAGCGCCGGTGTGATACCGGTCCAATGAAACCAATCGGCTCCGCTGAAAATCTTATCCCAGTCGAACTCCTTTGCACTTGCCGCTGCAATTGCGGAACCCGCGCGGTCATAAATGACCTTGCTGGCGCGCTGAGACGCACCTTTTTCACAGTAATATACGCCCAAGCGCGTACCGCCGCGCAGCACCAGCGATGTATCCACACCATAACGGCGCAGCTCATTGACAGCGCACTGTCCGATCTCGTGGGCCGGAACCTTGCTCACAAACGCTGCATCCATGCCATAATTGGCAAGCGATACAGCAACGTTGGCCTCACCGCCGGCATAAGTCGCTTCAAATTTTTCTGCCTGTACAAAACGGAGATAGCCCTCCGGATTGAGCCGCATCATGATCTCGCCAAATGTAATCACTCTGCTCATACTATGACTCCTTTGCAATCTCGACCAGCATTCTGGCCGTTTCCGTAATCTTATTGTACTCGCCTGCATCGATCCACGCCTTATTGACGAGATTCCCGCCGATGCCCGCGCCTACGCAGCCCGCCGCGAAGAATTCCTTGAGATTATTCTCATTCACGCCACCCACAGCAAGCAGCTTGACATGACTGATCGGCGCACGCACAGCCTTGACGTACTTGCTGCCAAGGTCCGCAATGGGAAAGAGCTTGACAAAGCTCGCACCAGCACGGTGTGCCGTCATAATTTCTGTAGGTGTCATCGCGCCGGGAAGCGAAGCAAGCCCCAACTCCCGCGTTCTGCGGATCACATCTACATTCACATCAGGAGAGATGATAAACCGCGCTCCGGCGGCAGCAGCCTGCTCCACCAACTCCGGCGATACTACCGTGCCGGCTCCGGCCATCATCCGGTCCTTATACTTTTCCGCGATCGCCGCGATCGCATCCGCTGTTGTACGGAACGAATCGGGCTCCTTCTGGTTGAATGTGACCTCCACCAAGCGAAAACCGCCCTCATACAGTGCATCTGCTACCTTAAGGCACTTTTTCGGCGCAATGCCGCGCACGATGGCAATCAGCCGGTTCTCTTCAATAAAGCGAATGGTATCTTCCAGCATGGCTTTCTCCTTTTCCAGACTGCCCGCCCTTATTTTTCGGGCGGGCAGCATAACGGTATTTTTTTGCTATCCTGCGCTTCCGCAGGGCATAACTCCTATTTAGTCAGCCTGTTGCTCCGATGGCCCACGGGATGTATTCCTCATCCCCCATGCCGAAGCGTTCGCTTGCCGTTTTCTCACCGGAGGCCACGGCGATCATCCGTTCAAAAATCTCCTCGCCCACCTGCTCCAGTGTCTGTTCGCCATCGATGATCGTACCGGCGTTGATGTCCATATCTTCCGGCATTCTGGTAAACAGCTGCGAATTGGATGCGACCTTGATCGTTGGGAAATATCGCGAGCCATAGCAGGAGCCGCGACCGGTCGTAAAAATACAGAGATTGCAGCCGCCGGCGAACTGCGCTGTCGCGGATACCGGGTCATAGGACGGCGCATCCATGATGACAAGGCCGTGCTCCGTGATCTGTTCGGCATAGCCATACACCGCATTGAGCGGCGTGCTGCCGCCCTTTTTAACACTGCCCATTGCCTTTTCCAGGATGTTGGTCAAACCGCCGGCATTGTTGCCCGGCGTCACCTTGCCATTGATCTGCATGTCCTTACCCTTGCAGTAGTCCAGCCACCATTGCAGCGCTGCAAGCAGGCGCTCTCCGGTCTCGCGGGAATTGGCACGGCGAACGAGCACTCCCTCCGCACTGAACAGCTCCGTCGTCTCGGAGAGGCAGGCCGTACCGCCATTGCGCACAAGAGTATCCATCGCTTTTCCCAGCGCGGGGTTGGCCGAGGCGCAGGAAAACGCGTCTGAACCGCCGCACTGCAGGCCAATGTTCAAATGCTCCACCGACACCTCGCTGCGCGTACAGGCGTTGGCCAGCGGCAGCATTTGCTCAACGATCGCGATGCCGCGGCGCACCGCCTCAGGCGCCCCCATGTCCTGAATGGTCAGCTTATGCAGCATCGGTCCTTCTACAAAGCCCTCTGCTTCAAAGAACACATCAATGTTGTTGTTCTCGCAGCCCAGAGCGCACACAAGCGCGCCTGCCATATTCGGATTTCGGATATGGCCTGCGATGACTCTGCGCAGATACGTCATGGCAAGGGCGGTTCCCTTCTCCATACCGCAGCCAAGCGTTGTGATAAGCGGCACAACACCGTCCACATTCGGATAGGCGCTGAGTGCCTCGGGTGTGAAATGTGCGGCGATCCTGCGCGCGACAGTGGCCGCACAGTTGCTCACGACCGGAATCGCAATGTAATTGCGCGTACCCACCCGGCCATCCGGCCGAACGTACCCGCGGAAAGTACGGCGCTGCTCCGGTGCGAGCAGTTCCACAGGATGGTAATCCTCGCAAAAATCTGTCGGATGCTCCACACGGTCAAAACGGATCGTATCATTATGCATGTGTGTACCCGGCACAACATCGCGCGTGGCATAGCCGATGATCGTATTATATTTGCGCACCGGTTCATCCTTGGCAATGGCACAGGTCGCCAGTTTATGTCCGAGAGGGATGTCACTCTGTACGACGATATTTTCAGGATGCAGCATCGTTCCCTTTGCGATCGGTACACGCGCTACAACCACGTTATCATGCGCATCCAGACGGATCACAGGGCTCTTCTCTGTTGCTTCACTCATGGCATTTCACCTGCCCGTCAAGTGCATTAGCGCGGCTGCGCAGCGCACCGCCATCATTCTGCCAGCACTCAAGCAGATACTTCATCTGGTCTCCCAGAGAGAAATGCCGCACGCCCAGCGCGATATACGGCTCAGCCGCCTCCGGCGTTGGGATCTCACAGCGTACGGCGATCCCATGCGCCATCGCCACTGCGATAACTTTTTTCTCGACCTCCAACACCTCGCTGCGGTGGTCCTTGAGATTCATACCACAGCTCATCGCATAGTCCGACGGGCCAAACTGGACCATATCCACGCCCGGCACCGAGCAGATCGCCTCAATATCGTCCACAGCGCTCTTCTTCTCGATCATAAACGCACGTACAATATCACGCTGTCGCTGGGCATGCTCCATCTGCGGCAAATAAGGCTGGAAACCGATGAAGCGGCGGTTTGGATATCCGAACCGCCCGCCGTCCTGTGCCGTTTCCGGCGTTACGAGGCGAATGCTCTCTTCTACCTCCTGCGCGTTGCGGCAGTCAGTAAAGAGGATCGCCTGCACACCGGAGGCAATGGCCTTCTGCGCAACATAGCCTCGGTTTTGGAAATCGACCTTCATCATCAGGCTCATCCCATGCAACTCAGCTGCACGCGCCATATTCTCAAGGTCGCTCTGGGAAAACGGCGTGTACTCGCCGACAAACTCCACATAGTCATAGTTGCCCGTGCTGCCGGCCGCCTCGATCACAATCGGCCAGGTACTCCAGATGCGCGTGGCAAGCGATGGCTTGCCCGCCTGGAGGAGCACCCTCAAATGATTGGTTTTGTCTGTCATAGTCTTGTCCTCAAAAGCTCAGCTGCTGCCGCTTTTCTTCAACTCTCTGGAGCGCCTGACGGATCTTCTCCTTCTGCTCCGGCGTCACAGGTTCGCTGGGCTGGCACATTCTCTGATCCATGAAGCCAAGCATCGAACAGGCCGCTTTGCAGGCAGCAATGCCATACTTTGCGTTGCTGAACGCATCCTGTGCCTCAAGCAGCAGCTCACAGTAGACCTTAAGCTTTTCGATATCGCCGGCCTTGGCGTAATCGTAAACCTTCAGGCAGAGCTCCGGCACGACCGGCGAGATATTGGGGATAAAGCCGTCCGCACCCATCAGCAGGCTCACGCCTGCCAGCTGGGTCATGCCCTGGAAGAGCATAAAATCCGTGCCGCGGAAGTGGTTCAGGCAGCGCAGGAAGTCGCCGAACTGACCGCTCGTATCCTTATACCCCACAATATGGTCGAAGGTCGCCATCTCAAAGACAGCCTTGGGAGACATCGTGTTGCCGGTAAAGGGCGGGATATTATAGATAAAGATATCCGCCTCCGTATGCTTTGCGACCTGCTCAAAATGACGGATCGTCTCATCGGGTGTGGAATGGCGGGAGTAAAACTCCGGCGTAACAACAGCTGTCTGGCCGCCCATCTGCTCAAAGGCCTTGATATTATCGATCACGCGGGCCGTACTTGTGTCCATGCAGCCAGCCAGCACGGGAACGCGCCCGGCAACCTGGTCCAGTGTGATCTTGATGGCGCGATTGCGCTCCGCCTGGGTCAGGCCAAGGCACTCGCCGTTCGTACCGCACACAAAGATGCCGTGCAGCCCCTTGTCGATGCAGTGGTCGATCAGTTTGCGCAGGGCCTTTTCATCTACATGCTCATGCTCATCAATGGGAGTCGAAATTGGGGGAACAACGCCGTAAATTTTCTGTTTCATTGTCAATAGGCTCCTTATATTCTCTTCTTGCTGTCAGATAGTCAGGTTATCTCAAGCGCGTGGTTTTTCCGGATGGTTGACCGGATAGTGGATTTTTTCTCCCCGCGCAAAGCGGACAGCCTCTTCAGCGATCTTACGTTTCAGCTCCTGAGCCGCCTCCTCGGAATACCAGGCCATATGCGGCGTGGCAATGAGGTTCTTATGGCGGAAAAGGGGATAATCCGCCGGAGCCGGCTCTTTTGCCATGCAATCCAGCGCAGCGCCGGCCAAATGGCCGCTTGTCAGCGCCCAGTCAAGCGCCTCCTCGTCCACAATGCCGCCGCGTGCCACATTGATGAGATACGCGCCGGGCTTCATCATTTCCATCGCTGTGCGCTCAAGCATCCCGCGGGAATTGTTCAGTGGGCAATGGATCGACACCACGTCCGATCCGCGCAGCAGCTGTTCTTCCGAGACCGGTGTGATAAAGTCCGTGCCGTCCTTTGCATTGGGCGTATAATAAGGATCGTAGCCCAGAACATGCATCCCCATCGCACTGGCCTTGCGGGCAAAATTGCGGCCGATACGTCCCAGGCCGATCACACCGACCGTCATCTCTCCGAGGCGGTGGACCGGGATGGAGGTTGTATAATCCCACTTGCCTCCCTTGGTTTGGTCATTCATCTGCGGCAGCTTGCGTATCAGCGCCAGCATGCAGGTAATGGCGTGGTCAGCCACCTCATTCATGCCGTAATCCGGCACATTGCCGACCTGGATCCCCAGTTCCTCAGCCGCAGCAACATCAATATTGTCCGTGCCTACACCGTAACGCACAACATACTTCAGCCGCGGCAGATTCTCCATCACGCGCCTTGTAATAGGGGCGTACTGGTTGAGCAGGATATCGGCCTGTGCACACTGCCCGATCAGCTCATCTTCGGTTTTGCACTGGAGGAGCACCGCATGCATTCCAGCCGCCGCAAAGACACTCTCCTCCTGTTTAAGGTTTTCGTGGTCGCAGTCTGTGATATATATGTTCATAATCTCTTCACTCCCGCGCTCATCGCGCCATCTTGAAGATTTTTTCAATGTCCGACTCGCTCAGCGGCACGAAGTTGCCGATACGGTTCTTGCCGCCGTTTGTGCACTTTTCCGCCATTTCGTGAATCTGTGCGTCCGTCACGTCCGCAAGGCCCAGCTCACGCAGATTGGTGGGCATGTCAAGTCTGCGGTAGAAGTTCTCCAACGCCTCAATACCAGCCAGCGCCGTATTTTCAGGGTTATCATAATCCATCGGGCAGCCCATCACACGCACGGCAAACTGCGCAAAGCGGCCGATATCGTGCTTACAGACATAGCGCGCCCAGCTTCCCCAAATTGCGGCAAGTCCCGCACCGTGAATCACATCAAACATGCCGCCGATCTCGTGCTCCATCTTGTGGCAGGCAAAATCACCCAGGCGTCCCGTACCGGTCAGGCCGTTGTGGGACAGGCTGCCCGCCCACATCAGCTCCGCACGTGCGTTATAATCGGTAGGGTCCTTCATTACGATGGGCGCATTGTGCAGCACCGTCACCATTAAGCCCTCAGCAATGCGGTCGATCAGTTCGTTGTTCTTTTCATTGGCAAAGTAACGTTCCTGCGTGTGCATCATGATATCCACAGAACCGGCTGCCGTCTGATAAGGCGGCAGCGTAAAGGTGAGCTCAGGATTCATAATGGCAAAGCGCGGGCGGGCAAGGTCGGTATTCAGCGAACGCTTCATGCCGCCTTCTTCCTTCGTAATCACGCAGGAATTGCTCATCTCACTGCCAGAAGCCGCAATCGTCAGCACAACACCGACAGGCAGGCAGGCCGACGGCGCTGCTTTGCCATCAAAGAAGTCCCAGATATCGTGCTCAGGATTGGCCATGGCATAAGCGATCGCCTTTGCCGAGTCAATGACGCTGCCGCCGCCGACAGCCAGCAAAAAGTCGATGTTTTCTCGCTTTGCAAGTTCGATTCCCTCTCTCACCTTGGAAAGACGGGGATTTGGCTTTACACCGCCGAGCGTGGTGAAGGCAATATCCGCCTGACGGAGCGATTCTTCTACACGGTCCAGAAGGCCGGAACGTCTGGCGCTCTCACTGCCGTAATGGATCAGGACCCGCTTGCCTCCATACTTCTTTATTTCCTGCCCCACAACCGTTTCCGTAGCCTTGCCGAAAATCACTTTTGTCGGAGCGTAGTATTCAAAATTAAGCATAATTCTCTCCTTGTTTGTCTCAGGAGGAGTGCAACGCACGGTCACACTCCTCCCTTTTGATGTACCGTGTTACACCAGGCCATGCGGATCAATGCCGGATTCCCGACACAGTTGCGCCAAATCATTGATGATCGATTCCGGCAGGGGGATTCCCTCCCGCAGGCGTTTTTCTCTCAGGTCATATTCGATCTCGCCCGGCATATAAATGGTCACGTTTTCATCTGTCGTTGGACAACTCTTGATGTACTGGATATAGCTGTTCATAGCCTCCCGGAACTTCTCAAGAGGCGTAAACTTGGAAATGTCAAGCGCCATAAAGAAGTGTCCGCAGCCTTGCGGGCGCTCATAGCACCCTGTCAGTCCCGTGATCTCACCGCCGCAGTGCCCGCCCAGCAGCGGGCCGGTCAGCAGATCCATGATGACAGCAAGGCCGAAGCCTTTATGCGCTCCCACCGGACAGAGAAATCCCGTCATTGCCTTCTGCGCGTCAGTTGTCGGATTGCCCTCGTTATCTGTCGCCCAGCCAAGGGGAATGTCCTGCCCCTTGCGCGCGGCAAGCTGAATCTTGCCGTGCGCCACAGCGCTGCACGCCATATCCAGCACTACGGGCGGATAGTCACCACCGGGAATGGCAAAGGAAATGGGATTGTTGCCAACCATCTTTGCCGCACCTCCCGGAGGCGGCATCAGCGGCGTTGCATTCGTCGTGGAAAAGCCGATCATATTGCGCTTGACCGCCATTTGCGTATAATATGCAACTGTGCCGTAATGGTGGCTGTTCTTCACGCCGACGCAGCCCACACCATACCGTGCGGCCTTATCCATGGCAAGCTGCATTGCATATGTACCGCAGACCTGGCCAAAGGTATCGTGCCCGTCAATCACGGCGACCGCACCGTGATCCTGCACCACCTCAAGCTCCCGGTCCGGAAAAACGACCTTGTGCTGAAGGCGCGCAACATAAACGGGGATACGGATCGCACCATGGCTGCTCACGCCGCGCAAATCAGCTTCAAGAAGGCTGTCTGCCACAATAGCGGCATGTTCATGGGAGAAGCCCTGCTTTTCAAAGATTTCCGTTTCCACTTGGCGAAGATCATCCGCCGATACCGTTTTCATCTGGGCGGTTTCTTTATCCGACATGTCAGGAATCCTCTGCTTTCTGTCGATGTTTCTTAAGATTTTGCCTTTACTGCTTAGCCAAGATACTGCTTGTAGCCCTGGAAGGTCTGATACTGTGTCTCGAGCTCAGCAAGGGTCTCCTCAATGGTCATGGGCTTGGCGCTCTGATAGGAGTAATCCTCAACGTTCTTGACGTACTCTTCGTTGGTCTCATAGATGTGCTGCAGCGCATCGTTGATCTTCTGGAGGATCGCGGGGTTCGTACCCTTCTGCGCCATCAGGCAGAACTTGGTGTTGACAATAACGCCGTCAAGAACATCGCAGACGCAGGGCATGTCAGGCGCAGCAGGGATAGGCTCAGCGCACAGGGTGGCAAGCTCCAGGAAGTCGCCGTTTTCGACATAGTCGCGGCTGGAGGAGTAAGAAGCGAACGTGCAGTCGATCGATCCGTTGAGCAGAGCGGGCATACGGTCAACACCGTCACCGGCGTCAACGATCTCGAGCTTGAGGCCAGCGGCCTTCATGGCAGACGCGGCAGCGTACAGTGCACCGCCCATGGCAACGCCCATGATAACGGTATTTTCCTTGGCGTAGTCAACGAATTCCTGAAGCGTGGTATAAGGAGCATCGCTGCGGACCAGTAGAACTTCGCCGGAATAAGAGGAGAAGATGGAGATCGCATCGAGCGCCTCGTAGTTATAGTCGGTCAAACCGGTAGCGGGGTTAGCGCTGAGGGACGCCGTGTTGATCGCGAGGAAGTTATACTCGGGATCCGTGCTGTTCATGATCTCATTTGCCGCAAGGGAAGCGTTCGCGCCGCCCATGTTGGTAACGACCACGTTCACGCCGAGTTCCTTGCTCAGGGCGTCAGCCATGTAGCGGGTACAAACATCAGAGTCACCGCCGGCGCCGTAGCCAAGGAGAATGTTGATGTCCTTTTCAGGCCATTTGAGATCTTCCGTCTGAGAATCGTTGTTCGCGTCATTGTTGGAGTCGTTCTTGTCGCCGCAGCCGACCAACATAGTCAGCATCATGGCGAGCGCAAGGATGAGAGACAGTGCCTTTTTCATGTTTTGTTCTCCTTTTCAAAATACTTTTCTATGATCCGTCAGGCATTTGCCTGTCAAATCCGGATGAGATTTATTCCGCCGTCTTAGCGGGCTTTTTGGTGCGGGAGCGAATAATAAAGAAGAGCGCGATCACCGTTGCCACCAGGAAGCCGATGGCGATGGGGTGTGCCGCCCAGCAATTCGGGTCGATCGTCAGCAGCTGAACAGAGCGGCGCAGGTTCGTCTCGAGCATCGAGCCGAGAATAAAGCCAAGCACCAGCGGCGGCTGAGGCATGTCGACTTTGCCGAGCAGATAGCCGACCAAGCCGAAGATCACGACCGCAACCACGTCAAACACACGGTTGGAGTTGCCGAACGCGCCGATGCAGCACATTGCCACAACGGGAGGCAGCAGGAAATTTCTGGGGATCTTGAGCACGTTGACGAAGCCCTTCATTCCGTAGAATTCCACAAAGAGCATCATTACAGCTGCGATCAGCATTGCCGCATAGATCGCATATACAGTGTCACCATACTTCTGGAAAATCAGCGGGCCGGTGGTCACACCGTGAATCATCAGGCCGCCGAGCAGCATCGCCGTTGCGCCGTCGCCGGGGATACCAAGCGTCAGCAGTGGGACCATTGCGCCGCCAATAACTGCATTATTGGAGGTCTCGCTGGCAACAACGCCCTCCATGCAGCCCGTACCGTACTTTTCCGGGTGCTTGGAACGGGACTTTTCCACGCTGTAAGCAAGAAGTCCGGCAGTACCGCCACCAATACCCGGCAAAATTCCGATCGCCGTGCCAATCAGCGCAGAGATGGACATGTTGCCGATATTATCTTTGAATTCCTTCAAGCTAAAGCCAAAGCCCTTGACCTTCTCCGTCTTACGAATGGTCATATCCTTGGGGTGGACTGCCTCAAAGGCTGCCGCCGCGATCTCGGTGATAGCATAGAGACCGATAAGCAGTGTCAGCAGCTGGAAGCCGCCGGTAAGATTGACATTGCCGAAAGTGAAGCGCTTCATGCTGTCAATGGGACTGAGGCCAACGGTCGCAAACATCAAGCCGAGCGTACCGGAGATCAGGCCCTTGATCATATCCTTACCGGCAAGCGCAATGACCAGCACGAGTGAGAAGATAGCCAGCGCGCAGTATTCAAGAGGGCTGAACTTAATAGCGATCTTGGATAACTGTGGCGCGACACCCATCAGGATCACAAGGCCGACCATCGTGCCGATAAAGGAATAGAACACGCCGACACCAAGGGCTTTTTTTGCATGCCCGCTCGCCGCCATCGGCGCGCCGTCGAAAGTCGTCGCCAGTGAAGAAGGCGTACCGGGAATATTGAGCAGGATCGCAGAGATCAATCCGCCGGAGATACCCCCGATGTACAGTGCCATCAGCACGCACACCGCAGTTTTTGTTTCCATGGCATAGGTCATTGGTAGGCACATGGTAATTGCCATGGTCGCCGTCAGGCCAGGGATCGCGCCGAACACAATACCGACCGCCACGCCGAGGAGGATGACCAGATACATTTCAGGGTCTGTAATGACCGAGAGGAATCCTTCCAAATACATTTATTGTTTCTCCTTTCTCAGAAGCCGAGGATGCCGGCAGGCAGCGGGACAGACAGCAGTTCAACAAACAGGTAGTCCGAAAGCACCGAAAAGACAACCGCTAAAATCAGTGCCTTGAGGATAATCTTTTTATTGATCTTCTTGCGCTGCGTCAGCAGCACGACCTGAACGATCAGATAGACGAACGTACTGATCAGATAGCCGACCGGACGCATGGCAAACGCATAAAGAAACAGTATAATAAACGTACCGATCACGGCATAATTGTCTGCCAGCCAGTCTTTAGGCGTTCTGCCAGAAAAAATTTCCTCACCGGTAGCCTTGAGATGCCTGATCTCCGCATAGCCGCGGACCATCAGTACAACGGAAAGCATCAGCAAGAGCACCGCCCAAGCAACAGGGATCGTTCTGGCGCTGATAAAGTCCTTATTGAAACCGAAGGACTGAATACTATGCGATGCGACATAATAACCGATGCTGCACAGTGCAAGCACTGCACCTGCGATCAGGTCTTTCACACATTTTTTCATGTCATTCTCCTTTTCTCAGGTCGCCGCCCAGTGCTTTCCCGCCCACCGCGGGTGGTCATAAACCGACTTATCCGCAACAAACGGCCATTTTTCACCGCGAAGCACCGCCATCGTACCCTTGACCATCATCAGGCAGATCTGTTCGACCGCCGTATCAGTCTGTGCTGCCATGTGCGGCGTGCAGATCAGGTGCGGCGCTTTTGCAAGCGCGCTTTCAGGATCAAGCCGCTCACCCTCAAAAACATCCAGACCCGCGCCGCCAATAACATCGTTGCTCAGCGCCTCCGCCAAGTCGTTCTCATTTACGATTCCGCCTCTGGCACAGTTGACAACGATCGTACCCGGCTTCATCATGGCAAACTCTTTTTTGGAGATCAGATCCTTCGTCTGCTCATTGTAAGGAACATGAACTGAGATAATATCCGAGGTACGTAGGATCTCTTCTACCGTCCTGCAGGCACGGTAGCCTGCCTCAGCCAGCTTTTCTTCCGGCACGAAAGGATCGTAGGCCGCGATGTGAAAGCCAAGTCCCATGCACATCTGTGCAACAATACGTCCGATGTTGCCCACACCGATCAGGCCCACCGTCTTGCCCTCGAATTCATAGGCGCGGAATTCCTGACGGATATTCCAATTTCCCTTGATTGTTTCATTGTGGCAGGTAACAAGATTTTTTGTCAGCGCCAAGATCATGGCGACGGTGTGCTCGGCAACGGAACGCGCGTTTGCACCCGGCGTAATGACAACAGGGATGCCCAGTTCTGCCGCCGCCTTTGCATCCACCGTGTCAAAGCCGACGCCGTGCCTTGCAATGACCTTTAAGTCGGGACAGGCAAGCATATCCTCGCGTCCGATCCCGCCCTCCTTGATCATCAGAGCATCCGCCTTTTGAAGCTCCGGCAGGAAATTGCAGGCATTGACCTTATCGACAACTTCATAATTTGCCTGCGCCGCCAGCGCCGCCATCCCGGCATCGCATAACTTTCTCGGTGTAATGATCACTTTGTAATCCATGTTGCGTCCGTTCTCCTCCTCCTATCGTGAATTTCATATAGTGAAACTGCGTTTTATTTTTCTATCCTTATGTTACGCTACTACTCTGCTTTTTGTCAACGACTTTCTTCTTGCCTGATTTGACAAGATTTATTTGATTTTTTATCTTTTATCGACAAATTGCAACCTTTCTATTCCTTTTTTTCACACTTCTTTCAGATTTCTTGCTAAGTTTTTATTGCAAAGTATGAAATAGCGTTTTATAATAAGAAACAAAGTTCCGTTTCTGTACCGCTTTTTATGTCCGGTGCAGACAACACCGAAGGGAGGAAAATATGAATCAAACTGGATCCACTGTTCAGTCGCTCGACCGTGTCTTTGATATTGTCGAAACGTTATCCAATCACGGCAACGAGCTGTCTATTTCTCAACTCTGTGCATTCACCGGGTTAAACAAAAGCACCGTACACCGTATGCTTGCCTCATTGCGGGCCAGAGGCTATGTGGTACAGACGTCAAGTGGCGCATACCGTCTGACCTTCAAATTCTGCAGCCTTTCACAAAAGATCATCAACAACGTCAGTATTCTCCCTCTTGTGCTCCCTCACCTGCGCAAGCTTTCCATGTCTGTGCAGGAGATCGTTCACTTCGTCATTCAGGATAATACCAACACCGTCTATCTCGACCGTCTTGAGCCGCCCAATTCCAACTACCGCAGCACTGTCAACATCGGCATGCTCCGTCCGCTGCACACCTCCGCCGGCGGAAAGATCATTCTCTCTTCCCAGGGCCCGGAGGCCTGGCGCAGCTATTGGGACAATGCTGACAAAACGCCCATTACACCTTATACCATCACAAGCTTTGAGCGTCTCGAAAGCGAAATGCTGATCTTTCAGCGCAAGCAGTATGCCGTTGAAAACGAGGAAAACACACTCGGCTATTCCTGTATTGCCGTTTCGCTCTACGACCGCTACAATGATGATCACTACGCCATCACCCTTTCTTCGCTCAAGTCGCTGATGACCGATGAACACATCCAGCAGCTTCTGCCTCTGCTCTTTGAAACGCGCGATCTCATCCAGAAGGATATCGGCCTTTGATTTTCTCTCCCTCCACGACTAAAAAAGCGACATCCCGAATTCGGATGTCGCTTTTTCTGATCAATTTTTATATGGTATGTTTTCCGGCAAAGGATATCCTGTCTTACGGATTGACCACATTGACAGGAGCACCCGCAAGGAACGCCCTGATATTTTCCGCCGTAGCATCCATGATACGCTGGCGGCTCTCCTTCGGTGCCCAGGAGATGTGCGGCGTGATGATGCAGTTTTTCGCCTTCAGCAGCGGGTTGTCTGCGCGAATCGGCTCGGTGTAGACCACATCCAGTCCCGCCGCGGCTATTTTGTCGCAGTTGAGCGCGTCGGCAACGTCCTGCTCATCGATGAGCTGGCCGCGGGCATTGTTGATGAGAATAACGCCGTCCTTCATTTTGGCGATGCTCTCCTTGTTGATCATGCCGGTGTTTTCCGGCGTGAGATTGCAGTGCAGCGTGATAACATCCGCGCAGGCATAAAGTTCATCAAGGCCGACGTACTCTGCGATCTCGCGGCCGGAGTCGTTCGGAAAAAGATCATAGGCCAGCACATTCATGCCGAGCGCCTTGGCGATGCGCCCCTCCGCCTGCCCGATGCGGCCAAAGCCGATGATACCGATCGTCTTGCCCTCCAGTTCGATAAGGGGATAGTCCCAGTAGCACCAGTCGGCGTTGTTCGCCCAATTACCGGCGTGCACGCTCTCGCTGTGATGACCGATATGGTGGCAGATCTCCAGCAGCAGCGCAATAGAGAACTGGCTGACCGACGCCGTGCCGTAGGTCGGCACATTCACGACGGGGATGCCCTTTTCGCGGGCATAGTTGTAATCGACCACGTTGTAGCCCGTAGCCAGAACGGCAATGAGCTTAATGTTCGGGCACTTGTCGATCGTTTCGCGCGAGATGGGTGTCTTGTTCATCACCACGATTTCCGCATCACCGATGCGCTCGGCGATCAGCGGAGACTCCGCGTAGGCCGTGCGGTCATAGGCCGTCACGCTGCCGAGCTTTTCCAGCTCACTCCAGCTCAGATCACCGGGATTTTCCGTATATCCGTCCAGTACTACAATTTTCATGTTTGTTCCCTCCTGTCGACTTCTTATCTTCGCCTGCCGCATTATTTTATAATCGACATACAGCTCTGTATGGCGCAGCGCTTCAACATAAGCCTCCGCAAGTCGTGCTTGTGCAGAGTATAACGCATGTATTCGTATGCTTCAAGCACTAAATAGTCATTTCACCATATTCACTACATCTCTTCACCGCAGCATCTGAACAGAACGCTCGTTCAGAGGAGAACATACTCTTCTCAGTGTTGCGCCTCTCCCGCGATCACTTCCGCCGCGGTTTCCAGCGCTTTGACCATCATTTCCAAACCCATGCTCGGCGCGTTGCCGTCCTTGGTCTGCTCGGGCAGGTAAGGGACGTGGACAAAGCCGCAGCGCGGGGCTGGATTGCTCCGCTCGCTCTCGTGCAGGGCGCAGTAAAGGAGATTGTTGCACACGAACGTGCCTGCGGAGTACGAGAGCTGAGCGGGAATCCCCTGCTCACGCAGGGCGTCGACGATCTCGCGCGTCGAGATCGTCGCAAAATAGGCGTCCGGACCTCCGGCCACGACCGGCTCGTCCGTCGGCTGCTTACCCGCGTTGTCGGCGATACGCGCGTCGCGCAGGTTGATGGCCACGCGCTCGACGCGTATGCAATTTGCGCCGCCGTACTGGCCGACGCAGAGCACCGCGTCGGGACGCAGCTCCGTCAAAAGCTTGTGCAGCGCAGCACCGGAGGCGTCAAACTCCGTCGGAATTTCATGCTTGATGAGCTCTGCTCCCCCGATGCGGTTGGGAAGCCGGCGTACCGCCTCCCACGAGGGGTTGATCTGCTCCCCGCCGAACGGCGTGAAGCCTGTGACAAGTATCTTCATTTGACAGTTTCCTCCCCGATCATCAGGCGGATGATCTCGTTGTCGGTCTCGCGCATGCCGTCGCGCGCGATGCTGCTGACGGCGCGGATGGTGTTCTCCACGCCCTTGACGACGATGCCGTCACCGCCGTAGAACTGGCTGTCGTGCCGGTACATCTGCATGCCGAGCAGCCCCGCCTCGACCGCCGAGGCGATCTTCGCCGCGCAGCTCGCCTTCGCCCCGTCGCAGAGCATGCCGGAGTTGATGGCGAGCGCGTTGACGACCGTGTGGGCGATCTCATCATAGCGCCCGCCGTACAGATAGCAGATGCCGGCCCCGGCCCCTGCGCCCGCGCTGGTCGCGCCGCAGTAGGCGGAAAGGCTGCCGATGCCCGTTTTCAGATGGATGGTGACAAGATTCGACACGACGAGCGCGCGGTAAAGCTGCTCCTCGCTCGCTTTCAGCTCGCGCGCGTAGACAATGACGGGCAGCGAGGCCGTCATGCCCTGATTGCCGCTGCCAGAGTTGATGACGACAGGCTTTTCGCAGCCGTTCATGCGCGCGTCCGAGCCCGCGGCAGCCCAGGCCTTGGCGCGGTTCTGCACGCCGTCGCCATAGGAATCGAGCAGGATTTTTCCGATGGCCGCGCCGTACTGCCCTGTCAATCCTGCCTCAGCGATGGCCGTGTTATATTCGATCTGGCGCGCGATGGGCGCGCGGACGTCGTCTAAATCGACCTCGTCGGCAAAGGCGATAATGTCCTCGACCGTCAGGCTCCTGCGGCTCTCGGGCGGCTGGGCCGCCTCCTCGGAAAAGGGCTTGTTGAGCAGCACTTCGCCGTTTTTCTCGATGCGCACGACGTTTGTGTGGCTGCCGACGATCTGGACGAAGGCCGTGTCCCCGCCTGCGAAAACACGCACCTGAATGTCGAATGGGCAGCGCAGCGGCGATTTGCTCACCGTGATCTCCGCCGCGGAAAGGTACTCGTCCAGCAGCGGCAGCTGGTCCTCCGTCACATTCGCCAGCACCTCTAACTGCGCGTCGGCGTCGCCGACGCGTACACCCGCCGCGACCGCGACGGGAAGGCCCTTTCGCCCGCCGGTGTGCGGCACGATGACGCTCTTGACGTTTTTGATGATATTGCCGCTCACGGTCAGCTCGATGCGCTCGGGAAGTGCCCCGAGCGTTTGGCGCGCAAGCGCACCCGCGTAGGCGACGGCGATGGGCTCAGTGCAGCCCATCGCGGGTACAAGCTCCTCATGCAAAATCTGAACGTAGGTCTCATACAGCGCAGTATTCATTTTTGCTCTCCCATCTCTCATTGCGGGCGTGCGGTCTCTCCTCCGCTCGTTACCCGCTTCTCTCTCCGCCCATTGTATCGGAAATGCGGTTACAATGCAATGGACTTTCCACGTTTCACGCACAAAAAGGCGATATCCGGTCGGATACCGCCTTTTTGATGCTATTCCGCTCTTACAAACCGTAAATTTCGCCGTACTTTTCCTCAAGGTACTGCGTGTAGACCGTCGGGTCGAACTTTTCGCCAAGCGCCTGCTCCAAGAGCGCGCCGGGCTTTTTGAGGCAGCCGTACTGCCAGATGTGCTCGCGGTTCCACGCATTGATGGGCGCAAAATTGCCGGTCTTGAGGCACTCGTCCACATCGACCGTCTCTTTCATCTTGCGAAGCAGCTGTGCGCCGTAGGCGCTGCCGAGCGCGTAGGACGGGAAGTAGCCGATGCTGCCGCCCGACCAATGGCTGTCCTGTAGCACGCCGTGTTTGTCGTCCGGCACGTCGACGCCGAGGTATTCCTTGTAAAGGCGGTTCCACTCGCCCGGCAGGTCGTGCACCTTGAGCTCGCCATGCATCACGCGCTTTTCGAGCTCGTAGCGCACCATGACGTGCAGGCTGTAGGTGACCTCGTCGGCCTCGGTGCGGATGAGGGACGGCTCCGCCTTATTGATGGCGCGGTAGAATTCCTCCGCCGTGTGGCCGCTCAGCTCGGGGAACAACTCGCAGAGCTTCGGGAACACGAAGCCCGTGAAGGCGCGCGAGCGGCCGAGCAGATTTTCATAGAAGCGGCTCTGGCTCTCGTGGATGCCCATGGAGACACCGCCGTCGAGCACCGTATAGGCGAGATCATCCGCGCTGCCGGTGTCATAGAGCGCGTGGCCGCCCTCGTGGATAACGGAGAACATCGAGGAGGCAAAATTCTCCTCCAAATAGTGCGTCGTGATGCGCTCGTCAAAGTGCGAACCGAGCGACGTCGTAAACGGATGCTCGGTCGTGGACAGGCCGACATGGTCCAAATCGAGGCCCATCGTGCGCATCAGGTAGTCGGAAAGCTGCGCCTGCTTCTCCTCGGGAAAATGGCCGTGCAGCATCGCATCGTCGACCTGCGGCTTTTCTTTGATTTTTTTCAGGAGCGGCACGATGTGCTCGCGCAGCGTCGCAAAGAATTCGTCGCACTGCGCCATCGTCAGCCCATCCTCATACTCGCTGAGCCAGTAGTCGTAGGGGTCCTTTTCCGACGCGCAATAGTGTGCGAAGCGGATGTTGGTCTCGAAAATTTTCTCAAGCACGGGCTCGAAGAGAGCAAAGTCGCTCGTCTCCTTCGCGCGGTGCCAGACGTCGTCCGCCTCGACAAGCAGCTGCTGGTAGGCGACGTACTCGTCCATCGGGATCTTCTGCATATTGCGGATGTCCTTGATGAGCAAAAACACCATGCGCTGCTGCTTTTCGTTGAGCTCAGACTTGTGCGCGTCGAGGAATTCGAGCAGCGCAACGGTCTCCCCGCCAGTCGTAAGCTTGTAGTGCTCCTCGCTCAAAATACTCATGGTCTGGCCGCGGTTCGCCGCCGTGCCCTTGGGCGCGGTGGTCGCGCCGTCGTAAAAGAGCAGGCCCATCGCGTGGCCGTAGGCCGCGAGCTTGGCCTGCAAAGCCATCAGGGACTTGATCGCTTCATCGAGAGTCATGATGATCTCCTCACTTTCTCTTTTTCTGTGAAAATATCATAGCATGAAAGGGGCTTGCTGCGCAAGGGGGACGCTGAGGTTCTCCCCCTGTGGCCGCGCAGAAGAGGGGGCATTCTCTCGCGTGAGAGAATGCCCCCTTGTACCCCCCAAGCGAACGCGAGGGGAGTTCCCCTCGACCCCCGACATTGGCAGTTTGCAGTTTGAAGATCTGCGCAGCCTGCGGAATCGAATGCCTGCCAAGTGTGGGTGCTATACGATTTGAGTTGCTTCTATTACCCGCTGCCGCTCTGCCTGTATGAGCGAAAAATTCATCATTTCACTATTTTTTCTCTCACGGTTTCGCAAGCATCTGCACTGACGACCCCCTGTTCTTTCAGCAGTGCCAGCACTGAAGCAAGCGCATCCTGCGGATCACACCAGACATCCGGAGCATAGCCCCTGTGATCGACATTTTCTCCGTCCCCATAGAGGAAAAGCGTTGACCCAAAGCGCACACCGATGCCGGTATATGGCAATGTAAAGGTGCTGATATTTCCGCAGAGCTGGTATCCCGCCGTGTTGCTGCCGACAATGAGCACATTGTCAAGCGTTTTCAAAAGCTGTACCGCGCCCTCGCCGGACGAGCCGCAATGATCGTCAACCAACACGATGATCGGAATATCATTTTCATACCAGGTCCCGTGGACTTCACGGGCAAAGCAAGTTCCCTCATCTTCCGGCAGCAGACTCTCGCTGTTTTCCGCAGCAAAAAGGGCGCTGTTTTTCTGCGCATACAGCATGGAGGTCTCAATACTGTTCTGCGTTCCGAGGAAACTCTGTATCCACTTTCTCGGCCAACTGTCCGAGCCGCCAACATTGCCGCGCAGGTCATAGATCACCGCTTTGCTCCCGCGTGCTTTTGCCCCTTCCCGAGCATAGCGTGCAAGCATATTATCATATGTGCCGGAAACAAAGCTGCGGAGGGAAACATAGGTAAGACCGTCTTCCTGTATCAGGCGGTAATCCAGCGTGCCGAGGTCAACATCAAGCGGCTGACTCTCCGTCCAGTCAAGGCGATAGATTTTCGCTTTTCCAGAAGGATTTTTCAGTGTGACACTGCTCTGCACGGCGTCCTTCCGCAGCGCAAAAAGCGTCGGCTGATAAACAATGCGTCCGTCTTGCAGAAGCGTCGGCTGCACGCTGACATGTTCATCGGAGAAGCTACTCAATGTCCACCTCTCCCCGTCATTCACCATATAATAGCTGCCGTTGACATTCTTTGAAAAATAGAAGCCGTCGGCAAAGAAGTATTCATATCGCACCTGCGCCTCGATCTCTTCCGCCGCCGGTTCATAAATCATGGCATGCGCGTCGTGCGCAAGCATGAATGCGAGAGATTCCTGCAGTTTTTCTCCCAGCGCAGAAACTTTGATCTCATCATCCTGTGAGGAAAGCCATTGTGTCACAGCGTCCTCCGCTGCGTCAAACTTTTCCTGCCCAAAGTATTCGTAAGCGCCGTAAGCGCTTTGCAGCGTGCGGAACAGCAGGGAAACATCAGACTGCGCCTGTTCCTTCGACACCGTCTCCATCGCGGCATGACCTCGTAAAAGGCTCTCCACCTCGCTCTCGCTCAGCAGCCCTGCCGAGGCGGGGTCATCCGAAATCGCATCGGCAAAATCAGCCGCAGAGGGAACGTGCTCCAGTTCTGCGCGGTGAGTTTGTGAAGTCTCCACCATCAAAGAAGAAAGTTCTTCTCCTTCCGGAGCGTAGGAAAAGTCCAACGTCTGCGGTGCGCCGCAGGCTGACAAAAGCAGCAGCAAAACTATTGTGCTGCATATAGCAAATCTTTTTTTCACAAATTATCCCCCTATGGAAAGTGTGAAGGTATCATAGCAAATTAAAAACCTGTTTTCAATCATTGACAGGGAACGTTCTTATAAAAAACAGGACGCCCAGTTCGGATGTCCCGTATCTATTTGGCCTACCGAAGCAAAAAACAACGCTTTTGCGCCGTACAAGCGTTTTGCGCAGCAAAACCTTGGCGGAGGGCGAATTCACTTCGCCCGAGCATTTTAATTTCCTGCCGGAATCCAAAAAAGAGGTCACAACTTACGTTGTGACCTCTTTTTTGGAGCGGGCGACGAGGCTCGCTCGCAGCACTGCCGTGCCGCGACACGCACAGCGGGCGACAAACGCCCCACTGGGGCGTTTTCTCGCTTCGCTCGCGCCCTGTTCGCCCCTCTGCCCGCTGGAGCCAAAAAATAAAGGCATGACTCACGTCATGCCTTTATTTTTTGGAGCGGGCGACGAGGCTCGAACTCGCTACCTCCACCTTGGCAAGGTGGCGCTCTACCAGATGAGCTACGCCCGCGGAACAAGATGTACTATACCAGACATTTTTCGCTTTGTCAAGCATAGATTTTAGGATTCTGTTGCAAAATGCGGGGGGCTGTGATACACTTGCCCGGTAAATCGTATTTTTCAGGAGGCAGTCATGGCCACTTTACAGGAAGAGATCTCCCGCCGCCGGACGTTTGCGATCATTTCGCATCCGGACGCCGGTAAAACCACGCTGACGGAAAAGTTCCTGCTTTACGGCGGGGCGATCGCCCAGGCGGGCGAGGTCAAGGGCAAGCGCGAGCGCGCGGCGAAGTCCGACTGGATGGAAATTGAAAAGCAGCGCGGCATTTCCGTCACGTCGTCAGTCATGCAGTTCCAGCACGGCGGCTACTGCATCAACATCCTCGACACGCCGGGACATCAGGACTTCTCCGAGGACACCTACCGCACGCTGATGGCCGCGGACAGCGCCGTCATGGTCATTGACGGCGCAAAGGGCGTCGAGCCGCAGACGCGCAAGCTCTTCAAGGTCTGTGCTCTGCGCAACATCCCCATCTTTACCTTTATCAATAAGATGGACCGCGAGACGCGCGACCCGCTCGAGCTCTGCGAGGAGGTCGAGCGCGAGCTCGGCATCGACACCTATCCCGTCAACTGGCCGATCGGCTGCGGCAAGGAGTTTGCCGGTGTGTACGACCGCGATAAGCGCTGCATCCTGCACTTCACCGACGCGGGCCACGCCAAAAAGGCGGGCATCACGGAAATCGAGCTCGACGATCCCGCGCTCGTCGACCTGATCGGTCAGACCCGCCGCGATACGCTCGCCGAAGAGGTCGAGCTGCTCGGCGCGGGCCGCGATTTTGACCTGGACGCCGTGCGCCACGGTAAGCTCTCCCCCGTGTTCTTCGGCAGCGCGCTGACGAACTTCGGCGTCGAGCCGTTTTTGAACGCGTTTTTAGAGATGACCACGCCGCCGCTGCCGCGCGTGAGCGACGCGGGCGAGGTGGACGTCTACTCCCCCGAATTCTCGGCTTTCGTCTTCAAGATCCAGGCCAATATGAACAAGGCCCACCGCGATCGTCTGGCGTTCATGCGCATCTGCTCGGGCAGGTTTGAGCGCGACACGGAGTATTTCCACGTCCAGTCCGGCCGCAAGATGCGCCTTTCCCAGCCGCAGACGATGATGGCCGCCGAGCGCGAGATCGTCGACGAGGCCTACGCGGGCGACATCATCGGCGTGTTTGATCCCGGTATCTTCTCGATCGGCGACACGATCACGATGCCCGGCAAAAAGTTCCGCTTCTCCGGCATCCCGACGTTCGAGCCCGAGCACTTCATGCTCGTCTCACCCAAGGACACGATGAAGCGCAAGCAGTTCGTCAAGGGCGTGGAGCAGATCGCGCAGGAGGGCGCCATCCAGATCTTCAAAATCCCCGACAGCGGCTTTGAGGACGTGGTCGTCGGCGTGGTCGGCACGCTGCAGTTCGACGTGTTCGAATACCGCATGAAAAACGAGTACGGCGTCGACCTGCGCATGAGCGGCCTCCCCTATGAGCACCTGCGCCTGATCCGCGAGTGCCCGTGCGACGTGAAGGACCTGATGCTCTGCTCGGGCTCCCGCGTGCTCGAGGACTTCAAGGGCCGCAAGCTCATCGCCTTCGGCGGCGAGTGGAGCGTGGGCTTTCTCACCAAGCACAACGAGGGTCTTATCCTCGACGACTGGCTCAGCGTGTGATTTTGCCCGAAAATTGCAAAAACATCAAAAGGAGCGCGGTTTCCGCGCTCCTTTTTGTCTGCTTTTTTGTCGAAAAAAGGTCAAATTCTCTGTTGGCAAACGTTAAGAACGCGTATATAGTGTGAGCTGTAAAAAAAGAGTAGGTGCAGCCGCTTCGACCGCATCTCAAACGATAATAGCAAACCCGGTGAAAACCGGCGACGCAAAGCTATAGGGCCTTACCCCTGGGAACAGGGCTGGCTGCCAGCTACCGAAAGGAGATCGCCGTATGAAACGGCTGTTTCGTCATGCCTGCGCTATGCTCGCAGTGTTTCTTGTCATGTCCCTGTTCACGGTTGTGAACGCCAGCGCTGCCAATGGCACCACCATTGACACCACGAATGCCAAGTATGGTTTCGTCACCGTCAACTACACCTCCAATGCCAAATTGAAGGTCGGCATCCAGTACGGCAGCGAAAAGGTGTCCTACAAGAATTGTCCGAGCGGCAAGGACGCCGTCTTCTCCCTCGAGCAGGGCGACGGCACCTACACCATCTCCCTCTGCGAGAACATCTCCGGCACGACCTACCGCGTTGTGACCAGCAAGAAGGTCAACGCCAAGATTGAAAACGCCTACGCCCCTTACCTCATCGCCACGACCGACGTGCAGTTCACCTCCGGCGACGATGTGTGCAAGAAGGCCGCTGAGCTCTGCAAGGACGCCAAGACCGACATGGACAAGGTCACCGCGATCTACAACTACATCGCCGGTCACTACACCTACGACACCAAGCTCGCTAACGACATCACCTCCGGCAAGGTCAGCAAGTACATCCCCGACACCGCTGCCACCCTGAACAGCAACAAGGGCATCTGCTACGACCTCGCGTCCCTCTTCGCCGCCATGTGCCGCAGCCAGAACATCCCCTGCACCCTCACCAAGGGCTACGCCGGCAGCAGCTACCACGCCTGGAACAAGGTCAACATCAGCGGCAACTGGTACCAGATCGACATGACCTATGCCGTCACCAAGCGCGTCATCAACGAGACCACCTTCGCCGGTTGCGTCTCCCCCCTGACCTACTCCCAGCAGAGCGACACGCTCGCCGTGTCCGCGGTGGCGTAAAATATCACAATTCGTCGAAAGACGGCGGCACCGGCCGCTATGTTGCGCTGGTCGATTTCAATACAAACGCAACCGTAGCAGACGCGGGCTGGCAGGATGTTTCCACCGAGGCGGGTTATACCGCTATTCTGACCGCCATCAACGACCTGAAACCCGACGGCGGCACCAATCTGGATGACGGTCTGCAAAACGCAAACCTGTTATTTGCAAAATCTAATGTTCAGGAGATTGACTCCAAGAACATTATCGCTCTGACCGACGGTGAGCCGACGTACTATATGACGAAGGATATTTTTGGCAACCCCACCGTTGGAGGTTTCGGCAACTCATGTACTAAGGAGGTCTTCGAGGCAACCGCGAATACAGCTGCATCTATTTGCAATAGTGGAACTACGCTCTACTCCATCTGCTTTGGTGCTGCCAACGAGGAAGTGAAGAATCCTAACACAGGTGCATATATCAGTCTCTTCGAATATCTGAACACCTATATCGCCCTCAACAAGACCTACTCTGCTAATGACTTCTCCGGGTTGAAGGACGCTTTCGACGCGATCTCCTCAAGCATCACCTCCGGTCTTTCCAGCGGCACGGTCCACGACTCGCTGCCTGACGGCGTGACCTGCATCAGCGGTGATTTCGAAGGAAACCGGAATTTGACCGGTGCTACCGGCGAGCCGGGCGAGGGCGGCGTTACCACTTACACCTACACCAAGACCTACACCGTCAAGATCGACCCCACGGCAGTCGATGCCGAGCGGTACGATGGCTACTACCCCCTCAACGGTCCCACGACCCTGACGGTCAAGGGTAGCAATGACGAGGATGTCACCATCGACTTCCCCATCCCCGCCGGTAAAGTCACATTGCAGAAGTACAATCTGACCATCAACTACAAATACGCCGATGGTACTGAGGCTAAGCCGACTCACACCGAGTCCCTCACGTATGGCAGCTCCTACAGCGTTGCCAGCCCCCTGATCACCGGCTACACCGCTGACAAGCTTACTGTCTCCGGCAGCATGCCCGATAGCGATGTCACGGTCGATGTTACCTACACTGCCAAAGATTACACCGTCACCTACGAGTCCAACGGCGGCAGCACGGTTCCTTCTCAGACCGTTAAGTACAACGAAACGGCTAACAAGCCCGCCGACCCCACCAGGAGCGGCTACACCTTCGCTGGCTGGTACACCGAGGAGAAGCTCACCAACAAGTACGACTTTGCTACTCCCGTGACCGGGAACATCACCCTCTACGCCAAGTGGACGCGCAACTACACCCCGCGCCCCTACACGCCGCCCACCGTCGTGATCCCCGATGATGATGCGCTCGGTCTGAACACGACCGACCACTTCGCCTATATTGTCGGCTACGGCAACGGCGAGGTCCGCCCGCAGAACAACATCACCCGTGCCGAGGTTGCCGCCATCGCCGCCCGCTTTGATAACGACGGCGACAAGACCGCTGCGAAGTTCA
>OIWK01001221.1_pt1 | contig 25370 bp, 23 predicted proteins | sample 1587401 | NCBI WGS metagenome assembly OIWK01 (sample SAMEA3888911, study PRJEB22519) | human gut metagenome | biome: human gut; feature: human-associated habitat; material: faeces | place: Denmark | collected 2009 | reverse complement strand
AGGAAAAATCCTTCCGAGAAGAATCACAGGAAACTGTGCAAAACATCAGAGAGCTCTTACAGTAGCAATCAAGAGAGCAAGACATATCGCTTTAATGCCATACGTTCAGGATTAATCGAATATGATCAGAACAGGATTTCCGTTTTGGAAGTCCTGTTTTTTTTACTGTTTTTCTGTCTGGCAGACGATTGAAAAAGGAGTCATTTGGGGTTAGAATAAGAAAGAGAAAGTTTTGAAATCTAAAAAAGAATTGGAGAATCAATTATGAAAAAACCAGTTTTAGTAATTATGGCAGCAGGAATGGGAAGCCGTTATGGCGGACTTAAACAGATCGATCCAGTTGATAAAGAGGGACACATCATTATGGATTTTTCCCTGTTTGATGCAAAAAGAGCCGGATTTGAGAAGGTTATTTTTATTATAAAGAAAGAAAATGAAGACAGTTTCAGAGAAGCAGTAGGAAACCGTATGGCAAAATATATGGAGGTTTCTTATGTATTTCAGGATATCAACAACATTCCGGAAGGTTTTGAAGTTCCGGAAGGCAGAGTGAAACCGTGGGGAACCGGACATGCAGTCCTCAGCTGCATTGATGAGATCGACGGGCCATTTGCTGTTATCAATGCAGATGATTATTATGGAAGACATGCGTTTGAAGCAATTTATAATTATCTGTCTGAGCATGAGGATGATGATAAGTATCGTTATGCGATGGTCGGATATCTTCTGAAGAATACAGTAACAGACAATGGTCATGTGGCAAGAGGAATCTGTACGACCAATGAAGAAGGGGAACTGGTAAATATTACCGAAAGAACCCGCATTGAGAAGCGTGACGGTAAGATTGCATTTACTGAAAATGATGGAGAAACCTGGGAAAATTTACCGGAGGATACACTGGTTTCCATGAATATGTGGGGATTTACGAGAAGCATACTGGACGAGCTGAAAGCAGAATTTCCACAGTTCCTGAAGAAAGGACTTACTGAAAATCCGATGAAGTGTGAATATTTTCTGCCGGCAGTCGTAAGCAATCTTCTGGAGGCAGACCGCGCAACAGCAACGGTTCTTCCGTCGGAAGACAAATGGTACGGCGTAACTTATAAAGAAGACAAACCGGTTGTCGTAGAAGCGATCCGCAATCTGAAAAAAGAAGGTCTTTATCCGGAAAATCTCTGGGAAGAGTAGAAATTTGTTAAAATTTAGTAAATAGTTCATTTGATTTACTAAAAAATACAAATAATTTAGTAAAAACACTTCCATATAGGCAGGATGTGTGCTATAGTGTGTAAAGAAAAGTAAATGATTCTAATTTCAGGAGGAAAAAATCATGGCAATTTTAGTAACAGGCGGAGCCGGATTTATCGGCAGTCACACATGTGTAGAGATGCTGAATGCAGGATATGAAGTTATTGTAGTAGATAATCTTTGCAATGCTTCTGAAGAAGCAATCAGACGTGTAGAGAAGATCACCGGTAAGAACGTTACATTTTATAAAGCAGATATCAGAGATAAAGAAGCACTGGATCAGATTTTTGACAAAGAAAGTGTAGAATGTGTCATTCATTTCGCAGGACTTAAAGCAGTCGGAGAATCTGTTGCAAAGCCACTTGAATATTATCAGAACAATATTGCAGGTACACTTACACTTTGTGATGTTATGCGTAACCACAATGTGAAGAACATCATCTTCAGTTCTTCAGCAACGGTATATGGTGATCCGGCATTTATCCCGATTACAGAAGAATGCCCGAAGGGAACCTGTACGAATCCTTATGGATGGACAAAATGGATGCTTGAGCAGATCCTGACAGACCTGCATAAGGCAGATCCGGAGTGGAATGTTGTCCTTCTTCGTTACTTCAATCCGATCGGCGCACATGAGAGCGGACTGATGGGAGAAGATCCGAAGGGTATCCCGAACAACCTGCTTCCATATATTGCACAGGTTGCAATCGGTAAGCTGGAATGCCTGGGGGTATTTGGTGATGATTATGATACACCGGACGGAACAGGTGTGAGAGATTACATCCATGTGGTTGACCTTGCAATTGGACACGTAAAGGCGCTGAAGAAGATCCAGGAAAAATCAGGCGTAAGCATTTATAATCTTGGAACCGGAGTGGGATATTCAGTACTGGATGTATTGCATGCATTTGAAAAAGCATGTGGAAAAGAGATCCCTTACCAGATCAAGCCAAGAAGAGCCGGAGATATCGCAACATGCTACTGTAATGCAGAAAAAGCAAAGAACGAGCTCGGATGGGTTGCAGAACGCGGAATCGACAAGATGTGTGAGGATTCATGGAGATGGCAGACAATGAATCCGAATGGATACGAAGCTTAATAAAAGAAAGAAAAATGTGTCAGGGTGTACGTTCCCTGGCACATTTTTTAGTTCCCTAATATCCGGAAAGGTGATATAATACAAATATCTATAGGTTTTAAGAGGGCTGAAAGATGAAAAAGGATATAAAGTTAAAGGGACAACTGAAATTGTATATGCAATGGCCGGGAATTATGATTCTTTTCCTTATCCTGATGAATATCTGGATCTTCAGGATGGATCGAAAGGCCGGGCTGCTTATGAGTGCGTTTGTGCTGGTTTATGCAGTCGTCATTGGCATTATGTATTTTTACAATAAGTCTCTGATTCTGGCAGACATGGTAGAGTTTGCAGCGCAGTACGGGATTGTCCAGAATACACTTCTGAAGGAACTTTCGATTCCATATGCGATTTTACTGGATGATGGAAAAATCATCTGGACGAACACACAGTTCCGGGAAGTCCTTGGGACGACTATCCGAAAGGATACCTATCTGAGTAAATATATTCCGGAGTTGAACCGGGGCGTATTTCCAAAGGAAGAGAATGAATCGGTAAGCCTGGAATTCAATTATCTTGACAGAGATTATCAGGCTGAGATCCAGTGCGTATCGGTCGAAGGTTTCAGTGAGACAGAGCAGCTTCTGGAGATACCGGAGGAAAAGGAATATTTTATTGCGATACATCTTCAGGATGTGACAGAGCTGAACCGGTATATCCGGGCGAATGAAGAGCAGCGGCTGGTGGCCGGACTGGTTTATATTGATAACTATGAAGAGGTCATGGAAAGTGTTGAGGAAGTAAGGCAGTCTCTTCTGGTGGCATTGATCGACCGTAAGATCAACCAGTATATTGCGGATTTTTCCGGTATTGTGAAGAAGCTTGAGAAAGACAAATATTTTGTTGTAATTAAAAAAGAAAGCTTCAATCGAATGGAAAAAGACCGTTTTTCTTTACTTGATGAGGTAAAAGGAGTCAGTATCGGCAATCAGATTCCGGTTACATTAAGTATTGGGCTTGGACTCAGTACAGATACCTATGCTGCAGGATATAATTATGCCCGTATAGCGATCGATCTTGCACTTGCAAGAGGCGGAGATCAGGTAGTTGTGAAGAATAACAAGGGAATCAGCTATTATGGCGGAAAGCGTGAGCAGACTGCTAAGAATACCCGGGTAAAAGCAAGAGTAAAAGCAGAAGCACTCCGGGAGTTTATCACCGGAAAAGAGCGTGTGATCGTAATGGGACATAAGATGGCAGATGTGGATTCATTTGGTGCGGCAATCGGTATTTACCGGGCAGCAAGTGCGATGGAAAAGAAAGTCAATATTGTCCTGAACGATATTTCTGTGACACTCAGACCGCTTTATGAAGCATTTACTGATGATCCGAAGTATCCGGATGATCTGTTTGTGACTTCTCATGAGGCGGAGGAACTGGCAGATGACAATACAATGGTAGTTGTTGTTGATACCAATAAGCCAAAGATGACAGAATGTGAACGCCTGCTTCGCCTGACGAAGACGATTGCAGTTCTGGATCACCACAGACAGAGTGATGAAGTGATTGAGAATGCGGTTCTGTCGTATATTGAGCCATATGCTTCCTCGGCGTGTGAGATGGTAGCAGAGGTTCTTCAGTATATCGGCGATGATCTGCGTTTGAATTCCATGGAAGCGAACAGTATGTATGCAGGTATTCTGGTTGATACCAACAATTTCATGTCCAGAACAGGAGTCCGGACCTTTGAGGCAGCTGCGTACCTGAGAAGATGTGGCGCAGATGTTACTTATGTAAGAAAACTCCTCCGTGATGATATGGCATCTTACCGGGCAAAAGCTGCAGTAATCAGCAGTGCTGAGGTATATCGGGATGTATTTGCGATCGCACGAGGCGAACATCTGGGAATTGAAAGTCCCACTATTATCGGAGCACAGGCATCAAATGAGCTTCTCAATATTGAGGAGATCAAGGCTTCTTTTGTACTGACTGAATATAATGGTAAGATTTACATCAGTGCACGTTCCATTGATGAGATCAATGTACAGATCATTATGGAGCGGCTCGGCGGAGGCGGTCATATCAACACTGCCGGTGCCCAGTTTCCATATTCCGATATGGAAAGAGCGATTGAAACTCTGAAAAAGACAATCGATATTATGATAGAAGAAGGAGATATTTAAGATGAAAGTTATTTTATTGGAAGATGTAAAATCCCTTGGGAAAAAAGGCGAGGTTGTAAATGTAAGTGACGGATATGCAAGAAACTTCATTTTCAAAAAAAACCTTGGACTGGAAGCAAATGGAAAGAATTTAAATGACTTAAAGCTTCAGAAACAGAATGAAGAAAAGGTTGCACAGGAGCATCTGGAAGCAGCGCAGGAACTTGCAAAGAAATTAGAGGCAGCAAAAGTAGAACTCAAGATCAAGACCGGGGAAGGTGGAAGAACATTCGGTTCTGTGTCTTCAAAGGAAATTGCAATTGCAGTAAAAGAACAGCTTGGATATGATCTTGATAAGAAAAAGATCCAGATTAAAGAAGCGATCCGTACACCTGGAATGCATCTTGTACCGGTCAAACTTCACCAGAAAGTGACTGCTGAATTAAAAGTGCACGTTGGGGAAGCTTAGGAGGATCTGAGACATGGATGAAGCACTCATTAAGAGAGTACCGCCACACAGCATAGAGGCAGAGCAGTCTGTTGTTGGAGCGATACTGATGGACCGGGATGCGATTACAGTAGCTGCCGAGATCATTTGTGGAGACGACTTTTATCAAAAGGCATATGGTGTAATTTTCGATTCAGTGGTAGAACTTTTTAATGAGGGAAAACCCGTTGACCTGATTACACTGCAGAACCGTCTGCGTGAAAAAGCTGTTCCGGAAGAGATCAGTAGTCTTGAATTTGTCCGGGATCTGGTAACAGCAGTTCCAACCTCAGCAAATGTAAAGTATTATGCTGAGATCGTCTCTGAAAAAGCAACGTTGAGGCGTCTGATCAAGATGAATGAAGCGATTGCGGATGAATGTTATCAGGGACAGGAGCCGCTGGAGGCGATCCTTGAAAGGACAGAGAAGCAGGTTTTTGAGCTGGTGCAGAACCGCGGAGGAAACGGTGAATACGTGCCGATCAAGCAGGTAGTGTTAAATGCCCTTGAGAAAATTGAGAAAGCATCTAAGAGTAAGGGAACTGTTACAGGAATTCCGACTGGATTTATTGACCTGGATTACAAGACATCCGGTCTGCAGCCCTCCGATCTGATCCTGGTCGCAGCCCGTCCTTCTATGGGTAAGACGGCGTTTGTACTGAACATTGCACAGCATGTGGCGTTTAAACAGAACCGTACAGTTGCCATATTCAGTCTGGAAATGTCAAAGGAACAGCTGGTAAACCGTCTGTTCTCGCTGGAATCCTATGTAGATGCACAGCTTTTAAGAACCGGTAATCTGAAGGATTCTGACTGGGAAAAGCTGATCGAAGGTGCCGGAACAATTGGAAGATCGAACCTGATCATTGATGATACACCGGGTATTTCGATTTCGGAAATGCGTTCCAAATGCAGAAAATATAAAATGGAACATAATCTTGAGCTGATCATCATCGACTACCTGCAGTTGATGAGCGGAAGTGTTGGTGGACGTAATGAGTCCCGTCAACAGGAAATTTCCGATATTTCCCGTTCCTTAAAAGCGCTTGCCCGAGAATTAAGTGTGCCGGTCATTGCGCTGTCACAGCTGAGCCGTGCGGTTGAGCAGAGACCAGATCACAGACCGATGCTTTCTGATCTGCGTGAGTCCGGAGCAATCGAGCAGGATGCCGACGTGGTTATGTTCATTTATCGAGATGATTATTATAATAAGGATACGGAGCATGTCAATGAGGCAGAGATTATTATTGCCAAACAGAGAAACGGTCCGATTGGAACCGTAACGCTTACATGGCTTCCGCAGTACACGAAATTTGCCAATTCAGAACGAAAAGTTGTGGATGGGGAATGAGAAATTATGAAATGAAAAAGACAGGGAACAGAATCAAAACTGTTCGCTGTCTTTTGACTTTTATGTGGTTTCGCCAAATAATTTCCGCAGGTAATGTCCGGCGGCAGATTTTGAAGCTTCTTTCCGGAGCGCCTGCTGCTGACGAAGTAAATGATCAAGCTTCCGGTAACGGTCTTCTTCCAGGCGTTCTTTTGCCTGTAAAAGAAAATCCATTTCCTTTGTTACTTTTTCAGATACGGATTTGCCGATAGATCCCTCCAGGATCTGGTTGTTTTCCAAAAGAATTTTTCGGAGAGACTCTTCGAGCAGAGGCTGATAAACAGAAAGAGAAAGGTTGTCTGCTGTATAAACAGAAAGAGCCGGATCCTGGGGGGCAGCAACTTCGTTTATCGAAGCGGCAGCCTTTGGTGCATCCGATTTTCTGGCCTTCAGAAGTGCTTTTGTGCGAAGCATGTCCGGAAGGAGCTGTTTGATCTCCTTCAGGAGTAGTCCCTGTTCTTTGAGTTCTTTGATACAGCTAAAAAGCTGTATATCTTCTTCCGTATAGTGCCGATGTCCCATCTCAGTGCGTCCGATCGGAAGATCAAGCTCTTCCTCCCAGTAGCGAAGAACATGTGATTCTACGCCAACGTGTTTGGCAGCTTCTGAGATCATGTAATGAACGTCGCCCATACGATAACCCCCTTATTAAAATAAGTATGTGATATAGATTGAGTACAAGTCTATTGTAGCATAAGAAGAAGAGATGGAAAGAAAAATCGTTCGACAAATGTTGCAGAGGGAAGAATGTCAGATAGGATGATGCTTACTGGATCTGTATTTGGTTCAGACGTATACATAAAAAGAGACGATCTTCAGATGAAAATCGTCTCTTTCTTACTGTCTTATTCAATCTACGTGTTCTGATTACTCAGCGCTGATTGCTCCTGTAGGACATGCTGATTCGCAAGCGCCACAGTCAACACATGCAGAAGCATCGATCTGCATATGATCTGCACCCATAGAGATTGCTCCTACTGGACATTCGCTTTCGCAAGCTCCGCAGCTTACACATTCGTCTGAAATTACGTGTGCCATGATATGTATCCTCCTTATTATTATGAAAAAGTTAAAATCGATATGCCTTTCGCATAACTTTATTCTAATACAGAATTTGAAAATATACAAGAGGAATTTATGCTTAAAAATAGATACAATCGAGTTAGAAATGTCAAACTAATAGCGCGAAATGGGCATTTCTTTGGTTAGAAATATAAAACCAAAAGGTTAGTAATATAAAACTTACAAATGAAACCAAAAAGAATTTATGAAATCTTAAGAAATTTTTCTACCTTTCCCGGGCGATTTGGTGTATAGTGGGTACTGTATCATTTTATAACCAATAATGAAACTGATTTTAAGATAGAGAAAGTGGAGTGGATTTATGAAAAAACGGTGGAGTATACTTTCGGCTGTACTTTGTGTGGCACTTTTGACTGGTGGATGTGGAACTGGAAGCAAGAATGATGCAGGTACAGGAAAAGAGCAGACATTCAGTCATGAGACAAGGGAAGGGAATGAGCATCAGAGTAACCTGGATGTTTTACAGCCATCTGCATATGGCAATGTGCAGGGACTGAATCTGGAGAAAGGAAGCTCGATTTCTATTATAGGAAGAGGAAGTTCTTCCGCATACTGGAAAGCTGTTCAGGAAGGTGCAAAGCAGGCGGTAGCGGATATTAATACAAACCTGGGATATAAAGGGAATGATAAAGTAAAGCTTGTTTATTCTGCACCGGAGACAGAGAATGATGTAGATGATCAGGTAAATATTCTGGATGAGGAGCTTGCACGGTATCCGGTTGCGGTCGGGATCGCAGCAGTTGATTCAGGGGCATGTGAGGTTCAGTTTGATCTTGCTGCAGAGAATGGGATTCCGATCGTAGCATTTGATTCCGGGACCGATTATCAGAATATTGTATCCATGATTGATACAGATAATACAACTGCCGCTGCAACAGCAGCAAGTAAGCTGTGCAACAGTATCGGTGAGAGTGGTCAGATCCTTGTAATCGCACATGACTCTAAGTCTACTTCTTCTGAAGAAAGAGAGCAGGGATTTGTACAGGAAGTGGAAAAGAATGATCCGAATGTAACGGTTGCAGAGATCTGGCATCTGGATGATCTGGATGCGATCTCGAAAGAGATCAATGCAGATTCATCTGAAAAGAATTCCCAGGAGACTGCAGATAATGTGCAAAAAGCAGAGGAAGAGAACGCAGATAGCCGGGATACCCAGACGGCACAGCAGGATGCAATCAAGTATCTTCTTGAAAAGTATCCGGATGTAAAAGGAATTTTTGCAACCAATGAAACAGTAGCAGACCTTGTGGTGAATGTCCTGGACTCTATGGACAAAACAACAGGGGAAGACCGAATCAAGGTAGTGAGCTTTGACGGCGGAGAGGATCAGATGAAGCTTCTGGAAGATGGGAAGATTGATGGGCTGATCGTTCAGAACCCATACGGAATCGGCTATGCAACGGTTGTTGCCTGCGCAAGAGCAGTGCTTGGTCAGGGAAATGAAGCAACGGTAAGTACCGGATATACCTGGGTTACAAAAGATAATATGAATAAAGATTCGATTAAGAAGATGCTTTATTAGTAAGAAGAAATGTCTGAAATCTGTGGAAAATGGGTTTCAGACATTTTTATATAAAAACGGTTGTGAGTGACATATTATTTATGCCGGCTACAACCGTTTCTTTTTGCTATTTTTTCGTCAGTGGAAGGGAGAAGATAAATTCTGTTCCAACTCCCTCGGTACTGATCACATTGATATTTTCATTGTGTGCCTGAATAATTTCTTTTACGATCGAAAGCCCAAGTCCGGTTCCTTTTTTGTCTTTTCCGCGGGAGAGATCGCTTTTGTAAAAACGTTCCCATATTTTGTTGATACTTGATTTCGGAATGCCAATTCCATAATCTTTGACGGAAGTATATACTTTGTCACCGCGCGGTGTGGTTTCAATCGTGATCGTAGACTCCGGATTGCTGAATTTGATCGCGTTGTCCAGCAGATTGTATAGAACCTGTTGGATTTTGTGCCGGTCAGCATGTACATACAGGGTACGAGTTGCCAGAAGAAGTTCGATAGAAATTTTTTTGGCAGTGCAGGTACCTTCGAAAGAAGCTGCTGTGTTACGGATCACTTCGTGAATATCAAAATCTGTTTTATCAAGAAGAAGATCCTTCGTATCAAATTCATTCAATGTCAGCAGATCGCGTGTAAGGTCAGTAAGACGTTCTGTTTCAAATAAGATGATATTTAAGTATTTGCCCTGCATTTCAGGTGGGATCGTGCCATCCGCCATGGCTTCAACATAGCCTTTGATGGAAGTCAGAGGAGAACGGAAATCATGGGATACATTTGCCACAAATTTCTTCTGGTAATCCTCCATATCTTTCAGTTGGGAAGACATGTAGTTGAGGGATGCGGAAAGATATCCTATCTCATCCTGCGTATTAACCGGGATGACAACATCCAGATTGCCGGAAGCATACTGCTTTGCTGCATTCGTAATCTTGACGAGCGGGCGGTAGATCAGAAAATGTACACCCAGCAAAATAATGAATGAGAGCACATAAATGATCAGAATCACGATATACGTGTTACGCATCAGAACAGAATGTGCGTCTGTGATCTGCGAGTAAGGCTTATGTACAAGCAGATATCCGTGGGTTGAAAAATTCTCTGTGACCGGAGCAATCACGGTGATCATTTCTGAGTTGAAGTACCCGTGATAATCACCGGTCAGATAAGTGGAGCCGCCAGATTCTGCAGGATCAAAATTTTCAATCCGGGAAGGGGCATACGATACATCGCCGGATTTGGCAGATGCAAGTAAAGATCCCTCATTATCAACAAACCAGATATCTGAATTCAGATAATCGCTCATACCATTGAGCTGTGTATAAACATCTGCCAGAGCAATGGTTTTGGAAAAATAGTCCGGCAGATAATTGGATGCAAGCAGATTCGCCGACTGATACATATTGCCGGAAATGCTGCTTTCCAGATAGTGGGTTGTCAGTGTGGATGACAGGGATGCCACTGTAAAAATACTTAAAAATCCGAGAATAATATATAAGAGGATAAATTTAAGGTAAAGAGTACTTTTCATTACTTCACCTCAAATTTGTAACCGATTCCCCAGACGGTACTAAGTCCCCAGGAAGGATGATCCTTGATCTTCTCGCGCAGACGCTTAATATGAACATCAACGGTACGGGTGTCGCCGACATACTCATAGCCCCAGATCTGGTCAAGGAGCTGCTCGCGTGTGAATACCTGGTTTGGTGAAGAGGCGAGGAAATACAAAAGTTCCAGTTCTTTTGGCGGCATATCTACATTCTTACCATCAACGGTTACTGCGTAATTGGTAAGATTGATCTCGATTCCCGGATAGTCAACAACCTTTCCGCGGCTGGCGGCAGGAGTTTCTGGTTTGGCAGGCTGATAGCGTCTGAGTACCGCTTTTACTCTTGCGACAAGCTCCTTGGAATCGAATGGTTTTAAGACGTAATCATCAGCACCAAGCTCCAGACCGAGCACCTTGTCAAATACTTCTCCTTTTGCGGAAAGCATAATGATTGGGGTATTGTGCTTACTGCGGATCTCGCGACAGACCTGATAGCCATCGATGCCCGGAAGCATCAGGTCGAGCAGCATCAGGTTTGGCTGATAGGATTCAAATGCGGTAAGAGCTTCTTCCCCGTCGTGTACGATCATCGTATCGAAGCATTCCTTTGTAAGGTAGAGAGAAATCAGTTCTGCAATATTCTCGTCGTCATCTACAATTAAGATTTTCTGTTTAGTCACCATGATAGTTCCCCCTATGATTATTTGAATTCTACGATAGTTACACCGGCATCGCCCTCCCCGAAAGCTCCCAGCCGGAAGGATTTGATATGTTTCTGGCGGCGCAGATACTGATGGATCCCGTTCCTGAGTGCGCCGGTTCCTTTCCCGTGTACAATTCGTACCGGACTTAAGTGTGCGATATAGGCATCATCCAGATATTTGTCAAGTTCGGCAACTGCTTCATCGACTGTCTTGCCAAGAAGATTGATCTCCGGACTGACATGCATGGATTTGCCCATCTTCATCTTGCCACTGCTGGTTCTGCGCATCTGCTTTGCAGTAACCGTAAGCGGTTCTTCGATCAGTTCGAGATCGGAAATATTGACCTGTGACCGGAGAATACCCATCTGGACAAACAGATTGCCTTTGGCATCCGGTAGTGAATTTACCGTTCCGGTCAGATTCATGCTCAGTACTTTTACAGAATCGCCCAGATGGAAATCGCTTGCCTTGTAAGCTTTGGAAGGTTTTTTCTTTTCCAGACGGTTTTTATTTTCAGTTTTGGAAAGCTGCTTGCGGATCCGTTCTCTTTCTTTTTCCATCTCGGAAGCGGAAATACTGGCTTTGCCGAATTTGCGGAAGTTCTTCATTGTCTCATCAGCAAAATCTTTGGCTTCCTGAACAATGTCGGTTGCTCTGGCATTTGCCTCACGAATGATCCGGTCGCGCTGTGTATCCAGTTTTTCCTGTTGGTTCTTGAGTTCGGACTTGAGACGCTCCATCTCGCGGCGGTAAGAAGCAACCTCTTCCCGCTCTTTCTCGATGGTCTTGCGGCTCTGTTCCAGATCAGTAAGGAGATCTTCAAAAGATTCATCCTCCTCGGTCAGATGCGTTTTGGCATCCTGGATGATATAATCCGGAAGGCCGAGTTTTTCGGAAATCGCGAAAGCATTACTTTTTCCAGGAATACCAATCAGAAGATGGTAAGTCGGGCTCAATGTCTCCACGTCAAATTCACAGCAGGCATTTTCTACTCCAGGAGTAGAAAGAGCAAATACCTTCAGTTCGCTGTAGTGTGTCGTTGCCATAGTGCGGATTCCACGGTTATGCAGATGTGACAGAATGGCGATAGCGAGTGCAGCACCCTCAGTCGGATCGGTTCCCGCACCAAGTTCATCGAAAAGGACTAATGAATTCTCATCCACATGATTTAGGAAAGAAACCACATTTGTCATGTGAGAAGAGAAGGTACTTAAAGACTGTTCAATACTCTGTTCGTCACCAATATCAGCATAAACCTGGTTAAATACAGCAAGTTCTGAACGGTCAAGTGCAGGAATGTGCAGACCTGCCTGACCCATCAGGGTAAAAAGCCCCACAGTCTTGAGGGAAACGGTCTTACCACCTGTGTTCGGACCGGTTATGACGAGAAGATCAAAGGTATCTCCAAGTGTCAGACTGATCGGAACAACTTTTTTACGGTCCAGAAGAGGGTGTCTTCCCTCACGGATCCGGATCCGGCCTTCGGTGTTAAAGACTGGGCGGCTGGCGTTCATATCCAGTGCCAGTGCACCTTTTGCAAAAGTAAAATCCAGTTCTACAAGTGCTTTGTAGTTCAGATGGATTTCTTCAATATATTCAGCTGCATCCACACTGAGGCGGGCAAGGATCACCTGGATTTCTTCCTGCTCCTGGGCATATAATTCTTTCAGATCATTGTTCAGTTTGACAACGGCCATCGGCTCAATGAAAAGTGTGGATCCGGTTGCTGACTGGTCATGGATCAGACCATTTACCTGGCTGCGGTATTCGGCTTTTACCGGGAGACAGTAACGGTCGCCACGCATGGTAATAATGGCATCCTGGAGATAGGTGCGCATGGAACCGTTCAAAAGTCCGGTCATGGTAGAATGGATCTTGTCATTCATGCCGTTAATACTGCGGCGGATCTGCTTTAATTTGCTGCTGGCATCATCGCTGATCTCATCTTCACCAAGAATGCAGCGGTCAATTTCGGCAGAAAGTGGTGTAAGCGGCGCAAGCTGTTCAAAATATACATCCAGACAATCTGCCTGATCGTCTGCATTTTCATGACGGCCGTAGGATTTGATCCGGGCGGTTGTCTGAAGAAGCTTGCCGATCCGGAGGAGTTCCGGTGCGCTTAAGGCACTTCCGATCTCCAGGCGCTTAAGAGAGTCGGAGACAGCATAGCAGCCGCTGAAAGAAGGAATTCCCTTCTTTACAATGCGGGTAAATGCTGCGGCAGTCTGTTCCTGTGCAGTGATGATTTTGTTAAGGTCGGTCATCGGCTTGATTCGCCTGCAGAATGAAGCTCCGCCAGGGGAAGAAGCGTGATCGGTCAGCATCTCTATAATTTTTGGAAATTCCAATTTTGTTAAAGATTTTTGATTCATAATACATTTATACCTCATATTTTGTCTGGTTCTATTCTAACTTATTTACCGTCTAAATGAAAGTGGAAAGGTGAAATTTCGTTGAACATTTGCGGGGAATCATGTATACTAAAACCAGGTGTGGCTGAAAGCACTCCGGAGGCCTAAGGAGAAGCACAATGTCTGATAATCGAGAGAATAAGCATAACGAAGAACCGCACGACAGTGAGGAAGAAAAATATTCGTTTTTGCAGGAAACAGTAAAAGATGAACAGCGAAGTAAAAAAGGAATCATGGGAAATCTGTGCAGGCTTGCAGGAAGAGGACTGATTTTTGGACTTGCAGCAGGCCTTGCGTTTTATGCCCTTCGCCCATGGGCGATGACACATCTGGGCGGAGAGAAGGTAACGATTCCGCTGGATCAGGAGGAAACTCCGGTTGAGAATGAGACGGATACCAAGGATCAGGAAGCACAGGAGGAAGAGATTCAGTATCCGGATCTGACTGTCGAAGATTATCAGGAGATGAACCATGCATTATACCAGGTGGCATTGTCAGCAGGAAAAAGTGTGGTTGAGATCTATGCCGTGCACCGGGATGAAGGCTGGGAGAATGCAGGGGAGCAGGCTGTATCGGGAGTTATTTTCTGGGATAATGGAGCAGATCTTTTGATTGCGGCACCGGCAAGAATTGTAAAAGATGCAGAAGCACTGAAAGCCACATTTTCAGACAATACTACATATAACGCAACTTTGAAAAAGCAGGACCGGAATCTTGGACTTGCGATCATTGCGATCAAGAGATCAGATCTGTCGGATAGTACGAGGAACCAGATCCAGACGGCGATGCTTGGTAATTCTAATGCAGTGAACCGTGGGGACGGCGTGATCGTTCTTGGTGAGCAGTTTGGATATGCAGGTGGTGTCGGATATGGGATCATCAGTTCCACCAGAAATTACCGGACAGTGGCGGACGGGCAGTACCGGCTGCTTGATACAGATATTGCAGGAAGTGAAAAAGGGAGCGGAATTCTGTTTAACACGGCGGGTGAAGTGATTGGAATCTGTGACCAGTCAGAACTGCAGAGAGACGGAAATCTTGTAAGTGCCTATGCGATTTCGGATATCAAGGAAGAGATCGAACTTCTGGCAAATGGACAGGGAGTTCCGTATATTGGCGTTCACGGAGTTGTAGTGACGGAGAAGCTTGCCGGCGAACAGGGAATCCCGAAAGGCATTTATGTCAGGGAAGTAGAGGCTGATTCGCCTGCGATGCAGGCTGGAATCCAGAATGGTGATGTGATCACAGAGATTAACAAGACAGATATCACCGGTATAACAGGACTTCATAAACAGATCGCAGAAGCCGGAACCGGTACACAGATCAGGATCAAAGGGCAGAGGCGTGGCGCAGATGGTTATGTCGATGTAACATTTGATGTGACAGTTGGAAGTAAAGAATAGATTTGCAGATAAAAAGCAACCATAAATTTAAAATATAAAGCAGGAAGAGGAATGACATGAGATATATTGAGACATTACACGAAGGCGAGACAATCAGAAATACGTATCTTTGCAAAGGGAAAAGAAGTGCGGAGACAAGGAACGGAAAACCATATGACAACCTGATCCTTCAGGACAAGACAGGAACTTTAGATGGAAAGATCTGGGATCCGAATTCAAATGGAATTGCAGATTACAGCGAAAAAGATTTTATTGAAGTTTACGGGGAGATCATCAGCTATAACGGCAATCTTCAGATGAACATCAAGCAGCTCCGTGTAGCAGACGAGGGAGAATACGATCCGGCGGATTATATGCCGACCAGCGAGAAAAGTGTGGATGGAATGTATGAAGAACTGATGCGTTATGGAAAGCAGGTGAAGAACCCGTATCTGCAGCAGGTGATCCAGTATTATTTTGTAAATGATGAACAGTTTATCAAGAGCTTCAAGGCACATTCTGCAGCAAAGAGTGTACATCACGGATTTGCCGGAGGACTTCTGGAGCACACATTAAGCGTAGTGAAATTCTGTGAATATATGGCAGGGGCATATCCGATCCTGAATAAGGATCTTCTGTATACAGCGGCAATGTGTCATGATATCGGAAAGACACAGGAACTTTCCCTGTTCCCGGATAATGATTATACCGATGATGGGCAGCTGCTCGGTCATATTGTGATCGGTGTGGAAATGCTGGATGATGCAATTCGTGAGATCCCGGATTTCCCAAAGAAGCTTGCCAGCGAATTAAAGCACTGTATCGTAGCGCATCACGGAGAACTCGAATACGGTTCGCCGAAGAAACCGGCGCTTGCTGAGGCAATGGCACTTAATTGTGCAGATAATGCTGATGCAAAGATGCAGACACTGACAGAGATTTTTAAGGCAAAAGATACAAAGGACTGGTTAGGTTATAACCGTCTGTTTGAATCTAACTTAAGAAAGACCAGTATCTAAGAGAAGTTCTGAAAGAAAGATGAGTATAAAAATGAAGAAAAATGACGTAGTGACGGTAGAAGTTACAGATATCGGAATCGGTGGTGAAGGAATCGGAAAGGTTGATGGATATACTCTGTTTATCAAGGATGCAGTCATCGGAGATACCGTTGAAGTAAAAGTAATGAAAGCAAAAAAGAACTACGGATATGCGAGATTAATGCGGATTGTAAAAGAATCCGCATTTCGTGTATCTGCACGCTGTCCGGAGGCAAGACGCTGTGGCGGATGCCAGATTCAGGAGATGGATTATCGGAAACAGCTGGAGTTTAAAAATACAAAAGTAAGAAATAACCTGATCCGTCTTGGCAGTGTGGAAGAAGAATTGCTGGATCAGATCATGGAGCCGATCGCAGGAATGGAGGAACCGTTCCGTTACCGGAATAAAGCACAGTTCCCGATCGGAGTGGATAAAGAAGGGAATCTGATTGCCGGATTCTATGCCGGAAGAACCCATCAGATCATCCCGGTTCCGGACAGGGACTGCGTACTTGGAGTACCGGAGAATAAAGTGATCCTGGATCAGATTCTGGACTACATGCGGGAAGAGAAGATTTCTGCATATGATGAGGAACGGCACAAAGGGCTGGTGCGCCATGTCCTGGTCCGGTATGGATTTACAACAAAAGAGATCATGGTTTGTCTGATCATTAACGGGGATAAGCTTCCCAGCAGTGAAAAATTGTTGGAAAAGCTGACAAAGATTCCGGGAATGACAAGTATTACTTATAATATCAATAAAGAAAAGACGAATGTGATCATGGGATCAAAGGTTTGTCCGCTCTGGGGACAGACGTATATCACCGATTATATCGGTAATGTCAAATACCAGATTTCACCGCTGTCTTTCTATCAGGTGAATCCGGTACAGACAGAGGTACTTTACGGAACCGCACTGGAATACGCCGGGCTTACTGGAAAAGAGACGGTTTGGGATGTGTATTGTGGTATCGGAACGATTTCCCTTTTCCTTGCGCAGAAAGCACAGAAAGTTTACGGCGTGGAAATCGTGCCGCAGGCAATTGAAGATGCAAAGCATAATGCTGAGATCAATGAGATTACAAACGCGGAGTTTTTTGTAGGAAAGGCAGAAGAAGTGCTGCCGGAGTATTATGCGGATTATGCAAAAGAGCATCCGGGAGAGCATGCGAGAGCGGATGTGATCGTAGTCGATCCACCGAGAAAAGGATGTGAGAGAAGCGTACTGGATACGATGGTTCAGATGGAGCCAGAGAGGATCGTATATGTGAGCTGCGATTCAGCGACTTTGGCTCGGGATGTGAAGTATCTGCGGGAGAATGGGTATGAGATCAGGAAGGTGAAGGCGACTGATATGTTTCCGATGAGTGTGCATATAGAGACTTGTGTGTTGCTACAAAGACGAACTATGTAGAAATCCTTAATTTTAGGCACTTTTTCAAGCATATCGTATTTACAAGTGAGGGCGATAAAATCCGAAATAAAGAGATTAAAAACTATATTAATGTTTCAGTAGTAGTTGATATAGAGTGTGGAGATACAACAAACTAATTCTTATGTTTAAGGGATACCTCGAAAAAAGAGGTATTCCTTTTTCGATGTAAGAAGTTTACAAATACGCGTTTAGAATTATAAAAAATGCTATTGAAACGATTATGTATAGGATTTTTTAAGTAAAGTATGGTATACGGAGTTAGTTAATTACACGAATAAAGGTAATAACGAAGAAGATTGCAAAAAAGACAATTGTTGTACCTGTTAAAATAATATATATGTGAAAAAATAAGCTTTTTACAATGTAACCTTTTTTCCTTATGTAATAGTTGAAATATTTTTGATATTAGGGTGTTTTGTAGTATAATTATTGTAGAAAAATATTACGGATAATAACATAGGAGGGATATTATGCCAGAATTAAAAAACTATCGATTACTTATAAGTCACTCATGGAAGTATTCTACACAGTATGATACTATTCTCGAATGGCTAAATACAGCTTCAAACTTTAAGTGGTCAAACCACTCAGTTTCAGCAGATAACCCATTTAATACAAAGACAAAAACTGCTTTAAAAGAGCAGTTAACACAACAGATACGAGGGTGTAATGCAATAATAGTAGTATCGGGAATGTATACTTTGTATAGTGAATGGATTGATTATGAAATTAACGAAGCAATACGAATGAATAAACCTATAATAGCAATTAAACCGTGGGGAAATGAACGGGTTCCTTTAAAGATACAAAATAATGCCACTGTTTTAGTTGGATGGAATTCTGCTAGTTTAATTTCAACTATAAGGAATTACGCTTTATAATTTTGAAGAAAAGGAGAGTTTATTTGTGTCTAGAAAAATTTGTTTTGTAGCAATGGGATTTGGTAAGAAGATGGACTATCGAAATTCTAAGGAGGTAGATTTAGATATCATTTATAAAAAAGTGATTAAAAATTTATTTGACAGCTTAACAGAATATGAATTGATTAGAGCTGATGAAATTTCTGGCTCAGAAATAATTGATGTTAGTATGTACTCATTATTGTTGAAAGCAGATTTAGTAATAGCTGATATTACAACGATGAATGAAAATGCAATATACGAACTTGGGATTCGACATGCATTGAAACCGTTCTCAACAATTATTATGATGCAGGAAAGTGAGAAAATTCCTTTTGACTTAAATCATTGTAGGATTCTCACCTATAAAGATTTCGGTGAAGTCTTAGATGATGAAGAAGCTGAAAAAATAAAAACAAATCTTCATTCGTTCATCAAAGCAAGTGAAGAACAAAACATTGATAGTCCACTATATACATACTTACCTAATATAGTTCCCCCTAATATATCCGATAGAGAATTAGATGAATTGCTTGATACAGCCAAGACAAAAGAAGAAACAATATCAAATCTTGTGGGTAAGGCGGAAGCCTTAAAAAATGAAAGTAAATTCAAGGAATCAATTTCTGAATGGAAGAAATTGCGGGATATATTACCAAATAACGACTATGTTGTCCAGCAATTAGCTTTGGTGCAATACAAATCTAAGTATCCTAATGCAACTCTAGCTCTTGGAGAAGCCTTGAATACTATACAATCTTTAAATCCAAAAAAATCTTTAGATTTAGAGACTATAGGTATCACTGGTGCTATTTATAAGAATTTATTTAAACTAAATAAGAATTATGATTACTTGGACGAAGCAATAAACTATTATAAAAAAGGATTTATAATAAAAAATGACTACTATAATGGTGAAAATTATTCAAACTGTTTATTACTCAAAACACAAAAACCAGATTTAGAAGTAGATGAAATCGAATATTTAAAATTTGAGAGCAAAAAGGTATGCAGAGAAATTATATCGTTACTAGAAGAAAATATTAGAGACAATGAAATAAATTATTGGATGTATGCAACATTAGCAACTTGCTATCTTTGTCTAAAGGATGAGAAAAACTACCAAAAATATGAAGCAGAGTTTTTGGCAAACACTACTATTGAATGGGAAATAGAAACATACAAGAATACTATTGCTGATACAAAGAAAATACTTATGATTGAATAATAAGAGGAGAGGCTTAATATGGCACATAAATGTTTTATATCTTTTAAAACAGAAGATATGGATTATAAGAAAAAGATTCAAGAAGATATGGATATTGATATGATAGATAAATCATTGGATGAACCCATCAATTCTGATGATGAAGATTATATTATGCGTAAAATTAGAGAGGATTATCTTGCTGATTCTACAGTGACAATTTATCTTATTGGAGAATATAGTGCTGAAAATTCATTTCTACAAGACCAAACATATATTAAAAGAGAATTGCAAGCATCTTTGTATAATGGTGAGAACAATACGAAGAATGGTATATTAGGTATCGTTTTACCTTCTATGTATGACAAAGTATATAAAGGTAAGGAGCAGTGTTCAGTATGTGGAAAGAACCACAACATTGTATGTATAAACGATAATACTACCATAAAAGAGTTTAGTTATAATTATTATATTCCTAAAGAAAGTGGATGTTCTTGGTCAGAAGATGAGCGTTATTGTGTTCTTGTCAAATGGGAAGATTTTAAAAATGACCCAGAAACATATATCGATAATGCTTTCAATAAGCGCAAAAGTGAAATATCCAAAAAAACAAAAGTTAGGCCATAGAAATCATGTTTAAAGTAATAAGTGTTCATAACAGTATGTATTAGTATTTTCAAGGAGTAACACATATCAATTTATTACCATTGAATGGTTCTTGATACGTTGTGATACACTTTTATGCAAGATATATGGAACAGCACATAAGCATTAAAATTGAATATCTCATAGAAAAGGAATGCCTAAGATGACGTTCCTTTTCTATTTCTAGCCGTTCTTATTGGACGGTTATTTTATTACCCAAAATGAAAGGAGCATTAGATTTATGAAAAAGACATGGAAACGATTGTGTACGGGATTCTTAGCTCTTGCGACTGTCGTTACTGCTTTACCAACGACACCCGTTCATGCAGAAAGCAAGAAATACTGGACGGAGTCAAAAGAGCGTGTCGGTATCGTTGAAAAAGTAATGAATGACGGTTCGATTGGTTCTACCTTTAACGAGGGACATTTGACCGTTGAGGGCGAGGACGCTTACTGTATCGACATTAACACAGATTTTAGGAACGGCTACAAGACCAGAGCTGACGCAAGCACCCGTATGAGTGCCGACCAGATAAGCGACGTTGCTTTTACCTTTGACGCTACTTCTCTTGACGGTAAACAGCTTGTAACTTTTGAAGAATTGTACGATTTAAGCAGTCCCGATGAGCCGAAGAAAGTTACCGAGCATAAGGATATTGAGGACGAGGGACAGACGATTACCTTTAAGGAAAAGCCAGAAGAACCAGAGAAACCCGAAACACCACAGACACCAGAAAAGCCGAGCAGACCGAGCGACAGTCCCAAAACGGGCGACAGTACAAATGTAATGGCATTTGTTGTGATGTTGCTTGCGTCTGCTAGTGGACTGGCTGGAATATATCTTTACAAACGCCTTAAAATGAAGAAATCATAAGGCGGTAACGGTATGAGAAAAGGAAAATCACGCTCTCCGCCGAAGCGGTCAAACGGCAGACTTCCTCTTATTCTGGCTTGTCTGCCAACAACCTGCAAGAACATGGATAGTCAAGGGTGCGTAAGCATTGATTTTACCCTTTACTATCTGTGGGATTGCTGGTATTTACCGAACCGCCAGAATAAGAAATCACAATCAATCAACTTATTAAATCATAGAAAGAAACGAGGTAAAACATTATGGAAATGAAATATGTCGTGCCAGATATGGCACAGTCTTTTGGAACTCTTGAATTTGCAGGCGAAAGCGAGCCTATCTTTGAAAGAGATAAAAATAACCGCAGGGTCTTAGCCAGACGAAGCTACAACCTTTATTCTGATGTGCAGAAAGGTGAAAATGTTGTGGTGGAAATTCCTGTGCAGGCTGGCGAAAAGAAGTTCAAGTATGAACAGAAAGTAAAACTTGTCAATCCGAAGTTATACGGCAGAGGTTACGCAATCGGGGATATGGGACATACCGATTATGTGTTAGTTGCTGACGATATTGTAGTAGTTGAAGAAAAGTAAAGGAGTGAAGAATTTATGAGATTATCAAACAGGTTTGTTATTGACAAAGAGAAAACATTTGGAGAATTAAAATTTACAGCGGTGCGTGATGTGTTCTTGCAGAATGAGGACGGGACACCGAGTACCCAGCTTAAAAAGCGTATCTATGATTTGAAGTGCAGTCTGCATGGTGGAATTATCCCCGTATCTGTACCGCCAGAAGTACCATTAAGAGAACTTCCGTACAATGCAGTTGTGGAGCTTGTCAATCCAGTAGCCGATACGGTATCACGAAAGACCTATACGGGTGCAGAGGTGGACTGGTATGTAAAAGCAGAGGATATTATATTGAAGAATAAAGGCAACCAGAACGCAGGCAATCCACAGAACCAGCAGTCAATAAAAAAAGGATAATGAACATTCACACTATCCTTTGATTGCTTAATATGGAAAACTAGAGTAAGGGTCGTTATATCGACTTTGAGCTTTATATTTGGTGTCTATTTGGATATATGCTGTATGGAAAGTGGCGAGTAATTCACTATCATTTTGCAATTCCTCAACAGCCCACGGTTGCAACATATAAGGAAATACAGCATTGTTTAAATCTGAAACAAGGTATTGATTTGTAGTTTCAGTAATTATCATGTTTTGTTTAAGCCATTTTACAGCTCCGTCATGGAATGGTAATTCAGAAGTATGATTATCTTCCATGTATAAGACATATACAATAGCTTTTTGGTAGTTATCTAATTTTTGCAATCTTTCTTTAGCAGTTGCTTTAAATTTTTTCATAGAGCGTTTATGACTGAAATATTTATAAATACCTATAATGAATGTAACAGCAAGTATTGAAAAGGACGTTAAAAATAGTAATCCTATGGTAAAGCCGTATTTATTTCTGAAATCAACCATATACATTTTGGCAACTATATTATCTGGAAGAAATAGAACCATACCAGAGGCAAGAGCAAGGGCAAACATTATTTTGGTTGGCAACTTAAAGAAATCTGCAAGGTTAAAATCAAATTTCATTCTTTCACTCCTATCGAAAAGATATGATTTGATTATACCAAATTACGATACTTAAGGCTATTAAATATTTTTTGAAAATGAAAACAAAGGGGGTAAATGTTATTTCAATATTTAGAATTAAGGGACACCGTATCAGAGCCAGCGACAAGCACCTTGTTTACCACTTTTTTATAGGGTCACTTCTGTTTGTATTCGTGGCGGTTCTCCTGCTATTGAATATCAAACAGCTCATGCGTACCGATTGGAAGCATTTCAGCTTGTTAGAGAACGGCTTGACGCTTTCCCCTTACAACTTCATAACCATACTTATAGCGACTGGTGTTTGTGCATTGGTCGCTTTTCTGTACTACCACTTCTGTTACGGCAGTTTCAAGAAGCTCCTGCACCGTCAAAAGCTGGCAAGAATGATACTGGAAAACAAGTGGTATGAAGCCGATACCGTACAAGACAGCGGTTTTTTTACTGACCTGCAAAGCAGATCAAGGGAAAAAATCATCTGGTTTCCAAAGATTTATTATCAAATGGAAAAGGGATTACTTCATATACGCTGTGAAATCACGCTGGGGAAATATCAAGACCAGCTTTTACGGTTAGAGGAGAAATTGGAAAGTGGTTTGTACTGCGAACTGACCGACAAGACCCTGCATGACGGTTATATCGAATATACCCTGCTTGATGGTTACAGCTTGGATGCACAGAAGGACAAACTAAAAAAATATGCAAAATTTCAGGATATCTACTGCCATGCAGGTGGACGCGAACATGAAGCAATCCTTAGTGTAGAAGACTGGAAAACTGCATAGAAAATAAGAAAAAGAACTGGTGTTAAAAGAATAAAGACAATCAATTAACACAAGAGGAGTTTGGTAAATTATTTCATGTTACCAGGCAAACTGTTTCAAATTGGGAAAACGGAAAAAGTTATCCTGATTTGCAAATCCTTGTAAGCATGAGTAATCAATTGTTATGACGCCGACTAAATGGATTGAACAGAATATAAACTGTAGTCTTTTTCTTTTATTCCATATAGCTCGCGCCCAGTGCTCTTTAAGATAAAGTAGAAATAGTGCAATTTTCACATGATATTATACAAGAATTACATAGAAATATATCGTATTATTGATATGGTATTCTTGAATTGTATGTGAGGAGAAAAACTATGGCAGCGGAAAGAAAAACATTAACACAGCTATCTGTGCCAATATGCTTAGAAACTTTATTTTATATGCTTTCAGGTATGGTTGATACGCTTATGCTATCATCTGTAAGTGATCAGGCTGTAGGAGCAGTGGGAACAGCAAATACATATATAAGTGTTTTTATTATTATGTTTGGAGTAATATCATCGGGGATGATAGCCGTTATGTCACAAAATATCGGAGCTGGAAGACCGGGGATAGCATATCAGGCAAGGCAACTTGGACTTATATTCAACGCATTGATAGGTATCGTAATGTCTGTCGTTCTTGCTACTTTTTCTGGTGGGATACTTAGAAGCGTAAGTATTGCTCCGGCTTTGCTTGAGCCGGCTGAAATATATCTTAGAATTGTTGGCGGCACATGTTTTTTAAATGCACTGATTCCTATTTTCTCCAGTTATTTGAGAGTGTTTGGATATACAAAACATTCTTTGATAGGAACTGTTGTTGGAAATGTTCTCAATATAATACTTAATTCAGTATTTTTATTTGCATTCAACTGGGGTGTGATGGGAGTTGCTGTTGCCACGGTTATTTCGAGAGTTGTAAATCTTATTATTGTAGCCGGCATGGGGGCTGTACTTATAAAAGCAAAGCAGAGTCCTGAGCGAATTACATCAAGAAAGATATTTGCACAGATTGTTAAGATTGGTTTTCCTTCTGCGCTTGAAACAGCACTTTACAACATCGCAATGACATTTATAGTGCGTTTTATGAATCAGATGGATGTGGATGGAATGAATGTTACAGCGCGTTCATATGCGATACAGATTGCAAATTTCTCGTATTGCGTGGGAGCTGCCCTTGCTCAGGCAAATGCAATTATGACCGGCTGGAGAATTGGAGCAAAAGAGTTTGAGGAATGTAACAGGGGGACGAGAAAAGCTGCGATATATGGTATCATCACAGCGACATGCTTTTCCGTGACCTTTGCATTTGCCGGACATTTTATCGTGCATATATTTACGGATGATATACAGATGATAAATCTTGTGGTAAAGTTGTTAATAGTAGATATATTTCTTGAACTTGGAAGGGTAACAAACCTTGTATATGGGCAGGCGTTAAAAACGAGCGGAGACGCATTTTTTCCGGTTATATTAGGTGCGATATTTATGTATTTGTTTGCAGTTGGCGGAACCTATTTTCTCGGAATACACATGGGACTTCTGGCTGTAGGAGCATATATTGCTATGGCAGGTGACGAATGTGCGAGAGCAGTGGGAATGGTACTTAGATGGAAGAGTGGAAAATGGAAGAGTAAAGGTCTTGTAGAAGTATAGGAGAGAGTATGTACTTTGAATTAAAGGAAAATAAACCACATGGTACAAAGGATGATCCGTTTAGTACATATCATATAAAAAATGAAGGACGATCATTTCAGATACCGGTTCATTGGCATGATGAACTGGAAATTATATATGTAAAAAGTGGTTTTTTGACTGTAAGTATATCAGGAGAAAATTATATTGGAACCCCCGGGGATGCTT
>OIWK01001205.1_pt1 | contig 25577 bp, 15 predicted proteins | sample 1587401 | NCBI WGS metagenome assembly OIWK01 (sample SAMEA3888911, study PRJEB22519) | human gut metagenome | biome: human gut; feature: human-associated habitat; material: faeces | place: Denmark | collected 2009 | reverse complement strand
AAAGGTATAATGATGAATAAAAGTGGACAAGGCAGCATCGCGGATACGCTTACTAAGGGTTTTATAGCGTAATCCGCTGATTCGCTTGTAGAGTTTTTTGTAGAGACGAACTAAAAAAGAACGATGAATACGTGCATTTTTGAGAAAAATGCTTGTATTCATCGTTCACACTCATTTCTTACACGATTGTCTATATTTTGTTACCCTAATGCACGACAATCTTTCTATGTTACCTTAAAATCACTATTTCAATTCGAATACGTGGCTTGTGCCCTCATCGGGAGTAAGCACGTCTAATCCTACCTTCATCAAGTAGTCGCCACTAAAGCGCTTGCCATTAAAGTCGAAAGTCGACTGTGTGCCGGGCATAAGGTTGATCTCCTCTACCGTATATTGACGTTGGGGGGCAAGACCTTGCATGCGCACCTTCAAGAGGCGTGGCTCCTTGTAACGGGGGTGGAGATTGTAGGCAAAGAGTACAGCGTGGCTCTTATCCTTCGACACGTAGTTCAAAGCACTATGGTCCGTTTCGTAAGGCGAAACGAGGCGATATTGGTCGCCGTCAAGAATGACGGGTTTCAAGCGTGACCAATTCTTCACAGCTTGTTGTACGAAGGTGTAATCGTCTGTTCCCTTCAAAGGCTTGAGGTCGATGTCGAAGCCCAACTTGCATGAACTGCATACGTCGGTACGGAACTTTACAGAAGTCTTTTTGTTCCAGTTCGTTACGTGCGAGCCCATCGTTTTGGCAGGGAAGAACTTTGACAAGCTCCATTGAATGTAGAGACGTTCGTAGGGATCCGTATCGTCTGAGCACCAGAACTCGGTAAAGTACTTCAGCGCTTCGTAGTCCATACGGCCGCCACCACCCGAACAGAGCATCATGGGCAAGTTAGGATATTTGGCCTTAATACGACTCATTACGTTGTAGACACCGCGCACGTGGTCAATGTAGGTATTGCCTTGGTTGGCCTTGTGATAGGGCGAGTAGATGTTGGTGATAGGGCTATTGCAGTCCCACTTAAAGTAAGCTACATCGGGATTTTCGGTCATGATGCGGTCTACTACGCCAAACACGTAGTCTTGCACCTTGGGGTTGGAAATGTCCAACACCAATTGGTTGCGATAGTAATACGTCTCGCGGTTGGGCTGCTGAATGACCCAGTCGGGGTGCTTCTCAAAGAGTTCGCTCTTGGGATTGACCATTTCGGGTTCTACCCAAATGCCAAACTTCACGCCTGCTGCCTTGGCATCGCGTACGAGACCGGGAATACCTTCAGGCAGTTTGCTATGCGTTACGTCCCAGTCGCCTAAGCCGGCATGGTCGTCCTTACGCGGATATTTATTCGCAAACCAACCATCGTCGAGCAAGAACATGTCAACGCCTAAGTCCTTGGCATCTTTCATCAGTTCTGCCAGGCTCTTTTGATCGAAGTCGAAACCTGTATTCTCCCAGTTGTTGAGCAAGCTCAAGCGGTCGCCCATACCCATGTTGACTTGGTAACGGCGTGCCCAGTCGTGAAGGTTGCGACTGGCTTGCCCTACGCCAGTACTGCTGGTGGTGAAGATAAACTCTGGGGTAGTGAATGTCTCACCAGCACGGAGTTTATAGTCGCTGGCATACGGATTGATAGCTGGAATGACGCGCAATCCGCCTACATTGTCCACCTCAAAGGTGAAGCGGAAGTTACCCGTCCAACCAATCGTACCGAGCACAACGTTGCCTTCATTCTCCTTGGCGGGCTCGTTCAGTCCGAGTTCAAAGAAAGGTTCCGTGTGCATGGCAGCACGTGTGCCCAACTTCGTGTCAATTATCTTTTTTCCTGCGGTGAGTTGTACCGTTTCGGGTTGTCCTTCCCTTGCCCAATCGCTATGGTAAGAGGTCAAGAAGTACTTGGAAGCGTCAAAGTAAAGCATCGTGCTACTATAGCGCCACAAGGTTACAGGATTCTTCTCTTTATGGCTTATCTCCGTCCAAGCCTTGATCACGTTCTCCTTGTCGTAAGCGGCATAGTGCAACTTTACGGTGTCAGGGTATTTATTGTCCTGCAAGGTGATGATCGTTTCCGTTCCACCTTCAATGGCCTTTGTCTCTACGCCTTTATAATAAAGGTAGGTGGTCATGTTGCCGTCAGCATGGGTAATAGCCACAGCGGGTTCAAAATAGTCTTCGTTGCCCGACCCTGCATAGACTTCATGGCCGCGCGTACTTACTGCGCCGTCTGAGGCAGCATAGGTGTTCCAAGTGAGGTTATCGTAATCGGCGGCGTTCTTCAGTTTATCGCCAAAGTATACTTGATAAAGACGACCTTTGGGCGAAACCTTCAACACGAGGTCAGTATTGTTCGTACTTACGCGCACTGTTTGTGCGTCAACGGCCGTTGTGGCCATAGCCATAGCCATCAATGCGATAGCTGGACGGCCGAGTTGCTGTATGATGTTCATTGCTTTTTTATATTTTTTTGTTGACAAGTTGACGAGTTAACAGGTAAGTTACTCTTGTTCTTTTATAGGGGTAAGCAAAGCAAACTTACCCGTCAACTTGTCAACTCGTTAACTAAATAACTCGTCAAATAAAGAACTAAAACTTAAAGCTTGCGCTAAACTCAAAGGTTAAGGGACGGAGGTAACTACCGCTCATATACTTACCTGCGTATTGTCCAGCATCTTCCTTCTTAATGAGTTCAGAGCCACTGATTGTACCCTTCGCTCCCTTTTGGTTTAGGAAGTTAACTACGCTGGCTCCGAGTGAGAGACGCTTATTGACGTTCCAATTGATACCACCGAACGTTTCCCAGTGGCCATTAAAGTAGAGCGCCTCTTGGAGGTTGGCGTAAGTCTTACCAAAGTAGCGGAATGAGAGCCAAACGTTCAAGTCCTTCGTGATGTTATACTTCGGGTCGAGTTCGATAAGGATCTGTGGAATTTCCTTTACAATCATATTGTTTGCATTCACCGACATCTGTTGACCGTCGCTAAACGTTACGCTGGCATTGTAGTTCTTATACACTGGCTTCTGATAAGTGAAGAGCGCGTGCAATGAGAAGTTCTTGAAAGGCTTAATCTCGGCTGTAGTGGTCCAACCTAAAGTCTGAATATTGTAGATAAGCAATACGGTCTTACCCTCACTCGTACCAGGTTTGGTCAGGTTTTGCTGGTCGATATTGTTCGACTTCGCAATGTAAGTGACCATTGACGAGAGGTCTAACCATTTGTTTTTGTAATAGATACCACCGCGCACCAAAGGTATCGTCACGCGCTTGTACTGCTCAGCCGTTGGACCGGTGCCTGCATAGTCGCTGATACGTGGGAAACGCGTTGCGATCGTTCCGTCGGCCATGACACCAAAGCCACCTACCACATCGTAAGTAAGTTGGGCAGTAGCTGCATAGTTCAACTTATTCTTTGTAACATTGGCAGGGTGGATACTATGTGCTGTGCTTACAATTTGGCCGTTTTCATCGCGATTATAAGTATTGAAGTCGCCAATATGGAACCCAGAGAAACGCGACTGAGCGATTTGGTCGGCCGACATACGATAGTACTCTAAACGACCCCCATAGTAGAGGTTTAGCTTCTTGTTGATCTTCCAATTATCCGTCAAGTAAACGGCCAACTTATTTTCCGAACCTACCGTGTACTCTGGACTGAGTTCGTTAAAGCCATAGAATTGTGCGCGCTTAGCCGTCTGTGTGGGGTCAGTTGGGTCGGTTGCCATACCATAAAGCACCTGCGGATAGCGTTCAACTGTACCTGTCCACTGCAATGACGATGAATGATAATTCAAGTGATAATACCATTCATTAAGGCCGAGACGAACGGCATGACGGCCAAACTGCTTGTTGAGTTCGGTGGTGAACATACCACTTGTCACCTTGCCGAAGTGTAACCACGTGCGACGGCCTTCAATGAGTCCTTCATACGGATTTTGGCCGTTTTCATCGATGGTATAACCATCAGCCGCTGTTACTTTACTAATGGTGCTACCACCGAAATCGACGTAATTGGCGACGGGCACATACATAAACTTGGCATCAAACTTCCACTGCAGTCCGTTATCGAAACGATAGTTAGAGAGGAGAGCCACCTCGTGTGAGCGGTTTTCACTGCCCTTATTGAAGTTCCACGTCTTCTGTTGGCCATTCATAATGTCGGTGTAGGTATAAGCCCCATTACGTGGCACGTAAGAGTCGCGCCCTGGATCAAAGCCATTCACCTTCTTGATAGATCCATCGCCTACGTAAATGAATGGGGCTGCATTGGCAAAGTTGCCTGGGTTCTTGCTATTGGCATGCTTATACTGTAATGAGATATAGCCCTTGCCCCCGCCCAATATGCGTGTAAGACCTGCATGATAGATCTGCGTGCGGTCGGCATAATCAGTAAATTGGAGTTTGAATGAACCGGGGTCGAAGTTTTGATACGTTCCTGCATTATAGAGCCAATTTTTGCCGATTCCACCGTTAAAGTTGAGGTCGAAGTTCTGCATACCGAAGTGGTTCATGCGGTAGTTAAGCTTGCCATGGAACTGTTGTTGACCAAAGTCGGTAAAGCCTGTAACGGCATAAGCGATATTGCCCGTTGTAATAGCCGACTCTGAAGGGGAAAGTAGGCCTGTACTGCCCAGACTGGCATCATTGCGCCAATGGGACGAGAGTTTGTGAACAGACGATGAATAAACGGCGGGTAGGCCATTTTCATATACATTGACATCTTCGCTGGGCAAACCTATCTGTATCTCACGTGGCTTGTTTGCATCTGCAGCATTTAACATTACGTTGCGCTCTTCGCCTTTGCCGTCTTGGCCTGCTGCCTCTTGTTGTGCGTGTGCTTGTAAGGTTGAGGCGAGCAACACACAGGAGGTAAGCGCTTTAAAGGTAACTGATTTCATGGATAACATTTTGTCTGGTTGAGTTTTCAGTCGAAACGGCTATTTGCAAACCTTTTATTGCAAAACGCCGTATTTGCGTTTTCGACGACAAAATTACGGCTCGACACATCAAGACGCCATAGTAAGTAAATGGTAAGTAGATTATTTTATGCAGCACAACACTATCATCTCATTGAATATCAATGCTTTAAATCGAACGAAAAAAAATCTTAAAGTAGATATATCTGAATTAAAAGTAAATCACTACATTTGCAAAATCAAATAGAAAATAAGCATTAATAAGTATTAACCTTTTGTTCCAAGTAGGTATTCAAAATTAGTTGATATGAACATGATTATATAAACTAATTTTGAATACCTACTTAAACCCAATTAGTGAACACCATGACCTTACATCGCATTGTTTTACTACTCGTATGGCTCTGCGGACTATCACTGCAGGCCTCTACGCTCGACGACTTAACGCGACTCGACCACTACGTTGAGCAGCGCGCTACCTTCGTCAGCGCTAAGCAACACCGCATTGACAGCATCAAGCAGCAATTGCAACGCCCCATCACGGCTGAGGAGCGACTGAACGTTTACAACTGCATCTTTGAAGAATACTATACCTTTCGATTTGATTCGGCTATGGTGTATGTAAAACGGGGATTAGACTTGGCTTATAAAACAAAAAATAGCATTTTCATCGACAAATTCCGCATTCATCGCGGACTGCTCTTAGCCACAAGTGGCTATTATAGTCAAGCAGAAGCCATACTCAAGAGCATACATCCCGACTCACTGCCCGATCAGGTGAAGTTTAACTATTACTACTCCATGTCGTGGCTCTACAACTTTTGGTCAGCTTATTGCAACGACCGTGAGTTTGCCCCACAGATGAACGCATTGCGCCTGCGGTATCTCTTGCAAGCCATAGCACATACGCCACGCGGCAGTGCTATGTATCACTACCTTCATGGCGAAGCGGCTTTCTACGGAAATCAGCTCGAATTGGCTATGCGCTACTACCACCGCGTGCTGCACCAAGTAGGGGTAAACAATCGCCTTTACGCCTCAACGGCCTATGCCCTGGCGCGCGGCTATAAGATGCTCCACCGTTGGGACTTATACGAACATTACATGGTGGAAGCGGGCATTTCTGACCAGGTATGTCCACTTAAAGAGAACTTAGCCTTGCAAGAACTTTCGCTCTACTTGTATGAAAAGGGCGAACGATACTCCAGCCGCGCTGTGAAGTACATCTACTGCTCGATGGAGGACGCGCAGTTCTACAACAATCGCTTGCGCATGCTTGAGATTTCTCATATATTGCCTAAAATCGTAACGGCCTATCAATCGCAGATAAATCGCCGCACCACGTTACTTTATTGGGGCTTAGGTGGGGTAAGCATTTCGGCTTTACTACTTGGGGGCATGATTGTGTTTGCACTCAAACAGAACAAGAAGTTAAACCACCGCCGCCTACAACTGCATGCACAAAATAAGCTGTTGGCTGAACTCAACCAACAGCTTAATGAAACGAACCAACGACGAGAAACCTATCTACGCCTCTTTCTCGACCTCAGTGCTATCTATATTAGTAAGTTGGACAACTTGCGCAAACTGGTCATGCGCAGCATTAAGGCGGGAAAGACGGACGATTTGTTGTCAAAAATCAGCCGTTTACGCATTCAAGAGGAAGAAGCGAACTCCTTTTACAATCGCTTCGACCGCGCCTTTACGTTGCTCTACCCCGACTTTGTGTGTCAACTCAATGCCTTACTGCGCGATGATGCGCAGATTACGCCTCCTTCAGAGCATGCGCTGACCACTGACTTACGCATCTATGCCTTGATGCGCCTCGGTGTGACGAATAGTCAAGAGATTGCTACCCTACTCTTCTACTCTACCCAAACTATCTATAACTACAAGACAGCGATAAAGAGCCGCGCCAAGCAGCGCGACACGTTTGACGAGGATTTCAATCGCCTCTGTAAGGGGTGAGATACTTTCAAATTGAAATTTGAAAACTTAACATGAATGAACATTAACAAAAAAATTAACGAAATAATTAATGTTCAATTAATGATAATTAATGTTCAAAACAACGCGCGAAGCGCGCCTAAACTTAAACGTTAACTATTTATGTTATGCGCTTCGCGATTTGTTTTGAACATTAATTATTTCATTAATTGTTTCGTTAATGTTTTATTCTTGTTCTGTTCGCCAAATTGCAGTTTGCATTACTCTCCGCAGTCCTCTAATAGCTTAATGGCATCTACGTATTGAGCGATACCAAGGGCTACTTCTTTGGCTGCCTTCATGGCGAGAACGACCGTTTGCGGACGGTGTACAACGTCGCCACCCGCAAAGACGCCACGACGTGTTGTCATGCCCATAGGACGTTGACCTACGATTACGTAACCCTTCTCGTCTACCTCTATACCCGTTGTGGTACTGACGATACGGTTGGCAGGACGCGAACCAATGGCTAAGAACACGCGGTCGAACTCTACGGTGTGTTCTCCCTCTGGGGTAAAAAGGCGAATGGCACGCACACGGCCTTTGTCATTGCCCAAGAACTCAATAGAGTTGGTCTTCCACATAAACTTTACGCCTTCTTTTACTGCATCATCGTACTCGCTCTTGATAGCGGGCATCTCTTCTTGCGTACGACGATAGATAACGGTCACGTCTGCTCCTAATCGACGAGCAGTACGAGCTGCGTCCATGGCCACATTGCCACCACCAATCACAGCTACGCGATCGCCTTTGCGAAGGGGTACCATTTCGTAGGGCATTGCTCCTTCTACGTAGGCATTGACATTGTGTAGGAAGTCGGTTGATTGAGTTACGCGGCGTAGGTTGGCACCCGGAATATTGAGGTTCTGAGGCAAGGCCGTACCTGTGCCCATAAATATGGCATCAAAACCTTGGGCAAAGAGGCTATCAACGGTGACTTTGCTTTCGGGTGAACCTACCAAACAATTGGTCACGAAGTGTACGCCTAAGGCTTCTATGCGCTTCACCTCATTGCGTACGACGGCTTTGGGTAATCGATATTCGGGTATGCCATACATCAATACGCCCCCCAACTCGGGTTGTCCCTCAAAGATGGTTACGTTGAAGCCTTGACGCGCCAAGTCGCCTGCGACGGTAAGACCTGCCGGACCTGAACCGATAACGGCTACCTTACCACGGGTCTTTTCGGGTATGCGCTCATGCGTTAGGTTCATTTCGGCATCAAACTGAGCGATAAAGCTCTCCAGTTTACCTACACGCACGGGATTGCCCTTGCGGCCTAACACACAGTGGCCTTCGCACTGTTTCTCGTGTGGACACACACGGCCACATATAGCGGGTAGGTTGGTCTTCTCGTGTAAGATGGTCATGGCCTCACCCATGTTACCCTTAGAGAGTTCGTGTATAAAGTCGGGTATGTTATTTTCAATCGGACACCCTTTGCGACATTGGGGTACTTTACAATGTAAGCAACGCTTGGCCTCTTCTATGGCCTCACGCGTGGTGTACATGCGATTTACTTCTTCAAAATAGGTGCTATGCGCACTTTGCTGCATAGGTTGTATGTTGTTGCTTTCCATTCTTCTTAAAATTGCACGTTCTTTTGGTTGACATCTTTTTGAGGTGACACGTTTTTGGGTTGGCAAGTGGACGAGTTAACAAGTTGACGGGTAAGTTTGTTCGCTTGTTGACAGCTACTATTACGCATCAACTACAAAAAACAAACTTACCCGTCAACTTGTTAACTTGTCAACTTGTTAACTTGTCAACTTGTTAACTTGTCAACTTGTTAACTCGTCAACTCGCCAACTAAAAAATTATTTTATTGTCTCAATCACCTCATCAATCGTGAGGCTTTGTTGTTCGCCCGTTTCCATATTTTTGAGAGCAACCTTGCCTTCAGCCATTTCTGTTTCGCCAACAAGGGCTACAAAAGGAACATGGTGAGCATTGGCATAGCTCATTTGCTTCTTCATCTTCACCGAGTCGGGATAGACTTCGGCTGAGATGCCTGCTTTGCGAATGGCAGCAGCTAACTGCAAGCAGTGTGCTGCCTCTTTTGCGCCAAAGTTGATGAAGAGAATGCGCGCACCAGAATTGGTCTCGGCTGGATAGAGGTCGAGTTGTGTCAGTACGTCATAGATGCGGTCTGCACCAAATGAGATACCTACGCCACTCAATCCTGGCAGACCAAAGATGCCAGTCAAGTTGTCATAACGGCCACCGCCTGTGATAGAACCTATCTGCACGTCAAGTGCCTTTACTTCAAAAATGCAACCTGTATAATAGTTCAAACCACGTGCCAAGGTAAGGTCAAGTTCTAACTCATTACGTAAGTGGCTTGCCTTGAGCGTATCGAGCACGAAAGCTACTTCATCTACGCCCTTCAAACCCGTCTCACTCTGTGCTAAGACTTGACGCATCGTGTCGAGCTTCTGCTCATTGGTGCCAGAAAGGGATATAATGGGCTGCAACTTTTCTACGGCCTCATCACTCAGACCTACGGCACGCAGTTCCTCGTTTACCTTATCAAGGCCTATCTTATCGAGTTTATCAATGGCTACTGTGATGTCTACAATCTTATCAGCAGCACCAATAATCTCAGCGATACCGCTCAGTATCTTACGGTTATTAATCTTAATGCAAACGCGAATGTCAAAGCGAGTGAACACTTCGTCTACAATCTGCATTAATTCCACCTCATTGAGCAAGGAGTCGGAACCTACTACATCGGCATCGCATTGATAGAACTCACGATAGCGACCTTTCTGAGGACGGTCAGCACGCCACACGGGTTGTATCTGATAGCGCTTGAAGGGCATCTGCAACTCATCACGATGTTGTACCACATAACGTGCAAAAGGTACGGTGAGGTCGTAACGCAATCCTTTCTCGCAGAAGCGAGCAGCCAATTGTGCCGCATTCTTCTCGCTATACTCTTCAGCTGATACTTCACCACGGAAGTTGCCTGAATTGAGTACTTTAAATAGTAGCTTGTCACCCTCTTCGCCATACTTGCCCATAAGGGTAGAGAGGTTTTCCATTGCTGGCGTTTCGATCTGACGGAAGCCATAGAGGGCATATACCTCACGAATGGTGTTGAAGATGTAATTGCGACGCGCCATTTCGACTGCACCGAAATCGCGTGTGCCTTTAGGTATACTAAGTTTCTGAGCCATTGTTTCGCTTTTATTATTTCGTTTTGGCGACAAAGGTACGAAAAAAATTAATGAATAATTAACGAAAAATAATTAATGAAATAATTAACGGCAAATTATCTGCCTAATTGGGGGGCGGGTTTGTAACCCGCGGCAGCAGCATATTATGTTCTCGCGCTAAGCGACTATAAGTAAATGTTCAAAGCATGCTGCTGCCGCGGGTTACAAACCCGCCCCCCAATTAGGCAGACAAATTGAAGTTGACACGCTACTTCATTTCGTACCAGAGTTTGCCACTCCAAGGTCCATTGGTAGGACGATGTTGTCTGTTTGAATAAGTTTTTCCTCCATATATTATAAACTGATATTAAAGAAACAATCATAAAAAGTTCCCCTACAACTTGTCTTCAAGTCATAGGGGAACTTTTTATGATTTATAAATTTTACTCAGCAATCAATGAGAACTCTGCTCCTGAGGCAAAGTCCTGACCACCTTGCTCGTTGAGCGCACGGAAACGAATGTAACGTGCCTTAACGGGCTTGCTGAACATTACACGCTTGAGTTCGGCATTGGCTGCAAACGTACCCTTGTGAATAGGTTCGCCCCAGTTCTTTCCGTCCTGGCTTACGTAGATTTCGTAATCCTTCACCCAACCATTCGTGCCACTCTGGCGAGGCAAGAAGGTGAATCCCTTCATAACCTTCTGCTCAGCAGCATCAAAGTCTACCCAGTGAGGATACTTGGCCAAGGTGATAGAATACATCGTGTGCCACATGGTTGCAGGGTCGCCATCTACCATATTGGCTGCACTGCCGCCATTCGGCTCTTCAGACGAAGCGAAGACTACCTGAAGGGGTACACTCTCTACCTTGTCGTAGCGCATTGACGTCTTCATCGAAGGATTGTCCTTATACCACGTTGTAATCGTACCTCCAGCACGCATATTAACAGGTGCAGTATAAGCCGTAGCCTTCTTGCTACCATTCAAGGCGTACATAATCGTGCGGCCCTTAGCAGGTGAACTGAGTGTAACGACGCCTGTGCGGCTATGTTCAATGCTGATAGGTTGTTCGCCTGAAAGAGTTACCTTAGCTACATCAGCGGGTTGTTGACCTGCAGCTACGGGACGGATAACGAAACCGAAATTGTAGTTGGTGCTACGTGCTTGGTCTTCAATGAACGGACCGCCTTGACCACAACTTGCACCACCCAAACCTGTCACCTTGGCATCGAGGTGGAGGTAAGTACCGTCGCTTGCAGGCAACTGATAGATGTGGGCTGCGGTGGTCATCTGCTGCTGGCTCCAAGGCAATGCTGATACAGACATTACACTATCGGCTACAAAGGCTACGCTGGCACCTGCATTGTTGCTGAGGGCACACCAACGCACCTCCTCGCGGTTGCCCATAGCTTGGGGCTTAGGCAGAATGATGTCTTGCTTGCCCACTTCGCCATGGTGGAGTTCGATGAACTGACCTGTCTTACGGTCGGCATAGTTGTTAACAGGGCCACGACCATAGTACTGGAATTGACTGAATGCCTTGGGCAACTTCATTGCATAGCCAATGCGTGGCAACACGACGTTAGAGCGGTTGGCCGAAATGGCACTTTGCAATTCGATAGAGCCGTCAGGATAGATGGTATAAATCTGGTTGGTCGTAAACTTGAAGTCGTCGGCCGTGAGCGCATGCTTGCCCTTATCGAAGGTGTAAATCGTTTCGGGGTCGCGGTCGCGGTCAGAGTACACCTGTTGGCAACCCTCGCGGCCTTGGCTCTCGACGGTGAAACTTACTTGGTAAGAGCCGTCAGCCTTCTTGACTACAGTAGGAGCATTGAGTGCCTTGTGTTGCAAGTCGTAAAGGCCATTCTTGAACCATTCGTTATGGAAGCCAATACCGGCATCGTTGTCGGTCGGAGCGCGGAAAGCATCCAACTTAGGACCATTGCCTGCTTCAACAATCGTATTGCCATTATAGGCGAGCGTATTGATAGCACCTGATTGGAGGTCGAAACTTACGTTGAAGCCATTACCGCTAAAGGTGAGGGCCTCAGCGGTCTTGTTCATCTTGACCGCAGCCTTATTAGTAGCAGCTACTTTCTTTATAGCAGGAGCCTTTACGTCAGCACCCTTCACGCGCAATTGTTCTTCCATTTGTACGTAGCCCTTCTTAGCCCAAGGCATGTCCTTGCCTTGCAAGAACTGTACCTTCACGAAATATTCGCTGGTGGGGTCAAGTTGACTGTAATCATAGTTGAGTACGTACTCTTGGCGTTCACGCGGACCGAGAATGTTCTTTGCACCCATCAACGGACGATTGCTCTCAACGCAAACACCGTCTTTATAGAGTGACCAAACAATCTGATAGCCCTTCAAGGGTTCAAAATAGTTCTTATTGAAGATTTCGATACGGCCTTGCTTCAAGTCGACAGCCTTCACGCCAACATTCTGATATACCTTCTTTACCTCAAAGTATTGTGCCTTGGGCGAGAGGTCGGGACGCATCACACCATTCATACAGAACATACCGTCATTAGGCTTGTTGTCCTTACCGAAGTCGCCACCATACCCCCAGAACTTTTGTCCTGTCTTCGGGTCAGTACCTTCCATGGCTTGGTCTACCCAGTCCCAGATAGCACCACCCATAAAGAAGTTGGTGCTTTCGATGGCATTCCAATAGTCTACTAAGTTACCCACCGCATTACCCATTGAGTGAGCGTACTCTGAGATGTGGTAGGGGTACTTCATGTTATAGTTGCCCTTTACGGCACCTTGCACCCAAGCGATAGAGGGATATTGGTTAGAACCCATGTCGACAATATCGTTGTTGCGCTCATATTGTACGGGACGGCTGGTGTCGTACTTCTTGATTGCAGCATAGCAATCCTTGAAGTTGTCGCCAGGGCCGGCTTCGTTACCAAGGCTCCATATTACAACTGAAGGGTGGTTGACGGTGCTATGCACCATTTCCATATTGCGTGCAATGTGAGCGTTGCGGAATTCAGGCACGTGTGAGAGGCTCTCCTTACCATAATAATATTCGTGGCTTTCGATGTTAGCCTCATCTTCCAAGTAGATGCCGTACTTATCGCAGAGGTAGTACCAATAGGGAGCATCAGGATAGTGAGAGTTGCGCACGTGGTTGATGTTGCCACGCTTCATGAGGAACACTTCCTTTTCCATTTGCTCACGGGTGATGTAGTGACCCGTCTGTGGATTGTTCTCGTGACGGTTTACACCCTTAAACTTAATGGGCTGACCATTGAGGAAGTAATAACGACCTGCCAAACCAAACTCGTCCTTCTCAGCTGGAGTGTCTTTGATTTCAATCTTGCGGAAACCTACGTTAGTAGAGAAAGTTTCTACTACTTTGCCCTTCTTATCTTTCAGTTCACCCACCAAGGTGTAACGATAAGGAGCCTCAGCACTCCAAGGCTTAATGCCTTGCCCAGCCTTGAGCGTAACTTCTGCCGTGAGTTCGCCTCCCTTGCTTACCTCGCCTACCTGTGCCGTAGCGGTAACGTTGGGTACGAGGGTATTCTCATCACTGTACAACTTGTTTTGATAGAGTGAATAAGCGATGGTGTAACCCTTAGCAGCCTTTGCCGTCAAGTTGCGCACCTCGGCTGAGATGTGAAGTGAGGCATCGGTGAATGACGCATCATAATCGGGAATAGCCTTCAGGTCGCGCACTTGCACCTTGGGTTTTGCCGTCAAGGCTACGGTGCGGAAGATACCTGGCAAGCGGAACATATCCTGACTCTCAAGGAAGGAAGCATCAGAGTTGCGATATACCTCAACTGCAATGACGTTTTCACCCTTCTTATTAAGGTAAGGAGTGATGTCGAACTGTGCCAAGTTGCGTGAGTTCTTTGAGAAACCTACGTAATGGCCGTTGATATAGAGGTAGAAGAAGGAGTCAACACCGTCGAAGTTAACGTACACTTCCTTACCGTCCCAATCAGCTGGAATGGTAAAGGTGCGACGATACGAACCTACTTCGTTGCGGTTCTTATAGGTCATCCAGTTTTGTTGCGGCGTGCGCATCACACCGCCTTTCCAATCGCCTACCTTTACTTGGTGTTGGAAGATGACACGCTGGTTAGAGTAGAGCGGTTCGCCATACTTAAATGTGCCATCGCTTTGTGCACCTGCCATGTTCCATGACATGGGCACTTGTATCTTATCCCAACCTGAAGCATCGAAGTCTGTGCGATAAAAGTCCTTGACACGTTCGTCAGGGTTCTTGGCCCAGTGGAACTGCCATTGGCCATCAAGACTCTGCCAAAGCGAGCTATTCTCGGGCAACACCTTGCGAGCTTGGTCAACATTGGCAAATGAGAAGAACCAAGCATGCGGCTGCTGCTTATTATAAGCTACCGAATCAGGACTTTGCCACTCCCAGCCAGTAGGGTTAGGCATTTGTCCATAGTAAAAACCTCCCAACGGTGTGATTTGTGCCCACATGGGAGCAGACATCAGCGCCGCTAAGAGCGTCATCGTTGTTTTGCGCATAATGATTATGTTAAATGGATTTGTATTTTTCTTGGGAGCAAAGTTAATGCAAACAGAGCAAAGATAAAAATAAATAAAGATAAAGAAGAAGTTTATTAACGAAACAAACGTATATTTGCAATAAGAACTTATTCAAGTAAGTATTCAATACATCACAACCTATAATATCATGGAAAAGATTCACGGATTAATCGACGCTCCTTTTACGCCTTTTTATGCAAATGGCGAAGTCAATTACGAACCTATTCAGGCTTATGCTGACCTCTTGGCTCGCAATGGGCTGAAAGGCGTATTTATTAATGGTTCTTCGGGCGAGGGCTATATGCTTACCGAGGAAGAGCGCATGTTGTTGGCTGAGGCCTGGATGAAGGCTGTACCCAAGGACTTTAAAGTTATCGTACACGTAGGTAGCACTTGCGTAAAGAGCAGTCGTCGATTGGCCGAGCACGCACAGAAGATCGGAGCGTGGGGCATTGGTGCGATGGCTCCTCCTTTCCCGAAGGTCAATCGCATCGAAGAGTTGGTAAAGTACTGCGAAGAGATCGCTTGCGGTGCGCCTAACTTACCTTTCTACTTCTACCACATCCCTGCTTTTAATGGCGCTTACCTCTCAATGCTTGACTTCTTAAAGGCCGTTGACGGCCGCATTTCCAACTTTGCCGGCATAAAATACACGTTTGAGAGCCTTTACGAATACAATCGTTGCCGCCGCTATAAAGACGGCAAGTTTGATATGTTGCACGGACAAGACGAAACGATTCTTCCCTGCTTGGCTATGGGCGGTGCTCAAGGTGGCATTGGTGGTACAACCAACTACAACGGCCGCGTATTGACGGGCATTTTGGAGGCATGGCAAGCTGGCGATCTCGAAAAGGCACGCGAACTGCAGAACTATGCGCAAGACGTAATTGATGTGATTTGTCACTTCCGCGGCAACATTGTAGGTGGTAAGCGCATCATGAAACTTATCGGACTTGACTTAGGCCCTAACCGCACACCTTTCCAAAACGTTACCGACGAAGAAGAAGTACAACTGCGCAAAGAACTCGAAGCCATTGACTTCTTCACTCATTGTAATAAGTAGTTTTTAGTTGACGAGTTAACAAGTTGACGAGTAAGCTTTTTATCTTTATAGGAACTTACCTGTCAACTTATCAACTCGTTAACTTGTCAACTCGTTAACTCGTCAACTTATCAACTCATTAACAGCCTCAAACAATAACCATGAAAAACCTCCTTCTATACCTCCTTTCTTTTTTCATAGTGCTACCCTTGGTCGCACAAAAGGCTTCGCCGCCTAACGACAATGCTTTTAATACGGTAAATTATCGTTCGATTGCTCCCTTACGCATAAATGGGGAGCAGGGTGTTTCTGCCCCTTTTGTAGGCACGATAGGCAAGAGCGTGTTGGTGGCTGGCGGTTGTAACTTCCCTACCACACCTGCAGCTCAAGGCGGCAAAAAGCAATTCTATGCCGACATCTACGAACTCACCAACATTGACGACTACACGCAACAGTGGCACAAAATAGCTCAACTTCCTCAGCCCTTAGCCTATGGTGTGAGCGTGAGTGTGCCTCATGGTATGGTGTGTGTGGGTGGAACAGGCGATGGCCAAACGAGTTCGGCACGGGTTTATCTTTTACATACCGACCGACAATCTCATCTATTGGTCGACGAACTGCCCTCACTCCCCCTTGCCCTCGACAACATGGCGGGAGCTTATGGTGGTGGTTACATTTACGTGGCAGGCGGACTCTCCAATGGCAAGGCCGTCAATGCAGCCTTTCGTATGCGTTATCCACATGGCAAGGAATGGGAACGATTGCCCGACTTCCCAGGTGCAGCGCGTGTACAACCTGCTGCAGCGGTACAAAATAACGCGACTTCATCGTGCTTTTACTTAGTAGGTGGTTTTGCTCCGATTGACGGAGACCAACCAGCAGTGGCACATACCGACGGATATTATTACAACGCTGCCGCACGTCAATGGGTAAAAATAGCTGATATCGTGCCGCACGGACGCAGCGAGGCAATGACGTTGGCTGGCGCCTACGGCATTAGTTCGGGTTGCGCCCATATAGTCTTTGTAGGTGGTGTGAACAAACAACGCTTTGAACGGGCGGTAAATATGCCTCTTTTGCTCAAAAAGGCCGAATTCACCGCTAAAAAGTATCATACGCAAGCAGCCATTCAGGCTTTAGAAAACTTAAAGGCTGAACAAGCCGCATATCTATTCCACCCCGAGGAGTGGTATCAATTTAACGATGAATTGGTTATTTATCATACCATTACCAATACTTGGGTGACTGAAAGTCAATCGCCCCTATTGGCACGTGCCGGCACAGGCATCGTGAAGTGTGGCAACGAATGGGTTGTCGTAAATGGCGAGACGAAGCCAGGCATACGTTCTTCGGCCGTAACGGCTATCAAGATGACCATGCGCCCCACGTTTGGTTGGTTGAATTGGACCGTACTCATTGCTTACTTGGTGGGTATGGTATTGTTAGGCTATTACTTTATGCGTCGCGGAGGCGATGCCGACGACTTTTTCAAGGGAGGTGGCCGCATTCCTTGGTGGGCAGCAGGTATTAGCATTTATGCTACGATGCTGAGTGCGATTACCTACATGGCCTATCCCGCCAAGGCTTATGCTACGGATTGGACGTACTACCCCATGTTGGTCACCATTCTCATCGTCTCCTTCCCCGTCATCAAATACTATCTGCCCTTCTTCCGCCGCTTGAACGTAACGAGTGCTTATGAATACTTAGAACGGCGTTTTAATGCGACCACACGGCTCATGGCCTCGGCTCTATTTATCATCTTCATGGTAGCACGCATGGCCTTAGTGCTCTACTTACCTTCATTAGCGCTCACGGCCGTTACGGGCATCGACCTTTACATTTGCATTGTACTCATGGCGCTTGTCACCATTGTCTACTGCACCATGGGTGGTGTCGAAGCCGTTGTTTGGGGCGATGTAGTACAAGGCTTCATTCTTGTTGGTGGCGCACTCTTTGCTATGGGCTACCTCATTTGGGGTACGGAAGGTGGCTTTGAAGGTTTTTGTCAGATTGCCATGGACGACAACAAGCTGCGCCTTTTCAATTGGAGCTTTGACTACCGTTCGGCCACCTTCTGGGTGATCATCTTAGGCGGAATGGCCAACAACTTAATATCCTACACGAGCGATCAAACCGTCATTCAACGCTATCTCACAACGAAAGACGAGGCGGGCGCACGCCGTAGCATTCTGCTCAATGGCGTAATGAGTGTGTTTGTTAGCATTGCCTTCTTTGCCATTGGTGCAGGATTGTACACATTCTTCAAGACGCACCCTGCAGAGTTGGACTTTACCATGGCGAAGGCCGACACCATCTTCCCCTTCTTCATGATGAGTCAATTGCCTCCAGGCATTGCGGGACTACTCATTGCAGCTATCTTTGCAGCAACGATGAGCACGATCTCTTCCAACATCAACTCGGTGGCCACGGCCTTTAGTGTCGACTTCTACAAGCGGTTTCGCCCCTCTGCAACTGATAAGGCCACACTCGCTGTAGCACGTCGCACTTGTATTGTTTCGGGTGTATTGGGTATGGGCATAGCCTTGCTCATGGCCACATGGGACATTCTTTCGCTGCTCGACTTCTTCCAAGAAATCTTAGGATTGCTATCGAGCGGTTTAGGTGGTCTCTTCTTAATGGGTATTTTCTGTCCGCGCATTGGTGGTCGAGCTGCCCTCATCGGTTTTGTATGCGGAGTCGCAGCCGTGTTCCTCACGCGCTACCTCACCGACACAAGTTTCCTTTTATACGGTTTCATCGGCATGTTCAGCTCCATCATTGTTGGTCTCATCTGTTCGTGCTTTATTCGCGAAAGCAAATCGCTTGCTGGCCTTTGCTGGAGGGAAAGAATTTAGTTTAGTGAGTTTAATAAGTTTAGTGAGTTTAATGAGTTTAATAAGTTTAGTGAGTTTAATAAGTTTACCTAATTAAACTCACGAAATCCATTAAACTCATTAAACCCATTAAAACCATTAAACTCATTAAACTCACTAAACTCATTAAACCCATTAAACTCATTAAACTCATTAAACTCACTAAACTCATTAAACCCATTAAACTCATTAACCCCATTAAACTCACTAAACCCATTAAACTCATTAAACTCACTAAACTCCCATATTATGGACTTTAAACAATTAGCGGAGCAATATAAAACAGAATTGCTCGACAAAGTAATACCATTTTGGCTCAACCACTCACAAGACACAGCATACGGGGGCTACTTTACCTGCCTCGACCGCAAAGGCGAGGTGTACGACACCGACAAGTTTATCTGGTTGCAAGGCCGCGAAGTGTGGATGTTTGCCACTCTCTACAATAAAGTGGAGAAGCGACAAGAATGGCTCGATTGCGCCATTCAAGGTGCTGAGTTCTTAAAGAAGTATGGCCACGATGGACAGTTGAACTGGTACTTCTCGCTCGACCGCGAAGGACACCCTTTGGTAGAGCCCTATAACATATTCTCTTACACCTTTGCCGTAATTGCCTTCGGACAATTGAGCATTGCCACAGGCAATAAGGAGTATGCCGACATCGCCAAACGCACCTTCGACGTCGTACTCTCTAAGGTAGACAATCCCAAAGGCAAGTGGAACAAGGCCGCTCCTGGAGCGCGCTCGCTCAAGAGTTTTGCCTTACCCATGATATTGTGTAACGTAGCGCTTGAGATTGAGCCTTTACTCGATGCCGACTTCATGCAGCGCACGATTGATACATGCATTCACGAAGTAATGGACGTATTCTATCGTCCTGAGTTAGGACTCATTGTTGAAAATCTGAGCACGGACGGCGAACTCGTCGACTGCTTTGAAGGTCGTCAGCTCAACCCAGGTCACGCTATTGAAGCCATGTGGTTTATTATGGACTTAGGACAACGCTTAGGTCGTAAAGACTTAATAGAGAAAGCCGTTCAAATAGCTCTCAACGAGGCTGAATATGGTTGGGATAAAAAGTACGGTGGCATTTTCTACTTTATGGATCGCCTTGGACACCCCTGTCAACAATTGGAATGGGACCAAAAGCTCTGGTGGGTACATATTGAGACGCTTATTACTATGCTCAAAGGCTATAAACTCACGGGCAACAAGAAGTGCTTAGAATGGTTCGAACGTGTACACAACTACGTGTGGACACACTTTACCGACCCCGACTATCCCGAATGGTACGGCTACCTCAATCGCCAAGGTGAAGTCCTGCTCCCCCTAAAGGGCGGTAAGTGGAAAGGCTGCTTCCACGTACCCCGCGGCCTCTTCCAGTGCTGGCAAATGCTAAAGGATATGTAAGATAGGTTTTTAGTTTTAAGGTTATGGGATTATCAACGTGATGTAACTTTATAATCTTATAACCTTAAAACGTAAAATTAGCTATTTTTTGAAATAACCTAAACACTACTAAACAAAAATGATAAAAAAGAGCGTTTTCATCGCATTATTCAGCCTTTTTAATGTATTCATAGGCTGGGCACAAACGGCCCATTATAATGTAGTACCACTACCTAAGAGCATTCAATATGCTAATGCGGGTGACTTTATCTTAAATAGTCAAACCACAATTGCCTATCCCAAAGGCAATAAAGCGTTGCATCAAAATGCTATACTCTTGGCACAATATATTCAGCAAAGCACGGGGCTGCAATTAAAAGTCGTTACGAAGGCTAATGTCAATAGCATTACGCTGCGTCAAAATTTAACAAGTAACCATACAGAGGCTTATCAGCTAAAGGTAACAAAAATGGGCGTTTTCATCGACGGTGCCTCAGATGCTGGTTGCTTCTATGGCATACAAACACTGCGCAAGGCATTGCCCGTGGGGAGGGTGCAACAAGTCACCTTGCCCAGCGTTGAGGTAGAAGACTACCCACGCTTCAGTTATCGTGGCGCTCACCTCGACGTAGCGCGCCACTTCACTACGGCCGACTCTATCTACCGCTTCATTGATATGTTGGCCCTTCACAATATCAACCGCTTTCATTGGCACTTGACCGACGATCAAGGTTGGCGCATCGAAATAAAGAAGTACCCCTTACTCACCAAAATCGGCAGTTGGCGCGAACAAACGACCATTGGTCACAATTCAGGCCGTTACGACGGCAAGCGCTATGGAGGTTATTATACACAACAACAGATTAAAGACATCATTAAGTACGCTGCGGATCGCTACATTACGATTATTCCCGAAATTGACATGCCCGGCCACATGCAAGCAGCCTTAGCTGCCTATCCCGAACTCGGCTGCACTGGCGGGCCTTACAAGGTGTGGCAAGAATGGGGCGTAACGGATAGCGTGCTCTGTGCTGGAAATCCCAAAACTTACCAATTCATCGACGATGTACTCGATGAAGTGGTACGACTCTTCCCCTCTGAATACATTCACGTAGGGGGTGACGAATGCCCAAAGAAGGAGTGGAAACGCTGTGCCAAGTGTCAAGCGCTGATTGCAGCACAACACTTACAGGCTGACGGACGCCACACTGCCGAAGAGCGTCTGCAAAGCTACTTCATTAAGCATGCCGAGCAACATCTTAATCAATTAGGCCGTCAAATGATTGGTTGGGACGAGACGCTCGAAGGCGGATTGGCTCCTAACGCTACCGTCATGTCATGGCGAGGCGAAGGTGGAGGCATGGAGGCTGCACGCCAACATCACAAGGTGATTATGACGCCCAATACTTACCTTTACTTTGACTACTATCAGAGTGCCGACAAAGCGCACGAACCTGAAGCCATTGGTGGCTACCTGCCTTTGCAACACGTGTATAGCTACGAACCTATGCCGCGCCAACTCAAGGCCGATGAGCAGCCATATATTATAGGCGTGCAGGCCAACTTATGGACTGAATACATTCCGTCTTTTCGCCAAGTGGAATATATGGAATTACCTCGTATGGCCGCATTGAGCGAAGTGCAATGGTGCAGTCCCGAACAAAAGGACTACAATGCTTTCATCAAGCGTTTGCAGCAATTAGTCAAAGTGTACGATGAAGTAGGCTATAATTACGCTCGCGTGGTGTACAACCCAACGCTAACGTTGGCCACAGACACCACAAGTCGCAGTATCGTAGCTACGCTCTCTACAATAGACAATGCTCCTATTCACTATACGCTTGACGGAACAGCGCCCACCCTTTCATCTCCCCTCTATAGCGAACCTATACAAATAAAGCAGCCCTGCACACTGCGAGCTGCTGCTTTTCGTTCGTGGGGCACAACACCCGAGGTGAGCGAAACGTTCCACTTTAATAAGGCTACGGCCTGTCCCATTCGCCTCTTACAAAAGCCTCACCCACAACAGGTGTATGGAGGCCCGACCTTATTAGTTGACGGATTGACGGCTGGCGACACCAACTATGCCTCTGGCCGTTGGATTGGTTTCTGTGGCAACGACCTTGAGGCCGTCATCGACTTAGGAACTCCCCAAGAACTTCGTCAACTCTCGCTCAGCACGTGCGTAGAAAAAGGCTATTGGCTATTTGATACACGCCAAATACTCGTTGAAGGGTCCACCGACGGCACCCATTACACCACGCTCGGCCAACAAGCCTTTCCCGAAATGAAGGAGACGGACCCCAACCAAATCAATCGTCACACCGTCACGCTCACCACGCCTTCTCCTATTCGTTACGTTAAGGTAATGGTGCAATCCGAACACCATATTCCCGCCTGGCACCCAGGCAAGGGCAACCCTGGTTTTGTATTCGTTGACGAATTAAACGTTGAATAGAACCTTTTATAAAGCTTTCAACTAACAGATAAGCTACAATTTGAAAGCTTAACATGAACATTAACGAAAAAAATTAATGAAATAATTAATGGATAATTGATGATAATTAATGTTCAAAACAAAGCGCGAAGCGCATAACATAAATAGTTAGCGTTAAAGTTTAGGCGCACTTCGCGCGTTGTTTTAAACATTAATTATCATCAATTATCCATTAATTATTTCATTAATTTTTTTTCGTTAATATTCATGTTAAGCTTCAAATTATTACTTCTCGTAAGCCTTAAGAATGTTCTCCGCCGTTTCCTTCATCGTTTCGGCAGAAAGTTGGAGTTTCGGTTTACGAAAATCCATGTCACCCTCGCTTTGCAACGGAATAAGGTGAATGTGAGCGTGGTTAACTTCCAATCCCAACACAGCCATACCAACCTTGCGACAAGGATAAGCCGTCTGAATGGCTAAAGCCACTTTCTTAGCAAAGACAATCATTTCGGCCAATTCGTCGTCAGAGAGGTCGAAAATATAGTCCACTTCATGCTTAGGCACAACTAAGGTGTGACCTTGAGCTACAGGGTTGATATCAAGGAATGCATAGAACTTATCGTTCTCAGCACACTTGTATGAGGGAATCTCACCCGCAATAATTTTACTAAAGATTGTCATGGTACCAATGTATTAATGTGTTAATATGCTCATGTACGCCTAAACATAACGCGCGCTTTCCAGCACGCGGTAACAAAATCATCGTTCGCGTACTGGAAAGCACGCGTTACGTAGGCGCACATTCGCACTTTTTTAAATCGAAATGTTTAAGATCTCAAGGTGAATTGTTCCTTGAGGAATCTTTACCTCTACTACATCGCCCACCTTCTTACCAAGTAAGCCTTGTGCAATAGGAGTCGTGCTTGAAATCTTTCCTTCACGCAAGTTAGCTTCACTTTCACTAACAATCGTGTATTTCATCACCATACCATTCTTCACGTTCTTCATCTCGACCGTAGTAAGAATTTGTACGGTGTCAGCCTTAATCTTTGATTTGTCAATGATTTTAGCCTCGGCAATAGCCTTCTTTAGAGCTGCGATGCGGCCTTCGAGCTTTGACTGATTCTCTTTCGCAGCATCGTATTCACTATTTTCAGAGAGGTCACCCTTGTCAGCAGCCTCAGCGATAGCAGCTGAAGCAGCAGGACGCTCAATTGATTCCATGTGACGGAGTTGGGCTACCATTTTGTCGTAACCCTCTTGTGTCATGTAAGCCATAATAAAATTGCTTATAGTATTATTTTTGTTTATATTTTCAATGTAGAGGTTAGTTAAGTTAAAGTCAAAAAAAAACCGAAAGAACTCCAGCACCATTTTTTGTGCGTCGGAATCCTTTCAACTTCACCTTAATAACTATTTCCAAGTGCAAAAGTAGTCCTTTATTTTGAATAGGCAAAATTAAACCCTTTATTTTGACCTTTTTACCGAGAGGTGTCAAACGTACATTAACACAAAATCCACTTTTCTTGTTAGCTTTTACGTTTTCACGAAAACTTAATGCCGAAAACTTTGCAAATCAATCTTTAATTCAATAACTTTGCTCTCAGAATAGAAAAACTCTATTCATTTAACCAAAAAACTTAAAAAACGCGTATGAAGAAGATTTTACTTTCATTATTTGCTTTGTTAGCAGTTACATTTAGTGCAAATGCTGAGACAAAAGAAGTTGTATTTGACTTTACAGCCAACCCTTGGAATCTTCCCTTAGGGTCAGGCACAACCTCACCTTCTAAAGATGCTGGTGACATTTCTGCTCCTATCGTACAAGACAGTGTAACCATCTCTTTCACCAATTCTACTGATGAAAAAGCAACTCCTTCACGTATGTGGAGCGTAGGCGGTAAAGGTCAATTGCGTGTTTACACAGGCAATTCTATCACCATCACTGCTCCTGAAGGTATGAAAGTTGGTATTGTTGAAATTACCAAAGGTTCTAAATATACCGTATTTACTCCCTCTGAAGGTGAATTTAGCACATTAGGTACTACTTGGACTGGTTTCACACAAGCCGTAACTTACACTGCTACAGCACAAGTTCAAATCAACAAACTCGTCGTAACACTTACCGACAAAGCACTTGACGCTCCTGACGAACCCAAAGCAACAGGTGATGGTACTTTAGCTAACCCTTACAATGCCATTGCTGCCTTAGAAATAGCTTCTAATCTTAAGTCAGGCGCTATGACTGAAAAGGACGTTTACGTTAAGGGCATCATCTCTACACTTGATGCGAAAAATGTATATGGCACACAATTTGGCAATGCAACTTTCTATATTTCAGAAGATGGTACTGCTAAAAACGAATTCTACGTATTCCGTGCCCTCTATCTTGGCAACGAGAAGTATGACGACGAGTCTAAGACCAACATCAAGTTGGGTGACGAAGTTATCATTTGTGGTAAGTTAATGAACTACAACGGTACTGCTGAGACTGCTGCTGGCAAGGCTTACCTCTACTCTCTCAATGGTATTACTACTGGCATTAACAATATCACTGTAGCTCCTACTGCTAAGCAGACTATCTACAGCATCGATGGCCGCAAACTCAACAAGTTGGTTAAGGGCATCAACATCGTTAATGGCAAAAAGGTGATTAAGTAATCATTTATTCCAAATTTCCATTATACAATTGTTTTTAGGCTTACACTTGGTAACTCTTGTGTAAGCCTTTTTTGTTGATAAATTGCAGTTTATCATCCCAAACCGCTTTTTGCTCTACACAACCCTATATGATAAATCGGGGGTCCCTAATTATTTTTAATGATTTAAAGCCATACAATTAGCCGCAGAACTCTAATTTTGTCATACAAAACTTGAATCCTAATAAAAAACTATATATATTTGCAAATTAAAGCATAAATTACGCAAATGTTTATAAACTATAAAAACACGCTAAATATGAAAGTTAATAAGTTAATAGGTAAAGGAATGATCGCTTTAGCGGCATGCTTTATGGCTATGCCAGTACAGGCACAGCAAGATAAACGATTAAAGGATACTTACCCCTACGGCTTTCTGAGCGCAGCGGGTGGAGGATTGTGGACAATTGAGAATCCACTGCCTACAGGCCGCAACCGATTTATCCCATTAGGCCAGGTAGGCATCGGTGGCATGTTTTGCCCCTATGTAGTAGGGTGTTCAAAATTGGCATCAAAAACGAGACCAAAAAGTGCTGATCATTCGTA
>OIWK01001194.1_pt1 | contig 25742 bp, 22 predicted proteins | sample 1587401 | NCBI WGS metagenome assembly OIWK01 (sample SAMEA3888911, study PRJEB22519) | human gut metagenome | biome: human gut; feature: human-associated habitat; material: faeces | place: Denmark | collected 2009 | reverse complement strand
GCAGGACGTAATTCGGTCTGATGAAGAGGTTGCTTAAAGTTGTAAACTACTGTAAGATAACTATCTTCTATTATAAAGCCATTGTTCCAGATTTGCCATGTCAAATCCTCTGCTGCTATTGCTTTGCCATTCCGTTTTTCCAGAGAAACTGTCAATAAAAAAACCGCCGGAGGGCGGTTCTTCTTTTTTCCTGCTTGTTCCTGTGGGCTCACTCAATGATCGTGTGGACGGCCTCGCGCAGGGCTTCGAGGGTGCCCTTGTCCGGGGTGTTGAGCAGGCGCTGCTTGTCGAGGACGATGTCGCAGCCGGCGGCTTTGAGTTCGTCTTCGACGAGGGCGATGCTCTGGCCGCCCCAGCCGTAGGAGCCGAAGGCGAAGGCTTTGTGGCCTTTGGCGGTGAGGCCCTTGAGGTAGCAGAGGAAGGAGGCGACGGTCGGCAGCATCTGGTTGTTGATGGTCGGGGAGCCGACGGCGAGGTATTCGCTTGTGAGGATGTCGGTCATGATGTCGGAGAGGGCGTTCTCCTTGAGGTCGTAGAAGACGGCGGGCACTCCTTTTTCCTGGAAGGATTCGGTGATGGTGCGGGCCATCTGCTCGGTGGAGTGCCACATGGTGTCGAAGACGACGACGGCGCGCTTTTCGAGGACGCCATGGGACCACTTCTCGTAGAGGTCGTGGATCTCCTGGACGTGGGAGCGCCAGATGATGCCGTGGCCCGTCGCAATCATCTCGATGGGGAGGTCCTTGAGCGCCTTGAGGGCGGCCTGTGCCTGGCGGCCGTAAAGCATGAGGATGTTGGCGTAGTACTTCTTGGCCTCGTAGTAGAGCACGGAAAGGTCGTTCTCGTCGTCGAAGCGGCTGCCGGAGGCGAGGTGCTGGCCGAAGGCGTCATTAGAGAAGAGAATCTTCTCCTCGGGGCAGTAGGTGACCATGCTGTCGGGCCAGTGGAGCATCGGGGTCGGCACGAACTGCAGCGTGCGCTTGCCGATGGAGAGCGTGTCGCCAGCCTTGACGCCCTCGTACGTCATGTCGCCGTAGCGCGCCTTGAGGCCCTTGAGACCCTGCGGGATGCTCGTGATGATCGTGGCATTCGGGCAGTGGGCCATCATGAAGGGCAAGGCACCAGAGTGGTCGGGCTCGACGTGGTTGGAGATGATGTAGTCAATCTTGGCCGGGTCAATGACAGAGGCGACGCGCTCGAGGAGCTCTTCCTTGAACGGCTCCTTGACGGTGTCAATGAGGGTGATTTTCTCGTCGAGGATCAGGTAGGCGTTGTAGCTCGAGCCGCGGCTCGTCTCGTAGCCGTGGAAGCTGCGCATGGACCAGTCGATGGCGCCGACCCAGTAGATATCTTTGCGGATTTCAACTGCTTTCATGATGGTACCTCTTTCTTTGGGTATTTCAAGGCGGAGGGCCTTAAATTTTCACATTATGCCTCTATTTTATATCGACTTCATTATCTTGTAAATATCGATTGTCACATTTGACAAGATGTCGTATTCCTAAAATGAGTAGAATTTTATATAATAGAGGGAAACAGTCAACCGATAATCAGGAAGGGATGTGAGGATATGCGCCATCAATCCGGTCAGCTGGGACGAATGGACAGGAAGAGGCTCGCCGCTGTGGGGGCAGTCTGCTTCGTGCTGCTGGCGCTGGCCCTGCGCGCCTACATGGGCGGGGGCAGTGAGGAGAAGAAGAAGGTTTCGCACGGCAGGCCGCTCGTCAAGGTGGTGACGGTCGCGCGCGCGGACATGATGCGCCACATCGCTCTCTCGGGGCAGACGGTGGCGGATGCAGATATCCCGCTTGCGCCGAAGTACACGGGGCGCATCACGGAGGTCCGCGCGAAGCTCGGCGACACGGTGCAGAAGGGCGATGTGCTGCTGGTGCAGGATACGGGGGACCTCGACATCTCGATTGAGGCGAACGCGGCGGCTGCTGGCGCGGCGCAGGCCGATGCGCGCGAGGCGCGGGCCTCGTACGATGCCAACTACATCAAGGCGCGCAACGACCTCGAGCTCGAGCAGGCGAAGTACGAGCGCAACGAGTACCTCTACTCGATCGGCGCGATCTCCCAGGACACGCTCGACAGCGTCAAGCAGGAGTACCTGGCCTCGAAGGCCTACACGGCGGAGAAGGCACAGCACGCGACGGATGCGCTGCGCCGCCAGCGCGAGGACATGTACCTGCGCGCGCCGCGCTCGGGCGTCATCGGCTATCGGAATGCGGAGGTCGGCGCCATCGTCTCGGCCGGCACAAAGGTCTTCTCGCTCGTCGACACGAGCCACATCAATGTCGACTGCACGATCGCGGAGGCAGATGCCGCCATCCTCAAGGCGGGGCTGCCCGTCGAGGTGACGATCGACGCGCTCGGCGAGGACTATGCGGGCGAGATCGTCTACGTGAGCCCGGCGATGGACGATGCGAGCAAGACGTATCAGGTGCGCATCGAGCTGACGGACGAGGCGGCGCGCGAAACGATCAAGGCGGGCCTCTTTGCCCACACGGCCGTCGACATCCTGCAGCGGCGCGCGACGCTCTGCGTGCCGAAGGAAGCGCTGCTCTCGCGCACGGGCCGCCAGGTGCTCTTTGTCGTGCGCGAGGACGGCACGGTGGAGGAGCGCGCGGTCAAGGTCGGCCTGATGAACGATGCGGAGGTCGAGATTCTCGATGGCCTTAAGCCCGGCGATACGGTCGTCGTGACGAATCAGGACAAATTGCAGGACGGCAAGAAGGTCGAGACAGAGCCGTATGAAGGTGAGGAATCTCCATCATGAATATGACACGCCTTTCCATCAAGCGGCCGGTCGGCATCTCGATGATCGTCGCCTTCTTCGTCGTGCTCGGCCTCTACAGCTATTATCGCATCGGCGTGGAGCTTTTGCCGGCGCTCAACACGCCGTACGTGACGGTATCGGTCAAGTACCCGGGCGCGAGCGCGGAGTCGGTGGAGCAGGAGGTCGTCAAGCCGGTCGAGGACGCGCTGTCCTCGGTGTCGGGTGTCAAGAAGATCACCTCGACGGCGAGATATGAGCGGGCGCGCGTGACGCTCGAGCTCGACTTCGCGACGAATGCCGACACGGCGGCCATCGACGCGAGCAAGAAGGTCGAGGCCATCGCCAACAAGCTGCCCGACGAGGCCGACTCGCCCGTCGTCATCAAGCGCGACATGAACGCAAAGCCGATCGTGGAGCTCGCCGTGCTCTCGGATCACAGCCTGGCCGACACCTACACCGAGACGGACAATGTCTTCTCGGAGGTCATCCAGCAGGCGGGCGGCGTCTCGGAGGTCGAGCTGCACGGCGGCCGCGACAGGGAAGTCGCCATCGACGTCGATCGCGAAAAGATGGCGGCCTACAAGCTGACGCTCGCCAAGATCGCCGCGGCCATCAAGGACGAGAACCAGCTCGTGCCGTCGGGCTCTGTCTACACGGAGACGACGAAGTCGGACGTGCGCGTTGTCGCGCAGTTCCAGAAGCCCAGCGATATCGAGAAGGTGCAGGTGGCCAACACGGCGGGCAAGATGATTCCGCTGACGGCCGTCGCGACTGTCCGCGAGCGCGAGGCCCGCACGGAGCGCTACGGCCGGCTCAACGGCGAGGATGCGATCAACGTCCTCATCTACAAGAACAGCGATGCCAATGTCGTCGAGACGGCGGCCAACATCATGAAGAGTGTCGAGAAACTCCGCAAGACGTATCCTGATTACCAGTTCGTCGTCGTCTCGAATGACGCCGACTACGTCCGCGACTCGCTGCACAGCACGATGAACACGCTCATCGAAGGGCTCATCACCACGGGCCTTGTGCTCTTCTTCTTCCTGCGCGGCTGGCGCTCGACGGCAGCTGTCATGATCGCGATTCCGACCTCGCTCATCGCGACGTTCTTCGTCATGTACCTCGCGGGCTTCACCTTCAACATGATGTCGCTGATGGGCATGACGCTCTGTGTCGGCATTCTCGTCGACGACTCGATTGTCGTCCTCGAGAATATCGTGCGCCACCTGAAGCTCGGAGAGGCGCCCGATACGGCGGCCGAGAAGGGGCGGACGGAGATTGGCATGGCGGCCATCGCCATCACGCTCTGCGACGCCGCCGTATTCATGCCGATCGCCTTCATGCAGGGCATGACGGGCCAGTACTTCCGCCAGTTCGGCCTGACGATCGTCTTTGCCGGCGCCTTCTCGCTCTTCGTCTCCTTCACCCTGACGCCGATGCTCGCCTCGCGCTTCTTCCGCAAGGGCTACCACCCCGCGAAAAACCGCGCGTTTGCCTGGATGGACCGCGTGGAGGCGCGGGCCGAGCGCCTCTACGTCGAGGTGCTCAATTGGAGCCTGCGCCATACGAAAAAGCTGCTCCTTTCCATCCTGGCCGTCTTTGCTGCTGTCGTCGCCCTGGTGCCGCTCGGCCTCGTCGGCATGGAGTACATGCCGCAGACGGATGAGTCGAGCTTCACCGTCAACATCCAGGCGCCCGTCGGCTCTTCGCCGGCCGAGACGAACCGCGTCGCCGAGCGCATCGAGGGCAGGCTCGCCGAGATCCCTGAAGTCAAGTACTACATGACGCAGGCCGGCGGCAGCACGGCCTATGAAGGCCGCATCAAGGTCCAGCTCGTGGACCGCCGTGAGCGCAGCCGCACCGTTTGGCAGGTCGCCAACGATGTGCGCGCGTTCGCTGCCGGCATCAAGACGGCCGATGTGCGCGTCGCCGAGACACAGACGAATGTCGCCGGCATCGCGGGCGGCGGGGGAGCGAAGAACGGCGGCGGCGCCCTGCAGGTCGAGCTGCGCAGCAACGACGGTGCGGCGCTTGACGCGGCCGCCGAGAAAGCCATGGACACCCTGCGCGCCATCGACGGCGTGACGGACGTCAACTCCTCCTATGTCGAGGGCATGCCCGAACTGCGCCTGACCGTCGACCGCGAGAAGCTCAAGGCCTACGGCACCTCCCTGCAGGACGTCGACACAGCCTTTGCGAGCGCCATCTCTGGCCTCTCTGCCGGCGAGCTCAAGAGCGACCCCAGGAACGGCGGCCAGGACACCGCGATCAAAGTCCGCTTCAAGGATGCCGACAGCTACAAGGCCTCCGACGTCGCCCGCGTGCCGCTCTCCGCCTCCGGCAAGCTCATCTACCTCGGCGACGTCGCCGCCATCCAGAACGGCAGGGGACCCGTCACCATCCGCCGCGTCAACAAGCAGCGCTCCGTCGCCATCGGCGCCAACCTCAGCGGCCGCCCCATGGGCGATGTCACCCGCGATGTCAAGAAAGCCTTCGCCAAAGCCGACCTCGGCGATAACGTCACCTACCAGTTCAAAGGACAGGCCACCCGCATGGACGAGACCTTCAGCGAGCTGCTCTCAGCGCTCTTCCTCGCCCTTATCCTCATCTACATGCTGCTCGCCGTCCTCTACGAATCCACCATCACACCCTTCATCCGCATGTTCTCCCTGCCGCTCGGCCTCATCGGCTCCATCCTCATGCTCTTCCTCACGCACAACACCCTCAATCTCTTCTCCATGATCGGCATCCTCGTCATGGACGGCATCGTCGCCAAGAACGGCACACTGCTTATCGACTACACACTGACCTTGATGGACAGAGGCCACAGCGCCCTCGAAGCCATCATCGAAGCCGGCCGCGTTCGCCTCAAGCCGATCTTCATGACCACCATCACCATGATGGTCGGCATGACACCCATGGCCCTCGCCATGACACCCGGCTCCGAATCCCGCGTCTCCATGGCCTGGGTCATCATCGGCGGCCTCCTGACCTCCACAGTCTTCACCCTGATCGTCATCCCGATCATCTTCCTGTTCTTTGCCAATCATAAGAAGCAAAATCGAGTAGAGGAGAGAAGCAGCTCGATTTAAGGCACCGGGGCGCAGCGTCAGCGTCCGCCCCCCATCGAGCAAACTCCAAAGAGGCGAGGCGAGCAGGGGGCGCAGCGGAGCGCCCGTCCCCGACCGCAAGCCCAGCCTCCAACCGAAAAAACGGACGCAGCTAGGGGCGGGGGGACCTGTTTCGCCTGCAGGAGCGAAGCGACCGCCCGCAGGGCTGGCCCTCAAACGGCACCTCGCCAAAGCAGTCGATGAAACCCGCCGCGGCAGGCGGCGAACCTGCCTCCATGTACCGCGCGCCATGAGGGCCATTTAGCGGAGCGACGAAGCCGAAACAGGTCCCCCCGCCCCCTTGCCGACACTATCTCCATTCCTCGAACAAAACTTTTTTCAAATTCCCCCTTGCCAAACCCCGCGATTTACGCTATACTAGTCTACGTTGTCGGGATGTGGCACAGTTTGGTAGCGCGCATCGTTCGGGACGATGAGGCCGCAGGTTCGAATCCTGTCATCCCGACCATTTACAAGAGAGCAGAGACCAGTCCAAGCGGGCTGGTCTTTTTTGTTGCCCTAATCCATCATTAATGATAAAATGTATACCTGTAATGCCCAATAGAAGGAGTTGTTGTATCGTGAATATCTTCCGGACCAAGAGCATCGCCGAGTACAAGGCCGATGCCCACCAGTCCCACCTCAAGCGCGCCATGGGCTCCCTTGACGTCACCCTGCTCGGCATCGGCGTCATCGTCGGCACCGGCATCTTCGTCCTGACCGGCGTCGCTGCCGCCAAGTACGCTGGCCCGGCGCTCATGCTGTCCTTCCTACTCGCCAGCATCGCCTGCGGCTTCGTCAGCATGGCCTACTCCGAACTCGCCAGCATGGTGCCTGTCGCCGGCAGCGCCTACGCCTACGCCTACACCTCCGTCGGCGAGTTCTTCGCCTGGCTCGTCGGCTGGAACCTCGTGCTCGAGTACTCTGTCGGCGCCAGTGCCGTCGCGGGCGGCTGGTCTGCCTACGTCGTCGGACTCCTCAAGACCGCCGGCATTGAGCTGCCGGCCGCCTGGACGAGCGTGCCGGCTGACGGCGGCATCGTCAACCTGCCGGCCGTGCTCATCACGCTCTTCCTGACCTTCCTGCTCGTGCGCGGCGTGCGCGAGAGCGTCACGGTCAACAAGGTGCTCGTCGGCGTCAAGCTCGCCGCCATCTTCCTGTTCTTGTTCCTCGCCGCGCCGTCCGTCGACCCGACGAACTGGGAGCCCTTCATGCCGTTCGGCTTCTCCGGCGTCTCGGCAGGCGCCGCTGTCATCGTCTTTGCCTACCTCGGCGTCGACTCCATCGCGACGGCAGCAGAGGAGACGAAGAACCCCGCGCACGACATGCCGACGGGCATCATCGCGTCGCTGCTCATATGCACGGTGCTCTACATCGCCGTGACGGCCGTCATGACGGGCAATGTGCCCTATACCGAGCTTGACAACGCCGAGCCGGTTGCCTTCGTCCTGCGCCAGCTCGGCTACCGCTTCGGCTCCGCGCTCGTCGGCACCGGCGCCATCGCCGGCCTCACGACCGTGCTGCTCGTCATGATGTACGCGCAGACGCGCGCCTTCTTCGCCATGAGCCGCGACGGCCTCATCCCGCAGTCCATCTGCAAGATCCACCCGCGCTTCGCGACGCCGCACCGCATCACGATCATCGTCGGCCTCGCCGTCGCCCTGATCAGCGGCTTCACCCCGATCAACGTCATCGCCGAGATGTGCAGCGTCGGCACGCTCTTCGCGTTCATCATCTCGTCTGTCGGCGTCATGCTCATGCGCCACAAGTACCCCGACCTTGCGCGCCCGTTCCGCTGCCCGGCCATCTACGTCGTCGGCACGCTCGCCATCGCGAGCTGCGGCTACATCATGTACAACCTCTCCTCGATGACCTGGGAGCGCTTCTGGATCTGGAGCGCCCTCGGCATCCTCGTCTACTTCCTCTACGGCTACCGCCACAGCCGCGAGAACAAGCAGGGCGAGGCCTGATCCCGCCTGGTGTGCAGCCTGCCTGTACAGATGACGGCAGGGCAGTGGGTGTGAGGAATATATCTTTACATTTTTTTGCATAGCACGTATAATGAAACCTGATGGCACCTCAATCTTGCCATCAGGTTTTTCTATTTATTCCTGACTATGCGATGGGGGACAGCCCCCATCTGTCAAATCCAATATCAGAGGGGAGTAACAAAACACATGAGCAAAAAGATGAAAACCATGGACGGCAACACAGCTGCCGCCTACATCTCCTATGCTTTCACCGACGTCGCGGCGATTTACCCGATCACGCCGTCCTCGCCGATGGCTGAGCATGTAGATGAAATGGCTGCCAAGGGAGCGAAGAATCTCTTCGGCCAGAAGGTCAAGGTCATCGAGCTGCAGTCCGAGGCCGGCGCTGCCGGCGCTGTGCACGGCTCGCTGCAGGCCGGTGCACTGACGACGACGTACACGGCTTCCCAGGGCTTCTTGCTGATGATCCCGAATCTCTACAAGGTAGCCGGCGAGCTGCTGCCGGGCGTCTTTCACGTCTCCGCGCGCGCACTCGCTGCCAACTCCCTGAACATCTTCGGCGACCACCAGGATGTCATGGCCGCACGCCAGACGGGTTGCGCCATGCTCGCCGAGGCGAGCGTCCAGGAGGTCATGGACCTCTCGGCCGTCGCACACCTCGTCGCCATCAAGGGCCGCGTGCCGTTCATCAACTTCTTCGACGGCTTCCGCACGTCGCACGAGATCCAGAAGATCGAGACGATCGACTACGAAGACCTCGCAAAGCTGCTCGACTGGGATGCCGTCAAGGCCTTCCGCCGCCGCGCTCTGAACCCGGACCACCCGGTCCTGCGCGGCTCCGCGACGAACCCGGACATCTACTTCCAGTCGCGTGAAGCAGCCAACAGCTTCTACGATGCGCTGCCAGAGCTCGTCGAGGAGGCCATGGCTGACCTCGCGAAGGTCACGGGCCGCGAGCACCATCTCTTTGACTACTATGGCGCCAAGGATGCCGACCGCATCATCATCGCGATGGGCTCCGTCTGCCAGACGGTCCAGGAGACGGTCGACTACCTCAACGCGAAGGGGGAGAAGGTCGGCCTCTTGAACGTACACCTCTACCGTCCGTTCTCCATCGAGCACTTCTTCAAGTTCCTGCCGAAGACCATCGAGAAAGTCGCCGTCCTCGACCACACGAAGGAGCCGGGTTCGCTCGGCGAGCCGCTCTACCTCGATGTCAAGGCAGCCTTCTATCATTCCGACATGCACCCGACGATCGTCGGCGGCCGCTTCGGCCTCGGCGGCAAGGACACGACGCCGGACCAGATCTTCGCCGTCTTTGAAGAACTCAAGAAAGACGCGCCGAAGGACGGCTTCACGATCGGCATCGACGACGATGTCACGCACACGAGCCTGACGCCGGCGCTGACGGATGTCGACCTCACGCCGGAAGGCACGACGGCCTGCAAGTTCTGGGGCCTCGGCTCGGATGGCACGGTCGGCGCCAACAAGAGCGCGATCAAGATCATCGGCGACAAGACGGACATGTACGCCCAGGCGTACTTCGCCTATGACTCCAAGAAGTCGGGCGGCATCACGATGTCGCACCTGCGCTTCGGCAAGTCCCCGATCACGAGCCCGTACCTCATCAACAAGGCCGACTTCATCTCCTGCTCGCAGCAGTCGTACGTCTACAAGTACGACCTGCTCGCCGGCCTCAAGAAGGGCGGCACGTTCCTCCTCAACACGGTCTGGAGCGACGAGGAGCTCACGAAGCACCTGCCGGCAGCCATGAAGCGCTACATCGCCAAGAACGAGATCCAGTTCTACACGGTCAACGCTGTGTCGATTGCCAAGGGCCTCGGCCTCGGCGGCCGCTTCAACATGGTCATGCAGTCCGCGTTCTTCAAGCTCGCGAACATCATCCCGATCGAGACGGCTGTGACGTACCTCAAGGAAGCCGTCGTCACCTCGTACGGCCGCAAGGGCCAGAACATCGTCGACATGAACAACGGCGCCATCGACCAGGGCATCGAGGCCTTGCACAAGGTCGAGGTACCGGCATCGTGGGCTGACGCCGAGGACGCACCGGAAGAGAAGCGCGACCTGCCGGAGTTCATCACCGAGGTCCAGGAGGTCATGAACCGCCAGGAAGGCGACAAGCTGCCGGTCTCGAAGTTCGCCGGTGACCGCGCCGACGGCACGTACCCGCTCGGCGGCGCCGCCTACGAGAAGCGCGGCACGGCCATCAACGTGCCGGTCTGGAACGCCCAGAAGTGCATCGGCTGCAACAAGTGCTCCTATGTCTGCCCACACGCTTCGATCCGTCCGGTCCTCACGACGGACGAAGAGCTCGCTGCAGCACCGGAGGGCTTCCCGTCCAAGGAAGTCCGCGCCGTCAAGGATTACCACTTCACGGTGGCTGTCTCCACGATGGACTGCCTCGGCTGCGGCAACTGCGCGCAGGTCTGCCCGGTCAAGGCGCTCGACATGACGCCGCTTGACGACGACCTCAAGGCAAAGCAGGCTTACTTCGACTACGGCGTCGACACGGAGAAAGTCGCGCCGAAGAAGAACCCGATGAAGAAAGAGACCGTCATCGGCAGCCAGTTCGAGCAGCCGCTCATCGAGTTCTCCGGCGCCTGCGCCGGCTGCGGCGAGACGCCGTACGCCAAGCTCATCACGCAGCTCTTCGGCGACCGCATGATGATTGCCAATGCCACGGGCTGCACCTCCATCTGGGGCGGCAGCGCACCGGCCATGCCGTACACGACGAACGCCAAGGGCCACGGCCCGGCTTGGGACAACTCCCTGTTCGAGGACAACGCAGAGTTCGGCCTCGGCATGTTCCTCGGCACGCAGTCCGTCCGCAACGGCCTCGCCGATGACGCCAAGAAGGCCATCGAAGAAGGCCTCGGCAGCGAAGACCTCCAGGCAGCCCTCAAGGACTGGGTAGAGAACCTCGACAACGGCAACGGCACGCGCGACCGCGCCGACCGCCTCGAAGCCCTGCTCGCAGCCGAGAAGGGTGAGGATGAACTCCTCAACAAGCTCTACGAGAACCGCGACTACTTCGTCAAGCGCTCCCAGTGGATCTTCGGCGGCGACGGCTGGGCTTACGACATCGGCTACGGCGGCGTCGACCACGTCCTCGCCTCCGGCGCCGACGTCAACGTCTTCGTCTTCGACACCGAAGTCTACTCCAACACCGGCGGCCAGGCCTCCAAGGCCACGCCGGCAGCAGCGATCGCACAGTTCGCCGCCACGGGTAAGAAGACCCGCAAGAAGGATCTCGGCCTCATGGCCAAGACCTACGGCTATGTCTACGTCGCCCAGGTCGCCATGGGCGCGGACCAGAACCAGCTGCTCAAGGCCATCACCGAGGCCGAGGCATATCCGGGCCCGTCCCTCATCATCGCCTACGCACCGTGCATCAACCACGGCATCCGCAAGGGCATGGGCTGCAGCCAGCTCGAGGAGAAACTCGCCGTAGAGTGCGGCTACTGGGCAAACTACCGCTACAACCCGCAGCTCGTCGGCACCGACAAGAACCCGTTCAGCCTCGACTCCAAAGAGCCGGACTTCTCCAAGTTCCAGGACTTCCTCATGGGCGAGAACCGCTATATCAACCTCAAGCGCTCCTTCCCAGAAGCAGCCGAAGCCCTCTTCGAGAAAACCCAGCGCGACGCCGAAATCCGCTACAACAACTACAAGACCCTCGCCGGCAAATAATCGCCAGCAGGGCATAGAAAAAGACCTGTCTATTTGGACAGGCCTTTTTTATTTGCCAATGTTTCGCGAACCAAGTCAAGGCAATCGCGCAATGGGGCAGAGGCCCCGAGCGCCCTCGTCTGCAGTAGCGTACCTCCATCCCTGCGCGCCGGCGAACCTCCCAGCCTCGGAGCGCCGCGCCTCTCAATACCAGCGTGTCATCGGCAGCTCATTGTTGTTGCCCTTCGTCATCAGCACCTGGTGGATATCGATGTACCCGATGTAGAACGCCGCCGCACACCCCGCGAGATAGAGATCCCACATCCGCACGAACGACTCATCCTTCCAGCCCGCGACCACATCGTGGACCTTGAGGAAGTTGTGGTACCAGCACATCAGCGTCCGATAGTAGTGGCGCCGCAGACTCTCCACATCGAGCACGCGGAAGTCCGCATCGTAGGCGTGCGAGATGAGCTCGCGCAGCGACGGCAGCGTCCCGCCTGGGAAGATGTACTTGCGGATCCACGGCTCCGACACCACCTCATCGTGGCCCGTGATCGTGTGCAGGAGGAAGATGCCGCCGTCCTTTAAGAGATGGTTCGCCGTCTCCATGTACGTCGCGTAGTTCGACCGGCCCACATGCTCCATCATGCCGACACTGACGATGCGGTCGAAGATCAGCCCCTTGTCCTCAAGGTCGCGGTAGTCCACGAGCTCGATCTGCACCTGGCCCTCGAGCCCCTCCGCCTTGATGCGCTCCTGGCCCTTCTTCCACTGCTCCTTGCTGAGCGTGCAGCCGTAGCCCTTGACGCCGTACTTCTTCGCCGCCTCGATGAGCAAAAAGCCCCAGCCGCAGCCGATGTCTAAGAGCGTCATGCCCTTCTTGAGGTAGAGCTTCTCGAGGATGTAGTCCACCTTGTTGCGTTGCGCCTGCTCGAGCGTGTCGTCCTCGTGCTTGAAGTACGCGCACGAATAGCTCATCGTCGGGTCGAGCCAGAGCTTGTAGAATTCATTGCCCAAATCGTAATGGGACGAGACCTCCTTGGCCTGGTCCTTCTTCTTCTCCGACATGTAGAGGATGTTGCGCAGTCCCTTGCGGTCGAGCGAGAAGCGGTCCGCCTGCTCGAGGAACGTGCAGAGCATGTGGAAGAGGTCGCCCTCGATCTCGATGTCGCCGCGCATGTAGGCCTCGCCGAGCGCCAGCTCCGTCGATTCCAGGAGCTCCTTCTTCGGGACATCCTTGTGCACGATTACCGTGAACTCCGGCTCACCCTGACCGATCGTGTACTCCCGGTCGTGCAGCTTCACATTGAAGCAGTGCTTGTCGAAGTGATTGAGATAGTGAAGCAGGAAATCATCCATGAGTTTCTGGAAATGCATCAAAAAAATCTCCCTTCTGCTGGGAGCCACCTCATGTGGCTCTCTCAAGTGTTTCAGGAATCTTCGACATCGTGCAAGCAAAATCCTCTTTTGAGTAAAAGGAGCGGGAAGAAGGACCCTCATGCTGCATTCTGTTCCTGCAACAGCGAAAGATGCGAGAAGGACTCCGAATCGACCGCGTCGAGGGCGATGACAACGACCGCCATAAGATCGAGCGCGTCCGCGTCAACGACCGCGATGAACTGGTCAAGCAGAAGAACGGCGAGCAGAAGAAGCGCTACCGCGATGTCTACGGCAGCGTGATCGAGAAAGGCGCGCCATCTGACGCTGTGAAGTAAAGTCAATAGGCAAACAGAAAAAGAGAAGGCATCCAGCAAAAACTCGCTGGATGCCTTCGTTCATGTCTCATTTTTTTAGGCCTGACAAGGAAAAATGCTTGACACAGTGGCGGAGAGCCGCTATAATAGCCTATGTCAAGCAAAACGCCTTGGCACGATATCAGGATTAAGGTGGGGCAGGATGGAGCAGCTTTTGTATTTGTCGGCGCTGTTTGATTTTTATGGGGCGCTTTTGACAGAGAAGCAGCAGGAATGCCTCAAGATGCATCTCTTTGAGGATTTTTCCCTGTCGGAGATTGGCGAGGAGCTCGGGATTTCCCGGCAGGCGGTCTACGACAACATCCATCGCTCTGAAAAGGCCATGGAATCGTACGAAGAGAAGCTTGGGCTCGTGGCGCGTTACCAGAAGGAGCGCGCGGTGCTCGCGGACATCTGCCACTCGGTCAAGGCCCTGCGGACGGACGCCAACAGCGCTGCGGTCGGTGATATCCTCGCGCGGCTCGTGCCTCTCCTCGGTAGCAGTGAATATGGCCGGGAGGTATGATTTTTGATTTTTGAAAGTTTATCGGACCGACTCCAGGCAACCTTCAAGAAGCTCCGCGGCCACGGCAAGCTGACGGAGGACGACGTCAATGAGGCGATGCGCGAGGTGCGCATGGCGCTCCTCGAAGCCGATGTCAACTTCAAGGTTGTCAAGCAGTTCATCAAGACCGTCAAGGAACGCGCGATCGGCCAGGATATCCTCGAGACGCTGACACCTGCCCAGGTCGTCATCAAGATCGTCGATGAGGAGCTCACGAAGCTCATGGGCGGCACGCAGAGCCGCCTCAACATGAGCCCGAAGCCGCCGACGGTCATCATGATGGTCGGCCTGCAGGGCGCCGGTAAGACGACGTCGGCCGGCAAGCTCGGCCTTGCGCTCAAGAAGCAGGGCAAGCGTCCCTTGCTCGTCGCGGCGGATATCTACCGCCCGGCGGCCATCACGCAGCTGCAGGTCCTCGGCAAGCAGCTCGACATCCCCGTGTTCTCGATGGAGCAGGGGACGGACGCGGTGACGATCGCGAAGAAGTCGATCGGCTACTCGCAGTCGCATGCCTGCGATGTCGTCATCATCGATACGGCGGGCCGCCTGCAGATCGATGAGAAGCTCATGCAGGAGCTTCGCGACATCAAGTCGGAAGTCCATCCGCATGAGATCCTGCTCGTCGTCGATGCGATGACGGGCCAGGAATCCGTCAATGTCGCGCAGGCGTTCAACGACGCTCTCGGCCTCGACGGTGTCGTCATGACGAAGCTCGACGGCGATGCCCGCGGCGGCGCGGCGCTCTCCGTCAAGGCGGTCACGGGCGTGCCCATCAAGTTCATCGGTCTTGGCGAGAAGCTCGAGCCGCTCGAGCCGTTCCATCCGGACCGCATGGCGTCGCGCATCCTCGGCATGGGCGATGTGCTCTCGCTCGTCGAGAAGGCACAGGCGACTTTCGACATGGAAGAAGCCAAGAAGATGGAGAAGAAGCTGCGCAAGGACGAGTTCACGCTCGATGACTTCCTCGCGCAGATGCAGCAGGTCAAGAAACTTGGCTCGCTCGAGAACATCTTAGGCCTGATCCCGGGCATGGGCGGCCTCAAGAAGCAGCTCGCCGGTCAGGACATCGACCTCGACGGCAAGGAAATGCGCCAGATTGAGGCAATCATCAAGTCGATGACGCCGAAGGAGCGCGCCAACATCACGATCATCAACGGCAGCCGCCGCAAGCGCATCGCGATGGGCTCCGGCACGCGCGTGCAGGACGTCAACAAGCTCCTGAAGCAGTTCGGCGAGATGAAGAAGATGATGAAGAAAATGAAAAAGATGCAGAAGGGCAAGAAGGGCCTGCCGAATCTCGGCGGCCTGGGACTTCCCAAATTGCCGTTCATGCATTGAGATATTTCCCGATCACGATTTGAAAGGTGGTGAATTCACATGGCAGTAAAGATTCGTCTGAACCGTATGGGTGCAAAGAAGAATCCGTTCTATCGCATTGTTGTCGCGGACTCCCGCGCACCGCGCGATGGTCGTTTCATCGAGGTCCTCGGTAACTACGATCCGTCCCAGAACCCGGCAGTCGTCAATGTTGACGAGGAGAAGGTTCTCGACTGGATGGGCAAGGGTGCTCAGCCGACGGACACCGTTAAGAATCTCTTCAGCAAGAAGGGCCTCATGGCTAAGTTTGCTGAGGCAAAGAACGCTAAGAACTGATTGAGTGAGGCTACAGCATGAAAGAACTTGTTGAAGTCATCGCGAAGTCCTTAGTGGATCATCCGGAAGATGTCCGCGTTGAGGAGGAGCAGGAAGACCGTCAGGTCACGCTGAAGCTTCACGTGGATGAGGATGACATGGGCAAGGTCATTGGCCGCCAGGGCCGCATCGCGAAAGCCATGCGCACGGTTGTCAAGGCCGCAGCCACCCGAGAGAACAAGAGAGTCTCGGTTGATATCATTTAAAGAAGAGCGGCATCGCCCCACATGCATCTGCATGGCATGGGCTTTGCCGCTGTTTTTGTATTTCGAGCAGAAAAGAGGAAGAATATGGATACGATTTCGCTCAAGATGCCGGTGACGGTCAAGGCCAAGGTCACGGAAAAGCTCAAGGAAAAGATGATGAAGGAGCTCGCAGAAGGCATCCAGCGCGCCGAGCTCGAGCTGCAGCAGCTCGACATCCAGGAGAAGCGCGTCATGCAGGAGAACGGCCCGGCGAACCCGCAGGAGCCGACGCCGCAGGAGATCCAGCGCCTGAACGCCATCCAGCAGCACTTCGGCCAGGAGCGCCAGAAGCGTGCGGAATACCGCGCCCAGGCTCTCGCTCAGAAGGAGAAGACGGAGAAGCTCAAGATCGGCTCGGAGATCGTGCAGGGCACGCTGGAGCGCCAGGTCGAGGTCAAGGCCGGCGACGACATGCGCGAGCTCATGAATGTGGAAGTGCTGGTGGAAGATGACAAGATTATCGCCATCCGCGGCTAATAAGAACGACAATCGCGTGACGATCGGCAAGGTCGGCGCGGTGCACGGTATCCACGGCGAGCTGCGTATCATCCCGCTGACGGACTTCGTCGACCGCTTTGCGGGGATGAAGGAAGTCATGGTCGGCGATGAGCTGCTGCACATCGAGAGCTGCAAGTTCCACAAGCAGTTCGTGCTGCTGAAGTTCCGCGAGTACCCCGTGCGCGAGCAGGCCATGCGCCTGACGGGCCGTCTGCTGACGGTCGCGCGCGACGAGGCCGTGCCCCTGGAAGAAGGGGAGTTCTACACGTTCGACATCATCGGGCTGACGGTCTTCGACGAGGCGGGGCGCGAGCTCGGCAAGGTCGAGAACGTCCTGCGCACGGGCAGCAATGATGTCTACCAGGCGCGCCGCCCGGACGGACGTGAACTGCTCATACCGGCGCTCAAGGCGGTCGTGCACGAGATCGACATCGCGGGCGGCCGCATGGTCGTCGACCTGCCGGAGGAGACGGACGATGCGCATTGACATGATCACGCTGTTCCCGGAGATGTTTGCGGGGCCGTTCGGCGCGAGCATCACGAAGCGCGCCGTCGAGAAGGGCATCCTCGACATCCACTTCACGAATTTCCGCGACTACTCGTTCGACAAGCACAGGCATGTCGACGATTCGCCGTTCGGCGGCGGCGCGGGGATGGTGCTGAAGCCGGAGCCGATGTACCGCGCCGTGCGCGCGGTGCTCGAGGAGACAGCTGACCATGCGGCGAGCCGCCGCGTGCTGATCATGGATCCCGCAGGTCCCGTCTTCACGCAGGAGAAGGCAAAGGAGCTCGCGAGCTACGAGCAGCTCGTCTTCATCTGCGGCCACTACGAGGGCTTCGATGCGCGCATCTACCCGCTGTCTGACGAGGCCATCTCCATCGGCGACTTCGTGCTGACGGGCGGCGAGCTGCCGGCGATGGTCATCACGGACGCCGTCTCGCGCATGCTGCCGGGCGTGCTCGGCGATGCGGAGTCGGCGCCGACGGACTCGTTCTACGACGGGCTCCTGGGCTTCCCGCAGTACACGCGGCCGCGCGACTTCGAGGGCATGGAAGTGCCGGAGGTGCTGCTCTCGGGCGACCACGCGAAGATCCGCCAGTGGCGCCACGAGCAGTCCCTGCGCCTGACGCAGGAGAAGCGCCCGGACCTGCTCGCGAAGAAGGCGCTCAGCGACGAGGATCGCGAGATCCTGCGCCGCTTCGAGCAGCCCGGCTGACGGCCGGGACACCTGCTCAAGAGGGGGCTCCGGGCGCAAGATTCTTCTTGTTTCAACGAGTTGAATCTGCTACAATAAAGCTAACGATAGCAGACAGGCCACGGCTTCTGGAGCCGTGGCCTTTTTGGTGAAAGGCAGGGGTTTGTGGATTGGAGGAAAAGCTGAAGCTGTACGGCTTCAATAACCTGACGAAGGCATTGAGCTTCAACATCTATGATATCTGTTATGCGAAGTCGGCGCGGGAGCAGCAGGACTACATCAAGTACATCGACGAGCAGTACAACTCGGAGCGCTTGACGAACATCCTCTCGACGGTCACGGAGATGATCGGGGCGCGCATCCTCAACATCGCGAAGCAGGACTACGACCCGCAGGGGGCGAGCGTGACGATGCTGATCGCGGAAGAAGACGCGGTGACATCGGGGCGCAAGAAGCCGGTCGAGTCGGCCATCCTCGGCGACACGATCCTCGCGCATCTCGACAAGAGCCACGTGACGGTGCACACGTACCCGGAGTTCCACCCCGGCACGAGCATCGCGACGTTCCGCGTCGACATCGATGTCGCGACGTGCGGCGAGATCACGCCCTTGAAGACGCTCGACTACATGATCGCGCAGTTCGACTCGGATATCATCACGATGGACTACCGCGTGCGCGGCTTCACGCGCGACCTCGACGGCCGCAAGCTCTTCATGGACTCGAAGATGCGGTCCATCCAGGAGTTCATCGCCAAGGAGACGCTCGACCGCTACGATGCCGTCGACATCAACCTCTATCAGGCGAATCTCTACCACACGCGCATGCTCATCAAGGAGCCGCAGCTGCAGAACTACCTCTTCAATACGGATATCTACGAGATCCCGCCGAAGGACCGCCTGGCCATCAGCAACAGCCTGCGCCGCGAGATGATCGAGATCTATAGCGGCCGCAATCTCTACTGAGATAGGGCAATCATACGACGATGATGATGATAAGGAAGTGAGAGAAGTGGGACGATATCTGACGCAGGACCGCGCACCGGTCCTCGAGGCGCTCGAGCGCATGAAGCGCGCGCGCCTCGTGCCGTTTGACGTGCCGGGCCACAAGCGCGGCCGCGGCAATCCGGAGCTCCGGGAATTTCTCGGGGAGAAGTGCCTCGATGTGGATGTCAACTCGATGAAGATGCTCGACAATCTCTGCCATCCCGTCTCGGTCATCCGCGATGCAGAAGAGCTCGCGGCGGAGGCCTTTGGTGCGGCACACGCATTCTTCATGGTAGGCGGCACGACGTCGGCCGCGCAGGCGATGGTGCTGACGGCCGTCGGGCGCGGCGACAAGATCATCATGCCGCGCAATGTGCACCGCAGCGCCATCAATGCCCTGATCCTCTGCGGCGCGGTGCCGGTCTACGTCAACCCGCAGATGGATCACACGCTCGGCATCTCGCTCGGCATGCGCGTCGAGGAGGTCAAGGATGCCATCAGGCGCCACCCCGACGCGAAGGCCGTGCTCGTCAACAATCCGACGTACTACGGCATCTGCTCGAACCTGCGCGAGATCGTATCGCTCGCACACGCGCACGGCATGATGGTGCTCGCCGACGAGGCGCACGGCACGCATTTTTACTTCAGCGACAAGCTGCCCGTCTCTGCGATGGAGGCGGGGGCCGACATGGCGGCCATCAGCATGCACAAGTCGGGCGGTTCGCTGACGCAGAGCTCGATGCTGCTCTGCGGCCCAAACGTCAATGCGGGCTACGTGCATCAGGTCATCAACATCACGCAGACGACCTCAGGCTCGTACCTCCTGCTCTCGAGCCTCGACATCAGCCGCCGCAACCTCGCCTTGCACGGCCAGGAGATCTTCGACAAGGTCATCCGTCTTGTCGAGTACGCGCGCGACGAGATCAACGCCATCGGCGACTACTACGCCTACAGCCGCGAGCTCATCAACGGCGACTCCGTCTACGACTTCGACACGACGAAACTCTCCATCTTCACACGCCCGACGGGCCTTGCGGGCATCGAGGTCTATGACCTGCTGCGCGACGAATACGACATCCAGACGGAGTTCGGCGACATCGCGAACCTCCTGGCCTACGTCTCAGTCGGCGACCGCCCGAAGGACATCGAGCGCCTCGTTGCGGCGCTCGCGGAGATCCGGCGCAACTACCGCAAGGATTCCTCGAAGATGCTCAAGGCCGAGTACATCGAGCCGGAGGTCGTCTACGGTCCGCAGGAGGCATTCTACGCCGAGAAGGAGTCGCTGCCCATCGAGTCGACAGCGGGCCGCGTCTGCAGTGAGTTCGTCATGTGCTACCCGCCGGGCATCCCGATCCTCGCGCCGGGCGAGCGCATCACGGACGAGATCCTGACCTACATCCGCTACGCGCGCAAGAAGGGCTGTCAGATGACGGGCCCTGAAGACATGACGATCGCGCGGCTCAATGTCGTGAAATGACAAGACAACAAGATACGATATCGGCCTGATATGGCCGTAGGATATGATACACAAGGGGGGATCTTGATTCTATGGAACTCTGGTTTACCGAACACCACACGCCGAATGTCCGCTTCTCCATCAAGGTGGACCGCCAGCTCTACTCGGGCCGCAGCGAATTCCAGCGCATCGACATCTTCGACTCGAAGGAGTTCGGCCGCTTCCTGACGCTCGACGGCTACATGATGCTGACGGAGATGGATGAGTTCATCTACCACGAGATGATCACGCACGTGCCGATGTGCGTCAATCCGGACGCGCACGACATCCTCGTCATCGGCGGCGGCGACGGCGGCACGGTGCGCGAGCTCTTGCGCTACCCGACGGTGCGCCACATCGACCTCGTTGAGATCGATGAGCTCGTCGTCGAGGTCTGCAAGAAGTACCTGCCGCAGACGGCGGGCTGCCTTTCTGACCCGCGCATCTCCATCCACTACGAAGACGGCCTCAAGTACGTGCGCCACGCGGAGGATGCCTACGACCTCATCATCGTCGACTCGACGGACCCGTTCGGCCCGGGCGAGGGCCTCTTCACGAAGGAGTTCTATGGCAACTGCTACAAGGCACTGCACGAGGACGGCATCATGGTCAACCAGCACGAGAGCCCGTTCTACCAGCAGGACGCCTACGCGATGCAGCGCGCCCACAAGCGCATCGTCGATTCCTTCCCAATCAGCCGCGTCTATCAGGCGCACATCCCGACGTACCCGTCAGGCCACTGGCTCTTCGGTTTTGCCTCAAAGAAGCGCCATCCCGTCAAGGATGTCAACTGGGTGCGCTGGAACGCCCTCGGGCTCAAGACGCGCTACTACAACACGCAGCTGCACGCGGGCGCCTTTGCCCTGCCGAATTATGTGGAGGAGATGCTAAGAGATGTTGAACCGGAATCGTAATGTCGAGACGTTCCTCGGCTGTGAAAATACCTACGAGGAGAGCCGCATCGTGCTCTACGGCGCGCCGTTTGACTCGACGACGTCGTACCGCCCGGGCACGCGCTTCGCGAGCCGCACGATGCGCGCGGAGTCGTATGGGCTCGAGACGTACAGCCCGTACCAGGACCTCGACCTCGAGGATGCGAAGGTCTTTGACGGCGGCGACCTCGAGCTCTGCTTCGGCGACACGGAGATGGCGCTCGGCGACATCGAGGCGTGTGCGCGCGATATCGTCGCGGATGGCAAGCTGCCGTTTCTCATCGGCGGCGAGCACCTCGTGACACTGCCGGCCTTCCGCGCTGTGCAGGCAAAGTATCCGGATGTCGCCGTCATCCACTTTGACGCGCACACGGACCTGCGCGAGGAGTATCTCGGCAACCGCCTCTCGCACGCGACAGTCATCCGCCGCATCTGGGAGATCATCGGCGACGGCCGCATCTTCCAGTTCGGCATCCGCAGCGGCGAGCGCGCGGAGTGGTACTGGTCGGCCGAGGGCCACACGAAGATCCAGAAGTTCAGCTTCGCGGGCCTCGACGAGGCGATTGAGTCGCTGGCGGGCCGCCCGGTCTACCTGACGATCGACCTCGATGTGCTCGACCCCTCGTGCTTCCCCGGCACGGGGACGCCGGAGGCGGGCGGCGTGCGCTTCACGGATCTCTTGTCCGCCGAGCTGCGCACCATCCGCGGCTGCCACATCGTCGGCTGCGACATGGTCGAGCTCTCGCCGCCGCTCGACCCGAGCGGCATCTCGACGGCCACAGCCCTCAAGCTCCTGCGCGAGATGCTGCTGGCGCTCGAGAAGCCATACATTCAATAAGCAAGTCTATTTTATCTATATACAATCTCAATATAATCTCAATCTTAGGAGGCATAAAAATGGGAAAAGCTTTGATCATCGGCTGCGGTGGTGTCGCGAGTGTCGCCATCCACAAGTGCTGCCAGAACTCGGACGAATTCAGTGAGATCATGATTGCCTCGCGCACGAAGTCGAAGTGCGATGCGCTCAAGGAGAAGCTCGAGGGCACGACGAAGACGAAGATCCACACGGCGCAGGTCGATGCCGACAATGTCGATGCGCTCATCGCTCTGATCGAGGACTTCCAGCCGGACGTCGTGCTGAACCTCGCGCTGCCGTACCAGGATCTGCACATCATGGATGCCTGCCTCGCGACGAAGACGAACTACGTCGACACGGCCAACTACGAGCCGGAGGACACGGCGAAGTTCGAGTACAAGTGGCAGTGGGCCTACCGCGAGCGCTACGAGAAGGCCGGCATCACGGCGCTCCTCGGCTCCGGCTTCGACCCGGGCGTCACGGGCGTCTTTGCCGCCTATGCGCTCAAGCACCACTTCGACGAGATCAACTACATCGACATCCTCGACTGCAACGCCGGCGACCACGGCTATCCGTTCGCGACGAACTTCAACCCCGAGATCAACATCCGCGAAGTCTCGGCCAACGGCAGCTACTGGGAGGACGGCCACTGGGTCGAGACGAAGCCGATGGAGATCAAGCGCGTCTACAACTTCCCGGAAGTCGGCCCGAAGGACATGTACCTCCTGCACCACGAGGAGCTCGAGAGCCTTGGCCTCAACATCCCGGGCATCAAGCGCATCCGCTTCTTCATGACGTTCGGCGAGAGCTACCTCAATCACCTCCGCTGCCTCGAGGATGTCGGCATGACCTCCATCGAGCCGATCGAGTTCGAGGGCAAGAAGATCGTGCCGCTGCAGTTCCTCAAGGCCGTGCTGCCGGATCCGGCAAGCCTCGGACCGCGCACGAAGGGCAAGACGAACATCGGCTGCATCTTCCGCGGCAAGAAGGACGGCAAGGACAAGACGTACTACCTCTACAACGTCTGCGACCATCAGGAGTGCTACAAGGAAGTCGGCTCGCAGGCCGTCTCCTACACGACGGGCGTGCCGGCCATGATCGGCGCGATGCTCATCATGAACGGCACCTGGAAGGGCCCAGGCGTCAAGAATATCGAGGAGTTCGACCCGGATCCGTTCATGGACGCCCTCAACAAGTGGGGCCTGCCGTGGAAGGAGAGCTTTGACCCGGAGCTCGTCGACTGATGGGGAGCTTGACATACCGCAAAGAGTTCTTCGAGGTGCCGACACCCTCGTACGTCATCGCGAAGGACCTCTTGGAGCACAACCTGCGCATCCTGCGCGAGGTGGAGGAGAGCACGGGCTCGCATGTGCTGCTCGCCCAGAAGTGCTTCTCCATGTACCACTACTACCCGCTGATCGCTCAGTACCTCTCGGGCACGACGGCCAGCGGCCTCTACGAGGCAAGGCTCGGCCATGAGGAGATGGGCAAAGAAAACCATGTCTTTTCGCCCGCCTACAAGGAGTCGGAATTTGCGGAGCTCACCAAGATCTGTGACCACATCATCTTCAACTCCTTTGCCCAGTGGAAGAAGTTCGGCCCGGAGGCACTCGCAGCCGGCGTCTCGTGCGGCCTGCGCATCAACCCCGAGCGCTCGACGCAGGACCACGCCATCTACGACCCGTGCGCGGAGGGCTCGCGCCTCGGCGTGCGCCTGCGCGACTTTGATGAGAGCGCCATCGGGGGCCTTGAGGGCCTGCACTTCCACACGCTTTGCGAGCAGGGAGCCGATGCGCTCGCCGTCACGCTCGAAGCGGTCGAGGCGAAATTCGGCAAGTACCTGCCGCAGATGAAGTGGATCAACTTCGGCGGCGGCCACCACATCACGAAGGCAGGCTACGACATCGCCCTCTTGAAGAAGTGCATCCGCCGCATGCAGGAAAAGTACGGCCTGACGGTCTACGTCGAGCCAGGCGAGGCCGTCGCGCTCAACGCGGGCTTCCTCGTCGCCGAGGTGCTCGACATCCAGCAGGAGAACGCCATCGCCATCCTCGACACATCGGCTGCCTGCCACATGCCCGACGTCATCGAGATGCCGTACCGCCCGCCCGTCCTCGGCAGCGGCGAACCGGGGGAGAAGGCCCATACCTACACCTTCGCCGGCCCGACCTGCCTCGCCGGCGACACGATCGGCACCTACTCCTTCGAAGAGCCCCTCGCCGTCGGCGACCGCATCGTCTTTGGCGATATGGCCATCTACACCATGGTCAAGAACAACACCTTCAACGGCATGCCCCTGCCCGCCATCATCGCCAGCGACAGCGATGGCAGCTGGCAGACCGTCCGCCAGTTCGGCTACGAGGACTTCAAGATGAGGCTCTGAGCGACTGAGCATCGATACAGGATCCCGCAGACTCGTTTTTGCATCGTGTCTGCGGGATTGTTGTATTCCCTTAAAAGCACCATAAAATAAGAGCATTTACTCTTATTGAATTGATTTTTCCCTTATTTTTGCCTATCACTTGAGAAACTGATTGAAGTCGCTAAGATCCAGAGTACAGAGGCATCCAACGCTATTGAAGGCATCGTAACGACAAATACGCGTATCCGGCAGCTGGTGGAAGAGAAGACCTCGCCGAAGAATCGCGACGAGCAGGAAATTGCGGGGTACCGTGATGTGTTGAGCATCATCCATGAAGATTTTGACGTCATCCCCATCACGCAGAATTACATCTTGCAGCTCCATAAGATTCTCTACAGCCATATGAATAATCCAGCAGCCGGCAAGACAAAAGCCGTGCAAAACCATATTAGCGCAACCTATCTAGACGGGCATACGGAAATCTTGTTCACGCCTCTGGCTCCTTATGAGACGCCAGAGGCACTCGACCGATTGTGTGCGGAATACAATCGTGTTATCGGGAATGGGGAAGTAGAACCACTCATCACGATCGCCGTATTATCAAATACCTGCTCGGTACCATCCTCGCTGCTTACAAGGATTTTGAAGAACGTGTCACGCTGATCGAACCCAAGTGCTCGGCATTGGATACCGTGAGGAGGGCAATAAAGAACAAGATTGGCCGCTTCACGAAACAGGATATCCGAGAACTCTGCCCATCCTTGAGCGTCAGCTCGGTTGAATTGTCCCCGCGCAAACTTGTATCTGCAGGCGAACTGGTGCGAGAGGGCATGGGAAAGTCAACGCGATACTATCGAATTGAGTGATATCCTGGCAAGGTATTTTCAGGTGAACTTCAAGATGCGGCTCTGAGCTTTTTATATGTAGATTATTATAATAAATCAACAACAGAGAGAAATTCGTCTTGAAAGAATCATTAAAAGAATAGATTTCTTGAAGAATTGTGATATAATGGTATTAAATTGTATCATCTAGACCGTTAGGGGATGAAATTGTTGGATAAAACAAAAGAAGTAATATCTATTCTTAAATTTTTAAATGAATTGGGTTCATTAAAGAATCGCGTTGTTAAAAATATTGATCGACAGTCATGGTCGTTTTATTTTGATAATATACCGAAGAGTTCACCGGAAATACAACTAAATTTTCGTGATCGCGTAAATGAAGAAGAAGAGGAAGGTGTCAGCTCAGTAATTTTATCAGTAAAAAATCCTGAGTTTTCACCTTGCCCAACACCAAATATTGTATTCTCAGACTGGATTGAAGATGATTGGAATCAATTTGATCACGATCCAACCTGTGTAGAGAAACGATATAAAGGCCTCACAGAAGAAGGAACACCTTTAAAGGATAATAACGGAAAAATCTTATATGATTTTTTTCAGGATGATTCATCAAGAGTAAAGGCTTTTCAAGATTGGCTAAAAAATTGGAGGATTTGGGCAGAAGAAGAAAAACGTATTCGTACTGTTCGCAATTTCTTTCGAAATTTATATGGATGGATTTACAATCTAAGTGCAACAGCTCCTAGACAACCAAATTAAAATGACAC
>OIWK01001188.1_pt1 | contig 25885 bp, 29 predicted proteins | sample 1587401 | NCBI WGS metagenome assembly OIWK01 (sample SAMEA3888911, study PRJEB22519) | human gut metagenome | biome: human gut; feature: human-associated habitat; material: faeces | place: Denmark | collected 2009 | reverse complement strand
TAAACGGATTTTTTTGCAAAGAGAAACGGATTTCTTCTATTTTTCGGGAAAAAAGCCTTGACTTTTTTGCCCCCTGCCACTATAATTATTTGTGTTATTTCGTGCTAAGTAACAAATACAAACCCCTGCCTGATGGCGGATGGGAGGGATATAGATGGCTGAAATCAGAATCAAAGACAACGAATCTTTGGAGAGCGCACTCAGACGCTTTAAGAAGCAGTGCGCAAGAGCGGGCGTTATTCAGGAAGTTCGCAAGAGAGAGGCTTACGAAAAGCCTTCCGTTAAGCGCAAGAAGAAGTCCGAAGCAGCTCGCAAGCGCAAGTACAAATAAGTACCTGCACTGTACAACTGTACATTTAAAGGCGGTGGGAAAGGGATTTCTCACCGCTTTTTTCAAAGTACCCTAAGGAGGAACAGAGAATGATTTTCGACAAGTTTCTTTCGCTTCTGCCGTCGGAGCTCGACGGCGCGCTGATAATGTCCGAGGAGAACAGGCGCTATTTCACCTCGTTCCCGTCGTCGGACGGCGTTCTGCTCATTTCGAGAAATGGCACGGTATTCCTCACCGACTCGCGCTATGTCGAGGCGGCGCAGAAGAAGATAACCGTCTGCCCCGTCAGACTCACAAAAGATCTGAGCACCGAGCTGCCGCAGCTGATGAGCGAATTCAAAATAAACAACCTCGCTGTTGAGACGACGAGACTCACCGTCGCCCAGTTCGAGGAGTTCACAAAGTGGATGCCCGACACAGGCATCTGCACCGAAAACTACGCCGACCGAGCGATAGACGCGCTCAGAATGGTAAAATCCGACGACGAAGTGAAGCTCGTTTGCGAGGCGCAGGCGATAGCCGAGCGCGCATTCGACCACATACTTGAATTTATAAAGCCCGGCGTAACCGAGCGCGAGATTCAGCTCGAACTCGACTACTATATGCTCCGAAACGGCGCGGAGGCGCTCTCGTTTGAGACGATCGCAGTCAGCGGAGTCAACTCCTCGATGCCGCACGGCGTGCCCTCGGACAAAAAGATTGAAAACGGCGACTTCATCACCATGGACTACGGCGCGGTCGTCGGCGGATACCACAGCGACATGACGCGAACCGTCGCAGTCGGCTCCGTAAGCGAAGAGCAGAAGAAGATATACAACACCGTCCTCGAAGCGCAGCTCGCCGCGATGGAGAAAGCCCCGCTGGGCTATGCGGCGAAGATCCGTGACAAGATCGAAACGCTGCTGGAAGCCCACTATCGGGAAACCTTTGAAAAGTGGCTGGAAACGGAGCGTATTGTCTGCACGCCCTATTTCCGTCTGCGCCCCTCTATCCATCCTGCCACATATACCGACATATATGCCCGTTCGCTGTACACGGCAGAGGATGGTGATATGAACAAGCTGGAACAGAAGCTGGTTGTGGAATTGACCGCCCTGCCGAATGTCCGCTGGTGGCACAGGAATATTGCAAAGCAGGATTTTGCAATCAATGGCTTTATCAAGCATTATCCCGATATTCTGATTATGACCCAAAGCGGCAAGCTCATCTGCGCGGAAACCAAGGGCGACCACCTGAAAAATGATAACAGCCGGGAGAAAATCGCACTGGGTCAAGCGTGGCGCACAGCAGCGGGCAAGGATTTCCGCTATTACATGGTATTTGAGAATGAGGAAAACCTCTTGCCGGGTGCGGTGAGCATGAGACAGTTTATCGACACGGTTAAGGCGCTGTAAGGGAGGTGCGTGTTTTGAAACTGCCGTATGAAAACGAACTGTATGAGCTGCGAAAGTGGATAGACTTTACAACCGCAAACTTGCAGATGCAGTTTCTCCACACACCTCAGGAAATTCAGCGCGTCCACCAATGGATCAATGCAATTACGAGAGGAATACAAGCGGACTATCCTTTTTATGCGACTACGCTCCCCTGTATTGCAAATATACTCTTTCAGCAAAACGAGATGGGTGCTATTTCCCTGAATCCTGCGGCATTTGGCGAGTTGGTAGTAATTGTTCGCCATATCGAAGCAGAACCCGTTGTTGTCCAGTTCTGGTCCGATATTCACCCGCGAATTGCGAATGTCTCCCATGAGTTATATGCAGATGGTCACTACTCAACCGCAGCAGAAAAGGCGGTCAAAGAAGTAGAATCTCGTCTGCGTGAAAAGTTTTTGGAATTAAAAACTGGCGTAGCAGTTCCCGCGAAGATTGGTGATGTGATTGGCGCACTTATGAGCGAGAACGGCGCTTTCAAATTCTGTGACACAACTACCACCAGTGGCAGGGACTACCTACGCGGAATCTACTCTCTGTTTGAAGGAATCATGGCAGCCTATCGCAACCCTGCGGCTCATGCTAATCTTCAATATGAAAAACGTGAGGCTATAGAGCAAATTATGCTGGCAAGCCAGCTGATGTATGTGTTGGACAAGCCGCAAATCTAAGAAGGTGAAATAAATTATGTCATATACTGTAAAGTCATCAGAAAAATTGCGGAAGTCCGGCGCGGAAACTGAAACAAAAGCATTATTATATTTAATGAACTTCAGATCAGACAGTGATGATATACACTATTTCGTTGTTGACTTCTTTAACGATTTAACCGGCATGAATAACATGGCGACACGTTTATGGGACGTACAGTCAAAAGGAAATCATAATGTTGGTCCCAAAGCTATAGGTAGAGAACTGGTAACGCTATTCAAAAATTACATGAGCGAATTTACATTTGAGACCTATATCCTTTTCGTGGGTAGTGTTTCGGGTGCGCTTAGGAAGGATCCATCACTCACAGTCTTTGGAATTGAAAACGCTAAAGATACCGCAGTTAAGCTGATTAAAGAGGGCCTTGTTGAAGAAGGTAATGCTAAGGAATATATAGATAATTCCAGTCTTACAGATACAAATATTGATGCTTTCTTGAAGTCGATTCAATTTGTGATTGACGATGATAAAGAGCCACGTGAATATGTAAGAGCAATTATAAAGCAGCATCCAAATATCGTTCCCGAGGACAAGGTTCTGGATGCAATATTTAATGAAATACGAGATAAACAATCAAGTAAAAAGAATATATCCGTTGTCGAGGGTGTCGTTATTGAGACTACCGATGAAGCGCTGAATTATTGCCGCCATCTGACTAATAATGAAATAAGACTGATGACACTTCAACGTATTATTAACAGAGATCCATTGAGTCAGGGTATTCCCACCTCTTTTATCCCGATTTATAATTCTTGGCCACCAGAGAGACAACGTGAAATGTTTGAAGACTGTCAAGGTAGTCTATGCAGGGCGCTGTTCAACAAAAATGCAGCCGATGGGTTCTGGTGCCTTTTTGAAAACACATATCAGTTAATCATAGCGCATCCCGATGAACCAGTACAACAATTATTTGTACATCTTCAGGCATTGAGAGATTGCGTCTCGCGTTGCCCGGATTTTGATGTCATTTCGCTAAAGTATTTTATTTCCGTTGTAAAGGATGGTATCCAACAATGAAAATATTGAGGGTTGCTGTAGGTAATTCAAAAGAAGCGTTTATTGAAAGCCGATTCACCGAAGGGCTGAATATTATTTCCAGTGATGATAATAACAAAGGGAAAACCATTGTTATTCAGTCTATGATGTACGCGCTGGGGAATGAACCGACCTTTCCCACTTCTTTCGAATATCAGAAATACTATTATTATGTTAAATTTGAAGAACACGGGAAAAATTATCAAATATGCCGTTCTGGGAATGGATTTGTCCTGAGTCAAGGATCGTCCATATTGATTTTTGATAATGTTGCAGAACTCAAGCGGTACTGGTCAAAACATATTTTTTCACTTCCAGCTATAGTAAAGAATCAGCTTTCAATGATTGTTGATCCTGTACTATTTATGCAGCTTTACTTTGTTGGGCAGGACAAGAAGGATACTTCAAATATCGCACATCATGGTTTTTATAATAAGCAAGACTACATTGAAATGCTCTATGCGTATGCAGGATTAGGTGGCGAACAGCTCTCGCAAGAACGAATTGACGAGATTAAGCACCGAATATCTGAGCTTTCCGATGAAAAGAAAGTGCTTTTGCAACAACACAAAATATTGAAGTCCAAGAAGGCTCCCGTATCATATCTTAGTGCGGAAAGCGATCGCTTGGCATTTGGCGAAAAGGTTGCGAATTTAGAGAGGGTTCGGTCAAAAATTACCGAGCTTCGGAAATCACGTAATGCTTCAACTATTCGGAAGAGCAAATGGGAATATACAATTAATGAGCTACGATCATTGAATCGTTCTATCTCATGTGGTGAATTGCGATGCATGGACTGCAATTCTACTAATATTTCATTTAGCACTGGGGAAATATCTCAGACATCATATTCCTTTGATGTGTCTACAGTAGAGATGAGAACTGAGATAATCAACTCAATCTCCGAGAAAATTGCTGCATACGCGGAAGAGATTCAACGTTTGTCCGCAGAAATCTGTGCCGAGCAAGAAAAAATGCAGTCTTTGATGGAAGACGAAAACGTTTCTCTTGAATCTATAGTCGCATACAAAAAAGATATTTTTTCCGCGTCAGACGCAGAGGGCAGAATCAAAGATATTGCAAATGAAATCACTTCTCTGAAAAGCCAACTTGTAGCTAACAAGAATTCGTCTCAGGAAACGCAGGCGCGGAGGGTTTCTCTGCTGACCGCAATTTTAGGCAAAATGAACGAGCTATACCATCAAATTGATCCAGATGGAAATCTTACGTACACAAGCCTTTTTACTCAGCGAAATGAGGTCTATTCCGGAAGCGAGGCAACCGTGTTTCATTTAGTGAAGCTTTTTGCCTTACAACAAGTTCTGAGGCACAACTGCCCGATCATAATCGATTCATTTCGCGCTGAGGACCTATCAACAGGAAAAGAAAAAACTGTGTTAGAAATATCAAAGTCTATTAACAACCAAGTAATATTAACAACCACGCTTAAACATGAAGAATTAGGTAAGTATGATTCTATTGAGGGGATTAACCATATTAACTACATATCACATATACCAAGCAAGATACTCAATGGCAGATATGTGACAGATTTTTTAGGGCTGTTATCTGCGTTATCCATAAAAACTCAAAGCTAATCTATAATAAATTTACAATTCATAATTAAAATCCGGGTTGAAATCTGCTCGGATTTTGACTATGCTATGCTTAACCCGAATCGGGGGTTAAACTGCATGAAACAACTGGGTATGCGCCTTCGCGCATTGCGGGAAGGCATTGGCTTATCTTAATCAAAATTCGCCGACGTGATCGGCTCCACACAGTCCAGCATCAACCGCTATGAAAACGGTCAGGCAACGCCGACCGTTAAGCTTTTGCGCAAATATGCGGATTATTTTGACGTTTCAATGGACTATATCTTTGCCCGCTGTGATGATCCGCATGGCAAGTTGTATGAGGTAAAACCTCCGGTTGACGCAAATAATCCTGAACTGAGGAAGTTTGTTGAGATGTGCTTCGATCCGGAATCACCGATGAATGAAAAGCTGAAAGAAGCAATGCTGAAAATGCTTGAGGAGGCGAAGATATGAGCAATGAATTAACCCATAATCCGGGACAGTTTGACGAGGTCATCCATATCATCGATAATGCCCGCAGCCGCGCCATGAAAGCGGTCAATGCAGAGCTTATTCAGATGTATTGGAGCGTCGGTGCGTATTTGTCAGAGCTTTGTTCTGCATCAAGCTTTGGCGATAAGATCATTGACGAAGTTGCCTCATACATTGCGCAAGAGAACCCCAACATCAAAGGTTTCAATCGTCGCGGTCTCTATCGTATGAAGCAATTCTACGAGACTTACAAGGACGATGAATTTGTGACACCACTGGTGACACAAATCAGCTGGACAAACCATCTGCTTATTATGTCTGGCTCCAAGACGGCAGATGAACGGCATTTTTACATGGCACTCTGTGCGAAGGAACATTATTCCAAACGCGAGTTGGAGCGTCAGATTGGCACATCGTACTATGAGCGTTCAATGATTTCTGCCAAGAAGCCGATACCTGAATCCGTTTCGCATGATGTGCGTGAAAGCATCCTCGATACCTATGTGCTTGAGTTTCTGGACTTGCCGGAGCAATTTTCTGAAAAGAATCTCCGTAAAGCAATCATCGAAAATCTGAAGCAGTTTATACTTGAATTTGGTCGGGACTTTACCTTTATCGGTGAGGAGTACCGTGTTCAGGTCGGCAATACAGATTTCTTCATCGACTTGCTGTTTTATAACCGTGCGCTTTCCTGCCTTGTCCCGATTGAACTGAAAATCGGAAAATTCAAGCCGGAACACATCGGGCAGATCAATTTTTATCTCGAAGCACTTGACCGCGATGTGAAGAAGCCAAATGAAAATCCAAGTGTAGGCGTTATTCTTTGCGCCAGCAAGGATGACGCGGTTGTCGAATATGCTTTAAGCCGCAGTATGTCGCCCACACTTGTTGCAGATTATCGGCTTTGTCTTCCCGACAAGACGCTTCTACAAAACAAGCTGCGTGAACTGGCAGAGCTTGCATTGGAAAGCGGCGAAGGCAACGAGGGTGATGAAGAAGGACTGCGATAAGAAAGCAGTCCGCAAGGACTGGATTGAACGTGTTGTCGTCCGCTTGACCATGCAGCGCGTCATGGATGAAGAGAAGATTAACAGGCTCATCGATGCAATTCTTGTTATGCAGGAGCAGGAAGACATAACAACCCCTGCGCTTCACTCACAGCTTGCGGAAACCGAGTCCTCCATTGGAAACATTCTGAAAGCAATCGAGCAGGGCATTTTCACGCCGTCCACTAAACAGCGGCTTGATGAGCTGGAAGCACGGAAAGAAGAAATCCTTGCGAATATCCAGACCGCCGAACTGCAAAAGCCAAAGCTGACCCTCGAACAGATGACGGCACGGTTTGAGCAGTTCCGTCATGGCGATCCAGCAAACCGTGATTTTCAGAAACGCCTGATTGATACATTTGTAAACGCTGTGTATGTGTTCGATGATAAACTGGGCTTGACCTACAACTATCAACATGGGACGCAGACGATCTCGCTTGAAGAGATCGAGTCGGCGTTGAGTTCGGATTTTGATGGAGCTACTCCACCAATAAAAAACGATCCATGGCATGACTCCATGGATCGTTTTTTATTGGTCTAAAACCCGCAGCACCTCTCTTTTATGATGCACCGCGCTTCTATTTCTCTTTCAATGAACCATCGGCAGTGTCGATCCACCGACAGGAATGACGTAAACGCTCGCCTTCGCTCCCCTCTTTTCCAGCGCCTGATCGACAGCCTGCTGAAGGTCATGGAAAGGCACCATATTCGCTTTCCTGACAAGGGCATCGTCCATATCGGTCACGAGATAGATGGTACATTTCTGCTGCACAAGGCCGAGCGCCGCCGATTTGTGACCGCCGAGCTCGAAGTGCTCGTGAATGGCCGCGATGCGTTCTTCCGGTGTCGGATAGCTCTCGATCCAGCGGGTGAAGGGCGCGCTGCCGTAGCCTTCGTGGCAGGATGCGGCAACGATCATGATACCGCCCTCTTTCACAGCGTGCTTCGCATTATCGATGGATTTCTGTGCCTGATAGAGATTGATATCCTTCGGATAGCCGCCAGTAGAAACGATGACGACGTCAGCCGGTTTCTTGATATCCACTCTGTAGAGGTCATCCAGGAAACGGCAGGCGTCACGATGCGCTGCAACGGGATCTCCGGCTGCGGCATAGGCGATCTTCTTATGATCATCCAAGACTACATTCACGATGAAATCGGCAGGGCAGTACGCAGCCGTTTCTTCGATGTCCTCGCGCACCGGATTTCCATCGAGATGCCCCGCATACGCACCGGGGCGGATCATATTTCTGTGATTCGACTGGATCGAGGCAAGCGAAGCGCAGCCCGGCATGATGGCTTTCATGCCGCCGGAATAACCGGCGAAGTAGTGGTACTCGACATTGCCGAGAAGGATGCGGCGGTCGGCTTCCGCAACCGTGCGGAAGATATCGACGGAGGTCCCATTCCTGCAGGTGCCAAGATGCACGCAGTCTTCCGGATCGCTGTCGATGCATTTCACTTTGTGATACGCCCATTCACCGGCAAGGCGCTCTCGCTCCTCTTCTGTCAGATGGCGATGGGAACCCAGGGCAAAGACGACGGTGATATCTTTCTCGCGGACGCCCGCAGCTTCCAGCTCTTGCAGGACACAGGGGATCAGAAGCCAGGAAGGCACGGGGCGCGTAACGTCGCTCGTGATGATCACGACCTTTTCCCCCGCCTTCACGATCTCAGAGAGGCGCGCCGAGGAAATCGGATGAGCAAGCGCCCGGCGGATTTCCTCTTCTTCGATATCTGCCTCTTCGCAAGGATGAGGGAGAAGTTCTTTCACCGGATGGCTGTCATCTACATGAAAGGAAATATAGTCTTTGAAGTATTTGATACTGAAATCCATGGTTTGGCTCCTTATACATGAGAAATGAAGGCAGCGGCTTCGCCGCCCTATAAAAACGGGCGATGTTCCTAGGGAAACACTGATTAAATCGTTGTCAGATTTTACTCTTGAATTTTTTATGCATAGCGAGGAATAACCTGACGCGAATAGCGAGCTATTTAAGGAAGGTTATGACGAAGCTATGTATAAAAATTCTTGTAAAATCTGACTCTGCGATTGAATCAGCGTTTCCCTAGCTCTTTTCTTCCATTATAGCTTTTCGGGATGATATGGCGAATATCAAGTAGGCATGAGTCAGTATGGACATCATGCATTCATTCGATAGGAGCGCGGAGATTAGGGATTAGGGATTAGGGATTAGGGATTAGGGATTGGGGATTGGGGATTGGGGATTAGACGTCAGACTTCGAACTGCTGACTTCTGACGTCCGACATCTAAAGTCTCTTAGTCTAACGTCTCAAGCGGGTATCGCCATTATTTATACTTTGCGGCGCTTCCATATTTTTATGCGCCGCACCACCATTTCTCATTTCTCATTCCATCGAGGCTTTCAAACGTAATCAAGGGGCGAGCCGCCCCAGGGGCTGACTCCGAATCCCATATTTTCCTCTTGACAACTTCCCCGCCTCGTTCTATAATCCAATCATACGAAACAAGCGATGATGAAGAAGGGTGCTTGAATCTTTTTCAGAGAGACAGCGGTCGGTGTGAGCTGCCAATGGGACAAGGACTTTCCACTTCGGAGATAAAGATGAAGAATCTTTCGGGATCTGCCCGTTACAGGAGACTAAAGATGGCCGGAAGGCAATTTGGGTGGTATCGCGGGTGCTCTCGTCCCTTTGAGGATGGAGGGCGTTTTTTATTATCCGTATACTGACTGATGCACCGGTTAAATTGGGTGGTACCGCGAGAAAAGAGAAGCTCGTCCCATGGGACGTCTTCTCTTTTTGTGTTTTTTAAGGAGTTTTCCATGAAACGAGTCTACAACTTTAACGCCGGTCCCTCCCCCATGCCTTTAGAAGTTTTGGAGGCGATGAAAAATGACCTCACCGATTTCAAAGGAACGGGCATGGGCATCACAGAGATCAGTCATCGTTCGAAGGAATTTCAGGACATGCTGGATGAGACGAAGGCTCTTCTCCGCGAGCTGATGCACCTCGATGATGACTACGAGATCGTATTCATCCAGGGCGGCGGCACGATGCAGTTCCTGATGACGGCGTATAATTTCCTTCATACCCGCGCCGCCTATGCCGACACTGGAGTGTGGGCGCACAAAGCAAGAAATTCTGCCGCCTTTTTCGGAGAAGCCTATGATGCCAATTCCGCAGCGGACAGAAATTACTCCTACATCCCCGACACCTATGAGGTGAAGCCGGGGACGGACTACCTGTACCTCTGCGCCAACAATACGATCTACGGCACAGAGTACTGGAAATTCCCGAAGGTCAATGTACCTCTCATCTGCGACATGTCGTCAGATATTCTCTCCCGCGACATCGATTTTGGCCAGTTTGACATGATCTGGGCAGGCATCCAGAAGAACCTTGGCGCGGCAGGCGTGGCGCTCGCGATCCTGAAGAAATCTCTCCTCGCCACGGCACGGACGGATATACCGGAATTTCTTCAGTATCAGACCTTCGTCAAGAAGGACTCGACCTTCAATACACCGCCGGTCTTCTGCATCTACTCGCTGAACCGCATGCTCCACTGGATCAAAAATATGGGCGGCCTTCCTGCCATCGAAGAAAGAAACAAGGTCAAGGCCCGGCTCATCTATGATGTGATCGACAAGAGCGATGGCTTCTACAAAGGGCATGCCGAAAAAGGAGCCAGAAGCCGCATGAATGTGACCTTCAATCTGGCGAATGCCGAGATGGAGGCCGACTTCGTAGCCAAGGCAAAAGCCAATGATTTCATCGGTGTCAAAGGCCATCGACTGGTCGGCGGCCTCCGCGTCTCTCTCTACAATGCCGTCACACCGGAAGCGGCAGAGGCTCTAGCTGACTTTATGAAAGAATATATGAGAGTGAATGGATAAAAGTGACTAGGGATTGGGAGTGACTAGTGACTGGTGACGAGTGACTGGAATACTATTTTCGGGCATCGCCCTATTTATACTCCGCGGCGCATTTCGTCATCCTGAGCGGAGTGAAATGTCGGATGTTCGATCATGTAAAGGCAAAGCAGTGAGAACTGAGTCGAAGGATCTGTCGCCGCACCGCCATTCCTCATTCCTCATTCCTCATTTTCCTGAACATCAAGCATCAACCCGCTGCATTTAATCATATAAGGAGCAAAAACTATGTTTAGAATTTTCATCACAGCAGACGTTGCCAAAGAAGCGAAAGAGATCCTGGAAAAAGAATTTATCGTCGACATTCAGCCGAATATGAAGGAAGAAGAGCTGTGCCGGGTGATCGGAGACTATGATGCCATCATCACAAGAAGCCAGACGAAGGTCACCAAGGCCGTCATCGATGCAGCCAAGAATCTGAAGGTCATCGGCCGCGCCGGTGTCGGCATCGACGGCATCGATATCGCCGAAGCCACCAAGAAGGGCATCACCGTCGTGAATACGCCGGAATCGAATACGATCGCAGCCTGCGAGCACACCATCGCCCTCATGCTCTCGATGACCCGTCATATCCCACAGGCACACCAGTCCATCATGGAAGGCCGCTGGGACAGAAAGAGCTTCACCGGCATCCAGCTCCTGAATAAGACCGTCGGCATCATCGGTGTCGGCCGCGTCGGCTCAAATGTGGCCAAACGCCTGCAGGCATTCAATATGAAAACCATCGGCTACGATCCCTATATCACCTTAGAGCGCGGCAAACAGCTCGGCGTCGAGCTTGTCGATCTGGACACCCTTCTCAAAGAGTCCGACTACATCACCCTGCATACCCCGCTCACGGATGAGACGCGCGGCATGATCGGAGAAAAAGAACTCGCTAAAATGAAAGACGGTGTCCGCCTTGTCAATGCGTCCCGCGGCGCCGTCGTCGATATCAAAGCACTCGCCAATGCACTGAAATCCGGCAAAGTGGCCGGAGCCGGCATCGACGTATGGCCGAATGAACCGCTGAAGCCGGAAGAAAATCCATTCCTCGGCATGACGAATGTCGCACTCACCCCGCATCTCGGCGCGTCCACGAAGGAAGCGCAGGCCGGCGTCGCCACTGACGTCGCTGTCGGCGTCGCGCAAGCGCTCCACGGTGAACCGGTCGCTACCGCAGTCAATGCTTCCCCGATTACGAAAGCTACTCTGCATGTCATCCAGCCGTACTTCAACCTCTGCGAACGCATGGGCAACATCGCCATCGATCTCGCAGGCGGCCGCATTTCCACCGTCAATATCGAATACACCGGTGAACTCACAGATACCGAGACCGCACCGCTCACCACGGCTGTCCTGAAGGGTCTCCTCTCACCGGTCCTCCAGCAGACCGTCAACTTCGTCAACGCCCGCGGCATCGCAGAGGAACGCCACATCGATGTCCGTGAAGTGAAAGCGAAAAAAGGTCACTACTATACGAATACCATTTCCCTCACCATCGACACCGACAAGGGTACACACCGCATCACAGGCTCCCTCTTTGACCGCAAGGATGCCAAGATCGTCTCCCTCGACCATTTCCGCGTAGACTTCGAACCGAAGGGCTGCATCATCATCGCTCCGCATGAAGACAAGCCGGGCATGATCGGTCAGGTCGCTTCCGTCCTTGGCAGTGCAGGCATCAATATCAACGGCATGCAGGTCGGCGCTTCCGCAGACAAGGGCACGAATGTGATGGCCGTCGCCGTCGATAAAGATATCCCGACTGCGATCCTCCCTGCCCTCATGAATATCGATGGCATTCACGATGTGAAGGTCATTCACTGCGAACATTAAGGGGAATGGATTCAGGGTTCAGGTTGAAAGCGGGGATAAGTGACTGGTGACTGAAATGCCACCTTCGGGCATCGCCCCATATATATTCGCGGCGAAGCCGCCACCACACCCCTGAACCCTGAACCTTGAACCCCCAAAAAGGAGAACACTTTATGATCCGTATCATTCTTCTTCGCCACGGAGAGACTACGTGGAATATCGAAGGCCGCTACCAGGGACAGGAAGACACGCCGCTTTCTCCCCGCGGCATAGAGCAGGGAAAAGCGGCCGCGCTCGCCCTCAAGGACATCCATATCGACCGCGCGATCTCCTCGCCCCTCTCCCGCTCTCACGACACCTGCCGCTTCGCTGCGGACTACCATCATCTTCCCGTCGCCAAAGACCCACGCCTCACGGAGATCAGCCACGGCCTGTGGGAAGGCATCCACGCTGAAGAGATCGAAGCGCGCTATCCGGAAGAATTTCACCTCTGGCACACCCACCCTGAACGCGTGCAGATGCCCGAGGGGGAAAATCTCGAAAACGTCAGAAAACGCGCCCGTGAAGCCTTCGATGAATATGCCAGAAGCTATGATGGTGAGACTGTCCTCGTCTGCGCGCACGACGCCGTGAACAAAGCGATCCTCTGTGACCTGCTGGGGCTTCCGATGAGCCACTTCTGGCAGATCAAACAGGACAATGCCTGCATCAACGTCATCGAGTGTGACCACGGCATCTGGCGTCTCGTCACCTTGAATGCCACGACCCATCTGGGCTACCTCGTCAGCGGCATCGAGCAGAAGGGGCTGTAGTGATGGTTCCGGTCGTCGGGTTCAGGGTTCCAGGAAAAAGGCGAGGAGATATCAGACTCCCGTATCGTCATTTCGAGCGGAGCGAGAAATCTTCCTTGCAGACCGATAAACGATGCACTTGAGACGCATTTCCCCACTCTCTTTCATGCCGCCAGTGCCCTATCCGCCCCTTCTGGGCACCTTCCCCTCAAGGGGAAGGCTGACGATACGAGGGAACCTGCTATCAAGAGCCCTTCGGGCATCGCCAGTATTTATACTTCGCGGCGCTTCCATATTTTATGCGCCGCACCACCATTTCTCATTTCTCATTTCTCATTCGAGCAAAGCTTTCATCCGCCATCCATGGGCGAGGCGCCCACGGGCTAACCCGCCCCCTTGAAACCGCAGCGAAAGCTGCGGTTTTTCTTGACTTTCTCCTGAAATAGTGTAATATGTAGGAAGCATTAAAAAGTGTACACTTATTAGCGAGGCACAAGCGCTCGCAGAAGGAGAATCACATGGAATTTTTTATCGATACCGCTGATGTGGAAGCCATCCGCAAAGCCAATGATATGGGATTTATTTCCGGCGTCACCACGAATCCGTCTCTGATCGCCAAGGAAGGCAAAGACTTCCACGCCACCATCAAAGAGATCGCCTCCATCGTGGACGGCCCGATCTCCGCAGAAGTCCTCGCCGATGATGCAGAAGGCATGATCGCAGAAGGCAAAGTCCTCGCTGCCCTTGACCCGCATGTCGTCGTCAAGATCCCGATGACCGCAGAAGGCATGAAAGCGGTGAAGGGTCTCGCAAAGGCCGGTATCCGCACCAATGTCACCCTGATCTTCTCTGCCAACCAGGCTCTGCTCGCTGCGCGCGCCGGTGCTTCCTTCGTTTCCCCCTTCGTCGGCCGCATCGATGACATCGGATGGGACGGCGTCGAACTGATCCAGACCATCTCCGAGATCTTCGAGCTTCACGGCATCGAGACGAAGATCATCGCTGCCTCCATCAGAAAGCCGCAGCACATCACCCAGTGCGCTCTCGCCGGCGCTGACATCGCGACCGTCCCCTTCCAGGTCCTCATGGATGCGATGAAGCACCCGCTGACCGACAACGGCATTGCCCGCTTCAAGGCTGACTGGGCTGCCGCTCACATGAAATAATTGAGGATTTCGGTTATAATAGAAGCAGTTGCCAAGAGGCAGCTCCTTTTTTCGTAGTCTTTTTTACTGGTCTGAACCAGCAAGGATTTTTCAAATATACGATCCCTATGTCTATCAATCTTTCTCATCTCAAAAAGCTGATCGCGACAATGATCCCGATCCTGATCGCCCAAGTCTCCACCGTCGGCATGAACTTCATGGACTCGACCATGTCCGGTCACGTCAGTGCAAACGATCTGGCCGGCGTCTCAATCGGCGCTAGCCTCTTCCTTCCCATCCAGACGACCGCGATGGGACTTCTCACCGCGGCGACACCGATGGCCGCACAGCTCATGGGGAAGAAAGAAAAGGAGAGCATCCCGATGATCATCCGCACGGGACTCTACCTCGCACTCCTGCTCTCTTTCCTTTTCGCCCTTCTCTACTACCTCCTCATCGATACGGTCCTCGAAGGGCTTTCCCTTGCCCCCGCAGTTTCCTCCATCGCCAAGGACTACATGCTCGCACTTGTGGGCGCATTCCTTTTTGAAATGCTCGCGATGCCACTGCGCTCACTGACCGACACGGTGGGAGCGACGACGATCTCCATGCGTCTCTTCCTCCTCGCCCTCCCGGTGAACGGCCTTCTGAACTACGCCTTCATCTTCGGGAAATGGGGGGCTCCCGCCCTGGGCGGTGTCGGAGCCGGCATTGCGACTCTTCTTGCCTACGTCTTTCTAGTCCTGCTCTTTCTTGCTGTCATCCTGTCTCAGAAGCCATTCATGGGCCGCGCGCTCTTTTCCTCACCGGAAAGCCGCCTCTTCGTCTGGAAAGAGTACATGGCGCTCGGCATCCCGAATGCGCTCGGTGTCTTCATGGAAACGAGCCTCTTCGGCTTCATCATCGTATTCATCACGAAATTCGGCACAGAAACCATCGCGGCGCATCAGGCAGCGCTCAATTTCTCCGGTATCATTTACATGATCGCCATGAGCTGCTCCATGGCGATGACCATCCTCGTCGGCTACGAGGTCGGAGCGCGCCGCTATGACCTTGCCCGCGAATACTCCCGGCTGGGGCTCCTCACCACACTCACCGGCGCAGCCATCACCATCACCGCGACGCTCCTTTTCCGGAAGGAGATCATTTCTCTCTACAGTACGGATCCTGCCGTCATTGCGCTTGGCAGCCTCTTTCTTGTCTACTGCGCCGGATGGCAGCTTTTCGATGACATCGCGGCTCCCATCCAGGGGATCCTGCGCGGCTATAAGGACGCGAAAGTCCCCTTCTTCCTCATGCTCATCGCCTACTGGTTCGTTTGCTTCCCCTCCGGTCTTTTCTTCGACTACGTCCTCTCCCACGGTCCCGAGTCCTACTGGCAGTGCATCGACCTTGGCGTCGGCACCTCGGCCCTGCTCCTCATAGGACGGTTGTGGTGGATAGAGAAAAAAGTGACTAGGGATTAGGACTCTGCGCTTGAATCAGTGTTTCCCTAGTCCCGTCCCCTCCTTTGGTGCTACAATAGTAACAAAGGAGGTCTTTTTATGAAACGAATTTCTCTTTTACTGATGACCCTTGTCTTCTGCCTCAGCTTCCTGCTTCCCGCGAAGGCGGCGGATCCGGCGGTGAATCGGAGTCTGGGATACTTTGAGAATACGCGCACCGTGCTCCTGCTACGGGCACGATACAGAAGCGGTGAGGAAGCCGCTGCCTACGTGAACCGCGAAATGGAAAGGATCTTCCGCTATCCGTATTACCGCACCCTGGATCCGATCGAGTACGAGGCTGACCTCTACTCGGCCTCCCAGCTAAAGGAGCTCGCCGAAAAAGCAAATGCAGACATCGTCGTCATGCCTGTCATCACGGAGTGGCGGCAGGTCGTCTATCACCGCTCCTTATTCTGCGACGCCGATGACATCATAGAGACACGCGCCGTCTTCGATATCTATTCCTATAAGAAAGGGGAGCCGTCCGTCCGCGATGACCGCGCGACCTATTGGAATAGCGAAGAGGAGGGCACCGTAAGAAATCGCTATATCTTCGATGACCTCATGCAGGATATCCTGAAGACCTTCCCCTACCGCCGCGTACCGACGGATATCGCAAGAAATCTCACCGGTGATCCCGATCGGACCCCTCTCGCAAAGATGGGAAAATAAATCGCACTCCGATGGAGCCAAGATGAGCCCATGGGACGCTAAGCCTATGGCACAGCAAAAACAGGGGCCTCGAAAAAGCGCTCCTCGTATTTATATAAAATTTGCTAAATACTCAAAATTTGCCAATCGTTTTAAGGTTGACAATTTCTGATATAAAAACTGGAATGATTGGTTTAAGCAAAAATCATACACTTTAGTAAATGGAAGTCGGAAACTCTTGAATTCACGAGAGTTTCCGACTTCAAGTACTGAAACTTTCGAACTTATGAGAAAGTTTTGGTATAATAGAATCAAAAATGCAGGAGGTGCATGATGACTAAATTGATAGATCGCCCTCAATATCTGAACCAGTTGATACAAAGCAAGGATGTAGATTTGGTGAAGATTATCACGGGAATTAGGCGTTGCGGCAAATCGTCCTTACTGGATCTATTCCATCAATATTTACTGGAGAAAAACGTGCCGTGTTCTCATATCATCCATATGAACATGGAGTCTTTGCGTTATCGGAACTTAACTGACTATATATCTTTTTATGATTACGTCAGCAAGCAAATCGAGGGAGAATGTAAGACTTACCTTCTTTTTGATGAATTACAAGCAGTCAATCATTGGGAAAAGGCAATCGAATCATTCCGGTTAGATTTTAATGTAGACATCTATATCACCGGTTCTAATGCTTACCTGCTGTCTTCCGAGTTTTCTACACTGCTCTCAGGTAGATACATTGAGATAAAGATGCTGCCTCTGTCATTTAAGGAATTTTTGAACTTCTATGAATTTGCTGTAGATGTAACGATGGATGAAAAATTTCAGAAGTACCTCCAGTTTGGTGGTATGCCTATTTTAAGAGAATTCAAATTCAACGAGGCTAGAAGTAATCAAGCATTGGAAGGGATCTATTCCACTGTCATACTGCGAGACATTTTGCAGCGTAACCGCGGAGCTGATGAAGCAACACTCCAAAAAATTATGTTGTTTTTATGTTCCTGTATTGGCAGTATTATTTCTCCAAATAGCATTGGCAATGTTCTCTCTAATGAGGGCGGTATTCACATTGGAAAGCAGAGAAATATAGCAGGAAAAACAGTTGCAAAATATATTTCTATGCTGTGCAATGCATTTGTATTCTTTTCTGTCAGTCGATACGACGTAAAGGGAAAACAGCTTTTGAAAACACTGGGCAAGAACTATATCGTTGATATGGGTTTTCGTAATATGTTGTTAGGCTATCGAGATGCTGATCGTGGACATATGATTGAAAATATAGTATTCCTGGAACTTCTCCGCCGTGACTATCGGGTGCATATCGGGAAAGTAGGAGAAACGGAAATAGATTTTATTGCGGAAAAGCCAGACGATAAGGTATATATCCAAGTGACCGAGAGCATGCAGTCACCAGAGACTCGTGAACGGGAACTTCGTCCACTGCGCCTTATTCCAGATAACTATGAAAAAATAGTATTGTCTATGGATAGAAGTTTTATTCATTCTTATGATGGGATAAAGGTTGAAAATTTGATAGATTGGCTACTTAACAAATAAGCATTGTAGTATATGATAAAAATTCTGTAAAATTATTCATGGATGAAATATATCAACGTTTCTTATACCCAAGAATGGCTGGTGTAATTGCCAACTGCATTAGCAAATGGTTTGATAGGAAGTGACTAAAGCAACAAGCCTGAAGCCGTACCTGAGCTCTAAACAGGAAGAACCCCATGGGAATTTCTCCAGCTTCCCATAGGGTTCTTTCTGCGTTTCGGCATATCATCACGTTTACCTAAATTGATTATATCACAAAATTTGCTTATGATTTAGTTTCTAAAAAGGAGTGATTAAGTATGAAAAAAGAAATAGCAATAGCCATGTTGGCATGCCTGCTTTCATTGAGTTCTTCTGCAGGAGCCACAGATACGACTGCTAACCATACCGGTACAGTGAAGTTGTCAGAACTTTCAGATAGCCAAAACACTGTACCTAAAAACGAAAATGATTTTGGGTTTATGGACTTCTATTATGGTGAACCAGTAGAAGAGATTCAGGGAAAATACACTATAAAACACTTATGGGATGAAGAATGGGAGTTACGTAATCTGGCGCCGCGGGGCTGCCTGGGACTCACAAAGCCTGCCTATATCACATTACGATTTAAAGATAAAAAATTAAGAAGTATGGAGGTGTATGTATCAGGCGATAAACGAAATATTTCCCAATTCCTGATTAAAGAATATGGAACACCGGTCATTCATAATAAAGTTCCCGGTAAAACGGAGTATTACGTATGGAAACGAAATCAAATTGCCATAATATATCAGCATGATGATAATGATAAAGACGTACTCTTGGATTTTATGCCTACCGATTTAGTAACGGTTTCCTATAGATAAAGACATGTATTATTTACACGCAAAAAGGGGCTGTGAAGAAATGAAGATTCATTTCTTCACAGCCCCTTTTTTTCATACTTCAAAATATTTTTTCATATAATCCACGAAGATCTTAACAGGCGTAGACTGGAGCATGGCCTGCTTGAAGATGAGGTGGCTCGGGCGCAGGATCGGACGCTTCTGGCGGTCGTAGATCATTTCGCGATTGACATTCGGCGTACACTTCGGGAGAAGGTCTGCCGGGATGAGCGACTGTCCAAGGCCATGATTCACGATCTCTACGCAGGTGAGACAGTCAGAAACGGTCAGAAGAAAATGCGGAGATTCGGAGAAATTCTGACGCCACCAACGGCTTCTCAGCTCATCCAGCGACGGGTCACTGCGATAGCGGATGGACGGCTGGTTCGGCAGGGTATCATAGTCGATCTTCTGTGCAGAGATGAGATAGAGCGGCGCATCCTCGAGAAGGATGTCCGCATCCGGCCATTCCTGATTGCCGCGGACGATGGCCAGATGGATATCCTCCTTCTTGACCAGCTTCGTCAGGCGGTCGCTCGTATCCGTCGTGAGCGAGATCTCGATGTCATTGTACTCATCGACGAAGCCCTTCAGAATGGCCGGCATGTGCGACTGCGCGAAGGACTGGCTCGCGCCGATGCGCAGCACGCCGGAAATGGTATTCGGCTCATGTGTCACGAAGTTCTTCATGTCCTGATACTGCTGCAGTTCTTTTTCGGCAAAGGAGAAGAGGCGATTTCCCGCATCGGTGAAATGGACGCCCTTATTGGTGCGAATGAAAAGCGGACAGCCGATCTCTTTTTCCATCTGGCTCAAGCGATACGTCAAAGACGGCTGGGTCATAAACAGCCGCTTGGCGACCTTATTGATGCTGCGTTCTTCTCGAAGATAGATCAGAATCTTCCAATCCGTGTTATTCATGGCACTACCCCTTGCGCGGCACGCGCGCCTACTTGATATAAAATAATTTTATTACAGTATATCACGTTGGACGTGTGATTGCTATAGGGGAATGGGATCGGAAGAGAGGTAAACAGTTCGGGGTGAACCCGTGGGGCGTGTCACCAGTCACTCGGCACTAGTATTGCGTTTGCTAAATAACTGACATTTAGGTCAACTTCCAAATCAAGTTAGAAGTGAGGAGTTAGGAGTGAGGAGTGAAGGTACGGCGCATAAAATGAGGAAGCGCCGCAGAGTTTTATATAATGAGGAGGTATTGGGGCACTCTATGAATGGTGTGCCCCTTCCAGCACTTCTAACGTCTAACTAAGTCCAGAAATTAACAAATCGCTATACGAGTCCCTAGTCCCTAATCCCTAATACCTAGTCACTAGTCACTAGTCACTAGCCTCTATACCAATTCCCGCGGCAGGCTGGAAAGCAGTCTGTCCCTTTCTTTATAGTCCGGCAGATAGGTCTCCATCCGCGCATAGAAGTCGGGGCCGTGACCGGCTGCGAAGAGGTGGCAGAGCTCATGGACGACGACAGCCTCGATGCATTCCTTCGGCTTTGTGACAAGGTCGAGGGCGAAGGAGAAGCGCCCCGTCACTCTCCGGCAGGAGCCCCAGCGGCTTTTCATGACGCGGATCGTGACCCCGGTAATCCGACTCTCGGGGATCGCCATGCGCTTCGTCCATATTTCAAGCTCCCTTGCAATCTCCCAAAGAAGGAGACGCTTCATGCCTTCCTCGAATACCTTCCGACGATCTCTCTCTTTTGTCCGAAGGACCAGCTGCAACTCTCCGCCGGTCGAGACGCCGGCATCATCGCGCATACCGAGGCAGGCCTGCAAGGGATACACCCTTCCAAAGACATGGTGGATCTCTCCTGTGACATATTGAAATTTGATTTTCTCCGGCACCAGTGCCATGTACTTCGTAAGCCATACGGTCTTTCCCGCGACGAAGTCACGGATCTCCCGTTCCGAGACCCTCCGCGGCGCCGTCACCTCGACAGATCCTCCCTCCCGCACGCGAAGATAGATGCGGCGGATGGATTTCCGGATCACCCGCACCTCATAGCCTGTCGCAGGGTCGATGAATGTTGTCATGATGCCCTCGTCTCTATAGAACAGAAAAAAACTCATAGGTTCAACAGGGGTGATAGGTGGAACAGGCGCAACGGGGATGGAGCGACACGTAAGGAAACGCCGCGAAATTTTCGTTGAACCTGTCACGCCTTCAAAGCCTGATGAACCTATGAGGTCAGATGAAATCCATGAGATGACCTTTGGCGTTTCTACACCTTCGTGCTTTCTCCCAGAATGTGATCCTCTGTCTCAAAGAGAGCCTTGGCGAAATCATCCGGATGGAAACGGTCGAGATCGTCCTCGCGTTCACCGAGACCGATCCACTTGATCGGCACATGCAGCTCTTCATGGACGGAGAGGACCACGCCGCCTTTGGCCGTGCCATCGAGCTTGGTCAGGACGACCCCTGTCAGCGGCACGATCTCTCCGAAATTTTTCGCCTGGCTGATGGCATTCTGCCCCGTGGTCGCATCCAGGACAAGGAGCGTCTGATGCGGCGCATCAGGGATGACCTTCTTGATGACGCGGGAGATCTTGGCAAGCTCTTCCATCAGATTCACCTTCGTCTGCAAACGGCCGGCGGTATCGATAAGGACGACATCGACGCCGCGCGCCTTGGCTGCCGAGACAGCATCGAAGGCTACCGCCGCCGGATCCGCGCCTTCCGCATGCTTCACGATGTCTGCGCCGGTGCGCTCCGCCCAGATGGTGAGCTGCTCAGAAGCCGCCGCACGGAAGGTATCTGCAGCTGCGAGAAGGACCTTCTTGCCTTCCTTGTGAAGCTTGCCAGAGAGCTTGCCGATGGTTGTGGTCTTGCCCACGCCATTCACGCCGACGACGAGGATGACTTCCGGCTGGTGCGTATTCTCCTGATCGATGGTATCATCCTTCAAAAGCTCCTTCACGGTCTTTTCCATGAAGGGCATGACTTCGTTCGTATTGTGGATCGTGCCTTCGGTGACACCGCGGCGGATCTGTCGCATCAGGTAGTCCGTGGTGCGCACGCCGATGTCTCCGGAGAGCAGGACCATTTCCAGATCTTCCAGGAAATCATCGTCGATCTCCGCATAACCGATGACGACGCTCTCGATATTGCGGATGAGGCTCTCTTTCGTGCGGGTGAGTCCCCGTTTGATCTTATCAAAAAATCCCATGTCTCTTTCCTCCTAAAGAATGTATATGTTTATTGTATCCGAGTTTGATTCGGAAATTTTTATTTAATTGCGAAAAGCTCGATAGTATCGAATTTCTTTACTTTCGTCCTTTGGCAATTTTTGGGGCATGTGGCAGAAAATAACGGGAATTTAGGATAGTTTTTTGCCAAATTTTTGACAAATCATAGTCCAGAAAGCACGATCCTACCGAGACTCACTACGGCTATCGCCGCCCACACGTCCCGCTGTCTCTTCGCAATCACCTGCTTGCGCTCGAGCCTTTTGATTTTTGCTGTCAATGTCTCCAAGTGTTCGGTCAAGTTCGAGAGCGAAGTCTTTGCATCGCTCATTGCCATCTCGGATTTCGCTAAGGAGCTCTCGGTCTGCTGCAGTCTGTTCCTGCAATCGGTGAGCTCGCTCTGCAGCGCTATCAATTCCTTCGTGGATCCGTCCGAGCTCTTCTCTAGCATTTTGATTCTCTCTTCTTGCAGTGTCAACTCCGATCTGAGCTTCGCGGACGTCTCTTTCAATGTCCTGAATTGATCCGCCGACATCACTACTTCCTGCTCCGTAATCTCCTCGCAATAAGAAATAGCCGGCCGCGAGCAGGAGCAGAGCAGCAACACAGCAACTAGCGAGACGCATTTTGTCTTCTTCCACATTTCACACCTTCAATTATAGTACAAATCGCTAAGGATTGCGAATTTTTACCCTAGCAGGCGTTCGAGGTTCCTTTTTGATAAATCACTCAAGGAATGGTCCGCTAACGCATGTCATGGCCATTTAACCCCATCGCATATTTTCGATATAGCTGTTTTTTTACACATCAAGCTCTTTACAGTAGTCGTAAGTGGCATTTGCGCGATTCGCATAGCCTTCCGCATACTCATCGCAACCAGCCGCATGTGCATACCTATATTTGAAGAGCGCGCACAGGACGTCCAGATCTCGAAGGTCATAGTTCCACTGCCGGTTGAAAAGGAAGCGGCACACTACGGACGTAGAAGTCGGGCACCACATACCTGCGTAGATCGTGCAGCGGGTGTCATCCAGATTCGGAATCTCCCATAATGCATCTACGTAGTCCAGGCAGTCTTCCGCCAGCTTCTCTCGCTGAGCGGACTGGCCGTCAGGAGAATTAAGCAGCTCTTTCAGCCCATCGAGGTCTCCGCTGTAGTAGATATCCGAGTAGGGCCGCCCAGAGTAGTAATCACCTCCTGGGATACGGCTGAGCAAGTCCTCCGCTCTGTCCCCTTCCCACTGCGATACTCCGATCGACGGATAGTCTCCGGCGGTCGAGCAGGAAACTGAATCGAAGTCTCCCTCTACTCCTACTGCAATAATTCCGTCAGCAATGGCCTTAGCCAACTCTTCTCTAGTCATGGGATGCCTCCTTCTTCGGTACGAACGGGAATTGGACCTTGGGCGGATCCTTGGGTTTCTTGGCCTGAAGCTCCGCGGCATCCGGTCGCCCGTCATTATTTTTATCGACATTAAATACGGAAAGAAAGGTCACGGCAGCTACTACGGAAGCTGCCGTGTATTCTTTGAAATAGGACACAAGGAGCGGAAGGTCGGGTTCCCCTGTCAGCATCCACTGATATAACCAGCCGACCACGAGGAGCGCGCTGATCAGTGCAAGACCGATTCCGTAAAACCACACAATGCGCATGGACGACTTCGCCTCGCGAGTACGCTTCCGCTCACGATTGATCCGTTCGATCAGCCATTTAAACTTTTCGTTCATACTCCATCATCCTCATCTTTCGAATGTCGGTCATCATATGCGTGCCGGAACCATTACCGCCAAGCACATGATAAGCCGCATAAATCTCCTCGGCGATCGATGCATCATCGTATGTGATGAACCCATTACTTGTCGACTCCCGATGAATCCGACAAAGCTCCATCTTGAGAAGTGCGCGCGTCCCATTTTCCATTCCCTTCTGCCGAGCGGAAAGTCCGCGCTGCTTATTCCATGCATAACCGAAGATGAAAGCACCCACAGCGTAAGCAATCTGCAGGTAAAAAGAAACCAATGCTGAATCCATAGTCCCTCCAATAAAAAAGACCTCCATCGGAGGTCTTTGAAATCAGGAAATCAAGGGGTTACCGTTCCGGTTCCAGTGCCGGTGCCCGTAGTGCAGTGGCAGAGGCCGTAGCCTGCGAGTGCCTGATATGGGCTCGCGGTGATATACGCGGGCTGCGGGAATGGGCGAAGCTGACCAACAATCGCAGATGTCTGCAGCACCTGAGACAGGTTGAAGTTTGCGCTCTGCAGGTCGCGATCGCGATCCGCCAGCCTGTCTCTGAGATCCTGAATCTGGCTCGCCATCATCATGCCGCGGGTCTTCTCAGCCTCATCATGGATCGCTGTCTTCAGCTCGCAGGTGTTCCTGTATCCTTCCGCTCTTACTGCATCAATGTTGCGGTTTGTTTCGCAGCAACAGTTCTGCTGCGCGAAGCGGTTCTCAGCAAGCTGACTACCGAGGGCATAGTTGCCCTGCATGACCGTTTTTTCGAGTCCTGCCTGCCCCTGGAGCATGGTGGTATTGAGAGAAAAGGTTGAATCCGCAAGTCCATAGGAAACGCCGCGGAGCTGGCCCATCTCATCCTGATGATTAAAGCCCTGCTGCATTTCAGCCTGCGTCAGCCCGGAGCGGTTGCCGAAGCCACCCCAGCCTCCTCCCATCATAGCGAAGATGACGATCACCCACATCAGCCAGGCACCACATCCGCCGCCCCAGCCATCGCCATTGGTGGCAGCCGGAGTCCCGACATTCATTACTGGTGTAATTCCTTCCATTTTTTCTGTTCCTCCTTTACATGGAATATATGAAATCTGAGTGCGCACATCAGAGTTTCAATCCGAATGGAGAAAGAAACTGACCGAGCTGTTCGTCACTCCACCCCTTCTGGCGGGCCAGGTTACGAACAATAGCTTTCATTTCATCAGGGCTCTTCCCCTGGCCCATCTGCATAGCACGGCCCATCAAAGGATCAGTTCCCGCCATCTGCTGGATCATTCCTACGGGATTTTGCGCCTGCTGCAGCATGCCGATTAACTGGAACGGATTCATGGTCTTTCTCCTCCTTCATCGAATTCAGCGTCTTTTCCATCTCCTCCACCTTCGCCTGCAGCGCTGCCAGCGCTCCGGCTGGTGCTGCTTCCTGCTTAGGCGGTTCCTTGGATACGACGTAGATTTTGAATACCGGCATCCCGTTAAGATCTATCGACTTCTCATAGATCTTCCCTTCTGCCGGGGAGGGGAAATAGGACGGTGTCCCATCCAGCATGACCTGTGCCGCTCGTGCTTCCTCGATGCCTGTCACCAAGTGCCCGCGAACGGTCATGGGCTGAGGCGGACGCTGCATCTGCCGCTGCTGTTCGAGCATAGCCAGCCTGTCTTGCATCTGAGGCGTGGCACCGTAATAACCCGTTGGATAGAATTCTCCGTACATGATATCCCCTCCTTACGATTCCATTGTAGATGAAACGAGAAAGGGAATGGTGTCGCGAAATCCCTAAAAATATCCCAGTTTTCTGCCTGATTTGTACATCTTTTTAGAAATACGTCGTGCAATCCTAGCCACGCTCTTTCTTGTAAGAGACTGGTCGATAGCAATCTCCTTGAACGTCATCCCTTCGATAAGTCTCATGTGTATGTATTTCAGCTCGTCGGGGGTAAAGATGGCGGCTTGAAGCATTGCGTCAAGCTCTTCCCGGTCAATCGTCTTTAGCCATTCTTTAACTACCCTTCGCTCGGGGCCCATGATAATCACCTTTCCTTTCGGTTATGCTGTTACTGAAGTGGTAAACTAAAATTGGACACAGAGGGGGTAATCTTTAGACATACAGTGT
>OIWK01001153.1_pt1 | contig 26451 bp, 19 predicted proteins | sample 1587401 | NCBI WGS metagenome assembly OIWK01 (sample SAMEA3888911, study PRJEB22519) | human gut metagenome | biome: human gut; feature: human-associated habitat; material: faeces | place: Denmark | collected 2009 | reverse complement strand
AACCAGTGTCAGCCAGGCTGCTATGGTAATAGCATATCCCGTTCCAACGCCTCCCATGGGGGCTATGCCGAATCCACCGAATACGAGCAGGCGGAACAATGCCACTGTGACAGCCATATTGAAGAATAAGATAGCCATAGACACATGGGTCTTGCCATGGGCATCGGTAATGTAACGCAGCGTAGCTACGAGAAACGTAGGAAGTATGCCCCAGGCCAGTGCAATTAGGTACTCGCGGGCAATCGTATATACGGCAGGTTCCAGACCCATTATGCCCAGAAACGGATCGAGGCATAGCATCCCTGCTACGAGGACGACGGCCGTCGTAATGACAGCGACGTAGAGACTTTGTAAAATGTATCCGGGAATATTTTCCGTTTTCCCAGCGCCCCGGAGCTGGGAAAGAATGGGGGAAACGCCAAAGAAGACGCCGCACATACCAGCAAAGACCGGGTACCAGATATTGACTCCGACGGCGACGCCCGCCAGATCGACGGTGCCGGCCTGACCACTGAAAATACTGGAAAAGACGCCGCTGCCAACTTGGGCCATCTGGGTGAGCAATAGTGGAAAGAAAAGTGTAAGAAAATGCCGTATCTGGTATATTTGCGGCATATATGCAGACACCTCCTTAAAAAAGAATTGATATATAAAACAAGCCCCACGGACCGTGGGGCTTGTTAGCATTACGATTATTTATCCATTTCGTTTACTTTAGCAGCCAGACGGGATTTCTTACGGGCTGCAGTATTTTTATGGAGAACGCCTTTCTGTGCGGCGCTGTCGATTACGCTGCTAGCTTTATCGAATGCTTTTTTAACAGCTTCAGCGTCACCAGCGGCGATAGCTTCGGTCGTACGGCGGATAGCAGTATGAACAGAAGATTTAACCTGAGAGTTAGCTGCGTGACGAGCTGCGTCTTTTTCCATCGTTTTGATATTGGATTTAATCTGCGGCAATGGATTCACCTCCCTAATTTACAAGAACACTAGAAAAAATTTTACCATATGGCGCAGAAAAAATCAATACCTTTTTTACAAGACATACGATTAAGCTTTGCCTTCCGAGCCGAGGACGCATTTAATCTTGTGAGCGACGATGTCATGGACGAACTGACGGCCGTCGGCGAGGTACTGGCGCGGGTCGAAATGTTCCGGGTGCTGTGCCATGTGCTGACGGATGCCGGCAGTCAGGCCGAGACGGAGATCGGAGTCGATATTGATCTTGCAGACAGCCATGGAAGCCGCTTTGCGGAGCTGATCTTCCGGGATGCCGATAGCGTCAGCCAGGTTGCCGCCGTTTTCATTGATGATCTTGACATATTCCGGTACGACCGAAGATGCGCCGTGGAGGACGATTGGGAAGCCCGGCAGGCGTTTGGAGACTTCTTCGAGGATGTCGAAGCGAAGTGTCGGCGGTACGAGGACGCCGTCTGCGTTGCGCGTGCACTGTTCCGGTGTAAATTTGAATGCGCCGTGGCTGGTGCCGATAGCGATGGCCAGGGAATCGACGCCCGTGCGGGATACAAATTCTTCGACTTCTTCCGGACGGGTATAGTGAGCTTCATGAGCAGCGACTTTGACATCATCTTCGATGCCGGCCAGCTGGCCCAGTTCGCCTTCGACGACGACGCCGTGAGCGTGTGCATATTCAACGACTTTTTTCGTGAGGGCGATATTGTCTTCGAAAGAATGTTTCGAGCCGTCGATCATGACGGAAGTGAAACCGCCGTCGATGCAGTCTTTGCAGGTTTCAAAGTCAGCGCCGTGGTCGAGGTGAAGGGCGATGGGGAGATCATGATCTTCCAAAGCTGCTTCTACGAGATGTTTCAAATACGGCGGTTTAGCGTATTTGCGGGCACCGGCCGAAGCCTGAAGGATGATCGGCGAGTTCAATTCAGCAGCGGCCTGGGTAACACCCTGGACGATTTCCATGTTGTTGATGTTGAATGCGCCGATAGCATAGTGGCCTTCATAGGCTTTTTTAAACATTTCTGTAGTTCCAATTAATGGCATGTTTACATTCCTCCTACATAATACGTAAAGATGTTTTAGTATATATAATTCCAGCCGGCCCGTTGGACGAGGGCGTCCATATCTTCAGGCAGCCGGGAATTAACGGTGATGAAGCGATGGCTCATGGGGTGGGTGAACTGGAGGCAGTAGGCGTGCAGGGCCTGGCGGCCGATGAAGCGGCGCGAACCGCCGTAGAGGTCGTCGCCGGCCAGGGGATAGCCCAGGTAACTGCTGTGGACCCGGATCTGATGGGTCCGTCCCGTGTGCAGGACGACCTGGAGCAGGCTGTAGTCCCTACCAGCTGCGAGGCAGGTGAAATCGGACCAGGCCGGCTTTCCGTCGAGGCGGACACAGCGGGTAATGATGCTATCGGGACATCTTCCGATGGGGGCGTGTACAGTTGTGACCCGCGATGGGTATCGTCCCTCACAGATGGCTAAGTACAGACGCTTATACCCCAGGTCCTGCTTATCGAAAGCATATTGGATCTGCGGCTCCTTGGCGACCATACAGAGGCCGGACGTATTCTTGTCCAGGCGGTGCATTGGGTGGTACGAACAGTGCTGGCCCGTCTTTTCATAGTGATAGGCGACGGCATTGGCCAGGGTCCCGTCCCGGACGGCGGATGTCGGGTGCATCAGGATACCTGCCGGCTTGTCGATGACCATGAGGTAGTCGTCTTCGTAGACGATGCCAATGGGTATATCCTCTGGCGGAAAGGGATTCTTTTCCGGAAGGGTGACACAGATTTCATCCCCTTCCTGGACGAAGTCGCGCGTCGACGCCGCCTGTCCATTGATGGTGCAGATGCCGTTGTGTTTGATCCGGCGCCGCAGCGTCGATGAGACGCCGAAGTGTTTCAAGGCGCCGCCTAAGGATGTGGGCCGGGTAATCGTCCCGACGGTAAAATGAATCATATGCATTTCCCCTATATTGGCTTTGTCTACATCTATTATACAAAATGAAAATAAATAAATCCATACATTTCGTGAAATCATGTGGGCTATATTTTAGCCCGCAAGGGCCTGAGCGTGCGGTTTTTCAGAAAAAATCATCTTCTGGAAAAGGAAACTTGACGCTCCGCGTCGAAATAGTATATCATAGGAATGTTATGTATCCATTTTTTATGATTTGTGAGAAAAGAGTGTTCCCTAAAGAAGGAATTTCACAGGTGGATAGAGAATAATATATACGTCAGCGTTATTGAAATGAAACAGGTGATATGAGTGAAACGGTTTTCCAGCGAATTTATCGAACAGGTCCGACAGGCCAATGACATTGTCAGCGTCATCTCCGATTACGTGTCGCTGAAACGGCAGGGCCGGAACTTTTGGGCCTGCTGCCCTTTCCATAATGAAAAGACCGCCTCCTTCAGCGTCGCTGCCGACAAAGGCTTTTTCTATTGTTTCGGCTGCCATGCTCATGGCGATGTCTTCCAATTCATTATGAAAAAAGAAAACCTTTCCTTTTCCGATGCCGTCGAACGACTGGCCGAACGGGCACACCTCGCCCTGCCTGTCGTCGAACGGTCGGCCGAAGAAATCGCCCGCGATAAACAGCGGGACCGCTTGTATCAGATCAACGAAATGGCAGGTAACTTTTTCCATAACTGCCTGACCCGGACCCATTACGGCCAGCCCGGGCTGGCTTATTTTCACAAACGCCACGTATCGGACGATACCATCGAAGCTTTCAAACTGGGCTTTGCCCCGGAAAGCTGGGATAAGCTGACGACAGCCTTTATGAAAAAAGGCGTCACCGGCAGGGAATTAGTCCTCCTGGGGCTGGCCAAGGAAAAGAACGGCCACTTTTACGATGCCTTCCGCGGGCGGGTCATGTTTCCCATCCGCGATGGCCGCAGCCGCATCGTCGGTTTCGGCGGCCGCGTCCTCGACGACAGCAAGCCGAAGTACCTCAATTCGCCGGAAACGCCGATTTTCAATAAGCGACGCCTTCTCTTCGCCATGGACCTGGCCCATAAAGCGATTTATGAGCAGGGCAAGGCTATCCTGGTCGAAGGCTATATGGATGTCGTATCCGCTCATAACCGGGGCATCCGTAATGTCGTCGCGTCCCTGGGGACGTCTTTTACGCCGGAACAGGCGCGGCTCTTGCAGCGCCAGGCCAAAGAACTCGTCCTGGGGTACGATATGGACGGCGCCGGCCGGCAGGCGACACGGCGGGCCATGGAAATCGTCCGCGGCCTGGGCATGCGCATCCGCGTCTTGTCCCTGCCGCTGGGGAAGGATCCTGATGAATACATCAACGCCGCCGGACCGGAAAAATTCCGCCAGGCCGTCGATGAAGCGCCGAATGTGCTCGATTACATGCTCATGCGGGCGCTGCAGCAGTTCGATGTGACGACCCTCGAAGGGAAATCGGCCATTACGGCCATGGTCCTTCCCGTCGTCGCCGCCGTCGATAACCGGGTCCTCCTGGAAGCCTTCCTGAAGAAACTGGCAGGCCAGCTCCAAATCGGGGAAAACGCCGTGCGCAGCGAGTTCAATAAATACGTCGCTGCCCACCCGGAAGCGGGCCAGCAGCAGGTCGTCATCTCCCAGTCCGTATCCCAGGAAAATGCCGCAGCCCGCGGGAACGGCTCCATGGCCGTGGCTGAAGAGAATATCCTGCGTTTCCTCCTGGAAAAACCGGCTGCCTGCGGGCGGGTCCAGGCCAAAGTCTCGCCGGACCTCTTTGCCGATGAGCGGCGGCGCCATATTTACCAGCTCATTTTGGATACGTATGCACACCAAGGGATGTACACACCACATGACATCCAGCAAAAATTAACTCCTGAGGAGGCCGAAGAAGTAGCACGAATTATGGTTCTACAAGATGTCCCAATGGACGAAAATGTACTGATGGATTATGTCAAGCGCTTTCGCCTGGCCGATTTACAAAAGCAGTACCTGGCGCACAGCCGCCTGGCTGCTACTTATAGCCGGAATGGCGATGCAAGGTTGGCTGAAGAGCTTGCAGCCTGTAAAAAAATTAACGATGAAATGAAACAATGGTCTTGAGGAGCAGAAAGGAGCCTGTACACCATGGTGAATAAAACGACAGATGATACGAAAGTAACGAAAAAAACGACGAAGAAAACGACGCGCCGTAAGACGTCCAAGAAAAAGGATGCAGCCGTAAAGAAACCGTTGAGTGAAAAAGAACGCCAGGCCCTGGCCCTGCAGCACATCAAGCAGCTCTTGCAAATGGGGCAGAAGAAAGGCAGCCTGACCTATACAGAAATCATGAACCTCATGGAAGAAGACGAACTGACGCCGGACCAGATCGATAAGATGTACGAAGTCTTTGCCGACAAGGGCATTGACATCATCGGCGAAGATGATTCCATGAATGAACACGATGATATAGATGATGAAGATGCAGAAAAAGTGCCGGATCTGCACAATGTCGACCTCAGCGTACCGGAAGGCATCAATATCGATGACCCGGTCCGCATGTACCTGAAAGAAATCGGCCGCGTCCCCCTGCTGTCGGCGACAGAAGAAATTACCCTGGCCAAGGCCATTGAAAAGGGCAATGCTCCCGATGCGACAGAAGAAGACATCAAAGCCGGCACGATTGCCAAGAAGAAACTGACCGATGCCAACCTGCGCCTCGTCGTCAGTATCGCCAAACGCTATGTCGGCCGGGGCATGTTGTTCTTGGACCTCATCCAGGAAGGGAACCTGGGCCTGTTGAAAGCCGTCGATAAATTCGACTACAGCAAAGGCTATAAATTCAGTACCTATGCGACATGGTGGATCCGCCAGGCCATTACCCGCGCCATTGCCGACCAGGCCCGGACTATCCGCATCCCGGTCCATATGGTCGAAACCATCAACAAGCTGATCCGCATTTCCCGTCAGCTCCTGCAGGATAAAGGCCGCGAACCGTTGCCGGAAGAAATCGCCGAAAAGATGGACATTCCCGTAGAACGTGTCCGGGAAATCATGAAGATTGCCCAGGAACCGGTATCCCTGGAAACGCCAATCGGCGAAGAAGAAGATTCCCACCTCGGCGACTTCATCGAAGACTCGGAAGCCGTCGCCCCTGACGACGCTGCCTCCTTCATCTTGCTGAAAGAACAGATCGAAGACGTCTTTTCCTGTCTGACTGACCGGGAACGCAAGGTCCTCTACCTGCGCTTCGGCCTCAAAGACGGCCGTCCGCGTACCCTGGAAGAAGTCGGCCAGCACTTCAACGTCACCCGTGAACGTATCCGCCAGATCGAAGGCAAAGCCCTGAGCAAACTCCGCAACTGGGGCAAACGGGAAAAAATCAAAGATTTCCTTTAAGCCGAAATCCATCCTTGACGTCATATGTCAATTAGCGTATAATGATTTGGTAGGGCCTTGTGCCTTATCCTTTGGGCCTATAGCTCAGTGGTAGAGCCACCGGCTCATAACCGGTTGGTCCTTGGTTCGAACCCAAGTGGGCCCACCATCAATGAAAAAGAGACCGTACATGATAAAAATCTTCATGTGCGGTCTTTTTGTTTTGCCTCTCTTTATAGGAGAGGTGCCCCAGCGGGGCGGAGAGGTTGAACTATGATTGGGCATGTCAAAGGAATTTTCTACCTTTTGTATTTATGTCTACGCAAAATTGCTATTAGAAGATACTGATGAAACTGCTTATATTTCGTCCAATTTGACAACTAACTGCTAGCCACTAATGGCTTGAAAGGGATTGTTGTGCGTGCGACCATCCCTTTTTTTATTAAGATTGTGTTGCCACGAGACGCCTTGAGGTTATATAATTTATGTATTATGGATAATCTTTTTAGGAGGAAGTATATGGCAGATATTCGTATCATCCGGGGACAGCGGATTGTTCCCGATATAGAGCAGGCCTTGCGCTTTGCCGGCTATGGCTCGAAAGGGGAGGCCTGGGAACGGGCTGAAGGGATGTGCCGGGATATGGCACCGCTCCTGCGGCGGTCTTTGCAGGCCAAGGCGGCTCTGGCTTTTGCCGGGGAACGGCTCTATGTCATCCTGACGTTAGGCGCGGCTGTGAGTCGTCAGCTGGACCGCTATCGCGATGACGGCGACGACGTAGGGGCTCTGCTGTTCGATGCCATGGCGGATACGTGTCTGTTTGCTTTGGAACAGCAGGTTCTCCAGCAGCTCCGACTCATTTGCCGGCAAAAGGGCTGCGGCATCGTCTGCCGGCACGAGCCGGGAAGCGACCTGCCTTTATCGGTCCAGGCCGATGTCATCCGTGAGACTTCTGCCGGCCGGACGGTCGGCGTGACGGTCAATGCCTCGATGGCTTTGTCGCCGGTGAAGTCCATGAGCCTGGTCTTTGACTTAGGCGACGACCCGGCTGTGTTCCAAGTGAATCACGATTGTACATCCTGCCCGAAGACGGATTGCACCCAGCGCCAGGCTGGAACGGCTCAGGAAGTGCATATTACCTGCCCCGGAGGCTGCCGGGTCCATGACTATATCCAGGCTCAGGGAACGGCTCTGGCCCTGCCTTGCGGCGGTAAGGGCATGTGCGGCAAGTGCCGCGTCCGCGTCATCCAGGGGACATTGCCGGTCACGCCCGAAGACCGGCGCATCTTTTCTGATGAACAACTGGCCCAGGGCTGGCGCCTAGCCTGTAAGGCCGTGACCCGCGATGCCGTAGAGCTCGTCGTCCCGGTCCAGGAGCAGCAGGGCTTTTCGGCCGTCGCAGCCGACTCGACGGACTCGGCTGCTGTGGTAACGGAAGGTCATGACTACGGGCTGGCTGTCGATATCGGGACGACGACGTTAGCCGCAGCCCTCGTCGACTGCACCGATGGCCAGATCCTGGCGACGGCGACGGCCGTCAACAGCCAGCGTTCCTTTGGGGCCGACGTCATCAGCCGTATCGGCGCTGCCTGCCATGGCAAGGGAAAGGCCTTGCAGAAAGCCGTCCGTCGCGATTTGACGCGCCTTGTGCAACAACTCTTCCAGGACCATCCCGGCGTTGCCGGCCATTGTCACCGCATGGCTATCGCGGCCAACACGACGATGCTCCATCTGCTCATGGGCTGGTCTTGTGAGGGCTTGGGGAACTGGCCCTTCCATCCCGTCTCGCTAGGTGGCGGGACCTATGAAGTACAGGCCGTTCTGGGACGGCAGGGCGTACTTACGGACTGCACAGTGACTTTGCTGCCCGGTATGAGTACCTACGTCGGCGCCGATATTACGGCCGGCATCTGGCAGTGCGGCGTCGCTTCGTCGGACGACCTCAGCTTGTTCGTCGATTTGGGGACCAATGGGGAGATGGCCCTGGGGAACAAAGAGAAACGCTTCATCGCTTCGGCACCGGCCGGGCCGGCCCTGGAAGGGGGCAAGCTGACCTGGGGAACAGGCAGTGTGCCCGGGGCCATCTGCGGGGTCCACATCGAGCGGGGCCGGGCCAAGGTGCGGACCATCGACCATGGGGTCCCTGTCGGCATCTGCGGGACGGGAATCCTGGAAGCCATGGCCAGCCTCGTCCGGGAAGGCCTGGTCGACGAAACGGGGAAACTCGTCGAACCTTATTTCCATAAAGGCTTCCCGCTGGCATCGACGCTGGATTATCAGCGCATCATCCTGAGCCAGCAGGATATCCGGGAAATCCAGATGGCCAAGAGCGCCATCCGGGCCGGCATCGAATCGCTCATCGAACGGAGCGGCCTTTCCCGCCAGCGTATCCGGCAGGTCTGGCTGGCCGGCGGCTTCGGCTATTATCTGGATCCGCAGAAAGCGGCTGTCATCGGCCTGCTGCCGCCGGATTTGGCTGAACGGACGACGGCCGTGGGCAATACGTCCCTGAAAGGGGCCATCGGCCTTTTGACGGGCGCCGTGACCTTAGACACGTTACAGGCCATCGCCGACGAGGCGGAAGAAATCGTCCTCGGCAACGATGAAGCCTTTCAGCGTTTATATATCGACTATCTGAATTTTTAGGGGGAACTTAGATTGACTAACGAAGAATTCCAGCACTTGCTCAGCCGCGGCGTCGTCATGCTCGACGGTGCGACCGGGACGAATCTGCAACAGGCGGGCATGCCTATCGGCGTCTGCCCGGAACAATGGATCTTGGAGAACCGCCAGGTCATGATCGACTTGCAGCGCCACTTCGTCGAAGCGGGCAGCCAGATCTTGTATGCACCGACCTTTACGGGGAACCGCATCAAACTGGCCGAATACGGTCTGGACGACCAGCTGGCCGCCATCAACCAGGGCTTGGTCGCCATTTCCAAGGAAGCCGCCCAGGGGAAGGCCCTGGTCGCCGGCGATATGACCATGACGGGCCAGCAGCTCTATCCCATGGGCGACCTGACCTTTGAGGAACTGGTCGATGTTTATCGCCAACAGGCAAAGGTCTTGTATGACGCCGGCGTCGACCTGTTCATTGTCGAAACCATGATGAGCCTCCAGGAAACGCGAGCCTGCGTCCTGGCCATCAAAGAAGTCTGCGACCTGCCCATCATGGCGACGCTGACTTTTGAAAAAGACGGCCGTACCCTCTATGGGACGCCGCCGGAAGCGGCTGTCGTCGTCCTGCAGCACCTCGGCGTCGCCGCTGTCGGCCTGAACTGCTCGACCGGGCCGGCCGATATGGTGGAAACGGTCCAGAAGATGTATGAATATGCAACGGTTCCCCTCATTGCCAAGCCCAATGCGGGCCTGCCGGAATGGGATGGCGACAAGACGGTCTACAGGACGACGCCGGAAGAATTTGCTCAGGACGGTAAACTGCTCATCGAAGCCGGTGCCCATATCGTCGGCGGCTGCTGCGGGACGACGCCGGACCATATCCGGGCCCTCCACGATGCGGTCTGCCAGATGACGCCGAAAGCGCCTCATGCCAGCCATCACCGCGTCCTGGCTTCGGAACGGCAGGTCGTGGAAATCCAGCTCGACGGCTCTTTCCAGGTCATTGGTGAACGCATCAACCCGACGGGCAAGAAGAAGCTCCAGGCTGAACTGCGGGCGGGAAAGCTGGACCTGGTACGCGCCATGGCCCGCGAACAGGAACGCAACGGCGCGGCCATCCTCGATGTCAACATGGGGACCAACGGCATTGATGAAAAGGAAATGATGCTCAAAGCCATTTACGAAGTGACGGGCGTATCGGGCCTGCCCCTCAGCATCGATACGAGTTCGCCGGAAATCATGGAAGCGGCCCTGCGCATCTATCCCGGCCGGGCCTTGGTCAATTCCATTTCCTGTGAAACGGAAAAGCGCAAACAGCTCCTGCCGGTCGTCAAGAAGTACGGCGCCATGTTCATTGCCCTGCCCGTATCCGACGCCGGTATCCCTAAGACGCTGGAAGAAAAGCACGCCGTCCTCGACGAACTCCTGACCGATGCCTATGACCATGGCTTTACGCCGGAAGACATCGTCGTCGATGCCCTGGTGGCTACGGTCGGGGCGGCACCGACGTCGGCCCTGGACTGCATGGCGACTTTCTCGCACTGCAAACGCGACCTGGGCCTGGCGACGGTCTGCGGGCTGTCCAATATCTCCTTCGGCCTGCCCGACCGGATGTATGTCAATGCCACCTTCTTGGGCATGGCCATCGCCAGCGGCCTGACCATGGCTATTGCCAATCCGTCCCAGGACCTGCTCATGAATACGGCAGCGGCTGCCAACATGCTCATGAATAAGGAAGGCAGCGACCTGGCCTATATCCACCGCATGCAGTATTTCGACAAGAAAGAAGCCGAAAAGAAACGCCAGGAAGAGGCAGAATTCCTGGCCCGTCAGGGGATGCCGGCCGACGTGGCGGCGGGGGAGTCCAAGCAGACTGAACAAGGGCCGGTCAATCCCGTCTATCAGGCCGTCCTGGAAGGGGAAAGGGATGCCGTCGTATCCCTGGCCCAGGCCGAACTGGCCAAGGGCATGGCACCGGATGCGGTCATCAACGACCTGCTCATCCCGGCCATTACGAAAGTCGGCGATTTGTACGATAAACAGGTCTACTTCCTGCCCCAGCTCATTGCCAGCGCCAACACCATGGAAACGGCCATTGCCTATTTGGAACCGCTCATCAAGAAGGAACCGGGCCAGCAGGACATGGCGACCATCGTCATCGCGACCGTCGAAGGCGACGTCCACGATATCGGCAAGAACCTGGTCGGTCTCATGCTGCGCAACTACGGCTATAAAGTCGTCGATTTGGGCAAGGACGTGCCGGCCGGTACGATCATCGAGACGGCGCTGCGTGAAAAAGCGTCTGTCGTCGGGCTGTCGGCTTTGATGACGACGACCATGATGCACATGAAGGACGTCATCGCCGAAGCGGCGGATAAGCATTACGACGGCAAGATCATCATCGGCGGCGCGGCCGTCACGCCGAGTTTCTCTGATGAAATCGGGGCCGATGGCTATTCTAAAGATGCGGCAGATTGTGTCAAACTCGTCGGCCGCCTGTTAGCATAAAAGGGGGAATCGTTATGCCAGCATATCGTTGGGCGACGTTAGGCTGCGGCGTCATCGGCCATGAACTGGCCCAGGCGATGCAGGCCCTGGGCGGGAATTTATACAGTGTCGGCAACCGGACCCATGAGAAGGCCCTGGCTTTTGCTGAAAAATACGGCATCTCCAAGGTCTACGACAGGCCAGAGGATATCTTTGCCGATCCCGACGTCGATATCGTCTATATTTCGACGCCGCACAATACGCATATCCGCTATCTCCTGCCGGCCCTGTCTGCCGGGAAGCACGTGCTCTGCGAAAAATCCATCACCTTGAACAGCCGGGAACTGGATCAGGCCCGGCGCTGTGCTCGGGAACACGGCGTCGTCCTGGCCGAAGCCATGGCTTTGTATCACATGCCGGTTTATAAGCAGCTCGCCGAGCTTATCCGCTCCGGGGCCCTGGGGCCGCTGCGGTTTATCCAGATGAATTTCGGCAGTTATAAAGACTATGACATGACGAACCGCTTCTTCAACCGCTCTCTGGCTGGCGGGGCCCTCCTCGATATCGGCGTCTATGCCTTGTCTTTCGTCCGCTATTTCATGAGTTGTCAGCCCGACCAGATTGCGTCACAGGTCCGGCTGGCGCCAACCGGCGTCGATGAACAGGCGGGCATCCTCTTGCAGAACCGGGAAGGGGAAATGGCGACGATTTCCTTATCGCTCCACGCTAAGCAGCCGAAACGGGGCATGGCCGCTTTTGACAAGGGGTATATCGAAATCTACGACTATCCCCGGGCCGATACGGCGACGATCACCTATACGGCTGATGGCCGCCAGCAGGTCCTGCAGGCCGGCAGCCAGACCAAGGCCCTGCAATACGAAATCGTGGATATGGAAAATGCCGTGGCTCATGGTGGCCAGGGCATGTATCTGGATTATACGAAAGAGGTCATGGACCTCATGACGGCCATCCGCCAGCAGTGGGGCCTGACGTATCCGGAAGAAGAGGGGGAAGTACGATGAGTTACTCGGCAATCGATACACTTTGGATTCTCATGGCCGCAGTCCTGGTCTTCTTCATGCAGCCTGGCTTTGCCATGCTCGAAGCGGGTCTGACGCGGGCCAAGAACGCCGGCAACATCGTCATGAAGAATTTCATGGATTTTGCCCTGGCTACGCTGGTTTTCTGGCTGGCCGGTTTTGGCCTCATGTTTGGCCACGATTTGTCCGGCCTCATCGGGGTACCGGATTTCTTTGCCCAGCAAGTGGATTTCACGGCCGGGACACCTTATCCGGACCTGGCCTTTCTGCTCTTCCAGACTGTCCTCTGTGCCGTGACGACAGCCATCGTATCCGGTGCCATGGCGGAACGGACGAAGTTTTCGTCGTATTGTCTGGTCACGATTATCATCAGCCTGATCATTTATCCCGTTGCCGGCCACTGGGTCTGGGGCGGCGGCTGGCTGGGCGCCTTGGGTTTCCATGATTTTGCCGGTGCTTCCGTTGTCAGCCTGACTGGCGGCATCTGTGCCCTGACCGGTGCCAAGGCCCTGGGCCCGCGCATCGGCAAGTATAACCAGGATGGGTCGGTTAATGCCATTCCCGGCCACAGCCTGCCCCTGGCCTGCCTGGGCATGTTCATCTTGTGGTTCGGCTGGTTCGGCTTCAATGGCGGCCAGACCCTGTCCTTATCGGGGGAACAGACCCTGCTCAAGGCGGCAGCTATCTTCTTTATCACCAATATCGCAGCCGCTGCCGGGACGACGGCAGCCATGGTGACGACGTGGATCCGTTATGGCAAGCCTGACGTATCCATGACCCTTGACGGCTGTCTGGCTGCGCTGGTCGCGATTACGGCCGGCTGTGATGTCGTCAGTGTGCCTGGCGCTTTCTTCATCGGCGCTATCGCCGGTGTCGTCGTCGTCTTCCTCATCGAATTCATTGACCAGAAGCTCCGCATCGACGATCCCATCGGGGCCATTGCGGCCCATGGCGGCTGCGGGGCCTTGGGAACGATCCTGACGGGCTTGTTCAGCGTCAAAGACGGCCTGCTCTATACGGGTGACACCCATTTGCTGCTGGTCCAGATCGCCGGCGTCGCAACTATCGGCCTGTTCGTCTTCGTCGCCATGACGTTGGTCTTTCGCATCCTCCAGGCGACCATCGGCCTGCGCGTATCGGCAGCCGAAGAAATCAACGGCCTGGACTTCAAGGAAAACGGGCTGGTACCGGCTTACGGCCTGGACCGCAGCGACAGTCTGGAAGACTTGTCTGAAGCCTTGAAGGCCGGGGAAGCGCCGCAAGGGGCGAAAGAAATCCCCCTGGACCAGGTCATCCCCGATTCGGTCATGGCCAGTCCCCAGCCGGTCGGCGGCCATGCCATGTATAACGTGATCATCATTACCGATGAGAAGCGGTTCGAAACCTTGAAGGATGCCATGGAAGCCATCGGCATCACGGGCATGACCATTACCCGGGCGCTGGGCTTCGGCATCGAAAAAGGGCGGACCGAATTCTACCGCGGCGCCAAGGTGTCGGCCAAGCTTCTGCCGAAAGTCCGCGTAGAAATGGTCGTTTCCAAAGTATCGCCGCGGACCATCATCGAGACGGCCAAGAAAGTGCTCTATACGGGCAACTACGGTGATGGCAAGGTCTTCGTGTCGGCCATCGATAATGCCGTCAAGATCCGCACCGGCGAAGAAGGCTATGACGCCCTGCAGGACTATCCGGTAGCCGCGAAGAAGTAAGCTTTTACGGATATTTCCCTTGATTTTTGCAAAAAATATACAGGCTCTGGCTATACTGAACGTATACAGCCCGAGCCTGTTTTTGTATGGATGAAGGAGGAAATGCCATGTTTGCGTCGTTGTTTGCCAAAACCCAAGCCCAGCCTCAGCGGAATTATTCCCGCCTGGTCATCATCAGTGATTTCCATTATCCCTGTAAGAACCTGGTCCCGCCGAAGGAACGCCTGATGCGGATGGCCGCCAAAGAAAGGGTGCTCCAGGAAATGAATGACTGGCGGGACCTGGACCTGGCTGTCTTTACAGGGGACATGGTCCAGCGCAACGGCGATGCTGCCGAATACCGCCTGGTGCGCCTCGTCGTCAATGGATTGAAGAAACGCAAGGCTTTCATTGCTGGAAATCACGAACTGCTCTATACGGGCCATCATGGCGAACTGCGCCCTGGGAGCTGCACGGAACGGATCATCCATTTCGCCCGCTATACCCAGACCTTCGGCCCCCTTTATTATGCCGGGGAGCAGGGCGGATACCTGTTGGTCTTCTTATCGCCAGACACCGTGACCGGCAGCGCAGCCGTCGAACTGTCCCATCAGCAGCTGGCCTGGCTGGACCAGACCCTGGCCGCCCATCGCCAGCAGCCGACGATCATCTTCTGCCATGCCCCGCTGGAACAGACGGCCGTATCGAGCCGTCCTGGCATCAGCTTGCCGTCGCCGCGCAATTCTGTCCAGCCGGCAGCTGATATCCGTACTATCTTGGCCCGCCATCACCAGGTCCGCCTGTGGGTATCGGGCCATACCCATACGATGCCGTCTGACGCGACTTTCATGGATGACGCCAACTATTATGAAGGCCGTATCCTCAACGTCTATAACAGCGATTGGGATGAAGACACGATTTACACCAACTCCCTCTACCTTTACGAAGACCACATACTCGTCCGGACCTATGACCATAGCCAGGGGACCTGGATCCCAGCCTTCGACCGCACCGTGGTCCTGCCGGAATGGTGCTGCCTCACGGCTTAAAGGCGCCTTTGGCGCCGTGGGTCGTTTGCCGTGATTTGTGGTTCGTAGGAGCGTCCACGTGGGACGCCCGCGCGAATCCTGTGTACAGCCTGTCCGGTATTTCTACGAATTTTCGCCAAACGACTCACGACCCACGATACACAAAAAAGCTGCCGCGTAAGCGACAGCTTTTTTTAACTTATTCTTCAGGTTCATCGATGGCGAGTTGGTCCGGTGTGGTGCAGAAGGTAAATTCCGGGTTCCGTTCTACGATCCAGTTGGTCTGCCATTCGTTGGCGATGAGGAGGACGACGCGCTGTTTGTGGTCTTTGACGATCATGGCGCTGTCGATGTTCTTCAATTCCTTGTAGTCGTGGCCGTTGTCCTGAATCCAGCGGGCGACGGTGTAGGGCAGGCGGTTCATTTCCAGGTCGACGCCGTATTCGTGTTTCAGGCGGTATTCCAGAACTTCGAACTGGAGTTGCCCGACGGCACCGACGATGTAGCTTTCCATGGAGCCCAGGTTTTCATAAATCTGGACGGCCCCTTCCTGGGCCAGCTGGGTCATGCCCTTGAGGAACTGTTTACGCTTCATCGAGTCTTTGGCGCGGATGCGGGCGAAGAGTTCCGGCGGGAAGGTCGGGAAGTCCTTGAAGGTGACTTTTTTCTTGTCCGAATAGAGGGTGTCGCCGACGCCCATGGTGCCGTTATCGAAGACGCCGATGATGTCTCCCGGGTAAGCATCTTCGACGATGGTCCGTTCCGTGGCCAGGAACTGCTGGGGCTGCATGAGGCGCAGGGTCTTGCCCGACTGGCGGTGGGTGACGGTCATGCCTTTTTCGAATTTGCCCGAGCAGATGCGCATGAAGACGATGCGGTCGTGATGCTGGGGGTTCATGTTGGCCTGGATTTTGAAGACGAACGACGTGAACTGGTCCGATGTCGGTTCGACGACGCCTTCCAGACATTTGCGCGGCTGCGGTTTCGGTGCCATACGCAGAAATTCTTCCAGGAAAGGCTTGACGCCGAAGTTGGTCATGGCCGAACCAAAGAACATCGGCGTCAGTTCGCCGCGCTTGACCTTTTCCATGTCGAATTCGTCGCCTGCTTCGTCGAGGAGCTCGATGTCGTCGATGAGACCCTGGTGGACGTCTTCATCGAGGAGTTCCTTGAAAATCGGGTCGTCGGCAGAGCCTTTGGTCGATGCCAGTTTGCGCTGGCCGTGGGTCGTGTCTTTTTCAAAGAGTTCGATAGACGACGAAGCCCGGTCGTAGATGCCCTGGTAGTTTCCGTTCAGGCCGATAGGCCAGTTCATAGGATAGGCGTGGATGCCCAGGATGTCTTCGATTTCATCCATGAGGTCGAAGGGGTTGCGGCCGAAGTGGTCGATTTTATTGACGAAGGTGAAGATGGGAATGCCCCGTTCTTTACAGACGCGGAAAAGTTTCTTTGTCTGGGCTTCGACGCCTTTGGCGACGTCGATGAGCATGACGGCGCTGTCGGCAGCCATGAGGGTCCGGTACGTATCTTCACTGAAGTCTTGATGGCCCGGCGTGTCGAGGATATTGATGTGATGGCCTTCGTAGTCGAACTGAAGGACCGAACTGGTGACAGAGATACCACGCTGTTTTTCGATTTCCATCCAGTCCGAAACGGCGTGCTTCGCCGTCTTTCTGGCTTTGACGGAACCGGCCAGGTGGATAGCACCTCCGTAGAGCAGTAATTTTTCAGTCAGCGTCGTCTTACCAGCATCAGGGTGGGAGATGATGGCAAAAGTACGGCGATTATTTACTTCATCGATTAATGACATAGTACACCTCATCTGTAGTTAAAGCTAAAACATGCAAACACTATTTATTATATCGGGTTTTTCTGGGAACCGCAAGCGATTTACGGCTAGCATTTCTTGCCATTTCACGTTATAATAGACTTAAAATATACAGAATGAGAAGGAGCGTCTTACATCGTGATTATTACCAGAGAAACAGATTATGCCATCCGCATTTTACGGTCCCTGGCTGATTTACAATTGAAGAATATCCGGGAAATCAGTGATGAACAAATGGTACCCCGGCAATTTGCTTATAAGATTTCTAAAAAGCTCGAACGGGCCGGTTTCATCGAAATCATCCGCGGCGCCCAGGGCGGCTGCCGCCTGACCCGGGATTTGCATGACATTACCCTCATGGACATCATAAACGTCATGGAACGGGAAAATATGATCACCAGCTGCCTGGATGGCGATTTCCAATGCCCCTATCATCGCCGTTACGGTTTCTGCGACGTCCACGAAGCCCTGGCTGGCGTACAGGGCAAGCTGTCGGCTTATTTGGCGACGATCCATTTGTATGACATCATGTTCCCCCACGGCGGCCCGGCGCCTGTGAAAGCGTCAGGGGCATCGCGGGACGCATTATAAAGGAGAAATTTTATGAAAAAAAAGACGTTTATTGCCGTTTGCATGTTTGCCTTATGGATGGCCCTGATTTTGCCGGCCATGCCGTCTTCCGTACAGGCTGCCAAAGGCGGTGGGGGTGTCCGCGTGTCGGCGCCGAAATCGCTGCCGGCGCCAAAGGCGGTGACGCCGAAAACCGGGACGGGCACAAAGGCAGCGCCCAATACGGGCAATACGAAACCCATCCAGGCTCAGCCGCGCAAGGCGGAAAGCCCGCAGGCCAATACGAACCGGATGACGTCTTCGTCCCGTCTGGGCAGCGTCATGCGTGGTGTCGGCCTCTTTGCCGGCGGCATGTTCCTGGGCAGTATGCTCAGCCATTTCTTTGGCTGGGGGTCCCTGGGCTGGGGCGCCGACATCCTCGGATTGTTAGTGAATATTTTCATTTTCTATCTGGTCATCAAAGGCATAACTTCCCTTTGGCGCTGGCTTCGCAACCGTCGAAGCAGGTGACGTATGGACGAATCATTTATGAAAGAACGGGCCATTTTGCCGCTCATCGTTTCCATGGCTCTGCCAGCCGTCGTGTCGATGATCGTCAATTCGCTCTATAATATTGTCGACAGCCTGTTCGTCGCCATGATTAGCGAACAGGCTATGACAGCTGTGTCCCTGGTCTTTCCGATGCAGAACTTCGTCAATGCTGTCTGCATCGGCTTTGGCGTCGGCCTGAATGCCATCATTTCCATCTGTCTCGGTGCGGGCCAGAAGGGGACAGCTGACGTAGCCGCGACACATGGCGTCTTCCTGGCTGTCATCCATGGTTTGGTCATGACGGCAGGCTGTATTTGGGCTGTGCCGGCTTTTTTATGGGCCTTTACGCAGGATGCCGGGCTCATTGACCTAGGCCTGCGCTATGCCGTCATTGTCTTTGCCTTTTCTACGATTCTCAGCGTCGACTTGGTTTATGAAAAGATGTTCCAAGCCGTTGGCCGCATGCAGGTTACTATGGTTGGCTTGTCTTTGGGCTGCCTGGTCAACATCATTGGCGACCCGATCCTCATTTTTGGCCTGGGACCGATTCCGGCCATGGGGATTGAAGGCGCGGCCTGGGCGACGGGCTTGGGCCAGACGGTGAACCTGCTCTTCTACGCCTTTATCTGTCACTGGCGGCCGCTGCGGGTCGAAGTCCGCCGCTGCCATCTCCATTGGGATATCGAACTCGATAAACGGCTCTATGGCATCGGCATCCCGGCAGCCCTCAACATGGGCTTGTCGTCGGTTTTCCTCGTCGCCTTGAACCATTTCTTGGCGCCTTTTTCGCCGACTTATATTTTCATTCTCGGCGTCTATTATAAGCTCCAGACCTTTCTTTCTATGCCGACAAATGGTATCATTCAAGGTGTACGGCCGTTGATTGGCTATAATTACGGAGCTGGGGAATTGGGCCGCGTGCGCTCTATATATCGGACGACGCTCGTTCTCAACGGCCTGATCATGATGGCAGGCTTGATCATCTGTCTGACTATACCGGACGTCCTCATGGGCTGGTTCACGTCTTGTCAGGAAACCATCGCAGCTGGCGCGTCGGCCTTGAGCATCATTGCCTGGGGGAGCGTGCCGTCGGCTTTGTCCATTACGGCGTCTGGCGCTCTGGAAGGGCTGGGGAAGGGTAACCCGTCCTTTGCCATCACGCTGTTGCGCTACGTTGTCATCAGCCTGCCGGCGGCGTGGCTCCTCTGCCGCGTCTTTGGCCCTGATGGCGTGTGGCACGCCTTCTGGATCTTTGAATGTCTGGCAGCGCTCGCAGCCTGGAAGATTTATGACTACTATGCCCCAGCCGTTACGACAGAAAAGGAGTCGACATGAAGTATAAAATCATTGCTTGTGATATGGATGAAACGCTGCTCAGCAGCGATGCGACGATTTGCCAGCGCAACATCGAAGCCATTACGGCGGCCATCGCCAAAGGTGTAAAATTCGTTCCCTGTACGGGTCGGGGGTTCCGTTCCATCGAAGGCGTCTTGAGGACTCTGGGGCTCTACGACCAGGCGGACCAGTATGTCATTGGTTTTAATGGGGCCCATATTACGGAAAATAAGGGCAGCCGATCCCTTTTCTGGAATCCCATTCCTTTCGACTTGGCCGACCGGATTTTCCGTCGCTGCTGTGCATACGGTCAATGTATGCATATCTATACGCGTGATGTCGTCTATATCACGAATATCACACCCGATGAAGAAGCGTTCCTCCACGGCCGCATGGGGTACGTGCCCGTCGAAGCGGAGAGCCTCGATTTCATCCGCGGCAAAGAAGAAGTCTGCAAGCTCATCGTGACTAATACGGATTACGAGTATCTACAGCAGATACACGCCGAAATCCGCCCCTTGTTGGACGATATTACCGTCAGCTTTTCCAGTAACCGCTATATTGAATTCATGCACCGCGGCGTCAATAAGGGGGCGGGCTTGTGGAAACTGGCCGACCTCCTGGGCGTGCCTTATGGAGAAACCCTGGCCATTGGCGACAACATCAATGATACGGATATGCTCAAAGCGGCTGGCCTTTCCGTCGGCGTCCACAATCTCAACCCCATCATCCGCCCGTATTGCGACGTCGTCACCGACGCCACCAATGATGAAGGTGCCGTAGCCGAAGCTATCGAGAAGTATGTGTTGTGAGCGTGGTTCGTGGCTCGTAAGAAACTGAACTGCGAAGGTCGCGGCCGCAGGTCGCAGACCGTAAGCCTCTCCTAATAGGAGAGGTGGCCCGCAGGGCCGGAGAGGTTGAACCTCTCAGTCAGCTGTGCTGACAACTCTCCTATGAAGAGAGCCAATGGGCATTTACATCTAAAGCCATTCACTAACAACTAACCACTAGTTACTAACAACTTAAAAGGAGCTGTCGCGATGCGACAGCTCCTTTTGTGCTATAATATAAGGCAAAAGGGGGCTTTCTCATGGATAGCAAAGAATTGAGCCGTCATGCGGCTCACGTGCGGCAGAATATCGTCAAGATGGTCACCCTGGCCCAGTCCGGTCATCCCGGCGGCTCTTTGTCCATCGTCGATATGCTGCAGGTCTTGTATTTCGATGTCATGCGGATCGATCCCAAGCGGCCTCATTGGCCGGACCGGGACCGCTTCGTCCTTTCCAAAGGCCATACAGTACCGGCCCTGTATGCGACGCTGGCTGAACGGGGATTTTTCCCGGAAGACGAATTGTGGCACCTGCGCCAGTGCGGTGCTATGCTCCAAGGCAATCCCGACATGAATACGACGCCAGGTATCGACATGACGACGGGATCCCTGGGACAGGGATTGTCCGCGGCTAACGGCATGGCCATGACGGCCAAGCTGGACGGAGCCGATTGGCGAGTCTACGTCATCGCCGGCGACGGTGAAATAGAAGAAGGCCAGATATGGGAAGCGGCTATGTCAGCCGCTCAGTATAAGCTGGATAACCTGACCCTGTTCATCGACCATAACGGATTGCAGATTGACGGGTCTAATGAAGACGTCATGGACGTCATGCCCATTGCCGACAAGTTCCGGGCCTTTCGCTGGAACGTCCTGGAAATCGACGGCCACGATTATGATGCCATCTGCGCTGCATTGCGGCAGGCTCAGGCCGTGAAAGGGAAGCCGACAGTCATCATCGCCCAGACCGTCAAGGGCAAAGGCGTATCGTTCATGGAAAATGCCGTGTCCTGGCATGGCAAGGCGCCGACGAAAGAAGAATGTGAACGGGCGTTACGTGAATTAGGGGGCGAAGGCTGATGGCAAGGGCAACGCGCGATGCCTACGGGCATCTTTTAGAAACGGAATTGTATAAAAATCCCAGGATTGTCGTCCTCGACGCGGATCTCGGTTCGTCGACGCGGTCCATGGCTTTTCAGAAAGTGGCGCCAGAGCGCTATTTCGATATGGGTATTTCTGAACAGGATATGATGGGCACGGCGGCGGGCTTTGCGGCTTGCGGCAAGATTCCCTTAGCCAGTACCTTTGCCGTCTTCGGCACGGGCCGGGCGTTTGAACAGATTCGCAACTCCATCTGCCTGCCGCGGCTCAATGTCAAAATCTGTGCCACTCATGCCGGCCTTAGTGTCGGCGAAGACGGGGCGACGCACCAGTCCGTCGAAGACATGGCTATCATGCGCAGCCTGCCGAACATGACCGTCGTCTGTCCTGCTGATGGAGCGGAAACGGAAGCTGTCATCCGGGCGGCTGTCGCCCATGATGGGCCAGTCTACGTGCGCATGGGTCGTGCCCCAGTCGACGATATCTACCAGCATGGCTGCCCCTTCCAGTGGGGGAAGGGGACAATGCTGCGCGACGGCTGTGATGCCGCTGTCATCGCAACGGGACTCATGGTCCAGGAAGCCTTGAAAGCGGCTGACATCCTGGCTAACCGGGGGCGCCAGGTCATGGTCATCGACATGGCCGCTATCAAGCCTCTCGATGAAAAGCTGGTCGTCGCTGCGGCCAAACAGACGGGTTTCGTCGTCACAGCTGAAGAACACAGCGTCATCGGCGGCCTGGGCAGTGCCGTGGCAGAAACCTTGTCGCGCCGCCATCCGACCCGCCAGGCCTATGTCGGCATCGATGATTGTTTCGGCGAATCGGGCAAGGCCGGAGAACTCTTGCAGAAATACGGCCTTACGGCAGAGGCCATCGTCAAGGCTTGCCTTTTGGCCTGATTTTCAGTATGATAAAAAGCGGCGGACCTCGGTGCGCTAAATTGAAGAAAGGAAACATGAATACATGATTTCTACAGAAGCAATGATGAAATTACAGAATGGCAGTGATGTCCGCGGCGTCGCCGTTGCCGGCGTCCCCGGTGAAGACGTCACGTTGGTACCGGAAGCGGTCAACCGCATTGCCGCTGGCTTTGCCAAGTTTTTGGCGAAGAAGCTGAATAAACAGGTGAGTGACTTGCACATTGCCGTCGGCCACGATTCCCGCGTATCGGCAGCTATGATGAAAGAAGCCGTCTTCGGCGGCCTCCTCGGTCAAGGCGTCCACGTCACGGACTGCGGCCTGGCTTCGACACCGGCTATGTTCATGTCCATCATTTTTGAAGATACTCACATGGATGGCTCCATCATGATTACGGCCAGCCATTTGCCGTATAACCGCAACGGATTGAAATTCTTTACCGTCGACGGCGGTCTGGAAAAGAGCGAGGTCACGGAAGTCCTGAGCCTGGCTTCCCAGTCGTCGGCCATGGCTGTCTCGTCGGCTGCCATTGCCTCACTGGACCTGATCGACCTCTATTCGCTACATCTGCGCCGCAAGATCTGCGCCGGCCTCTGTGCCGGGATGTACGACCGACCTTTGGAAGGGATGCACATCGTCGTCGATGCCGGCAACGGCAGCGGCGGATTCTTTGCCACCAAGGTCCTTTCTGAACTCGGCGCCGATACGACGGGCAGCCAGTTCCTCGAACCGGATGGCATGTTCCCGAACCATATCCCTAACCCGGAAAATGCCGACGCCATGGCGTCGATCCGCCAGGCCGTCCTCGATAACAAAGCCGACCTGGGCCTCATCTTCGACACCGACGTCGACCGCATGAGCGCCGTCCTGCCCGATGGGAAAGAAATCAACCGCAATGCCCTCATCGCTATGATGGCCGCTATCCTGGCGCCCGATTATCCTGGCAGCACCATCGTCACCGACTCGGTCACGTCGGATGAACTGACGACGTTCCTCCAGGATGAACTCCACTTGGTCCATCACCGCTACATGCGGGGCTATAAAAATGTCATCGACGAATGTATCCGCCTCAACGAGGCCGGCACGGTCTCGCCGCTGGCTATCGAAACGTCGGGCCACGGTGCGCTGAGCGAAAACTACTACCTCGACGACGGTGCCTACCTGGCGGTCAAACTGCTCATCGCTGCGGCGAAAGCCAAGAAAGAAGGCAAACAGCTCGGCGACCTCATCGCCAAACTGGGCCATCCGGCAGAAGGCGTCGAATTTCGCCTGAAAATCACCGGCACTGATGGTGTCCAGGCCTATGGGGCTGACGTGCTCAAACAGTTCGAAGACCGGGCCGCTGCAGCCGGCATTTCCATCGCCAAGCCGTCCTATGAAGGCGTGCGCCTCGTATTCCCCAACGGCTGGGCCCTGCTGCGCATGTCCCTCCACGACCCGAACATGCCGCTGAATATCGAAAGCAGGGAAAAAGGCGGCTGCCAGCAGATCGCCAGCCAGGTGAAAGGCCTGCTTACGGGCTTTGAACACCTCGATACCAGCGTAATCCAGTAAGACGTAACGAAAAGAACCCTTGACCCAAGGGTTCTTTTTTTGTATAATAAGGCCATAATCATGTGACTGACGGAAGTGGAGTTACCACGGGGAGCATGATTTCTTGAAGCCGACCGTCTGGGCAAACTTCCAGCGGAGCGGCCTTTTTTTATGCAGAGAACAGGAGTGACAACTACTATGGCAAAGGTATTGAGCGATATCGAAATTGCACAGCAGACGAAATTGGAACCGATTACGGCCATTGCAAACCAAGTCGGCCTCACCGATGATGACTTGGAACTCTACGGAAAATATAAAGCAAAGATTTCTTTTGACGCCATCAAACGCCTCTCGAAGAACGAAGATGGGAAACTGGTCCTGGTCACGGCCATTACGCCGACGCCGGCCGGTGAAGGCAAGACCTTGACGACTATCGGCCTGGCCCAGGCCCTGAACTACATGGGTCATAAAGCCGTCGTCGCCCTGCGCGAACCGTCCCTGGGACCGGTCTTCGGCATCAAAGGCGGTGCTGCCGGCGGTGGTTACTCCCAGGTCCTGCCGATGGAAGACATCAACCTGCATTTTACCGGCGACATGCATGCCATTACGGCTGCCAACAACCTCTTGGCCGCAGCCATCGATAATCACGTCCACCAGGGAAATGCCCTGCGCATCGACGTGCGCCGCGTCATCTGGAAGCGCGTCATGGACATGAACGACCGGGCCCTGCGCAACATCGTCGTCGGCATGGGCGGCAAAGTCTGCGGTTTCCCGCGGGAAGACCACTTCATGATCACTGTCGCATCGGAAATCATGGCAGCCCTCTGCCTGGCCAGCGACCTCATGGACCTCAAGAAACGCATGGGCGACATCACCGTAGCCTATGACCTGGACGGCAATCTGGTCACGGCGCGCCAGCTCGGCGTCGAAGGGGCTATGGCCATCCTCATGAAGGATGCCATCAAACCGAACCTGGTCCAGACCATCGAACACACACCGGCCCTGGTCCACGGCGGTCCTTTCGCCAACATCGCCCACGGCTGTAACTCCGTCGTCGCCACCAAGCTGGCCATGAAGATGGGGGACATCGCCGTTACGGAAGCCGGTTTCGGTGCCGACTTGGGGGCCGAAAAGTTCATGGACATCAAGTGCCGTTTCGCCGGCATCAAACCGGATGCTGTCGTCATCGTCGCTACGGTCCGCGCCTTGAAGATGCACGGCGGCGTCGACAAGAAAAACTTGCAGGAAGAAAATGTCGAAGCCTTGAAGAAGGGCTTTGCCAACCTGGCAAAACATATCGAAAATATGTGCCTCTTCGACGTCCCTGTCGTCGTAGGCATCAATAAATTCATCAGCGACACCGATGAAGAAATCGCAACGCTCCGTAAACTCTGCGAAGACTATGGTGTCGAAGTCGCCCTCAACAACTGCTGGGCCGAAGGCGGCAAAGGCGGCGTCGAAATGGGCGAAAAAGTCCTGAAACTGCTGCAACAGCCCAAGACGCCGTACAAACCGCTGTACGATGTCAACGATTCTATTCCCAAGAAGATGGAAACCATCGTCAAGAACGTCTACGGCGGCGACGGCGTCATCTTCGAAGGCAACGCCCAGAAACAGATCAAAGAATTGGAAGCTTTTGGCCTCGACAAAATGCCGATTTGTGTGGCCAAGACGCAGTACTCCCTGTCCGATAACCCGGCGCTCCTCGGTGCGCCCAAGGGCTTCAAGGTCACGGTCAAGGACGTCCGCGTCTGCACCGGTGCCGGCTTCATCGTCTGCCAGACGAGCAACATCATGACCATGCCGGGGCTGCCGAAAGTACCGGCTGCCAACCGCATGGACATCGACGAAAACGGCGTCATTACGGGATTGTTCTAAGATGGATTTTACACAATTCCAATCCATGCCCCTGGACGGGCTCCTGGAAGTCACGGCTTCTAAGGAACCCGTTCCCGGTGGCGGCGGCATCGCCGCCATGACGGCGGCATCGGCAGCCGCTCTCGTAGAAATGGTCGCCAACCTGACCATCGGCAAGAAAGGTTATGGCGAAATCGAGAAACTCATGGTTTCCATTCGCGACAAGGCCCATGGCCTGCGCCAGCGGTACCTCGACGGCATCGCCGAAGACGCCGCCGCTTTTGACAGCGTCATCCGCGCTGTCCGCCTGCCCAAGGACACACCGGACCGGGCGGCCACGGTCCAGCAGGCCTTCAAGGATGCGGCCATATCGCCGTTTGAATTGGGGAAGGACATCTTTGTCCTCCTCCAGCTGGCAGAACAAGTCGTCCGCTACGGCAACGCCTGGGTCATCACCGATGGCGTCATCGCCACCATGAATGCCAGGGCCGCCATGCGCTCGGCTTTCTACAGCGTCCGCATCAATTTGAAATCCATCAAAGACGAAACCTTCGTGAAGCAGATGATCAACGAAATCCGCGAAATCGAAGAAAAAGCGGCCATCGTCGAACAAAACGTAGAATACGAATACCGGAAGCGGTGAAAAAAAGCTTGTCGCACGTGCGACAAGCTTTTTTTGTGGCTAGCAGTTACAAACTCCATACTACAAACTATGAAGTAAAAGACAAGCATTCATTTCCATCGCTTGCGATACCGTAGGGGACGCCCAAAGGGCGTCCCGCTGTGAATCGTGGGTATGAC
>OIWK01001147.1_pt1 | contig 26525 bp, 19 predicted proteins | sample 1587401 | NCBI WGS metagenome assembly OIWK01 (sample SAMEA3888911, study PRJEB22519) | human gut metagenome | biome: human gut; feature: human-associated habitat; material: faeces | place: Denmark | collected 2009 | reverse complement strand
CCCCGATATTGGTTGTTGCAAAGATACCAGCAAATGGGAGGAAAACAAAAATGAAAAAGAAACTTGTAGTCGCTTTAATTTCAGCAGCTATGGTAACATCTATGCTCGGCGCATGCGGAAACAGCAACACATCCAGCAGCAGCGCAAGCAGCACAGCAACAAGCAGCGTAAGTGCATCTTCCGCATCTGAGGAAGACACCACAGCAGCAAGCAGCAGCGTAAGCGCATCTTCTGCATCTGAAGAGGTATCCGCAGATGCAGACCAGGAGGCAGCAGATAAAGTGGCAGCTCTGATTGACGCAATTTATGTACAGGAAAGAAATGATAACACCGACGAGCAGTGCAAAGAAGCAAAAGAGGCATGGGATGCCCTGACAGACGCACAGAAAGAACTCGTAGAAGGCGAGAACGCAGATCCGGATTACTTCGGAAGAGACACAGGTGATGCATCCAAGGATGATCCGTTAAACGGAGACGAGATCGGCGAGAATGAGCTTCTGGTTGTAAGCTTTGGTACTTCCTTCAACGACAGCCGTGCTGAGGATATCGGAGGCGTTGAGAAAGCTCTGCAGGCTGCATATCCGGACTGGTCCGTAAGACGTGCCTTCACCGCACAGATCATCATCAACCATGTACAGGCCCGTGATGACGAGAAGATCGACAATATGGATCAGGCTCTGCAGCGTGCCGTAGACAATGGTGTAAAGAATCTGGTGGTACAGCCGACCCATCTGATGCATGGCGCTGAGTATGACGAGCTGACAGAAGCAGTAGAAAGCTACAAAGATAAATTTGAATCCGTAACCATCGCAGAACCACTGTTAGGAGAAGTTGGGGACAGTGACGATGCAGTCAATGATGACAAAAAAGCAGTAGCAGAAGCCATCACAGCAGAGGCAGTAAAAACTGCAGGATATGATGATCTGGATGCGGCAGAGGCAGACGGAACTGCATTCGTATTCATGGGACACGGAACTTCTCACACTGCAAAGATCAGCTACAGCCAGATGCAGAGCCAGATGAATGATCTGGGATATGACAATGTATTTATCGGTACCGTAGAAGGAAAACCGGAAGATACTGCATGTGAAGCAGTGATCGAAAAGATCAAAGAAGCGGGATACAAAAAAGTAGTGCTTCGTCCGCTGATGGTAGTAGCCGGAGACCATGCAAATAACGATATGGCCGGAGATGATGAGGATTCCTGGAAGAGCCAGTTCGAGGCATCAGGAGCATTTGACAAGATTGATACCCAGATCGCAGGACTGGGAGAGATCTCTGCTATCCAGGATCTGTATGTAGCACATAGTAAAGCTGCAATTGATGGAAAGAGCGCTTCTACAGCAAACTAAAACATATCAGATACGTAACTGCTCAGCACCCACTGTGAAGGTACTGAAAAGTTATGACAGATGAATAAAAGGAACAGCCTGTCCGATCAGTTGCTATTCAGTGACTGGTCAGACTGGCTGTTTTTTGCCAAAATCCAGAGACATACAAGTCAAAATGCCATCACCGAAGGTGATTAGAAATGCATACTGCATCGTAACTGTGAGGGTACTGAACAGTTACGATGCAACATTGACAAGTAATCGGAGCGGTGCTAGAATAAACAGGAAATACAGCATAACTGAATAAAATGTGTAAGGTGCCGGACGAAAAAATGTCCGGTGAAAAGGGAAACCGGTGAGAATCCGGTACGAGCTCGTCACCGTAATTCGCGAGTTGAGGCTAATAACCACTGGAAAACCGGGAAGGGAGCCAAAGTGTCAGAGCGATCAGTCGGGAGACCTGCCTTTCGCAGTACGGGAATAAGAACAGTTACTGTGCTCGGTAACTGAGAATTCAGGCCACGAGGGACTGGCAGTACAAAATTAAGAAAGTCAGAATCATACTGGCTGATTCTTGTGTAACCTGTGCCTCCGCCAATTGGCGGAGGTTTTTCTTGTATTGGACATTAATAATTGGTCCGGTGGATCAATTATGATTTTCTTTTTTATTCATTTATGTACTCATATCTGAGAACAGGAGGATTTAACATGAAAAAGAAACTGGTAGTATTGATGTTATCAGCAGCCATGACAGCAACACTTCTGACTGGCTGTGGCGACACCAAAGAAACAACATCCGAATCCACAGCAACCGAAACAGAGGCAGAAGCCACCGAAGAAACCGCAGATGACAGTGCATCTGACCAGGAGGCAGCAGATAAAGTAGCAGCTCTGATCGATCAGATCTATGTGCAGGAAAGAAACGACAACACTGACGAACAGTGTAAAGAAGCCAAAGAAGCCTGGGATGCTCTGACCGACGCACAGAAAGAACTGGTAGAAGGTGAAAATGCAGACCCTGATTACTTCGGAAGAGATACCGGTGACGCATCCAAGGACGATCCGTTAAACGGAGATGACATCGGTGACAACGAACTGCTGGTAGTAAGTTTCGGTACTTCCTTCAACGGCAGCCGTGCAGCAGATATCGGAGGTATCGAGAAAGCCCTGCAGACCGCATATCCGGACTGGTCCGTAAGACGAGCCTTTACCGCACAGATCATCATCAACCATGTACAGGCCCGTGATGACGAGAAGATCGACAATATGGATCAGGCTCTGCAGCGTGCCGTAGACAATGGTGTAAAGAATCTGGTGGTACAGCCGACCCATCTGATGCATGGCGCTGAGTATGACGAGCTGACAGAAGCAGTAGAAAGCTACAAAGATAAATTTGAATCCGTAACCATCGCAGAACCACTGTTAGGAGAAGTTGGGGACAGTGACGATGCAGTCAATGATGACAAAAAAGCAGTAGCAGAAGCCATCACAGCAGAGGCAGTAAAAACTGCAGGATATGATGATCTGGATGCGGCAGAGGCAGACGGAACTGCATTCGTATTCATGGGACACGGAACTTCTCACACTGCAAAGATCAGCTACAGCCAGATGCAGAGCCAGATGAATGATCTGGGATATGACAATGTATTTATCGGTACCGTAGAAGGAAAACCGGAAGATACTGCATGTGAAGCAGTGATCGAAAAGATCAAAGAAGCGGGATACAAAAAAGTAGTGCTTCGTCCGCTGATGGTAGTAGCCGGAGACCATGCAAATAACGATATGGCCGGAGATGATGAGGATTCCTGGAAGAGCCAGTTCGAGGCATCAGGAGCATTTGACAAGATTGATACCCAGATCGCAGGACTGGGAGAGATCTCTGCTATCCAGGATCTGTATGTAGCACATACCAAAGCTGCAATGGATGGAAATGATGCAGCTGTTTCCGAAGAGTCAGAGGAAACAGCTGGCACACTGGAAGATGGTACTTATGAAGCAGAATTTGACACAGACAGTGGAATGTTCCATGTTAACGAAGCAAATGACGGAAAAGGTATCCTGACAGTAAAAGACGGAAAAATGACGATCCATATCAGCCTGGTATCTAAGAATATCGTAAACCTGTATGTGGGAAAAGCAGCAGATGCACAGAAAGACGGTGCAGAACTTCTGCAGCCAACAACCGATACGATCACCTATGATGACGGAAGTACAGAAGAAGTATATGGCTTTGATGTTCCGGTAAAAGCACTGGATGAAACCTTTGATCTGGCACTGGTGGGTACCAAAGGAAAATGGTATGACCACGAAGTAAGTGTAAGTAATCCGGTGAAGGCAGAGTAAGGAAATAGTTACTGAGAACGGAGTGGACAGTAACTTTGATGGTAAATCAGCCCCTTGACAAAAAAAGCAGAAATTTGTATACTACACAGGTATGATTGATTCATAAGAAAATGCATGGATAAGAACCAGTAGCAGCAAGCATCCGTACAGAGAGGCGCCGGTTGGTGAGAGGCCCGCGGGAAACTTCCTGTGAATACATCTTTGAGCTTTGCACCGAACGCATCGTGCTGGTAGGCTGCAACGGAAGGACCTCCGTTATACGGGTCAGAGTATAGATTTACCTGTACTTACAGAGGCAGGAGGTGCGAACCTTCTGTGAAATTAGGTGGTATCACGGAACCTGGCTTCCGTCCTATAAAAAAGGACGAGGCCAGGTTTTTTTGATGCTCAGACTTTCAAACTCGGAAGCTGTTCGTGCTTGCACGATAAAGCTTCTGAACTTGAAAGTCGCCAAACATGAGAAAGTAGCGATTTACGGAGTAAATCAGCGAATTTCGAATGTTTGCAGGATTGCGGGAGCAGCAAAGCTGCGGAGCAATCCGGGGCATCAGATTCAATAAACACAAAAAGGAGAAAGTTTATCATGACAATTTATGACGAATTAGTTGCCCGTGGTCTGATCGCCCAGGTAACCGACGAAGAAGAAATTAAAGATTTGGTCAATAATGGAAAAGCGACTTTTTACATCGGGTTTGACCCGACTGCAGACAGTCTGCATGTAGGACATTTTATGGCACTGTGCCTGATGAAACGTCTGCAGATGGCAGGAAACAAACCGATTGCACTGATCGGTGGAGGTACTGCCATGGTTGGTGATCCGTCCGGAAGAAGTGATATGCGTCAGATGATGACACAGGAAACTATTCAGCACAACTGTGACTGCTTTAAAAAACAGATGGAGCGTTTTATTGATTTCTCTGACGGAAAAGCACTGATGGTAAATAATGGAGACTGGTTGTTAGGATTAAACTATGTAGATTTCCTGCGCGAGATTGGACCGCATTTCTCCGTAAACCGTATGCTTACCGCAGAATGCTACAAACAGCGTATGGAAAAAGGATTAAGCTTCCTAGAGTTCAACTATATGCTGATGCAGAGCTATGACTTCTACATGCTGTACCAGAAATACGGCTGTAACCTGCAGTTTGGCGGAGACGACCAGTGGAGTAACATGCTGGGTGGTACCGAACTGATCCGCCGTAAATTAGGAAAGAACGCATGTGCCATGACCATCACCCTGCTGTTAAACTCTGAAGGAAAGAAAATGGGTAAAACACAGTCCGGTGCGGTATGGCTGGATCCAAACAAAACTTCTCCGTTTGATTTTTATCAGTACTGGAGAAATGTGGCAGATGCCGATGTCCTCAAATGTATCCGTATGCTCACTTTCCTGCCGTTAGAGCAGATTGACGAAATGGATAAATGGGAAGGAAGCCAGTTAAACCAGGCAAAAGAGATCCTGGCTTACGAACTGACTGCCCTGGTACATGGTGAGGAAGAAGCAAAGAAAGCACAGGAAGGCGCAAGAGCACTGTTCTCTGCGGGTAATGCAGCTAATATGCCATCCACAACACTGGCAGCCGAGGATTTTCAGGATGGTGCCATCGACCTGATTTCTCTGCTGTGTAAAGCCGGTCTGGTAACTTCCCGTTCTGAAGGACGTCGTGCCATCGAGCAGGGAGGTGTATCCGTAGACGGAGAGAAAATTACGGATATCCGTTACAACGTGAAAAAAGAAGATATTACAGAAGAAGGTCTTATTGTAAAACGTGGTAAGAAAAAATTCATGAAAATCTGCTTATAAGAAGGGTGTCACTTGCACGGGCATCACAATTGTGCTAAAGTAGAAAGATAGAGAAAAATTGTGGAAGCTCCGGAATGTTTCTGGAAAAGCTCCGGAATCGTGGAGCTTCTGACAGCAATAAATATGAGGAGGAACATACAGTGAAAAAGTATGGAGTAAACGAACTTCGTCAGATGTTTCTGGACTTTTTCGAGAGCAAAGGTCATTTGGTAATGAACAGCTTTTCCCTCGTACCCCAGAATGATAACAGCCTTCTGCTGATCAATGCAGGTATGGCACCATTAAAACCGTATTTTACCGGAGCAGAGATTCCGCCGAGAACCCGTGTGGCTACCTGTCAGAAATGTATTCGTACCGGTGATATCGAGAACGTAGGAAAGACAGCCCGTCACGGTACTTTCTTCGAGATGCTTGGTAACTTCTCTTTTGGTGATTACTTCAAACACGAAGCCATCGCATGGTCCTGGGAATTTCTGACCAAAGTGGTAGGTTTGGATGAGAACCGTCTGTATCCGTCTGTATACGAAGAGGATGATGAAGCCTTCGATATCTGGAATAAAGAAATTGGTGTTCCGGCTGACAGAATCTTCCGTTTCGGAAAAGAAGACAACTTCTGGGAGCACGGCGCAGGTCCTTGCGGTCCGTGTTCTGAGATTTACTATGACCGTGGAGAAAAATACGGCTGTGGCAAACCGGGCTGTACCGTGGGATGTGACTGTGACCGTTATATGGAAGTATGGAACAACGTATTTACCCAGTTCGAAAATGACGGGGAAGGTCATTATGAGACTCTGAAACAGAAAAATATCGATACCGGTATGGGGCTGGAACGTCTGGCTGTTGTTGTTCAGGATGTAGATTCTATTTTTGATGTAGATACACTGTGTGCCCTGAGAAATAAGGTCTGTGAAGTTGCCGGAAAAACTTATGGTGTCAATCACGAGGACGATGTATCCATCCGTCTGATCACGGATCATATGCGTTCCGCTACCTTCCTGATCTCTGATGGGGTTATGCCGACCAATGAAGGAAGAGGATATGTTCTTCGCCGTCTGATCCGTCGTGCAGCCCGTCACGGACGTCTTCTTGGTATCGAAGGACCGTTCTTGGAGAAACTGAGTGAGACTGTCATCGAAGGATCCAAAGATGGATATCCGGAACTGGAAGAAAAGAAAACCTTTATCCTGAACGTTTTGCATAACGAAGAAAGTCAGTTCAACAAGACCATTGACCAGGGACTGAAGATTCTCGCCGATCTGGAAGCTGAGATGAAAGAAGCAGGAAAGTCCGTCCTTGGAGGCTCCGATGCCTTTCGTCTGTATGATACGTATGGATTCCCGATCGATCTGACGAAAGAGATTCTGGAAGAAAAGGGATACACTATTGATGAAGACGGCTTCAAAGAAGAGATGGAAGTGCAGAGAAAACGTGCAAGAGAAAGCCGTGCAGTCAGCAACTATATGGGCGCAGATGCAACCGTATACGATGAGATCGACCGCAATATCACAACCGAATTTACCGGATATGACAAACTGGAAGCTACCTCCAAAGTAACCGTTCTGACCACAGAGACAGAAATCGTGGATTCCCTGATGGAAGGTCAGAAAGGAACCATCTTTGTAGAGAAGACACCGTTCTACGCTACCATGGGTGGACAGGAAGGTGACACCGGTGTGATCACCACTGCAAACGGTGTATTCCGTGTGGAAGATACCATCAAACTTCGCGGCGGCAAATACGGTCATGTCGGTGTGATGGAATCCGGTATGATCTCCGGTGGAGAAGAAGTAACTCTGAAAGTAGACGAGCAGGAAAGAAAAGATACCTGTAAGAACCACAGCGCAACCCATCTGTTGCAGAAAGCTCTGAAAACAGTTCTGGGTGCTCATGTAGAACAGAAAGGTTCTCTGGTGAATCCGACCAGACTGCGTTTCGATTTCGCACACTTCCAGGCAATGACTCCGGAAGAGATTGCAGAAACAGAGGCTCTGGTAAATAAAGAGATCCAGGCTGCACTGCCGGTAACCACACAGATCATGGGTATCGAAGAAGCTAAGAAAACAGGTGCTATGGCACTGTTCGGTGAGAAATACGGCGATGAGGTACGTGTGGTATCCATGGGCGATTTCTCTGTAGAACTCTGTGGTGGTACTCATGTGGCAAATACAGCGAATATTACATTGTTCAAGATCGTATCCGAAGCAGGTGTTGCGGCAGGTGTTCGTCGTATCGAAGCATTGACAGGTAACAACGTGATCGAATACTATCGTCAGATGGAAGAAAATCTGCATACAATCGCAAAAACACTGAAGACCAGTCCTGCTGAGATCACAGAAAAGATCACACATCTGCAGAAAGAAGTAAAAGAACTGCAGAGTGAAAATGAATCTCTGAAGAGTAAGATGGCTCAGGATTCTCTGGGAAATGTTATGGATCAGGTTGTGGAAGTAAAAGGTGTGAAAGTTCTGGCATCTGCCGTTGATGGCGTAGATATGAATGGACTGCGTGACCTGGGCGATCAGCTGAAAGAAAAACTGGGTGAAGGTGTGGTAGTTCTGGCATCTGCCAAAGATGGCAAAGTAAGCCTTCTTGCCATGGCAACACAGGGTGCTATGGATAAAGGAGCACATGCAGGTAATCTGATCAAGGCAGCGGCTGCAATCGTCGGAGGAGGCGGTGGTGGACGTCCGAATATGGCACAGGCCGGCGGCAAGAACCCGGATAAGATTCCGGAAGCTATCGCAAAAGTAGCAGAACTGGTAGAGGGACAGCTGAAATAAATCCAGTCCGGAAAAAACAACAAAAAAACCGGAAAAATTTCAAAAAACCAGTTGACGAAATAAAAAAATCTGTTATAATAATTACCAGTGCAATAAAATACCCAAACAGTTGTATTATGCACAATCTACAACTGGAGGGAGGTTAGGTGTGAGACTATGTCAAACGTTATCGTAAAAGAAAACGAAACTTTAGATAGTGCTCTGCGTAGATTTAAACGTAGCTGTGCAAAAGCAGGCATTCAGCAGGAAATCCGCAAAAGAGAGCATTACGAGAAACCAAGTGTTCGTCGTAAGAAAAAATCTGAAGCTGCAAGAAAACGTAAATATAATTAATATGTGCACATTGGCGTAAGCCATGAGAAGAGGGATACTGCGAGCAGGATCCCTCTTTTACGTATATATTTTTCAAATCTTATAATTTCTTTAAGATTTGAAATCTGTATAGTCTTTTGCAAAGGCATATGATATAATTTTCGCAGAATAGAAATCTGCTTATAAGTGCAGAAAAAGAAATGAGGGGAAATTTCTATGTGGACACATGCAGTGTATGGCACGGATCTGTATCATTTTATCCAATGGTTTATCCTGTATAGTTTCATGGGGTGGGTAGTGGAATCCATCTATATGTCATTTTGTAACAGGAAACTGACTAACCGCGGATTTGCGTTTTCACCCTTTTGTCCGATCTATGCAGTAGGAGCTTTGTCAGTGTATGGCATGCTTCGTCCGCTGGAAGGCCAATATGTGGTGCTTTATCTGGCGGGCGCGGTTCTTGCTACAACGCTGGAATATATTACGGCAGTGCTTATGCGAAATCTGTTTGGACAGGTCTGGTGGGATTATACGGAGAAACCTTTTAATTATAAAGGTGTGATCTGTCTGGAGAGTACTATAGCGTGGGGATTCTATACAATCTTTATGTTTGGCTTCCTGCAGAGATTTGTAAACTTCGTATCCGACAGCTATTCTGTTCGATTTGGCAGAGACCTGGCGGCAGTCGTGGTTGTGATCTATACATTTGATTTTTCGTTGCATCTGTTCAAAGCGAAAATGAACAGAATGCCGAGAAAAGTGGAAGAGATGAAAGAACGTGTCGGTTTTCATATTGGAAAAATGAGGTAACTATTCCGCAGGTAACTGTGAGGGTACTGAACAGTCACAGAATGAGTAAAAAACGGGTGCTAACCCAGGGTGTGATAATCCTGAGTCAGCACCTTTTTATATTGTTCCTGTAAAGTTTCCAGAGTGAAAGGTTCTGTGCTTTCGGCATGAACACCATGGGAGGCAGCGAGCTTGTCGGTGTAATCGGAAAGCTTGTAAACGGTATAGATATTCTGATCATGATTATAATGAGTAACCAGAGGGACCAGATCAGCATTGCGGATGGAAAGAGCATCGGAGACCGGATCCCGAACAATGGTAATATCTGCCATGCCGCCAAGGAGACAGACAGGGTCTTTCTGCGTGGAAATAAAGTTTCCAAGAGAGTAATAGACCAACATCTGATGTCCGCTGTCATCTGTCAGTGTCTCAAAATTCTGTAGCGTATGGCTATGGGCACAGATGGCAATATCGACACCCTGATGTAACAGCAACTGGAGAAATGTTTTCTCCTCAGTATCTGGTTCAGTGGAATATTCTGCTCCGGTGTGAAGAAAGGCGATGGTCATATCACTGATTTCCTTTGCTTTTTTGACATCGGATATTACTTGATCTGTGCGGAGAAGATCAACTGCATAATCCGGAAGTTCATCGTAAGGTTCATTGTTTACTGTAGTTGTGTAGTTGAGAAGGGAAAAAGTAACATCCTTACAACTGATGGTAGTGATTTCACCGGCACTTTCTGCGGAATCATGGATACCGAGGAGAGCAACTTCCGGGTGACTGGTTTCCCAGTATCGGATAGTATCGGTAATACCGGTGATTCCCTTGTCAAAAACATGGTTGTTTGCCTGTTCCACGATATCGAATCCGGCGGTAACAAGTGCATCACCGATTTCCACAGGGGATCCGAAAGCGGGATAAGAAGAAATGTTTGCGTGATCGGATACAAAGATACTTTCTTCATTGACTGCGGCGAGGTCTGCGGCAGAGATATCATCCCGGATGTGTTCATACAGGTGATCATAATTCCATACGGTCTGTGTGGTATCTGCAGATTCATAGATTCCCTGATGAATCAGATTATCGCCGACGGCGACAAAATGAATGGTATTATTTTCCAGTTTCTGCTGTTTTTGCAGCTCAGCTTCCTGCTTTTGTTTTATCTGTTTCCGGAGTTCGGCCTCCTGGGCGGCGGCCCTTTGATGATTGTGATGGAGTGTGATGAATAAACCGATTCCGGCAGTCAGGATCAGACAGGAACAGGCAAGAAATATCTTTTGACGCCGGACCTGTTGCTGGCGTTTTCGTTTTTGTTCCAGTTTGCGTGATTCCCGCATCCGGCTGGTATTGTTTTGTGTGTTAGGTGTATCCATAAAGTTCCTCGTTGTTTCTCATTCTGTAAGAATTATCGGTACTATTCAGCAGGTAGTATTCCGCAAGGTGTTTTGGCATGTGTTTTACCAAGATCCCGAGACATACAAGTCAACCATCACCGAAGGTGATTAGAAATGCATATTGACTCGTAACTGCTAGAGCGTGTTTGAAAAATCATTCCCGCAATCTGCACGCCCCATTTTGCGGCATATTTTGCCCGAATTCAGTTGCCGTAGCCCGCTACGGCGCCTTCATCCGGACAAAATCTCCCACAAATTGTGACGCACATCTTGCAGAAAGCCTTTTTCAAACACGCTCTAGGGTACTGAACAGTTGTTGATTTTCTTTAGCTGACATATAAATATAATTATTATACACAAAAAGAAAGAAAGTGGCAAGAAAATCTCAAGCAAATTGTATAAAAAAAGTAAAGAACAGGTTACTGTTCATATTCCCGTGCAAAAAGCAGATGTTCCGGCATATAGTGAAACAAAGATCCGAAACGGGCAAAGATGATGAAGAAAAGAATTGTCACATGGGTATTACTTCTGATGCTGATAACGGCTGAAATCTGTCCGGTGAAAATCCAGGGTGCTGTACAGCCGGCGCCGGAGATCAGCGCACCGGGAGCGGTACTTATGGAACCATCTACAGGAACTGTTTTATACGAAAAAAACGGAGAAGAACAGCGAAGTCCGGCAAGCATTACCAAAATCATGACTCTGCTTCTGATTTTTGAAGCACTGGAAGACGGACAGATCACGCTGGAGGAAGAGGCGGTAACCAGTGCCTATGCAAAAAGCATGGGGGGATCTCAGGTTTTTCTGGAAGAGGGAGAAAAACAGACAGTGGAGACCCTGATCAAATGTATCGTAGTTGCATCGGGAAATGATGCATCCGTGGTAATGGCAGAACATCTTGCGGGAAGCGAGGAAGAATTTGTCAAAAGAATGAATGAAAAAGCCGGAGAACTTGGCATGATACATACACAGTTTGAGGACTGTTGCGGACTTACAGATTCCGAGGAACATTATACCACGGCTTCTGATGTCGCAATTGTCTCGAGAGAACTGATTACCCGCTTTCCCCGTATCCTTGAGTATTCCTCTATCTGGATGGAAAATATTATCCACAGAACGGCACAGGGAGAGAAAGAATTCTGCCTGACCAATACCAATAAGCTGATTCGCAGTTATGAAGGGTGCGTTGGTCTGAAAACCGGAAGTACCAGTGTGGCAAAATATTGTGTATCAGCAGTTGCACAGAGGGGAGAGATGACGTTGCTTGCGGTAGTCATGGGTGCGCCGGATGCCAAGGTGCGATTTAAAGATGCGGCAGCCTTGCTTGATTATGGATTTGGAAAGTGTAATCTTTATCTGGATGAAAACAGGAAAAATCCGGATCCGGTACCTATAAAAGGAGGCGTGAAAGCGGAGGTGTCATGCCGGTATACAGGAGAATTCCGGTATCTGGATACAGAAGGGAAAAATCTTTCGCAGATAGAAAAGAAGATTGTGTATATGAAGAATCTGCAAGCACCGGTAAAAAAAGGAGATATCGTTGGCGAAGCACAGTATTTGCTGGATGGAAAGGTGATTGGCAAAACGGATATAGTGGCTGCAAAATCTGTAAAAAAGGCAGGTCTGTGGGATTATATCAAGCATATCAGAAAGAGAATGATAAAGGGCGATGATTATTCGGCAGACAGGTAACTGTTTGATACAAAAACTGACGGGAATGAAACAGAAAACTGTTTTCCCGTCAGTTTTGAAAATGTAACAGTATCGGTTCCTGGTTTACATTACGATCTGCGCAGAACGTATCGGAATCATCACATCTCGAAAATTACTGCCTGATAACCTGGCATATGAAGGATATCTCCGTTAAGATCCAGTGTGTCCAGATTGTTCATCAGCACTTTTTTGTAAGTTCCAGGAAGAACAACGTCCTGAGCATCGTGCTGATAATTGGCAACTACCAGCAGAGTTCTGTCTGTGCCTTTTCTGTAATAAGCCATCAGATTGGTCTGTTCTTCTTTGTATGGGACAAATTCGCCGTATACAACCACATCTTTGTATTCCGGATTCTTGCGGAGGGCGATCAGCTCTTTGTACCAGTGATACATGGAATCCGGGCGATTCGCCTGTTCAGCGGCATTGATATCGGTATAATTCGGATTCACTTTCAGCCATGGGGTTCCTGTGGTAAATCCTGCGTTAGCAGTTGCATCCCACTGGAATGGAGTACGGGCATTGTCACGGCTATAAGGAACAACAGCTTTGAAAGCGGATTCCGGAGTCAGTCCGGCGTCCAGTGCGTCGAGGGTGCTGCAGTCATCAATTTCATCTATGGAGTGGAAAACAACATTTGTCATACCAAGTTCCTGTCCCTGATAGATGAAAGGCAGTCCGCGGAGCATAACGTTGACAGCGGCAAGCATTTTCTTACTGGTGTCGCTGACGTCTGCTTCCGGGATATAGTGGCTGACACCGCGAGGCTCATCATGATTTTCGATGATATTGGAGATGAATCCGATATCCCCCAGGCGTTTCTGGGTACCGAAAACAGCTTTTTTGTATTCCTCACCCCATACAACCGGTTTGCATTTGTACCATCCGTCATCGGATTTGCCGGCGATGGTTTCGGCAAAATCAAACATGGAAGAGAAGTGACCATTGTTTCCGATAAATGCTTCCAGAGCATCCGGGCGATCGGTAAATACTTCACCTACAGTAAATGCTTGATGTTTTTCGAATGTTTCTGTTTTCATCTCATGCAGAAAGTCATCGATACCTTCCGCATCATGAAGCATGTTATCGATGCTTGCCAGCCCGTCATCACGGTCTGCAGGATAGCTGGTATAAATATTCGGCTTTTTAATGTTCATGATTGCATCGATACGGAAGCCGGCTACACCGCGATCCAGCCACCAGTTGATCATTTTGTATATTTCTTCCCGGAGTTTGGGATTCTCCCAGTTCAGATCCGGCTGTTTTTTGTGAAAGACATGCATGTAATATTTGTCGGTGTGTCCCGGCAGAAGATCCCATACAGGACCGCCGAAATAAGAACGCCAGTTGTTTGGTAATTTGTAATCCTTGGCATCTGCAATATAAAAATATTTACCGTATTCGCCGTCCGGATCTTCGCAGGCTTTTTTAAACCATTCGTGTTCGTCGGAACAGTGGTTGACAACCAGATCCATAACGATATACATATTACGGGATTTTGCTTCTTTTAACAGTTCGTCCATATCCTCCATGGTTCCAAATCTTGGATCGATATCATAATAATCGGAGATATCATATCCCTGATCTGCCAGTGGAGAACAATAGATCGGGGAGAGCCAGATAATATCGATTCCCAGATCTTTAAGATAATCCAGTTTGCTGATCACACCTTTCAGATCACCGATACCGTCGCCATTGGTATCGTAAAAACTTTTTGGATAAATCTGATATGCGGCTTTTTCGTGCCACCATTTTTTCTCTAACATTGTAGAATCCTCCTTGTGTATGGCCTGTGAATTATTTAGTGACATTATAGACAATGCTGAGGAGAAAAACCATCGAAAAACTGATTAAAAAGTATATTATTCTGACTTTTTGGAAAGATATAATTTTCGGTATTGCAGAGGAGTGATTCCGGTTTTGCGCTTGAAAAGTCGCTGAAAATTCCCCATATTATTGAATCCACATTCCAGACAGATTTCTGTTATCTGTGCATCACCTGTCTCTAACAGCCGGATGACCTTATTCAAACGGTAATCGTTAATATAATCGATGGGAGTTTTCCCGATAGAACGTTTGAAAAAGCGGCAGAAATACTGCTCGTTCATATTTACCTGGGAAGCCAGATCCTGCACATACAGTTTTTCATGGTAATGATCCGTGATATAAGAAAGCACGGTTTTGATGGCTGTGATCTTCTGACTTTCTGTTCTGGGCGACTGGCACATCAAACCGGCTTCCATGAGAATCCCGATGAGTTGAAGTATCCCTGCCTTGATCTGCAGCTGAGAGATGACATCATCCGTAAGAATCTGTTCGCCGGTGAGCAGAGTTTCTTTGCTTTGCGAAAAAATATGACTGATCTGTTGATAACAGCTACGGAAGACAGAAAAAAAGGGGCTGGTCTGATCGAGAAAACGGGGAAATGTCAGCTTATTCTGCGTCAGTGGAAGTAAAATGGATTCATCGATCGAGTCATAATCCTGGAAAAGGAGCATAGATGGTGAGAAAACAACTGCCTGTTCATCAAATTCCATACTCAGGGAACGCAGAGAATGAAGTTCTCCGCTGTTAATAAATAAAAAACATTCTCGGTCAGTTCCGTAAGGTTCCATATTGATATCCAGTTTGAAAGAACCGTGATGAAGATAAACGATTTCAACCTCCTCATGCCAATGATGGCGGACACGAAGGCGGTGACTGGGATTGCAAAAATGATAATAAGCACAGGGAAACAGGCGTGTACCGTGGGACTGCTTTTCTTTCAGAGACGGTTGCTGAGATGTCTGATTCATATAAAGTTCCTCCTGCTGATAAAATTATTTGGTAATTATCCGGAAGATAGTATTCCACTAAAAACCGAACAGTTGCGATACGTCTATCTTATCATACTAAACGGGTCTTTTCTATCATAGGATACATAGGAGGGGTAAAAATGAAAAGAATCTGGGAGCGGGAGATGTGGATAGTGCTGGGATTCCTTGCCGGATGTTTTGCTCTTGGAATGGCAGGCGGGATCCTGTTTGCCAATCTTGCATATCCGTGCCGAAACGGACAAAATCAGATATTAGAATTGTATGCACTGACGCAGATTAAAAAGAAAGAAGGAAAATCAACAGAATATTTCTGTTATCTTCTGGAAAACAGAATATTTGCAGTTTTGTTTTTTATACTGACGGGACTTACAGGTGCCGCGCACTTTATTGTGGTGGCAGCGGCAGCCTGGATGGGATTTCTTGCAGGTGCGGTGGGAAGCCTTTTGATTCTGGAACTTGGACTGGAGGGATTCCTGATTTTTGCAGGTTCTTTATTTCCACAGGCTTTTGTATATTTTCCTGCAGTTGCACTGTTGATGACAAAAATTTACAAAGAAGGGGGAAATATCTGGAAGAAACCGGTAAAAGTAATAAGAATCTATTTTTTGACCGGTTTGATCGCAATGATTCTGTGTCTTTCAGGTGTTGTTTTTGAAGCATATATTAATCCGGTATGGATGAGATGGATTCTGGGACGATTATGCTGAGAAAATATTTTACAAGATATGGTAGACATAAGATTTAAGCGTTCGATATGTTGTAGTTTTGGATGAAAATTGGGAAATGTAGAGATAAATCTGAAAAATAAGGGTTTGCTTTTCTGAAAAAACACAGTTATAATAAATTTACATGCAAAAACAGGTGAGGTTTTTGCTCTATCATTATACAATGAGGACACGGGAAAATATGGAAACAGAGATAAAAATATTTATATCTTATTTACATAATACAAAAAGAATGTCCGGCAATACGGTGGTGTCCTATGAGAGAGATCTGAGGAAAATGATGCAGTATTTTCAGGAAGCACATCAGATTACCCGGGTACAGGATATCACGGAAACCAGTCTGAATTCTTATATGTTGTATCTGGAAAAGAATCATTTTGCAGCGTCTACGGTATCGAGAAGCGTAGCTTCCATGCGTGCGTTTTTCCAGTATCTGTATCAGGAGCATCTCATAGAAAATAATCCGGCAGATCATCTGCATCCGCCCAAGGTAGAAAAAAAGATGCCACAGATTTTGTCTGTGGAGGAAGTGGATCTGCTTCTTCGTCAGCCGTCGGACAGGACGCCGAAAGGATTGCGGGATCGGGCAATGCTGGAACTGTTGTATGCCACCGGAATCCGGGTCAGTGAACTGATTCATCTGGAAATGTCGGATGTGAATCTGGCGATGGGATATATTAATTGTCGGGATACGGACAGTGAGCGGGTGATCCCTTTTGGAAGCCAGGCAAAAAAGGCATTACAGCAATATATGCATACAGTGCGGAACGGGTTCCTGAAGGAGCAGGAAAGCGAAGTGCTTTTTACAAATTGTTCGGGAAAACCGATGAGCAGACAGGGATTCTGGAAAGTACTGAAACACTATGCACAGACTGCCGGGATCGAGAAAGATATTACGCCGCATACTCTGCGGCATTCGTTTGCTGCACATCTGATCCAGAACGGAGCAGACTTAAAAAGTGTGCAGGAGATGCTGGGACATTCGGATATATCGACAACGCAGATGTATCTGAATATGAATGTGTATAAAATCAGGGATGTTTATACCAAAGCACACCCGAGGAAATAAGAGGAGAGAAATTATTATGAGTATTCAACTGTTGAAAAAACTGCCAACACCGACGGAGATCAAAGCTGATTATCCGGTGACACAGAAAGTGGCACAGATCAAAGCGGAGAGAGATGAGATGATCCGAAAAGTATTTACCGGGGAGTCCGATAAGTTTCTGGTCATCATCGGACCTTGTTCCGCAGATAACGAAGAGGCAGTTTGTGAATATATCAACCGTCTGTCCAGGGTACAGGAAGAAGTGGCAGATAAGCTGATCCTGATTCCGAGAATCTATACAAACAAACCGAGAACAACCGGAGAGGGTTACAAAGGGATCCTTCATCAGCCGGATCCGGAGAAGAAACCGGATCTGCTGCATGGTCTGATCGCTATCCGTAAGATGCATATGCGTGCCATCGAGGAATCGGGTCTGACAGCAGCCGATGAAATGCTTTATCCGGAAACCTGGAGATATCTGGATGATATTCTTTCTTATGTTGCTATCGGAGCACGTTCTGTGGAGAATCAGCAGCATCGTATGGTAGCAAGCGGTATGGATGTTCCGGTGGGTATGAAAAATCCAACCAGTGGGGATCTGTCTGTGATGCTGAATTCTGTTGTGGCAGCACAGATCAAACAGAACTTTATCTACAGAAACTGGGAGGCTGAGACAGACGGCAATCCGCTGGCTCATACAATTCTTCGCGGAGCAGTGAATAAACATGGCAATGCGATCCCGAACTATCATTATGAGGATCTGCAGTTCCTGCTGGAAAAATATAATGAGAGAGATCTGCAGAATCCGGCGACGATCGTGGATGCGAATCATTCGAATTCGAACAAGCAGTTTAAGGAGCAGATCCGTATTGTGAAAGAAGTGCTTCACAGCAGAAATGTTTCCGGGGATATTAAGAAGCTGGTGAAGGGCGTGATGATCGAGAGTTATCTGGTTGAGGGCAGCCAGAAGATCGGATGTGAGAATCACGTGTACGGAAAATCGATTACGGATCCTTGCCTGGGCTGGGAGGATTCGAGAGAGCTGCTGCATACGATTGCGGAGCTTTGTTAGGATAAAAAACAAAAAAATAAGAGTAGTTGGCTAAGGGGACGTGGCTGGCTTGCAATCCATGGGTGGACAACTTGGGCAGGGCAACTTTGAACGCCCAAAAAGTGTTGTCCACCCATGGATCGCAAGCCAGCCACTGGTTTTGGCAAACAACGAGCTAAAGTCTATGCTTGCATGAGAGACTGGTGACTGTTGCAATAACGAGTAAAATTCGCGAAGCGTATTTTATCTCGACTTTTGTTGCATTGCATATCAATAATTGGTCCGGTGGACCAATTTTGATTTTCGTGAATATATTTTTATGTGCTTTTAGAGGTAAATGAAAAGTCGTTTGTGAATGGTGTGAAAAAGAAGGCACAGAGTAAATCTGAAAAGTTCGTATATTACAGATAACTTGTTTTCTGATATGAAAGATAAACATGGTTAGTGTGAAGTTTTTTGGTTGAATAATTTCATCATCAGCAGGAATATTCCTCCGGTTATAAGAACGCTTCCGAACAGTGCGATATATCCACTCATTTTCATTTCAGACAGTATGTGGTAGAGAAACAGACCGCATCCACATCCAAGGATCATTCCACAACAGGGCAGGACGATCCATTCTACTGCCGGAAATCGAAATTTTACACTTTTATGTAAAAAGGTCAGGTTCAATCCCGTAATGATAAGCTGGCTTAAAAGCAGTCCGAAGAGGTAGCCGCGGATTCCCATGTGGGGGATTGCGAAGGTTACGAAGAGGATTCGGATTCCAAGGCCGGCGAGGTTTTGGATCAGGCATTGGACGGTGTGTCCCAGGCCGTTCAGGATCCCGGTCAGAGTGGCGGTGAGATAGAGGAAAGGACAGAGGAATGCCAGAATCTGTAAAAAGATGCCGGCGTCCGGGTTTCTGTAGAAAATCAGTGCCAATTTTTTTCCGAAAAAGAAGAAGATTCCTCCTGATAGAAAGCCGAGCCACAGGCAGTATTGAATCGTTTGTTCGGTAGAGCGGATAATGGCATCTTCTTTTCCGGCTGCCTGCTGTCCGGCGATGGTTGGGAGGAGCATCGTGGAGAGGGCGGACGTGATCGCAGAAGGAAATAAAATAAAGGGCAATGCCATACCGGTCAGTGCGCCATACAGACTGAGGGACTGTGCGTTTGTAAGTCCGGATGCTTCGAGTTTTCCTGGGATGAGGATGGCTTCGGTACTCTGTAAGAGGTTGACGAGCATGCGGTTCAGGGTGAGCGGGACGGATAAGGTAAGGATTTCCCAGAGGCAGGAACGAACGCGAAAGTCGGTAGTGCCTTTATAGGAAGGTTTCTGGAAAGCGAGACAGACAACGCAGAAGAAGCATGCCGCCAGTTCTCCGAAAAGCATGCCGCCAACAGCGAGAATCGGTGTCGGAGCAAGGTTTTGCTCCAGGAAAATCAGGTAAATGACATAAGAAGCACCCACCCGGGCAAACTGTTCCAGTAATTGTGATACAGCCGGAACCGTGGTTCGGCGGGTGGAAAAGTACCAGGCGTGGATGCAGGTGTGTATGGAACAGAGGGGCAGACTGAAAGCAAGCAGCTGCAGAAGTTCACAGCATCGGATCTCATGTAAGATATGAAGGCTGATCCAGGGTGCGCGGGTGTACAGAAAAAAGGACACGATCAGTGAAAGCCCCACAGAAAGTCCGCTGCCACTCAGGAAAAATACCCATTCCTTTCTCGGATTTCCCTTGGATAAAGCGGCGGAGCAACAGCGGGATAAGGCACTCTGAATGCCGGCGGTGACACCGGACAGGCAGAAGGCATAGACCGGGAAAATCATCTGGTAGATTCCCAGACCCTGTGCACCAATGGTGCGGGATAGGAATATCCTATAAAAGAAGCCAATCAGGCGGCTCAAGGTACCCGCACAGGTGAGGATGGCAGTACCGGTGAGGACAGGATGCTTCGCAGAAGAAAACATAACAAGCTCCGGGGCTTTTTTTAAATATATGAGGCTGCCAGCCTTGACAGAACCGGGGAGTCGTGTTATATTGACAAAGGGTCATATCCCAGTAGATTACTAGGGAATCTGAAAGACCAAAGGAAACTTCCGGAAGGGAGGCAACATGAAATTATCAACGAAGGGCAGATACGGTCTCCGAGCGATGATCGATCTGGCTGTATATAGTGAAAAAGAACCGGTGTCTATACAGAGTATAGCGGATCGGCAGAACATCTCCGAGCGTTATCTTGAACAGCTGATGGCCAGTCTGAAAAAGGAAGGACTGGTGAAAAGCATCCGGGGAGCCAACGGAGGGTACCAGCTGGCAAGACCGGCAATCGGTATCTCGGTTGGAGATATCCTTCGTGCACTGGAAGGAGATCTGCGGGCAGTAACCTGTCCGGCAAACGGCGAAGAAGGAAATGGTGGCTGCGAAAATGCAGATCTGTGTGTGACGCGATATGTATGGCAGCGCATCAACGAAGGAATTACTCATGCAGTGGATACCATGTATCTCAACCAGTTGGTGGAAGAGAGTAAAAAACTGAAAGAAAAAGGACAGGTACAGCCTGCAGGCTGTCAGGGATAGGAGGCAAAATCATCATGAAGAAAATTATTTATCTGGATAATGCGGCAACCACAAAAGTTGCACCGGAAGTAGTAGAGGCGATGCTCCCGTATTTTACGGAGTACTATGGCAATCCGTCCAGCGTATATGAACTGGCAGGAATCAGCAAAAAAGCAGTGACAGAAGGAAGAGAAAAAGTAGCTTCTGTCATCGGAGCGAACCCGAATGACATCTACTTTACCGCAGGCGGTTCCGAGTCCGACAACTGGGCACTGAAAGCTACTTACGAAGCATATAAATCAAAAGGAAACCATATCATCACTACCAAAATCGAGCATCATGCCATCCTGCATACCTGTGAATGGCTGGAAAAACAGGGTGCAAAGATCACATATCTGGATGTGGATGAAAATGGTGTTGTAGATCTGGATCAGTTGCAGAAGGCTATCACACCGGAGACCATCCTGATCTCTGTAATGGCAGCAAACAATGAAATCGGCACTCTGCAGCCAATCAAAGAGATCGGTGCTATTGCAAAAGAACATGGTATTTTATTCCATACAGATGCCGTACAGGCATTTGGTCAGATTCCGATCAATGTAGATGAGTGCAATATTGATATGTTAAGCTCCAGCGGACATAAGATCAACGGACCAAAAGGTATCGGATGTCTGTATATCCGCAAAGGACTGAAACTGCGTTCCTTCGTTCACGGTGGTGCTCAGGAGAGAAAAAGAAGAGCCGGAACAGAAAATGTACCGGGCATCGTAGGATACGGTGTGGCAGCAGAGCGTGCACTTCGTACCATGGAAGAACGTACTGCAAAAGAGATCGAAGTAAGAGATTACATGATCAAAAAGATCCAGGAAGAGATCCCGTACTGCAAACTGAACGGACATCCAACCCTGCGTCTGCCGAACAACGTAAACTTCAGCTTCCAGTTTATCGAGGGAGAATCTCTGCTGATCATGCTGGATATGGCAGGTATCTGTGCATCCAGTGGTTCCGCCTGTACTTCCGGATCTCTGGATCCTTCTCATGTACTGCTGGCCATTGGGCTGCCTCACGAGATCGCACACGGATCTCTGCGTCTGACGCTGAGTGAGGAAACCACAAAAGAAGATGCAGATTTTGTTGTTGAGCAGATCAAAGGTATCGTAGCGCGTCTGAGAAGCATGTCTCCGCTGTACGAAGACTTTATGAAAAAACAGAATAAATAATAAAAAAGATTAACATACGATTATACGGAGGAAATATAGATATGTATAGCGAAAAAGTAATGGATCATTTTCAGCATCCGAGAAATGTAGGGGAAATCGAAAACGCCAGCGGTGTAGGTACCGTAGGAAATGCAAAATGTGGAGATATCATGAGAATGTATCTGGATATCGATGACAACGGTATCATTCAGGATTGCAAATTCAAAACATTCGGTTGTGGTGCAGCTGTCGCAACCAGTAGTATGGCCACTGAACTGGTAAAAGGAAAAACTATTCAGGAAGCACTGGAAGTAACTAATAAAGCTGTTATGGAAGCACTGGACGGACTGCCGCCTGTAAAGGTACACTGTTCCCTGCTGGCTGAGGAAGCCATCCACGCAGCACTGTGGGATTATGCGGAGAAACATCACATCAAGATCGAAGGCTTAAGCAAACCGAAGTCCGATATCAGTGAAGGGGAGACCGAAGAGGAAGAATATTAATGAAAAAAAAGGTAGTTGTAGGGCTGTCCGGAGGAGTTGACTCCTCTGTGGCAGCCTGGCTGTTAAAAGAACAGGGTTACGATGTGATCGGAGTAACCATGCAGATTTGGCAGGACGAGCCGGAGCTGATCCAGGAAGAAAACGGGGGATGCTGCGGCCTTTCTGCCGTTGACGATGCCAGAAGAGTGGCACAGATCCTTGATATTCCATATTATGTTATGAATTTCAAAAAAGAATTCAAGGCAAATGTCATGGACTATTTTGTGGACGAGTATCTGCACGGCCGCACACCGAATCCGTGTATCGCCTGCAACCGCTATGTAAAATGGGAGTCCCTGCTGCAAAGAAGTCTTGCCATCGGTGCGGACTATATTGCCACCGGACATTATGCAAGAATCGAGCAGCTGCCAAACGGCAGATATGCGATCCGCAATTCTGTGACTGCGGCAAAAGATCAGACCTATGCACTGTACAATCTGACACAGGAACAGTTAAAGCGGACACTAATGCCGGTAGGTGAGTACTCCAAAGACCAGATCCGTGTCATGGCAGAAAAGATCGGACTTCCGACCGCACACAAAAAAGATTCTCAGGAGATCTGCTTTGTGGATGATAACGATTATGCAAGATTTATCGACGGGTACGGTCAGGGAAAAGTGCCGGAAGGCAATTTTGTGGACAAAGACGGCAAAGTTCTCGGACGTCACAAAGGAATCACCCGTTATACGATCGGACAGAGAAAAGGACTGAATATCGCACTTGGAAAACCGGTATTTGTACAGAAGATATGCCCGGAAACCAATGAAGTGGTTCTTGGAAGTAACGAAGATCTGTTTACGACCACTGTGCGGGCAAACCGCCTGAATTTTATGGCAGTGGAAGACATTCCGGAAGAGATCGGAGTTCTCGGAAAGATTCGTTATAATCACAGAGGGGATACCTGCAAAGTAAAACGAATCGGTGAAGATTTACTGGAATGCCACTTTGATACTCCGGTCAGGGCAGTGACACCGGGACAGGCACTGGTACTGTACCAGGGAGAGTATGTGCTGGGAGGGGGAACCATTGTATGACGAGCCGGAAAGGAACCATTCCATATGAAGGAAGAATAACTGCAGACTGTCATATCCACACGGAATTTTCGTCGGACAGCGAGACAAAAATCACAGATCAGGTAGAACGTGCCATCGCACTGGGACTGGATCATATCTGTTTTACAGATCATATGGATATGGATTATCCGGAGGGAGAATTCGAACTGGATACGGATGCCTATGTAAAACGGGTACTGGAGCTACAGGAAGAATACAAAGACCGGATCCGCATCTGCCTTGGTGTGGAACTGGGCATGCAGGAGCATCTGAAAGAACGCCAGCAGGCCTATATTGAAAAATATCCTTTTGATTTCGTCATTGGTTCCATGCATCTGATCCACGGAGAAGACCCTTATTTTGGAAAAATATATGAAGAAATGGGGGATGAAGAGGCGTATCGTGAATACTTCCGGGCAACTCTGGAAAACTTAAAAAGAGCACCGAAGATCCATACACTGGGACATCTGGACTATGCGGTGCGCTACGGGAAAGAGAAAGACAGATATTATTCCTATGAGAGATTTTCACAGGAAATCGATGCGATCCTGCAGTATCTGATCAGTCATCAGATTGCACTGGAAGTAAATACAGCAGGTCTTCGAATGCTTGGCTTTACCAATCCCCACCCGGATGTGATCCGCAGATACCGGGAAATGGGCGGAGAACTGATTACAGTCGGTTCCGACGGTCATGTGCCGGAGTATCTGGGCTATGGATTTGACCGACTTCCGGAATTACTGTCTGACTGTGGATTCGATTCTTATACAGTGTTCAGAAAGGGAAAACCGGAATTCAGAAAAGTTTTGGTGAAAATTTGAAAATATGCTTGAATTTTTCAGGCAAATTAGGTAGAATAATTATAGGTTGATGTTTCTTTAACAATCTTATAGAAACCTCACAAATTTTATTTACTTTTTAGGAGGAATGAAAATCATGGCAGTAAAAGTAGCAATTAATGGTTTTGGACGTATCGGTCGTCTGGCATTCAGACAGATGTTTGGAGCAGAGGGATTTGAAATCGTTGCAATCAACGACCTGACTTCCCCAAAAATGTTAGCACACTTACTGAAATATGATTCCACACAGGGAAAATATGCTCTGGCTGACACAGTAAAAGCTGGTGAAGATTCTATCACTGTTGATGGAAAAGAAATCAAAATCTACGCAAAAGCTAATGCAGCTGAACTTCCTTGGGGAGAAATCGGTGTAGATGTAGTTCTGGAGTGTACTGGATTCTATACATCCAAAGACAAAGCTCAGGCTCATATCGATGCTGGTGCTAAACATGTTATCATTTCCGCTCCGGCTGGAAACGATCTGAAAACAATCGTTTACAACGTAAACCATGAAACTCTGACAGCAGATGATCATATCATCTCTGCAGCTTCCTGTACAACAAACTGCCTGGCTCCTATGGCAAAAGCTCTGAATGACCTGGCACCGATCAAATCCGGTATCATGTGCACAATTCACGCTTACACAGGAGATCAGATGACTCTGGACGGACCGCAGAGAAAAGGCGATCTGAGAAGATCCCGTGCAGCTGCAGTTAACATCGTTCCGAACAGCACAGGTGCTGCTAAAGCTATCGGACTTGTTATCCCAGAGCTTAACGGCAAACTTATCGGTTCTGCACAGCGTGTACCTACCCCAACAGGTTCTACAACAATCCTTACAGCAGTAGTTGAAGGAAACGTTACTAAAGAGCAGATCAACGCAGCTATGAAAGCAGCTTCCAATGAGTCCTTCGGATACAACGAGGATGAGATCGTATCCAGCGATATCGTTGGTATGAGATTTGGTTCCCTGTTCGATGCTACCCAGACCATGGTTAGCCCTATCGGCAATGGCCAGACTCAGGTACAGGTTGTATCCTGGTATGACAACGAGAATTCCTACACCAGCCAGATGGTTCGTACCATTAAGTATTTCGCTGAGTTGGGCTGATTCTCTGAGTCTAGTAACTCAATAATTTAAAGATCCATTGAGGTCCGGCCTTTGATTCCCTGGAGGGAATTAGTTTGGGCCGGGCCTTTTCTTCTTTTGTAAAAATGGAAGAAAAAGGTATTCCCTATTATTTTAGCGGAGGTATGTTTTTCCATGAACATGAATAAGAAAACTATTAAAGATGTAGATCTTAAGGGCAAAAAGGTATTTTGCCGTGTAGACTATAATGTTCCATTTGATGAGAACATGAATATTACCAACGATACCCGTATTTTGGCTACTGTTCCTACTGTAACTTATTTGCTGGAGCAGGGTGCAGCTGTTATTCTCGCTTGCCACATCGGCCGTCCATCTGAGGCACGTGAGGATAAGTTCTCCACTAAGCACATTCTGAAGCGCCTCTCTGAGGTATTCAAGCAGGATGTAAAGTGGGCACCTGATTGTGTAGGTCCAGAGGCTGAGAAGGCTGCAGCTGAGCTGAAGCCAGGCGAGATTCTGCTGCTGGAGAATCTCCGTTATCACAAGGAAGAGAAGAAGAATGATCCTGAGTTTGCTAAGCAGCTGGCATCCCTGGCTGACATTGCTGTAAACGATGCATTCGGTGTTTCCCATCGTGCTCATGCAGCCAATGTTGGTGTTGCACAGTACCTTGAGTCCGTTGCTGGCTTCCTGATGGAGAAGGAAATCAACTTCATCGGCAAGACTCTGGAGGCTCCTCAGCGTCCATTCGTTGCTATCATCGGTGGCGCTAAGGTTTCTGATAAGATCGGCGTTATTTCCAACATGATCGACAAGGTTGATACCATTATCATCGGTGGTGGTATGGCTCATACCTTTGATGCTGCTAAGGGCCTGCCTATTGGTAAGTCTCTGTGTGAGAAGGATAAGTTCGAGGAAGCATTGGCTCAGTTGGACAAGGCAAAGAAGAAGGGCGTAAAGGTTGTTCTTCCTGTAGATCTGCGTGTTGCTGATAAGTTTGCTCCAGATGCAAATGTACAGATTGTAGACGTAGATAAGGTTCCTGAGGATTGGGAGGCTCTGGATAGCGGCCCTAAGACTTCTGAGCTTTACACTGAGGCTCTGAAGGGCGCTAAGACCGTTATTTGGAATGGCCCTATGGGTGTATTCGAAATG
>OIWK01001132.1_pt1 | contig 26790 bp, 28 predicted proteins | sample 1587401 | NCBI WGS metagenome assembly OIWK01 (sample SAMEA3888911, study PRJEB22519) | human gut metagenome | biome: human gut; feature: human-associated habitat; material: faeces | place: Denmark | collected 2009 | reverse complement strand
AGGGATAGTGTTAGTCCTGCGAGGCGAATTTGGCCTCGCGAAGAAGCCGCGGTCAGTCTTTGATAACTCTCCAGCTTTGCCGGAGTCGTTACCAAATTTCAATGGCTGCCCGTCGGTCAATCACTTGTATGCGGGCTGACAGCAATCATCATGCTTGCAGCGGAGGCCGTGAAAAGATATACAAAACGGGAAGAAAAAGAAACGGAAAAAATATGCGAAACATTTGCTGGCCGACTGGAAGATATAGTGGCAAGGGATGCCGCAGAGAGAGAAGAAAAAGAATGGCAAAAAACAGCTTAAACCTGATTCAGGTAGAAAATACAAGAGAAGGAATCGAAAAACTTGCAGATTTGCTGCTGATTACAACTGAAAATATGACATATATGCAATATAAGCTTTCAACGCAAATGTTTAAAGACGCTTCCGACGTAATTGAAATACGTGTTGGAGACTGTGTGGAGTATGTCAGCCGTATAATCATGGAAGCAGACGCCAGGAGAAGAGACGAGCTGCTGCTCCGGATTGCAAAAATACCGTTTGCCCCGCTGCGGCTTGTTCTGCTGAGGAGATATTTCGAAATGCAGTACAAAAACCCGTTTTTGCATTTTCAGGAAGAAGTAGCTTTCAGAACATATGTAGCAATGAGCGAGAAAAGAAAGAAGAAAAAAATGGGGAAAAATATCCAGGAATATCTGCAGCAGAAAGGATATCATGTTGTTAGGATGTGTGTGCAGGAGAGTAATGGGATGCTGCTGTACGAGATGCTGAAGGCAGGTGTTGCTGATGTTGAAACCGTAAGGAAAGTTTTCGAGGAAAGTTCAGACGCGCCGGTAGAGATTCGGGCGTGTCTGATGGAGTTTTTGGGGAAGAGCAAAGAGGAGAGGGATGTGTTTGAGATTTAAGCACATAAAAATAAAGAAGGGAGATTTGTAATGCCTCATGGATAAAAATGGACAAAAATATACAAGCAATTTACAGATGTCGGTATTTGCGATTACAGATGACAGAAAAGCGTTAAGGTCTATTTTTCGTATTTTTATGCTATATGCAGGGCAGCATTCATGTATGTATGAGAGTTCATGTTTGTTTTCTTTAGACTCATTTGGCAAAGAAATTAAACGGCCATCGGCATCCGGAAATATTCTTGCATTGGAATATTGCGGACAGATATTCTGTGTCCCTCTTGGATTAACAGAAACAGATAAGGCCGAAATTACAAAACGGTTTGATAAAATTTCATTCCTGGTGCATGGCAAGCAAAGACGAAAACAGGCAATCTGGGATTTTCTGGATTCCTTATATAAATATGTAAATGATACAGATATGTTAAAAATAGTTGCTGTAACTACATACAAAAATATGAATCAGGAAAGAAAAGAAAGCAAAAACGGAAAAGAATTAAAAAAATATCTGGACACTATCGCACCTGCTGCGATTTCCTGGTGTGCATCTGAAAATGATGCCGAAGCATTGAAAAACCTGTTGGATGTATGCGAGATAAAACATGAAACACTGAAAAATGCTTATGAAATGTATGGTGTAAATGCAGATACCCAGGTAAAAGCGTATCTTTTGGACGCGATTGGAAAAGCAAAAAAGGATGAAGATGTGTTTGATATTTAAAGCATGAGCCGAATCTTTCGGCTCTTTTTTTTGCAAAATCCTGCATACTAAGTATGCAAAAAATATGTAAATAAGGAGAAAAAAATGAGAAAAAAGATATTAGTTTCTGACACCGTATATGTTTTGCTCCAACCGTGTCTGGTATATTTCGCATTCGGAGACGGGATGGGTAGGATACCGCCTCAGGCAAGATTTGTGCTGATGGTATTGGTTGGCATGATGATGATTGTTAACCTCTATTTTTGCGAAGAAAATTGCTTTCAGAAAATGCAAAAAGAAGAAGAAAAAGAAAACGGTAACGCATGGATACTGACTTTCGCTTTGCTTGTGCAGAGTGTGGTTTTGATTGCGCCGGCGATGGTTGGGATGAGTATTGGAATCTAAAGGCAAAAACAAAGAATTTGTAAAAACGTTACAAAAAATTTTTATTTGTCATATTAGAAATTCGCTATTGATGGAGACTGGAACGCAGCAATCAACATCAGAAAAGAAGGAAAACGTATTTTCCTGAACTATTTCAAGACGCTAATTGAAGAAAAACAGGCTACGACCTGATTACCTATATATCGAACCTAACCGGTGGAACACCGTGGCTTGCCTGTGCAATATTAATAATTCGCATGCTTTGCAGTAGGGCTCATTACCAGGCTTCGAACGTAGTTCTACGTTCTTTGTTAGCAAGAAAAAAGACGGTCTTTGGTAATTCCCCGACTTCGCCGTCGTTTGTCAGCCCTTACTGGCTTGGTACACGCGAGCATAGCTCGCGGTATCATATTTTTGTCGGCGCATCTGCGACCTTTTTCTACAAATTGCGGTGATTACACATATTAATCGTAAGAGACAAAAAACAAAGAAAGGAAACGAAGGCTATGTACGAATATGACAGAAAAACAAAAACTTTAACGTTAAATGAATGGGGGGATATAAGATTTTTACCGTATGATATCAAAAAGGAAACAGAACATCTTGTCTGCAATGACAGAAAGCGCATAATGAACGATATTTATTTTACACATGAATTAATGGGGTTATGCATATTAAAAGATGTACTTATATGTAATGAAAACCATGCATATAAAACAGTTGACGGAATTGTCTATTCAAAAGATGGTTCAAAATTATTATTCTGCCCGGCTGGAATAACAGGACATGTAAGGGTTTTAGACGGAACAAAAATCATTTTTAAAAATTCATTTACATCAAGCCAAATCTCGGAAATTACAATCCCTGATTCTGTTGAGATGATTGATGATGCTGCATTTGCATCAAGTATATCGTTAGAACACGTTTACTTTTCGGAAGGTAGTAAGCTAATAGTAGTTGGGAGCAACGCATTCTATGGCTGTAAAGCTTTAAGGCAAATCATTCTTCCGGATTCTGTGGAGCATATGAAGAGTAAAATATTTAAAAATTCAGGGATTAAGACTTTCACATATCCTGATAATGCAAAGCTTATGATTGAAGATGACCTGTTTGTCAATTGCCCACTTAAAGATGTAACAGTCCCAAAAGCATTATACGAGCAAAAAGGTATTTTTTATTTTTTGAATCCATGCCTATCTGATTACAGCATATACCAGTTCTACGAAACAGATGACAAGGAGTTTACGGAAGTAATCGTGTTCACTGTGAAAGGCTTTAAGCCGATTGCAATCCCAAGATATATCAAACCTGGCAGTAATTTTAACAAGTTCACTGATGATATCAATGCATTCTTCTCAGATAAAAACTCAGAAGCACCTGATTTATATAAATATGGAGGCAGTGGAATAGAAAAGGAAGATGCTGCACTTTTGCAGTATAAACTTTATCAGACCAAATCTTCCCGTCGTTATCTGGTCTTAAATGTACGGTCAATGGCAGAAAGAAAAGCAGAAGAAAGCGAAGAAGCAATGGCTGAACTGGTAACACTAGATATCTGGAAGCCTGATATTTTGGAGTATATGCTAAAAATCGTACAGGAAAAAGAATACCTGTCTCTTATTGCGTATATCCTGGAAAAATTGCCGAAAAGAAAAAGTAATGTCAACCTCGGATATGGTCTATAAGCATCGCTTGGCGATGCTTATTTTTGTACAAAATTCTGTTATGCATTAACCCTAAGGGTTTTTGCTGTATCTTTTTTTAATATTTTTCCACAAGCAAAAAAAGTCTAAAATCCAGCATATTGGATATATAAGAAAAAAATTGTAAAAAAAACATTACAAAAATAATTTTATTTGTCATATTAAATAAGAACGGATTTTTCTGTGTGCGAAAACTGCAAAAAGAAGTGCAGAAAGACAGAAAAACATACACCCCCAGAATACCTTCTGACGAGCCGTTCTTGATAAGGAGCCAGGCGAGAAGCCTGGAAATAAAAATATATATACCAGGAGGTAGAAAAAATGATTGAAAAAATCGTAAGAAAAGAAGTAGAACTGCAAGAGGGGGTGAAATTATATAGCGTGCCGGATGCGCGGATGAGTGATGAGGAGCTGAGGGAAGCGATTGGTAGTTGGGATTCTATCTGGGAAGAACCTACAGCTGAAATGTGTCAGGATATGGATATTGAACCTGGAATCAAAACACTAATACTCGGTGGATTTGATGAATTTTGTTTTTATCCAGAAGAAAAGGTTTTTCCGGATGTGGTTGAAATCCATATCTGCAAAGATGTATCATGTGTAGCTCTTTATCATAAAGCGTTTCCAAATGTAAGAAAGATTACGTCTGAGTCTCCGTATTTTCTGGATAGCGATATGCTGATAAGACTGCCGGATGATATTGCTGATATGGTTATATGTGACGAAATAAACAAACAAGACGCAGCAGATATGAACAGAGGAATACTAGAGAACGTCTTTTGCAGAAGACCGGATGAAGTATTAGACCTTAATGGAATTAAAGAAATTTCCGTTAGCTGCTCTTTTTCCGGATGTGAGACTGAAAATATTATCAATACTGATAATGTGACAAATTGCTGGCTTGGTTCTTTTTATTGGTTTAAGCTGTTCAGTCCAGATAAAAAATGTGACGTAGAAAGCAAACAGAAGAAAGATTACATGATTGGAACAATTTTGGTAATGCCATATATTGAATCAGGAAAAAATGATGAAAAAACAACGTATATTTTTCCTGATAAAAAGATTACGGCGATTGCGAAAGATGACGTTGGGCTTCCGTCTACAAGACGATGTGCTGACACTGCAGTTGTCAAAAACGAAAGCCAGATTGACGCCATAATGGAAAGCGGCAATACATTTGCTGCAAATACCGTCGTCCTTGATATTAACACAGAAATTGACTTTTCTTTATTTGACCACAGGGCTCATTTTATTCAAAATATTGAAGTTACCGAAAGCAATCCGTATTATAAATCAATTGACGGAGTTGTGTATTCAAAAGATGGAAAGAAACTTATTAAATTTAGTCCAGTAAGAAGATGCTGCAATTTCAAAATACCTGAAGGTGTTGAGGAGATTGATGCTCATGCGTTTGATTGGAATAAACACATCCATAAAATTCAGCTTCCGGAGACACTAAAAAATCTTAAAGCTGGTACATTTGCAACATGCGAAAAACTTAGCACCATCTATATTCCTTCATCAATGGAGTATATAGAAGACGGCTGCTTTGCTGATTATTTTTACACGTTCGGCCTTGTAAGGATTAAAGACAGAAAGCTTCCGAAGAATCTGATTAAGGCGATAACTCCAAAATTGCCAAAAAGACATGAGTCAGGATGGTTACCCGCATCGCAGCAATCTAAAGATTACGTTGTCGTTCATCTAATTGACAAAGACAGTGACCCATTAGAAAAAATATCGAATTGCCCGGCAATAGAAAGGCTTTATCTTCCGAAAATGAGCGAAGATAGGATTGACGAAATTAATAAATATTACAATTTTCATCCATTTGATTCACAGTATGCAGAAGAAACCTGGAAATACTGCGGCTGCAATAGCTTGCTGTCATTAAGATTAGCGGTTAAAGTATTCTGTTTTATCAATGATAAAAATAAAGATGTGAATGCATGTATACGCGAGAATGGATTTACGATTTGCCATTTTTTAATGAAGGACATTAAAGAAGAGTTAAGTGAATATGTAGATAAACATCATTTAAGTGAACGCCTTCTTGAGATTAAATTAAGAAGAATCAACCGCCGCAAAGAAATCTTGCTAAGTATCGTAAACTCCGGTCTGCTTCAGGAAGATGCTCTTGCTCTGGTATCTGATTTTATTGCTGCATTTGATGTGTCGGCGATTGCTAATGCGGCAGCAGAACAGCAGAAAAAAATAGATAAAAAAGAAGAGAAAAAAGACTGAAAACGAATGGCTGAAGAAACATAGAAAGAAAAGTCAGAAAACAAAAAGAAAAAAATCAAGAGAGGAGAGGGGAATGATAAAATCATTCCCCTCTCCTCTTGTCTTAACCCCGTAACGCCTTTGCATACAGCGTCTGAAATCCAATATTCTTAACGCCCTTGTGCCCGTAAAGATACAAAAACCCTTTCAAATATAGTTTGCCGGCTGAATTCAAGTGGACGCGGTGTTTCCATTCAGAATCTACAACCGTCCATATATGCGGTATTGGAATAGGGTGCTGTATCTCGTGGTGCTTTGCTGATACCAATATGGCATCCAGCAAAAGTATTTGGTCACCGGGGCGGCCGTCTACGAAGTCTGGTTTAATATACCATCTTGCACATTCTATATATACGACATCATTTAAGTACGGCTCCAGATACGTCCGGTAATATTTTGCTTTTGGCAGCAATGCCGTTGTGGTCAGGTGCTTGTTTTTCTGCGCGATTGTTGGTTCAAATAGATTTCTGTGCGGTTTAATCTGTTGTTCCAAAATGGATTCCTCCTTATGTTTTGTATTTTCAGCACTCCGGCTTTGCCGGGTGCTGCCTCGTGCTCTAGGAGAGCAGAACGGCAGGAAGAAATCGCTCGCGCGTCCGTTCGTATATAATATGCAAAATAAAAAGAAAAAGAGGTCGGATGACCTCTTATAGATTGAATTTGATTTGATTGTTAGAAAATTGCTCAAATCTATTTTTGTCATAAAAATGAGTAAGTTTATCAAGTTCTTCTTTTGTATTCGGAACCGGTTGCTTCTTGCCAGTTATACATTTACAACCTTGAGACTTGCAAAAATCTTTAATATAATCAAGACCAAGAGAACCAATTCCCTGGTTTTGAAAATTTTCCTTTACGGTATTATCGGAAAGCCAAGCTGCCCCGTTGTCGTAATCAATCCTTATCTCTGCCTCATATATTGTAGAATTACAATTTGGTAACTGGTCATTCTGTGATATTGCAGCATTGATTACATATCGAACTTTATTTGAATACCTATCTCTTAAAACATAAGAAATGTAAAAACCAATCTTTTTATCGTATTTATCAGATTTCTCTATATCAAGTATTCTATGAAATTCAACAAATTCTTTATTACTATGACTCTCAATCCAATTTTCGAATTTTGACATAATACTCCCTCCTTTATATTTATTTTAAAATTAAAATGCATAAAAGGAAGGCATTATAAAATTTCAATGAAGCCCAGTTTTACGGACAAATTGTTAATGAAATATAACGCCAAGCTTAAATGACTAGACGTTAAAAGAAAATTTTTCGTGTAGGAAAACCTTCAAAATACATTTTATGCGCTACCTCTAACTCAAGAACTCTATTATCTAAATCGAAATATTCAGATTCTTCTGGAATGACAAGTGTTGGTTCGCAGTCTGGTATTCTACCATTTTTGATATCAACTGCCGATTGCAAGTTAACCATATCAGATTCCATACATTCAGCAATTTTCCAATACAGATAATATCTTTCTTTCTCATCAACAAGACCTCTTGCGTATTTGTGAGCAGCACCATATTCGTCACGCCCTCTGAACATGAATGGTACATCTGTAATCTTGATTTTGCCACTCAATAAGTCTATTTGACATTGTGTTTCTCTACAATCATTAATTTCTTTTGTGTAATACATTATATTATTCATTTTCTTTCCTCCTGTTACTATTTTTATTGTAATTAATCAATGGACAGTAATGGCTCTTTGTGATATTAAAAGTATCTTACATGACTAATCTTACCTTTTATAATATATTGATAAGCACTAAATATAAGATGGTTATGTGTAGTATGCTGAAAAAATATAGTTTTTGATAAAAAAAATTTTTATTTTTTGTTTTTTACGCTTATATTCCACGAATAACTAAATACGCAAATTTAAGCGATGCACTTTTAGACGTCATGATACCACGAGCTGCGCTCGCGTATATCAAGTGGATTTTGCCATTGACAAACAAGCCCGTAAGCACAATAAACATTTCGTGCGCTGCTTTAACTAAAGAAATACCTTCCGTGTTGCAAACTCAAAATAAAACTGATGTGCATCTACCAAATCTTGCATGCATTGCATCTCTATCTGGTGCTCTTCTGCATTCTCCATTTTCTCCTTCTGTTTCAATTTCTTTCTACACATTTAATATGCCGAAAAATTCCAAAACGGTACACCGAAATCCAAAAAAATATGCATAAAAATATCCACAAAAATATCCCCCCCATCCGCAAAAAGCCCGCAAAAAAATTCCACCCAGCCATAAATCACGCATATTAAAAATGAAAACAAAAAAATGTTTAAAAGAAAGAAAGGAGCGTCAATATGAGTTACGATATTGAGCTGAAAAACAAAGTCACAAACGAAACAGCAAAAATGAGACATTCACAGTATGTGAGAGGCGGCACCGTGCCGGCAAGGTTGAATCCGATGACGGGGGAATTAGAGCCGACAGAACAGGTTGAAGCGCATATCAATATTACATACAACTACAGTCATTATTATTATGAGGCAACCGACAGTGACCCGCGATTTGCACATGATAAAGTGTCAGCACATTATGCTGACGGAACGCATGGCCCTATTAAAACCGAATACGGAATCCGAGGTCTGTATGGAAAGACTCCCGCTGAATCAATCCCGATGCTGATGGATATGATTGAAAAAATTAAGCAGAACTATACCGATGAAAACGGAGAATGGATTGAAACCGAAAGGACAAAGCCCGTATATCTTAGAGACGGAAAGGAAATCCCTGAACGTGAAGAGATTGATGCGATTTTGAATCATAAATATGATGAAAAGAAAGACATCAAGTTCATAGTCAACGAGGGGGACATGTCCAATTACTGGACGGCGACTGCTGCCAATGCGATTAAACCATTGATGGATATGATTGTGATGGCTACGGATAACCTGACGGAAAAAGATGTTGTCTGGAGTGGCGACTGAGAAAAAGAAGCCGTCACATTCTTGTGACTTTGATAACTCATCGGCTACGCCGAATTCGTTATATTTATTCTGGTACCGAGCCGGTAACGGCGAGGTATCACCAGATTTCAATAGTCATGAATTAAATAGCTCTGCTTTTTAATTTTTCGCAAATTCCTCATATTGCATACGAAAAACCAAAACAAGAAAGGAGCTTACAATATGGCAAAATATGGTATTAAAATCACATATTCTAATGGAGACGAAGAAGACAGCCTGTATGGAAATTTTGCTTCCAAGGAGGAAGCGTTTAAGGAAATTTGCATTCTTACTGCAAAAGAAGCATATGCCCAGAATGAGGACTTCGATGAACTGAGAACATGTTCAGTGTATTTCGATGCCTGCGAATATAAGGCTGATTTGCACTATGACATAGATGATACATGGTGCTATTACCGTGTGCAGGAGCTTCCCGATGCTGAAAGAAGCGATGACCGCATTAGAAGCATAGACGAAGAATTTGCGATGTGATTTTTTTCTCTGCCCTTTTGGGTAGAGATTTTTTATTATTTTTTTGTAAAAACCGTCTGATATTGAATTTTTTTAGCATATTAATCATGGAGAGGATTGGGCGAATATATTAATTAACGGCCTTTACTAACCGAATATAGGAATACTATCAGCATAAATAAAAACTTCAAGTATTCTAGGAACATTGCATATTCCATATGTAAACACCTCCTTGCCTGGTCTATACATACACTTGTAATAATGCTCCAGTGTATGTAAGTGACCAGACAAGTGGCAGAAAAAACGCCCAACCCTCTCCATATCTAATTATATTAACAAAAAACTGAGTTGTACTCAATCCGAAAGTTTGTTCTATACAAAAAAGACCTGTAATTGTTCGCAGTTCTTTTTTTGTCAGCACCATCATCCGTCATATTAATTTTGTAAACAAAAAAAAATCTCAAAACAAGAAAGGAAGATGAAACTATGTATTACAAAACACTTAATATTACAACAATCGAGGAAGAGAAAAAGCACCTGCAAAAAACAGAGGACAAAGACCTGAGAAGATATCGCCTTAACACATTTGATGGATTTGTCGAATACTGGGGAATTGAATATTTTTTCAACCCTGAATTCAAATGGGATTTGCCTTCAATCTGCGATAAGCTGCCCGGGTTAGACTCACTTCTCGACCATACTGCCGCTTTTGTCGACGAGGATGGCAACTGCTTTTTACTGCTGCAGCCGTATGGAGGTGACCCGGAAGCATTTTGCAAGGACAACGACATTGCAGAATATGTGTCATACAATGATGACGCATATCATCATAGTGAAGCTCATTGTGTAATCATTTCTGGCGATTTCTTGACATATGTCGACAAATGCATCCCGGAGGGAAAAACCTGGATTAATAGAACCCCAGATGCTTCGTCAGAAGATGCAATAACAACAATTGATGATGTAATGTAGTCTTTAGAGAGCGATTCTTCGCTCTCTTTTTTTTCTGTAAAAATACAAAAAAAAATCCGCATAAAAAATACTTTTTCAAAAAAATTTCAGCATATTAATTATACAAAACAAAAGAGCGGCGAAAACACCGCATAAAAAACCTGACAGGAGGAAAAATATATGAGATTAAAAATTACAGGAAAGAATATTACATTAACAGAAGGGATTAAAAGTGCTGTTAAAGATAAAATCAAAAAAATTGAAAAACTGGTAGGAGATGACGCTGCTGTTGATGTGATGCTGAGTGCAAAACATGGAAAAGCAAAAGGACAGCGTGCCGAGATTACCATTAAAACTAAGAGCAGCGTAGTGAGAGCAGAGGTGACAGATGAAGACCTTTACCGTGCAATCAATTCTGCCGTTGACGTAGTAACAGGAAGACTAAAAAAAATCAAAGAAAAAAGCAGGAAAAGAGCCGGCAGTGACAGCATCAGAGCAATGGAAAGAGAAAGAGAAGATGATGCTGTTATTAAGGAAGAGTTTGAAGTCGGAGCAGATGAGATTGATGAGTTTGAAGTAAATGGCGGAATCAGCAGGGAAAAGATTGTCTCAGCGGAAAGTATGACAAGAGATGAGGCTTGTGTGGAAATGGAATTTACAGACCATGATTTCTATGTTTTTAAGGATTCCGAGAGAGATGATATACTGTGTGTAATTTACAGAAGAGAAGCTGGCGGATATGGAGTGCTGGCGGTATTGGAAACAGTATGATAGAAAAGAGACCGGGATGTTAATCCTGGTCTCAATTTTTGTTAGCAAATTTGAATTTAAGCGGCAATATGTTTTTTCATCTGCTCTGTCAGCCTGTCCTTTCTCTGGATTACAAGCAGCACACTTTCATCAAGCAGATTCTGGATACCAATCAGCGTTCCGTCGCCTCTGACATCATTGGCGATAAATTCTTCAGGATTGATTCCAAGCTTTTCCTGCATGGCTTCAAGGATTTCGTCATCTGTTGCGTCATCCTTAATAACAAGGTTTTTGCAGATAACTGTGTCAAAAAAATGTACAGTATAAGTATGCTGTGTCGCTTCGTAATGAATACCTATATCAAGAATTGACATTGGGTAAAAGTCATAAATGACATAATCCAAATCAATGTAATAACAGTCATCATCATCCATTGCATCAGAATCCTGATATGCACATAAATGTTCTGCAATTTCTTCCTCTGTAAATCCAGCATCCACCATGCGGTGCAGGGTATCCTCAAGAGCGCCTGAAACGTCCATATGGTCAATATCGTCAGTTTCCGGTCCGATAAAATATACAGAGCTTGACGCGCATCTTGTTAATTCGTAAACACGTTCACCTTCACTTAACAATTCTTTTAATTCTCTCATAAAAAATTCCCCTTTCTTGAAATGTTTTTCAAATTCAATATGCAGAATTTCTAACGGTTAGAAAAATCCGCAAAAAATGAACCCCTGAAAAAAATTTCCAGCATATTAACTCCACAAAGAAAAAAGGCAAAAAACAAGCAAAAGAAAGGTGGATTTATATATGGAAAATACAAGAACAAAATGGGAAGGACAGAATAGAAATTTTAAAGGAGATTTAAGATTTGGAAAGCTCTGTGAGGACATTATCAGAAGATTTCTCATGCATTACGTAGACGTTGATGATGTCAGGGATATCAGCAATTCAAACCGTGGCATTAAGGATGATATTGATTTTGAAATCGTGTACCGTGACGGGCATACATCAACAGCAGAATTAAAGTCTGATATGCAGGCTCATAAGACCGGCAATATCGCATATGAAGAACTGTCACATAAAAATCCGGGATGCTTTGCCAGAACAAAAGCAGACCATATTATTTATTATCTGACAGAGACAGGCGTGGCTTACGTGCTGAACCCTCATAAACTGAGAGCATTCGTAGCAGAAATGAAAGCAGATGAGAAAAAAGCCGCAAGTTTAAGAGTAAGACCGGCAAAGATGGGAGAGGGCGCTTTTGGTTATCTCATCCCAATTAGAGTGCTCCTTAATAACACCGACATTGTTGAAGCCACAATGATGGTTGGAGCAATTACAGCTGAGATGATAGCAGCATAGATAAAAAAACAGCCGGCAGGCGATAACGCTTGCTGGCAGATGCTATGTTGAGATTTTTTCGGCATATTGTATGTGAAACAAAAAAAATATAAAAAACGGAGGTGAGAATATGAGTTCTCAGATGGAACAGTTTTTCAAAGTGCTGTTATGTCTGGTTATGGTGGCTCTTCTTATCGGAGTTGGGTCAAAGTACCTGGAATCCAACTATGCAAAGTTTGACGTAAAAGATACCGTTGATGCTGAACTTGCAAAAAAGTATGGAGACAAAACAAGTTATACGGATACAAGCGATATTGAGGATGAGAATGACAATACAGATTCTTCTGATTCCGAATAACGCGAATTAATTCGAACTCTCTCCGGGTTTTGTCACAGAAAGGATGGTGTAATATTATGTCAAAAAGAACAACCAAAAAATTCAACAGCAAATTTTACGGGATTGATTTTTACGGATACGAGCATATCAATAAGGTCTCTGAAAAGGAGCCGATTAATTGCGAATTGCGTGGACAGATAACAAAAGAAATTGTAAAAAAAATGCAGGATAACTTTGGGTTTATGAGCATAAACGGGTTTGAACTGGATAATGAGCCTGGGATTGTGTATGGACTTAAAGGTCTGATGCCGCGTGGAAATGTTGAAAAGGCAAAAGCTGCATTGAAGGAAGATGATATCTATATGAGTTATGAAAGATATACTTCGGTAAAATTTCAGAACGGTGAATATCTGTTTTCGGGATGGAGAAGTAAAGTCAGAACCAAAATCAAGCCGGAAGACTTGCCGGAGAGTTATGTAGAGCTTCACAACTATAAGAAACACGGTTATCTTGAAACGGCTGGTGTGGCAGATGTAGCATATAAGCCATGTCTGTTTGACAATCATGCCTTTAAGGATGATTTTCTGTGTATAACGTATAAGGATAAGTCTGGAAAAATGTTTGGTGATAAATCTGAACTTGACGAGCTGACAGATGCCAGCGATGAATATATTTTTGGAAACGATATTTTAAGGGTAGTTGAAGGCATTGTGAAGAACAATCCAGATAACCAGGAACTGCAGAAAAAAATGCTTAAAATAAAAGAACGTATGGTTGAGAAATATAACACATATGTTGAAGAAGAAAATCGGAAATGGAATCATGGACTGAAAAAGGTTGATAGCTTTGAAGAACTTTTTGGATGATGCTCAGTTAAAGGCTCCAGACCGGTAATTTGCCGGCCTGGAGCTGTTTTTGCAATAAGAAAAGGAGGAAACAGAAAAAATGAAAGGATTTGAAAAATTTAGCCGTCGCATTTTCGTGATTTCAGTCGTGATGCAGCGAGCTTGTGCTCGCTTGCACCAAGCCCGCGGGGCTGACAAACGACGACGAAGTCGGAGTGCGGAGCACGGACGGGGTTTCTAATTCCCTTGTACGCGTCCATTGAAGCGAAGCGTAATCTGGTAACGAGCCGGCAACGGCGAGTTATCAATTACCCTCAGGCCGACGAGCAAGCAAGTTTGACCGCGGTTTTCCGTCCGTCGATGAGTTAGACGGCTCTGCTTTTTAAGTACATAAAAATATCGTTTATGCTTGCTCTGGTAACGAGCCGGTAACGGCGAGTTATCACGACATTTTATTTCTCTACATTTCGGTGTAGAGAATTTTTTATTTTCGTCAATTTTTTTTCGTAAAAAATTGCCTCGTTTTTAATTTTTTCAGCATATTAAATGTATAAGAAATTTACAGAAAGGAAATGCACGATATGGCAAACTCAAGCAGAAAGAAAGCCCGTAAATTACAGGATGCCAAAAAGGCGAAAGCCGCCGAGAAAGAGAAGACTGCTAAGAAGGTAAAGCCTGCCAAAGAAAAACCGATAAAGTACACCGCCACAGCAAAACAACAGACTGACGGCACTTTTGAGTTCTGTGGCGGCAAAGGCGGATTTAATATCACTAAGCAGAAGAATAAAGCATTAGAGCCTTACGGAAAATGCATACATAATTACGGTGTCCTTTTAGAACTGATTCCTGGCGATAAGCAGACTGCAATCAACCAGCAGATTGGGAATGCCAGGGTCGTGCATAATGATTACCTTTCCAAACGCATTGATTATTACAAAGAAAGCAAGGAGACCCTGACTGTCTCCAAATATAAAAAAGATTATCTCCCGGCATTAAAGGAAGAAAAGGAATATCTTAAGGATACGGATAAGTTTGTTTATGAAAACGCCTGCCGGAATGTAGATGACGCGTACAGCAGATTTTTTAAGGGGTTATCCGGATTTCCGAAGTATGCCTCCAAAACTAAACCGAACGGGAACAGTTTTACAACAAATTTCACGAACAACAACATTGAACTGAAAATGGTTGATGGAATTCCGCATGTCAAGCTTCCAAAAATCGGGTATGTCAGATTTATCCTTCCAAAAGGAAAGACGTTAGCTGATATCCAGCCGCACGGAGTATCAATCAAAGCGGCAACCGTAAGCAGGGAGCCAAATGGTTCATACCGTATCTCACTCAGAATGGAGAGTGTGATTGATAAACCTGTATTTCCAACCGTTATCAATGCCCGGGAGATAATCTCTGTTGACCTTGGGTTGAAAGAATTTGGCGTTTTTGGAAACCTGGAAGAGTCAATCCCCGTACCGAACCCGAGATGGATTCAGGTCCATGCAAAGAGATTGCGGAGATTTCAGCAGAGCCTTTCAAGAAAGCAGTATGACCATAAGACACATGCCGGTTCAAAGAACTGGGAGAAAGCCAGGACTAAGGTCGCCAAAGAGCAGCGTAAGATTGCCGACCAGAGAAGGGATTTCCATCATAAACTTTCAAGAGCGATTACAGATAACTGTGTTGCTTTCATATGCGAAGACCTTGCGGTTAAGAACATGATGCAGAACCGCCATCTGTCAAAGTCAATCGCATCTGTTGGCTGGTCTCAATTTTTAACAATGGTACAGTATAAAATGGAGCGCGATGGTAAACATTTCAGAAAAATCAGCAGATGGTATCCGTCATCACAGACATGCGGCTGCTGCGGGTATAAAAATACAGATGTTAAGGATTTGAGTATCCGGAAGTGGATATGCCCGAAGTGTGGAACCTGGCATGACCGTGATGTCAATGCTCAGCAAAACATATATAAACTCGGAGTAAAGATGCTCCAGGACGAAGGGATAAAAATTATCGACGGGCGGGAAAACCGCGTCCAATTTTAGTTGTCCGTCGGTCTTGAAATAATTGTACGCGTGCGTTGGAGTCGGAAACCCCGCCCGCGTCTGGTACACGCGAGCGTAGCTCGCGGTATCATCGGTCTCCCTGTAACAAACAAATCTTCAAACTGATTCTTCAGAAGTAACTATTAACCCAGCAACGGGTAAAACCGGCCACATGCAAACAAGCACTCCGGAAACGGAAGAAACCAGATGACAAAGCAGCGGTACCTCGGGGAAGCGTGGGAGCCGTGGTGAAAGTCCACTTTTAAAGCCTGCACCGCAGTAGGACTGTCAGCGTAAGGATGTCTGGCAGAGAGTCTGAGTAAGACACGGCCGGAAGGCAATGCATCGGACAGATGAAGCAGGAAAGACGACAGAATGGAAGGTGTAACCAGGTCGCAAGATTAAAAAAGCCTGACGGACTGTCGGAAGCCCGTGACTTCAGTCATGGGTTCTTCATGAGGTCTATACAATGACAAAAGATAATGATGCTGGCGTTATCGCACAGGCTTATGTGAATGTTGCAAAGGAATGTAATAATGGAGATATGCAGCGTCTTACAAAAATTGACGAAAGATTTGAATTTGACCATCCTTCTTTTGAACGTGCTTTTGACGGCATCAGGTCAAGAGATGCTGAAGCGGACAGAGTACTCGACTTTGTCGATATGCAGATGGGAAGAGAAAGGGAATAAGAACAGCAGACAGGACAATATGTTCTGTCTGTTTTTTTTGTGTAAAAAGCCAAGGCTGTCTTGATGACGAACCGAAAATTTTTCAAGTCTATCTGTCGTTTCTTGCCAATCACCAGATGACAAAACCCTTGTCAGATAAAAAGCACAAAAATGTTATTTTTCTTAAATTATTTTTCATATTAAATATAGCAACAAGTTCAGAAGCGAATTCTCGTATGTCCAGCTGAGCATGTTAGAAAAAAATAAACAAAAAATACACAATATAAGGAGATACAAAAATATGAAAAAAAATCTTTTACCAAAAATGTGGATGACAGCACTTATGGCTGCTACCGCATTCGCAGGAGTAGGAACTCCAGTTCTTGCCGCAGCAGGAACAAATTATGGCGCTACAATTGAAGGAACAAAAACAACTACATTTGATAAATTCCTGGTAATGGACAAACAGGCAAATGTACCGAACGCAACATTTACATATGCAGTAACCGCAGGCAATGCAAAAGCTTACGATGTTGCCGGAAAGAAATTCCAGGTTCTCGCTGGTGTTGATTCAGACAAAATCACAATGGCTGGTGTCGGTGGAACAGCTGAAGCAGCTGCAGCAGCTAATACTATCGTGTTTAGACAGGGAGACGGCTCCGATGGAGCACATGAAGGAAAAGACCAGTATGTAAAAGACCTTGATACAACAAAACAGAAATATGCTATGAAAACTGCTATACTTGACTTCTCAGCGGTACAGTTCACAGAGCCGGGTGTTTACCGTTATATTATCACAGAGTCTGGCACTAATCAGGGTATTACAAACGACGCTGACCTTACACGAGTTCTTGATGTATACGTAAATGATGCTTCCGCAGAAGTTGATGGCGCATTTACAAAGAAACTGACAATCGCAGGATATGTTCTTCATTCTAATGAAAACGACGAACCAGATGTTGCAGCAGGCGCAGATTTCGGTTCTACAGGCGCTTATGTAGCAACAAAATCCCAGGGCTTTACAAACAGCTATGATACATCTGACCTGACACTGAGAAAACAGGTTACAGGTAATCAGGCTTCCCGTGATAAATACTTCGAGTTCACTCTGAATATTGATAAGGCTCAGCCGAATACAAAATACGACGTTGTTATTGATGACGCAGACGCTACATCCAAAGCAAATGCAGCTACAATTAGTGCAAATGCTGGACAGGCAAACGTTACATCTATTACAACAGACGGCGCTGGAAAAGCAACACAGAAATTCTATCTGCAGCATGGCCAGCAGATTACAGTCCAGGGTCTTGCAAAAGATACAACATATGCCGTAACAGAGAATACAGAAGATTACAAATCTACAGCAAACACAAAAGATGCACCGGTTGTTGATACAAAAGCAGATACAGAAGCAGCTCCGGTTGATGGAATAATCGTTTCTACTGACCTAACAACAGGTTTCTTAAATACACGTGATGGTGTTATCCCGACTGGTGTTATTATGGCGGTTGCTCCGTTCGCAGTCGTAACCATCCTTGGTGGTGCCGGTATTGTAACAATGGTAATGAAAAAGAATAAGAAGGAAGATAAATAATCTCTTCTAATTATTAAACATAAAACGCCGGCAAACACGCTGCCGGCTTGGCGGAATTCTAGCGCCAGAAAGGACGGTGTCAGAAATTCGACAAAAAGAAACTGAAATTCCTGATATTCAGGAAACCCGGCGGAAGAAACCTTCCGCCGGCAAAAAAAGAAAAAAACGAGCAAAACAAAGCAGAAAAAAAGCTGCAACCCCAGTGACAGATAAGAAGAAAAAGAAACTTGGCCCGCTGGCGAAGCTTCTTATTAAAATAGCTGTTCTGACGGTAATCGTTATTATTGTTTTGACATGGATTCTTGGCCTGCACCGGATGACAGGAAATAATATGTTTCCGTTTGTGAAAGACGGTGATTTGTGTATTATCTATAAACTGGATGATTATACAACCGGGGACGTCGTGCTGTATCGTAATGACGAAGGCAAGATGAAGCTTGGAAGGATTGCCGCGGTTGGTGGACAGTCAGTTGATTTTCCGAAAGAAGGTGGTTATACAGTTGATGGATACCAGCCTTCAGAGGAAATAACATATCAGACTTTCGGTGCTGACGGAGTTAAATACCCGATAAATGTCGGTGATGACGAAGTTTTCATTATGAATGATTTTCGCTCTGATACAGATGACAGCCGCCAGTTTGGAGGTGTCAAGAAATCGGATATTTACGGTAAGCTTTTATTCTTAATCAGGAGGAGAGGATTTTGAAAGATTTTGGAAAAAAAATAATCAGGCTGATTGATGGTCTGATTGATAAATCAATCCTCCTGGTATGTATTGTTTTGTTTTTGCTTGGCTCATATGGATTATATGACAGCTATATGGTATATCAACAGGCGACAGATAACAGTATCTTGAAATATAAGCCTGGATATGAGGCCGATGATGAGACAGATAAAAAAATTACCGGAAATATGGTAGCATGGCTAACAGTTGATGATACAAATATAGATTATCCTGTTATGCAGGGTGAAGACAATAATGAGTATCTGAACAAAGACCCGTTTGGCGATTATGCTCTGTCTGGAAGTATCTTTCTTGACAGCAGAAATGACCCTGAATTCAAAGATTATTATTCTTTGATTTATGGACACCATATGGAACACGGCATGATGTTTGGGGCGATTGATGAATATTTGAATGAAGATTACTTTAATTCACATAGAACCGGTTCTCTCGTCGTAGGTAAAAAGACATATAAGATTCGCATATTTGCCGTTTTAGAGTGTGAAGCAACGGAAGAATCGATTTTTGCGCCGACAGAGAATGACAACACTTTAAATTATATTAAGCAGCATGCGTTGTTTCTGGATGATACCGCATTGCCAAAAGATAATGAGAAGCTGCTTGGCTTATCTACCTGTAAATATCCTGATACCGTTGACAGAACTCTGATTTTTGGAGCGTTAGACGGCTGATATAAGGCGTAATGCCGTCAAATAATTGAATTTATGGCCTGTAATGGCTGATAGAAAAACAGCGCCTTGTTTTTAACGGGGCGCATTTTTTGTATACGAGGAGAAAAAATAATGAGAAAAAGAATATTACCGTTGATTGCCTTATGCCTGATGACCACTCCTGTTTATGCGGCAGGGACAATTGACGCAGTTATTCCGGTTTCCTGTACTGCTAAAAACAGTAATGAAGAATTTAAAGTTTCAATAAAAGGAGACGACGGAAACCAGGCTTCTCCTGAAACTGTTTATATTAAAGATGGAGAGACTGAAAATGTCTCTGTCTCTTTTAGTACTCCCGGTGCATATAAATACATTGTAACGCAGGAGACTGGAAGTGATAGTAATACAACATACGATAAAACCGTATATAACGCTGATGTGTATGTTACTGAAAATGACAGCGGGGTGATGAATGCAGAAACGATAGTATACAAAAACGGAAGCGATAATAAGCTGCCGGAATGTAATTTTACAAATACGGTAAGCATAACAACACCTGCTGCCGGGTCAGATTCAGATATTGGAGCCTCAGAAAAAAGTGGAAGTTCTTCCACGACAAGCGGAATTAATACCGGTGTAATCACACATGAAGCTTTTTATGCTATGGCTGGATTACTTGGAATCGCCGTGATGCTTATAACTGCTAAAAGAAGGAGGAAAAACTGAAGACAGTAATAAAAAGACCTGCAATCAAATTGCAGGTCTTTTTCTAGTTGTCGTCATCATCCCAGTCCTCGTCAAATATTGATATCACGTTGCTTTCAATTGGAGGAAGTTCACTCGGGTCTGGAATTTCTGGCTCTACTACATAATCAAATTCAGGAAATACGATATTGTCAGGCTCGTCTATATCGCCAAAGTCGATATCGGAGCAAATATCAGGTAATTCTATCTCCGGCTCCTTGATGTCTGGAACATCTGGTTCTGGCTCGCTTGACGTTTGGGAGTCGGCCGGCTCTGAAATTTCTGGTATTTCAGTATCTTTTACGGCTTCTGTATTTTCAGCCTCTATTGTTGCGTCTGTACTTCCTGTGCTTTCAGCTTCTGTTGCATTTTCAGCATTTGTTGATGTTTCCGGAGTTTCTATGGATTTGGCATTGCTTGTATTCTCCGCGTTCTCTAAAAATTCTGAGGTATCTGTAGTTTCTGAAACTTCTTGGATTTCCAAATCTGCTGCAGTTATGTTTTCAACTTCGCTTTCATTTTCGTTGTTACCTGACTCTTTGCTGTCTGTTTCTTTTTCGGGTAATATCGCCGGTATGGCTGAAACGTCTTCCGGTATAAAATCTGATTGTTGGCTTATAGCATTATCGTTGTTATCAGGCTCTTTTTTGTCTGCCGTCTCTTCGGGCGCTGCTACCGGCGTGGATGTAATGTCTTCTGATGTAGAAACGACCTGTGAATTTCCGGTATTAGATGTACCGTCAGGTTCAGCTTGTTCTATGCTGCCAAAATCTGGTTCAATATCCGGTGCTTCCCCGAAGTCAGGCTCCGGCTCTGGCATATCTGGTTCTGCGAAGGATTCCATATCCGGGAAATCCGATGGTAGTTCAGGCATGACCGGCTCTCTGTTCTGGATGTCGGTCTGTTCTGTCTGAGTGTTTTCGCTAATATTTTCGCTGATGACTTGTTTTGCACGGTTTTTCTTTTTCTTCCGTCTTGATTTTCTCCGGGAGGTTTCACCTGGCTGTGAGGCTGTGCCATCAGTGGGTGCTGTATCCGAGGCAGGAGATGAAGACGAGACGCTTTCTGCGGTGTTTGATTCGGGCGTATTAACAGGCGGCTCTTGATTTTTCTGTGCCTCTTCTTGAGCTGCCTGCTGCTCCTGTTTGGCTTCGCTTGCCGCGTCCTGTGGTTTGGTATTGGTGTCATCGCTGACCGTTTGGTTCTGCGGTTTTCTTCTGTCCTTCTTTTGAGGCTTTTTCTTTTTCTGCTGTACCGGTTCGGCTTCAGTTTGCGGTGCCGGCTGTTCTGGTTGTGGCTGAGATTCCGGTAATGTTTTCGGCTCCGGCTCTTTTATAGTTTCCTGTGGCGCTTCTGCTTTTGGTTCTTCTTTTTGTGGTCTCTTTTTTCTTTCCGGTCGCTTGCTGATTTTTAATTTTGGCTCGCTGAAGACGTCTTCTTCTGCTTCCGGTAAATCCTCGTATAATGGTTCTCCTAACGGTTCGTTTAAATCTATGTCCGGAAGCTCGTCTGCCTGCGTGCCGATATCAGGCATCGTGTCTGCTGCCGGTTCAGGAGCTTCGTTTTCCTCCTGTGCGATTTCGTGAAGCATATTCTGCATAGTGTTTGATTCAGAGCCACGTTTTGGTTTCCTTTTTGGTCTTTTACTTACCGCAGGCTTTGAAACTGCTGGCTTTTCGTTGAGAGATGTTTCAAAGGAATTGTATCCTGAATCGTAATCATCATCGTCGTCTTTTTCAATATGCGGTTTTGGCTGTGTTGGCTGAGGATGCTGGACTGGTTGCGGCTTTGGCTGTTGAACTGGCGCTTCTACAGGTTGCGGCTGTTCTGCCGGTTCTTCGGGTTGCTTGTCCTGATGGATATCTGCCGGTTGTGGCTCTGGCTGTGGCGTTTCAATTTCCGGTTGTGTTTCTGCCAATGATGTAAGGTCTATTTTTCCAAAATAACGTTTTACTGCCGCTTCACGGTTCTGTGGAAAGTCACGCATAAAATCATCATCCATGTTATCAAAATCAGGAAATCCGTCGCCTTCATCTGGTGATTTGCCGTCACTGTCTTCACTGTCGCTGTCATTACTGTCTGGTATGTCTCCGTTTGTGAGATTGGCGGCAAACAGTTCAGCAGATGTCCTGCTTAGTTCTTCCTCCTTTTGGGCCAGTTTGGATTCCAGGTCTTTGATTTTTGAATCCATTGTTTTCATTTTGTCTTCACGTATGAAAAAGTCATGGACATTTCTTTTCATTGTATTCTTGAACACAGAAAACATTGAGGACGGTTTTGATGCGTCCTGCAGTTCTTTCTTTAATTTTTCTATTTCTTCACGCTGTTGTTTTAATAATTGGTCTTTATCTGACATTTTGTCACCTTCTTTTTGCTTTTTAATTTAATATGCAAAATACACCCCGCTTTCTAACAATGTTTTGTTTCGGCATATTGAAAGAGTAAAAACAACAAAGAAAGGTGGAAAACAATATGTTAGACAAAAAAGAAACTCATGAGGTATTTGGAAAGGTTTGGAAGGAATTTAATAAAGTCCGCAAGAATAACACCGATGACGGGTGGTCAGAGTGTGTTAAGAATGTGGACGAGCTGCACAGTAAGTATGATAACAAATTTTATGAAAAGATTATGCTTATTGTTATTAAAGAAGCAGACAGAGAGTCCAAACTTGACCAGAATACAGCCCGTACGGAATACAAAAAAGCGGGAAAGGCTTTCCAGGAGGCTTGGACGATGTTTGAACAGTTTGTTGACAATATTGATTCCTTTGAGACTGAGGGAATGAAGTTACTTGCAGAATACAACAGACAGAATCCATGTCGGTTTGCTGCTGAGTTTGGAAGCGTGATTTATGAAGCTGTATGTGAGGAGACAAAAGCTTCTGGTTCATTTATGAATGCAGCTTATTCATTTTATGAAAAATATAAAGCCGGAATTGATGAAGCCAATGCAGGAAAGGCACTTGCTGAAGCAGAACAAATCATAAATGCTCATCCGGAATATATGCTGCATATGATGAAAATGTATTCAGGTTTAGCAAAAGCGGCTTAAAGAAAGGAAGAAAGGAGTAAAAATATGAATAATGTTGAACAGGGTTCTCTTTTTGATGGCATTGATATGGAAAATATTCCTGAAGAGGGCGTGAAATACAGCCAGGGCTGTAGTGAGATGTATCGTCTGGACAAGGCAGAAAGAAGCGCAAAGATTTTTACGGTATTTAAAGAAAAAGACCTTGTGGGCTTTCATCTTAAAGGCTGTGACAGAAAAGAACCATTTTATGTAGTATCCGGAAAGGTAATTGGCATTGAAATGGCTGGCGATAAAATCAACTTCACAATGCAGTCTCTGCGAAGCGAAGATGTATTTCGTTTTTCTGTCGGTGAGAATGCCGAATTTTATGAAAAGGCATTGCATGTATGCAGTGATGATAACGTTACTGTGGTGATGAGCGGCGATGCGTGTGCTGATATGAAATTTGGCCCGTTCTTCGGGGCTGTGTCATGGCAGTTTGTGAATAGCAATAATACTGCTGTAAAGGAATACAGTGTGAGAAAATAACATATTTTTCTGGCATCCAGCGGATTTTTCCGCTGGCCTTTTTTTGTGTTCAGAAAAAAAATAAAAAAAATTCGTAAAAAACGATAAAAAAAATAAAAATCCAGCATATTAATTCTGAGAAAAATTGAAGGCCTTACAAGACCGTTAAAAATAGACTAAAAAAAGGAGATAAAAATGTCAGAAATTAATAAGCTGAAGAAACAGGCAGATAAGGTATACGCAAAAATGGAAAATATGCAGCGGCTGTCAGACAGCGAGCTGAAAGCAAAAACAGATGAATTTAAGATGAGACTTGCAAACGGAGAAACTCTTGAACAGATTTTGCCGGATGCATATGCAGCAGTAGGAGAAGCGGCTTACAGGGCGATTGGCTTAAGACCGTATAAAGTGCAGATTATGGGCGCGATTGTGCTGAATGAAGGGAAAATTGCGGAACATTCTACTGGAGAAGGCAAGACGTTGATTGCAGCTATGCCTGCATACCTTAATGCACTTGAAGGAAAAGGCGTTCATGTCGTAACCGTTAACGACTATCTGGCAGAACGTGATGCAGAAGACATTGGACGAATCCATCGTTTCATGGGACTTTCCGTTGGATGTATTTTAAAGACAACATCACCGGAAGAAAAGAAAAAAGAATATGCAAAAGATATTACATATATCACAAATACAGAGCTCGGATTTGACTATCTGAGGGATAATATGGCTCAGCGCCTGGAAGACAAGATGCAGCGTGGATTTAATTACTGTATTATTGATGAGGTTGACTCCGTGCTTATTGATGAGGCGAGAACTCCGCTTATTATCTCCGGAGTCAGTGGAAAATCAACAAAACTATATACCGCATGCAACGAGCTTGCGAAAAAGCTTGAAAAAGGTGAAACACAGGAGCTTACAAAAGTAGACCTGCTTGCCGGCGAAAGAGCAACCGAAACCGGAGACTATACCGTTGACGAGGAACACAGGATTGTAACCCTGACACTTCAGGGCATCAAAAAATGTGAAGAGTATTTTGGTATTGACAATCTCTCTGACAGAAAATATACAGAGCTGTATCACAACATCCTTGCAGCGCTGAGAGCACATAACCTTATGAAGAGAGATAAAGATTACGTTGTAAAAAATGGGGAAGTATTAATCGTTGACTCATCAACAGGACGAATTCAGCCGGGACGCCGTTATTCAGATGGACTCCATCAGGCTCTTGAAGCCAAAGAGGGCGTTGAGGTACAGGAAGAAACATCCACATATGCAACTGTCACATATCAGAACTTCTTTAATAAATATAAGAAGAAATGCGGTATGACCGGTACTGCGTCAACCGAAAGGAAAGAATTTAAGGATATTTATCACATGTCCGTTGTAAAGATTCCGACAAACAGACCGGTACAGAGGGAAGACCTCCCTGACCGTATGTTCTTGACAAGGGAAGCAAAATTCAAGGCAGTTGTTGATGAAATCAAGAAGGCACATGTAACAGGACAGCCAATTCTGGTAGGTACATCTACCATTCAGGATTCAGAAATCCTTGATAAGATGCTGAAAGATGAAGGCCTGCCACATACAGTCTTAAATGCAAAGCTGATTGAAAAAGAAGCAGAAATCATCGCAAAGGCCGGAACAAAAGGCTCTATTACCATCGCGACCAATATGGCCGGACGAGGTACAGACATTAAGCTTGATGATGAAGCGCGTGCAGCAGGCGGCCTTAAGGTCATCGGAACACAGCGTCATGAGTCAAGAAGAATTGATAACCAGCTGAAAGGACGTTCTGGAAGACAGGGCGACCCTGGAGAGTCTGTATTCTTCCTTTCCTTGGACGATGAAGTGCTGAGACTTTACGGTTCTGAAAAGATGAAAAATGTTCTTTCCGCGACAGGTATGAAGAACGATGACAGCCTTGAAAATAACACCGTAAACAAATTTGTAAAAAAAGCCCAGACGGTTATTGAAGATAATAACTTCGGGGCACGAAAGAATGTACTTAAATTTGATAAGGTAAACAATGAACAGCGAGAGCTGATTTATGCGGAGCGTGATGCAATCCTTGAAAAGGCTGATACACGTTCTACCATGATTAGCATGATTCAGGACTCTGTCAATATGATTATCGATAAATATTGCGATAATAAAAAAGTGTCAGAAGCTGAGTATGAAGACATTAAAAAAGAGATTGAAGTTCTGGTCTTTGGTATCAAATCACCTGATTACACACCTGGAATGACCAAAAAAGACCTTTCAGAACTTTACATTGAAGCAGCTAAAAATAAATATTGTGACCGCGAAAGAGAATGGCCGGATATCAATATGTTCAGGGAATTTGAACGCCAAATCATTTTAAGATGCATTGACGTCAAATGGATGCAGCATATTAATGACCTGGAAATTTTAAGACAGAATATTTCACTTGTTGGATATGGCCAGAAAGACCCGGCAGTCGTATATAAGATGAAGGCATTTGATATGTTTAGTAAAATGTCTGATGAAATTAAGAACGATGCCGTATACACACTATTTTCTTCAAGACTGAAAGGAGCAGTGGCTCCAAAACGCGATAGCGCGGCGTAAGGTGAAAGACCCGGAGAAAAGCTCCGGGTCTTTCTTTTTTCGCAAGAAAATGCTATACTGTTGGAAATTTCGCATGGTACACGCGAGTGTAGCTCGCGGTATCAATGAGCGTAAGCGAATCTGGTAACGAAGAACTTTGCTCTGAGTTATCACTAATTTCTCTATGCTTCGGCATAGAGAAATTTTTATTTTCTGCAAAAATTTTTCGCAAAAAATCGTCTCCTTTTGGATTTTTTCGGCATATTAAATGTAAGAAATTGAAAGACAAATTTTTATAGAAGGAGGTGCCTCGTATGGAAATTACTTCAAGCTATCAAGTAGAAATTTTATCAAATACAGATATAAAAAACACAGTACAGATTTACCGCAGGGCACTTGCCTTCGTTGTTGATGTATGTAATAAAGAATGGGTTGATATTTCGTCAATTGAATCTCAAGTACAAAAGAAAAGTTTTGTAGAGAAATTAATCCACTCAACCAAAAGCAATCCAAATCCAAAATATCCATTTGACGTCAAGGGGTCAGAGTTCTATAAATTTCCATCATATCTCAAAAGAGCAGTTATTGCTGAAGCAATCGGTG
>OIWK01001118.1_pt1 | contig 27047 bp, 20 predicted proteins | sample 1587401 | NCBI WGS metagenome assembly OIWK01 (sample SAMEA3888911, study PRJEB22519) | human gut metagenome | biome: human gut; feature: human-associated habitat; material: faeces | place: Denmark | collected 2009 | reverse complement strand
CAAAGGTATAATGATGAATAAAAGTGGACAAGGCAGCATCGCGGATACGCTTACTACGCGTACATAATATTTACCTTGAGACGTTTTTTGTTCCACGTTTCATTTTCATAACACAATGCATTGATAATCAATACTTTCAAGAGATGAAACATTGGCATTCTATGTTTCATTTTTGATTTCAATGTTTCAGTGGTGTTTCTCCCATTGGGGTTTGATTTCTCTCCCATTGAGGTTTTTAATCGCTCCCATTGGGGTTTTAAATCGCTCCCATTGTGTTTTTTGGGAAAGGGGTGTGGTAAATAAAAAATGAAACATTGAAACCAAAAATGAAACATTGAACGCCAATGTTTCATCTCTTGAAACGTTTGATTTTCAATGAGTTGAAACATAAAAATGAAACATGAAACAGATTTTACGGACAGATATAACATGTACACGTGTACACGCGCGTGCGCGCGAATGGAATATTGGTAGAAGAGAATAGGCAAGCATTGCATTTCTCTTATTGAAAGAAGATGCAATGCTTGCCTATAAACAAGAGGGAGGCGTTGGACTAACGCTTATCCCATGTGCGGAAAATCTTATAACCTATAGTGGCAACGATGATGCTCATTAAGGGACTGATAAGATTGAAAAAGCAATAGGGCAAATAGGTAAAGGTGGAAACTCCGAGGACAGTGCTTTGCGTCATGCCACATGTGTTCCAAGGAACGAGCACGGAGGTGACGGTCACGCTGTCCTCTGTGGTACGACTCAAGAGGCGACGTTCAAAACCTTGCCGATCGTAAATCTTCTTAAACATATTGCCTGTGAGCAGAATGCAGATATATTGGTCGGCCACGGCTAAGTTGAGCATCAATCCGCTGCAAACGGTAGAAGCGACTAGGCTGACACGTCCATGAATCATACGAACAAATATCTGCGTAATGCCACGCACCATGCCACCGGCCTCCATAGCTCCACCAAAACACATGGCACAGATGATAAGCCAAATCGTGTTCATCATGCCCGCCATGCCACGTGTGGCAACCAATGAGGTAAGCATAGGACTATGTGTAGAAACGGAAGTTGAACCGTAGATGCTTTGCATGGCTCCTTTGAAAAGGTTGCCTTCGGCTATCTCGCTTAACACTTCGGGTTGGAATATGAGGGCAAAGACTACGGCTATCAGCGTCGACATAAATAGTGTTACGACTGGTGGAAAGCGACGCGCTATCATGAGACCCGTAATAATCGGCACGAGTAATAACCACGGAGTGATATAAAAACGCGATGAGAGGGCTGCTGAGAATAGGAACACTTCATTGCCAGTGGTGCTTTCGTGCGTAAAACCTGCTATGGTGAAGATAACCAATGCGATGAGTAAGGAGGGGAAGGTGGTAATCATCATGTAGCGTATGTGCTTAAAAAGTGGCACTCCTACCCCACCCGATGCAAGAACAGTGGTGTCGGACAAGGGAGAAATCTTATCACCAAAGTAGGCTCCACTGATAATGGCTCCTGCTATCCAACCGTCGTCAAATCCTTGAGCCCGACCGATACCCATGAGGGCGATGCCAATGGTGGCAATAGTGGTCCACGAACTGCCTGTCATAACACTTACTAAAGCGCTGATAAGACAAGTGGACGTGAGGAATACTTCGGGGTGAATAATCTTCATACCATAATATATCAGTGAGGGCACTACCCCACTCACCATCCACGTGCCACTCAATGCGCCGATAAATAGGAGTATGAGTATCGCACTGGTTACGCTTGATACATTGCGCGTAATGGCTTGTTCAAACTCTGCCCATGGCACTTTTAAGAATTGTGTGCCCAACAAGACGCAAAATGCAGACACTACCAATAGCGTTACTTGACTGGCCCCTGCCAATGAGTCACTACCATAAGCTCGAATGGTGGCCACCAACATTAGCACCAATACGACTAAAGGCAAAAGGGATAAGAAGGCAGAAGGCGTTTGTTTAGTTTCGTTCATGTATAGTTATGCGTATTATTTTCTTTTTCGGCTGTAAAATTAATAACAATACGCTGTATCGGCAATTTTATGCATACTATTTTATAAATATTCATTTATGTCAAGCCATAGGATTAGGGGGACACGTTTGATAAACTGCAATTTATCTTCCCCTTACCTTACCCTAATCTTCAGGGATGCTCCGCTCTCATTCCGCTCAAAGTAAGCACGAAATGGAGCTAACTTGCTACCAACTGCTGCCCTTCGGAAGGTGGACGCAGAACGCTGCAACAGATAAATGGCTCGTGTATTAGCCGACACCGTCATCAATTCTCTATTTGGCAAAAGTCCATTAGTCAATGTCTCAACGTTGCTCTTCATTTCGCCCGCCAATGAAGTAAGCGTGAGTGTTCGTCCTGCTTCACGATACACCAAATAACCATGTTCGTTATTTGTTTGCGTGACTTCTTTACACACCAACGTATCGTTTTCTAATTTATCATACACGTATGCCTTTGCCCCTTCACTAAGCGTTGCTGCAAAAGGAAGGCTTAACGTTTCCCAGCCCTTATCCGTACAAGAGGCTCGTTTATAAACGACCTGTCCTTGGGCAATACGAATGGGCCGATCGGTATAAAACGGAGTTTTGTCGGTCAAGAGCAATGCAGCATCTAACAATCTATTTTCAGTAGCCGAACAACGCACGACAAAGCGCCAAGTAGAAGGCGTAAGATCACTTGCATTAATAAATAGCGGTATGTTTTTAGACTGCAGCGCGTCCCACGCAAAGCTTTTAACGGGCAAAGATAAAGCCGTCAAATCAAGGCATTTCACGTCGTCTGTAATAGCCAGATTTTGCAATGCATCTGCAGTCCATCCCCCCTTTAACAAACAAACACCTTTGTCACTTATGCTTTGCTGTGGTTCATCAGCCACCTGCCGCCACTGTGAAGGGCCAGATAAGGAGGCCGTACCACACAAGTACCAACGACCTGCACTGTAGTTCAAGAAACGAGGAGTCTCCTCGACCGTAGCAAGGCAACCATTTTGCACCTGCCACTCCACCGAACTTGAAGAAATAGTCATATCGTATGATAAATATCCTTCATCGGTCAATAAGCGAAAGGTCGTTGCTGAGGTAAGTTCTACCGTTAGAAGTTGCATTTGCGAAGTTTGCGCTACAGAACCATTATTCAACAACACGTCACTTAGTGGCATTTCATTTCCACCTTTTGCTTGATAAGTTGAACGCGAAGTTAAGCACACACGTTGTCCTTGCTTAGGCATTGTAATGGTGCCTGAAGTTGAAGCATTCGATGGGGCGTACAAAGCGAGTCCTCGCACATCTTTTTCACTATAAGTTGACGAATAGTTGCCAAAGTAACTAACGTCTTCATCAGCATTATAGTCCTTATGCGGCACCAGCACGCGGTCGCCTTCATACAAACTTAACCTTCCCTCGTTGGTTACTTTATACGACCATTCTGCTAAATCGTTAGCTTTAGCATTCAGCGCTATGTCAACACTTTTCGCCTTTTTTCGCACCAGATACTTTTTCTCTGTTGGCGAATAAAGCAATAGCTTTCCCGCCGGAGTCTTTATTACTTGCCACAACAATTTTTCGTCCGTTATTGTCACTTCATTATCTGTCTTTGATAAAGACACGGCACAAAGTTTTGTTTTATTTTTTGCTTGGACGGATTGTAGAAAGCATTCGTTCTCGTTTTCATTTAGTCCGCTTAAGACATAATAGCCTTCGGCCACATCATTTACCAGTGATTGTGCTGTAAAAGTTGTAGGCAATTCTGGCTTCTGTGCTTCCTGGGCCATCGTGAAGAGCGAAAGCAGGAAGAGCGCAAATGATAATATTGATTTTTGTTTCATCATACGTAAGATTTATAACTTGAAGATTACTTGGAGCGAAACGTCATTCTTCCACGATGAATGAATCGTCTCTGTTCCTGACGACTGCGTGGAACGATTAAAATATTTCAACGTTCCATAACGAAGTGATAATGTGAGCAACTTACAACACTGCCAATTGATCAACAACACACCTCGCCAGCCTTGATTAAAGAAGGAGCTGAAACTCATGGTATGTAATAACTGCGGTTCGTAAGCATAGACTCGACTGTCGTAATCGTCTGTCATGAATAGGCTTGTAAAAGCCTTGAGTTGAAAAGCGGTTAAAGGTTTCCACCCCACGCGTGTTGACAACATCGCGCCCCACGCACTTTGGCCGCTTTGACGATAAGCATTTACCACATCAGCTTGCACGTTGCAGTCGAAGTGAGACCATGTCCAAACCAGCGCCGTACGCAACTTTTGCGTTATTCTACGTTCTAACAATCGTTCTTTATTGTAAGTAAAATTGTATTGCTTTTGCTTCGCTTGATAACGACATTGCAGTTTAAATCGATTGCTAAAGCTATACTGCCCTTGCAGTGCGGCTCCAAAGCCGGAAGTATTATTAAAATAAGCATTAAACGTGGGGCGTGGAAAACGAAACAAATCAACATACCCCATAAGTTCTAACCGTTGTATCGGTAAATAACGTACTCCCAACATCACTCCCTGTTCATTGGCCACACGACTGCCTTGCTGCAAGGCTTGGCCATTGATGCTCACAAAACGATAAGAAAAATGACGCTGCTGCACATTAAAAGCTAATCGCTGCGAAACGCGATAATTCAAACCATTCTCTACAGCCAAATGGCCTTTACCGTCAACAGCCCACTCCCCCACTGCCGATATGCGGCCCAACAATGCGTAATAACTCAACGAACTTTCCACTGCCGTTTGGCCTCGAAAGTAATACTTATTATAGACGCGCTCTTGCGGACTAACCACGCTCCCATAATGTGTTACAATCGCATTAGCCGACAAGCCCCAACGCTGAGCTACATAATCTACACTTGCGCCCATTGTCAAGCAAGCCAATGTGCGGTGCGCAGCGATTTCGGACAAGGTGCGGTGCAACCCTGAGGTTAAAATCGTACGCACGGTGTCGTGCGAAAGGTTATCATAACGCCCGTCTAACTTTCGATAAGAGAAATAAGCTACCGCCCGCCAAGCCTTCGCTTGATAAGCCGCAGCTATGCCTCTAAAGTAACGGCTCTCATCAGCCGATGTATGTGCTTTGAATTGCGTCTGTGGGCGCTTTAGAACACGCATTTGCTCTGCTTTTCCACCAAATTGCAATTTCCCTAAGAGCAAGCCTCGTCCGCCATATACATTGTAATCACCCACTACCATACTCCATGGTTTGTTCTTCGGACGCAGCATCACATACCCCGACCAATAGTCGTAGGGGTAAAATCCTTGCTTACATACAGGTTCGCCCGCATCTTTTTCGAGCGTAAGTCCGTAAAGCACCTCCTGCTTATAATGATAGCGATAACGAATGATATGGTGTAACGCATTGCCAGCATACCAATTGGTAGTTGTGGGAGTTTCCTTAGGGGCATATCCCTCACGCTGATAAAGCGGCCAGTCCAATCTACTTTCGATCGTATGGTTACCCGTGAATAACTTCTTTGTTATTTTATCGGTTTCTTTCCAGCGCTGTAATTGCTCTTTTGTTGGTGGATAAGCAGCTTCACAACGCACGAACAACGATAAATAAACACGCGTGTAATAGTCCATACCCCTTATAAGTTGCAGTTCTCCCAACGACACAAAGCCATGCTTCTTCGCCCGATAGCTCAACAAAGAGTCAGCCTGCTCACCCGTGATAAAGGGCAATTGCAACAAATCATCACGGCCCAACAAATTAATCTGCATCGGGTGTTGCGCCAATACTTCCAATCGTTCCTTTAAGTCAACGTCTGTATCATTATCATTATCCGCCTGATATGGGTCTAAATAGCTCTGCACAAAGTCCTCCCAAGTAATATATGGCCCATCAACCATTTGTGCACCCGCCTTTTCGACACATGTACAACATAAAAAAAATATGATTAGAATACATTGTTTCAACAAAACGTGGGGTTGATTTAAGGGATTTAAGAATTAAGTTTGCTTCTCTTATCTTAGAAGATTTTCTGCAAAAGTACTATTTTTCGTAAATTTAAATCAAATTAATCGGCAAAATAGCATAAGAACATCGCAAGAACAAACAAACTTTAAAAATATTCCAGCACATTTGCGACAGAAAATCCATGGATTGTCAAAGCTAATTTTTCTATTGATAAGAGAATGGCAAGACAGGTTTTAACAATGCATTCTATCAATTAATTTAGGGAGAGGCCAAACAAAACGAAACAAAGGTCAGAAAAGCATAGATTTCATCTTTTAGATGATCTATATCTTTTCTGACCTTTATTATATGATATAGCGCAAGGCAATTACCGTCCACGCTGATAGGTTATATCATAGAAGCAGGGGTAGACGTTCGCCGAAGCATTGGCTTGACCTTGTGAGCCTGGCACAATCAAACGCACATGAGCTAAGTTGTCTGTTGCGCGCCCTAAATTGATATAGGTAAGCGGTTTGAGCCATGCAGCAGGAACAGCCGATGAGTTATAGGTCTGATACATCTGGCCACTCACAAAGGTGCCTGTGAATGAGCCTAAGGTATTATTGACGATCATCACATCTGGCTTCATCTCCGTACTACTCGTTAGGTTGTTAGTAGACTGAATACTATCTGATGCTATATTGAACTCAATGTAACGACATACGACACGAGCATTTTCGCCATCAGCGAGTTTCTTACCATCTCCTTTCGACTGTATCTGCATATATATGCCTGTGCGTTTAAAATAAACGTACTCGTTCTTCGAAACGTCTGTCGTGCTATCATTGCGTTCAAACTCCGACTCTGATATGACCTTGATATTGCCTGCAACGTTGAGCAGATACTCGCCTTCAACATCTTCACTCTTCACTTGCGCGCCAGAGGTTAAGAAGGATCTTATTTGCTTATCCTCACGCTTACGCTTATCAGCGTAAGTCTCATCGTCATTGCATGACTGAAACAACGCAGCCACAACTAATAGTAAGAAAGAGAAGAGGTATATCTTACTTTTCATTCTTTTCGTTAAGGGATTATTATATTTTACGTTTGGTTATAAGTTGCAGCATACGCACACTGCATAACTCGTGCAAAAATACTAAAAAGTTGCATTATCATAAAGCACGGAATGATAAAACTATACCAATGACATAATAAAATATACTAAAAAAGGGCATATCGCTACTCAAAGCAATATGCCCTGTATACAAAATATTTAATCCTTAGGTTATCAATAATGTAGCAATGTGTGCTTACTCCTCAGTAGGTTCGGGAGTAATCAACTTGTAGCCCTTACCATGAATGTTGATAATCTCAACACTCTCGTCTGCACGCAAGTGCTTACGCAATTTGGTGATGTAAACGTCCATTGAACGTGCATTGAAGTAATTGTCGTCTATCCAAATTGTCTTCAAAGCGTAGTCACGCTGTAAGATTTCGTTAGCGTGGGCACAAAGCAAACTGAGTAATTCACTCTCTTTCGTTGTAAGCTTCGTCTGTTGATCACCGCGCGATAAGATTTGCTTCTGCGTATCGAATGAGAAAGAACCTATCTTGTAGAAAGTGCAATTACGATTTTTCTTACCACGAACGCGACGCAAAATAGCTTCAATACGGAAGGTAAGTTCCTCCATTGAGAAGGGCTTCGTCAAGTAGTCGTCAGCACCGATACGGAAACCTTCGAGAATGTCCTCCTTCAACGTCTTAGCAGTGAGGAATACGATGGGCACTTCTTCATTCAACTGACGTATGTCGCGTGCAAGGCTGAAGCCGTCCTTCTTAGGCATCATCACGTCAAGCACGCAGAGGTCGAACTTACCCTGTGTAAAAGCTCTATAACCAGCCTCACCATCAGGACACAATTCTGTTTCAAAACCCTTTGCTTGCAAATATTCGCGAAGCAACATGCCTAAGTTCTCATCGTCTTCGCAAAGCAAAATGCGTACTTTTTCTTCTGTAGTAATCATAGCTATACTTGTTTTTTTGTTTTATCTAATTTGTTTATCCCATTAGGGGAATGTTGATAATAAACTTTGTGCCTTTTCCAAATTCACTCTCAGCGTGAATGGATCCGCCCAAAGCTTTTACGACATTATGTACGTATGCAAGACCTAAGCCAAAGCCTTTAACGTCATGTCGATTGCCCGTATGTACGCGATAGAACTTTTCGAATATCTTCTTCAAGTTATCGCGTCGAATGCCGATGCCATTGTCTTGAATCGTTATCTCTAACTTTTCATCATTCGGATTGTTGGTCGAAACGATGAGGTGAGGTGGTCTGTCCTCAGCCTTATACTTCACGGCATTGTCTAACAGATTGAAGATAACGTTCGTAAAGTGCATTTCGTCTACAAATACTACGTCGTCAATTGCATCTAAATGCGCTTCAATTTGTCCCCCCGAAGCTTCAACCTTCAGTCTGAACGTGTTCACCGTATCGTGTATCAAGGCATTGACCTCTACCTCTTTGCGCTTAAACGTTGCTGCCTTGCGGTCGAACATTGACATCTGCAACACTTTCTCTACTTGGAAGCGAAGTCGCTTCGTTTCGTCTACGATTACGCCTGATATGTGCTTAAACATAGCGTCGCTCTTTGCCACAGCAGGGTCGCGTAGCATTTGCGCTGCTAATGAGATAGACGAGATAGGCGTCTTAAACTCATGCGTCATGTTGTTGATAAAGTCATTTTTTATCTCCGACAAACGCTTCTGTCTAAATATAGTCCATATTGTGAATATGAAGACAATGAGCAACAGCAGTGTAAAGATAATGGCAGGAATCATAAACTTTACACTCGAGAAGAGGAAACTCTTCATCTCAGGGAAGTGAATGTAAAGCAATCCTTTCTGTGCGGAAGGGTCGTTGGGGTAAAGTACCTGTCGATAAGTATATCGGTCGCCCTCTGTTATGTAATCTGGGCAACGATAGACCTCCCGTCCGTCACTCGTCGTTACATAGAAGTGGTAATTCAGATTGATACCATTGCTACGCAACTCTGCTCGCAAGTCGCTGTCAAGACTACGAAAGTCCACTCGCTCTGCAAGTGGCTGATTGCTGGCTTTATAGAGTATCGAATAAACTACTTCATTCAACAAGGCTCTCTGATAAATGTAACGCTGCCTTACGGAGTCGCGCAACGATTCATCGTCAGCGTTCGTATTCAAATTATCTAAGAACAGTCCTTTTGGCACATTAGCTGGAATGTTAGCATGTAGTCGGTGGTCAAAAGCTTGTGAAGCCTCGTTTACCTTTGTTGTGTCATCAGCTTGCGCTTTAGGTGTCGTTCTGTTACCTAATTGCACTTCCAATCCGCGTTTGGTCTCATTTAGTTCCAAGTTGCGGGCTGTTTGATACAAGCTACGCGTTACTGATTCATCAAACTGTTCTTTACGCATATTGATGACCTCTTCAAAGTACTTCGCTTGTAAGAAGAGCAACGTGAGAAAGAAAACGCCCATTACGCTGGCTATAATCCATATCGTTGATTTCTTCATGTCGCAAAGGTAGCCACATACGCTCTCGAAATGCAAATAAATTATTCACATTTCAATATATTTCTCATAAAATTAACTATTCGAACTAATTATAGTTATCAATTTATCAAGTATAACTTTTAGTTCGATTCTTATTCTGTTCTATAGCGGTTTATATTTTTGCATTTTTACCCCCAATATTCCCCACACTCAGATGTCGCTGAAATACACCTAAACGTTGCAGCCCCTTAATGGTTTACGTAAGGCGAATCATCGAAATATCTTTTGTTGCCATTGCAGCGCGCACATACACCACTGCCACCACAGTGGGCTATATCATGAGTTGAAAGTTTCCTACATCTTTTCCCGTATTAGTGTTTGTAGTACTGCTTCCTAAAGCTGATGTGCTAGCAGAATCCGTCGTGGCAGATGATGCTGATGATGAGGAGAAAGAAGAGGAAGAAGAGACCTAGGCTTCAGGATACATCGGAGTGTTCCAGAATTGCTGCAAAAGTGCAGACATCCGATTCAAGGATGCACTCATAGATAATCCCGTCTGGTTGTCTGTCATCTTTTCCCTGTCGAAAGCCTTTTCTTTTGTTTGGCTTTCAGTAAAAGTCATTTGCAGGTTTCCTTCTGCCACCTTAGCAGAAGTTGTGACGAGAATGGTAATTTTCATACCAATGAAGAACATTTCTTTGGCCATGGGTTATGACAAAAATAAACTGCAATTTATGCATATCATAGTCGTTGTGCCGAGGGAAATGTATATTTTTTGTGATAGCTCGAGCAGGCCAAACTTATGATGCTTATCTTAATGTTAGGGGCTTTAAGTGCAGCATGTGCGCAGGCTCGGGTCGTACTGCCTGTGGTGATAACGTCATCAACAAGTAATATGTGTTTGTCATGAATGTTTTCGTTGGCTGATAGGGCAAAAATGTCTTTTACATTTTCGTTGCGTTGAATAGCATCGAGGTGAGTTTGAGTGGGATTGTTAACGGTGCGAATAACTGAAGTCGTGTCAATAGGTATGCCCGTCACTTGACTAATGCCTGTTGCCAATCGTTCACTTTGATTATAGCCACGCTTTTTTAGCCTCTCTTTTGACAAGGGTATGGGAACAATTACGTCAATGTCGTTAAAGAAATCTGTGTCCTTTAGCTCTTGCGCCATCATGTGCCCCATTGTTACTGCCACTTCGGGGTGGTTGTAATATTTAAAATGAAAGAAGATAGTACAGTAGCTCGATTCTTTCTCATAGAAGAAAAAACTGTTGGCGCGCTTAGTACAAATAATGTCATCACAAGTGAGCCGTTCAATAACGTTGCCTTTCTCGCCTTTAAAGTGGGTGAAAGGCATGTTACAGAAGCATGATATGCAAACGTCCTTTTCGTTAATGCCTAATCGTTTGTTACAGATTAAGCAAAAACGTGGAAACAAAGTGTCTATTACAATTTGTTTCCACGTCTTTATTTTCTTCATCATGTTGTGAATGCTTTACAGCGTAAGACGCTGCCTCTATTACTTAATTCGTTTAAACGTCATTTCGCCCGCAACTTTGACCAACTTTCTGCCTACGGCACGACGAATGGCATTACCTCCGACGGCACGGTAAGTATAAGTACTGTCGGCATTAAGCGTCAATTCAATGTCTTGCGAGTCTGACCCTATGTCGTTGCTAAAGCGCACAATGGCTTTGTTGTCACTCTTTATGTTAGACTTTATGACCATCCATGTGCCATAAATGCCGTCTTTCATATAGCCATTCATCTTGCCCAAAAAGGAGAACCCAGGAGCTTCAAGCGTCTCTTCATAGAGGTTGAGGTAGAGGTTGACCCCTGTCTCTTTGCAGAAGAAGTGACCTTCAAAGGGGCGTTGAGCTATGGCGCAGAGTGTGGTGGCCATAACCAATAGTAGGATTGCAGTCATGCGTTTCATCATTCCTTCTCCTCATCGTTATTGTCCGTGCGTAAAATCATGGTCGTAGCCCCGAGCGTGATAATCGCTCCATCGGTAATGGTTACGCGGTCGCGATTGCCAAGAATTTCGTTTTGCAAGAAAGTTCCCGTATTTGAAGGTGCATCGCGCAGCACAAAACGAGCCGTTCCGTCAGCCTTAGGCGTAACGGTTATGATGCAGTGGGTGGTGTCCATACTTGGGTCGACCGTCTTAATGGGGGCATTGGCATTGCTACCTTTTACTAAACGGCCCACAATGTTTTCGCCAGCGTGCAGTTCCACTTCTTGTTTAAAGTGAAAAGCATTTTCGAGTACTACCAAGCGGCCATAAACTGTTTCATCTTCGCATTCTTCTGTATTTTCCTCAGTCACATTTTTGGGCTTAGGTTGTGGAATGCGAATTTTAAACTGTTTGTGACATTCAGGACATTCAAAAACAAGAATGCGTCCAGGCTCGTATTTTGTCTCGTCGAAAAGGATTGCTTCGTCACACTTAGGGCAGCGTATGCGTTTCATAATCAGTATTGTATATAATATAAATAAAGAGGAATTAAGAAGTGCAGCGTGTGAGCTTTTCTTTCCTAATTCCTCTTTCTCTTTATTTTTATGTTGTAAAAAGTGAAGTCGTCTGAACTTTTATGAAGTTCAAGATTTGCCTTTATTTTTGAAGCGATTTTGGGCATTGAAGAGGGAGTGTAGCGAGCTACACGACCGATGAAAGGTCGAAAAGCGGTCAAAAAGAAAGGTAAAGATTGAATTTAGAAGAGATAAAAATTTAAATATAATCTTCGTCAGAAAAGTTTAGACGACTTCAGTATCTTTATTTAATCTCCATTACCCAAGCATCGGCAAATTCCTTGTTGTATTGCAACTTGTTGAGAGCCGTCTGTGCAGCTTGCTCGGTAGGATAGTGTCCGTAAATAACTCTTACCATGCGTCCGCGGTGGTAGGGAGCGGCTTCGTTGAAACCTTTTTTCTTTAATTTTGCGGAGAAACTTTGCGCATTCCCTTCAGTAATGGCGCTTGCCAATACCAATGTATACTGACCACTAACGGTTGGTTGAGTAGTTTTTTCTTTTTCCATTACTCTATTTGCCTTCGTGCTAGCCGCACCAGCTTGGGGAGTAACGTTTTGCTCCTGTTGTGGTGTCTCTACTTGTTGTGTGGTAGTAAGGACTGTTGCACTATCCACACCACTAAGGGAAGTCGTTATAGGAGTCGTGGTGAGTGTAGGTTGTACGATTGCAGACTGTTGCGATGTTGTGGCATTGTTAAATAACTGTTCGTACATAGTCGAAGCCACTTGGTGCTCTGTCTGTTCGTTATTATTAATAGGTGTAGCGAATATAAAGTAAAATACGATGGCGACAACGGCTGCTGCCACGTAGTTTACCAACTCGCGGTTGATGCTAATGGTATAGTTCTTTTCAGTGCGCTTAATGTTAACCTTCTTCTTGCTGCTCTTCGTTTTGTCTTCGCTTTGTTGCGTAGCTTTCTGAAGTTCGGCAATGCGCGGAGTCGTAACCGCGTCAAGGCCGTATAACTCAGGTGAGAGTACACCAGCTTCATTAGGAGTAAAATTGTATTTACCTCCAGCGCCCAATGTAAGTTTACCGATACCTGAAAGCTCGTATTCACCTTCCTCCTGCAACTGTTGTTTGAGTTGTACTACTGCATCGTCAATGAGTTTGAGCGCTTCGGGATAGTTAGTATCGTAAGCTTGCATGTATGACTGAACGAGCAACCCATCATTTAAGTTGAGTTGCGGATTAAAGCCCACGCTACGGCAAGGCGGCAAAAATAGCTGCTCGTCATCAACACGGCGTGCGGGAACATATTGCGTAACGAAACCACCAAGGTTTGGCACGATTACGCAGTCATGTTTCAGCATTAGGCTTTCAATATGTCTAGAAAGTTCAATCATACTGCAAAGTTACGCCTTTTATTTTAAAAGTCGCAACTGCGCAAAGGGCTTTTTTATCACTTTTTTTGCAATTAAAAAAGAGCTTTTTTAGAAGTGATTGATTATCAGACAGTTTGAAAAAACGGGTAAAAGCACTGCTTTATACATTTCGTGGCTCTTTCAGAGTTTGCTGAATAAGTTGGAGCGCTTTATGGCTTGATAAAAAAGATAGATGAAGAGGGCACGCCACCCCATATTAATGTTGTATGGCAGCAGTGCGATGACGGAGGCCAACTGTGCGTAGAGCGTGAAAACGGCTTGTCGTGGTGTCACTTGATGGTCTAATAGGTAAGTGTAGAATGCAGCCAACTGGTGCATGACGCGTGTATTAGCCAAAGCTGCGGTGATTGATGCGAGTGAAAAAAACTTTATAAAGTCCAACTCGTCAACTTTTCCTCGGCGTAGTGTCATGTCGTTCTTTTCCATCGTTCTTCCTTTTTAAAAGTGTGAATAATGTGTTCGTTTTATTTTTACTGATGCAAAGGAAAAACTATTTTTTGACAAACTACGACACTTTTAATCTTGGAATGTTAAAAGTGAAGGGAAAAAGCGGATTCTAAAACAAATAGTGTGGGAAGGTACTGTTTAATAAACTGCAATTTATCTGCCTAATTGGGGGGCGGGTTTGTAACCCGCGGCACCAGCATGTTGTAAATCGGAACATGATTAATATAAACTAATTTTGAGCACCTACTTATGTTAAAGTGTATGTTATGTATGTTCTCGCGCTAAGCGACTATAAGTAGATGTTCAAAGCATGCTGGTGCCGCGGGTTACAAACCCGCCCCCCCAATTAGGCAGACAAACTGCAATTTGTAAACCGCATTCATTTCACGAAAAAAAGGTCTGCATCTCGCACATAGTGTACGTGATGCAGACCTATGGTAGTAAGGAAGTAAGCATTAGAACTTAAATCCTAATGTCATCATGATGTTGTGGCGATTGAGGTTGACCTTCTGGCCTTGTAGGCGGTTGGTAGTGTTGTCGCCATTCTCAATATAGTTGAAGGCATAGGCCGTTCCGCCTTGATGTTGATACTGATAAGCAATGTCGAAGTAGACGTTGCGTCCACGATAGCCGAGGCCTGCTGTTACGCGGTTGATGTCGCCAAGGTTGACGTAGTCAGTATTGGTGCGATTGTAGTAAGAAGAGCTGGCGGTGAAGAGGTTGAGGTATGCATCGTCTTTGAAGGCTGACGATACGTAGTTGTAACCTAATCGGCCGTAGAATGAAGGAGCTAACCTGGCTTCCACACCTACGCGGAAAGTGTGAACGGGCTTTAACCAATTGTCTATCTCGTTGTTCAACTCGCGATCCTTGGTGCTTGACGTTGTACCCCACCAGTCACTGTAGCTATCGTAGTCGGGATAGCTAATAGAGGCACCTGTGTAGCGACTAATCTCGTATTCAGCGTCAAGCGCAATGTTACGACCAAAGGTGGTGGCAAGGCCGATATTCAACTTCCATGGGGTGCGAATACGATAGTCGAAGTCGCCCGTATTGAAAGTGCCTTCTGTGTGAAAGCTATCTCCCTTAGCATAAGGGTGATATTGCTTAACCTCGTCGGTGAAAGCGTAGGGCGAGTTCATGTAGACGTAAGCATTGCTTGTTAAGTCGTAGAAAGTAGGCGTGGCGAATGACAGACCAAGGCGTAAGGGAGAGTCTTCAAGCGGACGGAAGATGACACCGAACTTGGCATCGAAGCCTGTACCCGTCAGCTGCTCTTCTTGGTTCATGAAGTAATAGTTGTAACGAACTTGTTCGGGCGTCATGCCCTCTTCGGGAACAATGGTCTCGTCATAGTAAACGCCTGAATGCATATTGACGTTGTAAACACCGAAGGTAACGCCAGCGTAAATGCGGTCGTCGATGTTGGCAGAGAGGTTGAAGTCATACTGCTGAACACCACCCCATTGTACGCGACGATAGTTGTAGTCAGTAGCATTGATAGGATTGTAGCCAGTCACTTTGCCCGTTCCGTCTACTTGTGCGTCGAGTAGCTGCGAGTCGTAAGCTGCATTGGCTATCGGCATGGTCTTCCCGCGATCGTTGTCTTTATAGAGGTCGAGCGTTCCTGCCATTTGGCTTAACTCCCACGTTTGTGACATGCCGTTGGGCAGCGCAATGCCAGTAAGGCCGATATAGTTCTTAAAGTTGCGACGCTTTTGGTAGTTAAAACCAATGTTGAAATATTTCAATCCGCTATTGCCGGTCTTAAAGGCATAGACAAAGCCTGCTTGGTCGAACGAGCCACGTGCTTTGTCAATGTCGAGCATACTTACTGCATTAGGTTGTATGGTTGCACTACCTGTAAAGGCTACATCGCTGCGGCGGTACAAGCCTGTACCTGCAGGGTTGATGCCCATACTTGAGATATCAGCACCTAACACGTTCATGGCACCACCCATACCTACGTAACGAGCCGTACCATTAAGGTCGTTGCCCGAAAGGTTTTCTACCTTATATATATCTTGCGCACTCATGCTGCCGCAAAGTGTGAGGGCAGCCAGTGCTAAACTGTATTTGCGTTTCATGTTTTCTTTGTAACTTAGTTTAATAAGTTAGGAAGTTTAATGGGGGTAATGAGTTTAATAAGTTTAATGAACTTAATAAGTTTAATAAGCAATTTACTATTAGTAAAGGTAACTTTTTAACCTCATAATTTCATAATCTCATAACCTCATAACCCTACCCTCTCCTATCTTCTGCCACCGAAGCTGCGACCACCACCACGGTTGCCACCGCCAAAGTTGCCGCCTCCACTGAAGCCTCCGCCAAAGCTACCGCGTGAAGGGGTAGAATAGGAAGGAGTGCTATTGTAAGAACGTGAAGGACGCGAAGTTTGCGTTGAAGAGTTGCGATCGGGTGTGTAACTATTGTTACGGTTGCTGCGATTGCTGCGACTATTCGTATCGAAGTTGCCGTAAGTGCGTGGCGTACGTGAGGTACTGCCGTTTACCGAAGTGCGGTTGTTTGCCCCATTAAATGTGCCACGCTGGGCGGGTCGATTGTTAGAAAAACCGAAGTTGCTGCCACGTCCGCCAAAGCCATTGCTGGCCGAGGTACGATTGTTTGCATTGATAAAAGGACGATGCGAATTGCCCACGTGCCAGTTGCCACCATCGATGTGAGAGGGACGCCATGCGGTCCAACCGCCATGCCAACCTCCCCAGCCCCAACCTGGGCCACCATACCAAGGGTCGTACCAGCCGCCCCAACCCCAGCCGTACCAACTGCTGTAGTAGGGACGCCAGCCATACCAACTGCCCCAGCCCCACCAACCGCTCCAACTGATGCTCCAGGGTGAACCGTAGCCATAATAGAAGGGGTCGTAGCAGAGGTCGTAATAGTCCAAATAATAAGGACTGCTCACGTAGATGCCTGCGCGTGGTGAACAGAAGCGAACTATGCGTGCAGTGCATGAGCCGTCTTCGTAACCGTCTTCATAACCTTGGTTGTAGGTTTGCTGATTATCGAGCGTGTCGGACACGTTGCTCTTATAGTTACGTCCGCGACGATTGTAGTCGTCGACGTTCCACTTACCGTTGCCACGACCGTTGGCCCAATTACTTGATTGGAACGTACTATTATCTTCGTTTCCACTGATGGGACTATAACTTGAACGCCCTGGTGCGGTATAGGTATCGTTACTTTGAACTTTGTCTTTTGATGACGGAACGAAGTACACGTCGTCATCTTGTGCATAAGTGCTGAGACTTCCCAAACACAATGCTAATAGCAATAGCGACTTTTTCATTGTGGTTCCTTTTTTGTGTTGTTAATGCAAGCGACTCTTTCCGGCAGGAAAAGTACTTGTTTACTAGTTATTATCTAAATGCAAAGGTAGTGGTTTTTTAAATTGAAACTTGCGCTGTATGTCTGAAAAAGTATTCCATTTTGCCTATATTTATCTTATTTAAGAGTAATATGGTAAAATAGAATGGGTAGGATCTACGAGTGCTTTAAAATTCAAAATTTTTGTTGTTGCTTATATGCTTTAGCATTGTTTGCTTGCCATTGGTAGGCAAGGCGTTCGCTATCATTGCGGGTATGGATAATTCCGCAATATTTAAACCCTGCCTTTTTAATGGCATGTTGCATAATCAAGTTATCGTGGTGAGTGTCAATGCGTAGATTGTTATATAGTTGTTGTGCGTATTGTACAACAAACTGAAATATACCTTTTACCTTACCATTACTGGCAATGCGGTGAATGGTTGCGTAAGGTTTATTATTGAGCCATTGCCCCTTGTAAATGGTTTGATAGGTAGGGTCGTCACCAGCTTGAAGAACAAAAGTTGCTACTATGTCGTTTCCTTGCTCAATAACAAAACTACTATTCGATTTGATATCAGATTTGAGTATATCATCACTTGGATAGTTGTTAGTCCATTGAGTAGGATTTCCTGTTTTAGCCATAAAAGTTCGTGCTTGCGCATAGATGTTTTGTAGCTGAGACAGGTCGGTATATTGTGTGTGACGAATGCGTAGTGGTGTGGTTATATGCTCCATTTTTATTGAAATGTAAATTTTATTCTAAATTCAAAAAAATCACACCTGTTTGGTAGTGTTTTTTTTGAAGCCGAACCCATATATAATGGCTTTGCAGTAACTTGCAGCAAATATATAAATAATTAAATTGATTAACAACAGCTAAATGATGACATTCCGTAAATCAATGGTGCTGCTATGCGTGGCTTTAGCCGCTCAATCAGCAGTAGCGCAAGAAAGTAAACCCAAAGAAGTTTTTAATCCACATTGGACGCTTGGGGTTCAAGGTGGTGTAAGCGAAACGCGTGGTGAGGTAAAGTTTTCTGACCTCTTATCACCCGCTGTTGCAGGTTATGTGGGCTATCGCTTCACTCCCGTGTTTGGTCTGCGTGTTGGCGCAAGTTCTTTTGAGGCAAAGGGCAGTTGGGTTTCGCCCCACCAAGTGTATAAGTACAATTACGTTCAGGGCAATGTTGATGCCGTATTCGACTTGAGTGCAGCCGTTTGTAAGTACAATCCTCGCCGTGTGTTCAACCTTTATGCTTTTGCAGGTGTTGGCGTGAATGCGGCCTTTAAGAATGGCGAGGCTGGCGACTTGGTAGCAGCAGGCTATCCTTTAGCTTATTATTGGAGCGGTCATCGTTTCTCACCAGTAGGGCGTGCGGGCTTAGGCGTAAACTTACGCGTAAGTAAACATGTGGCTATCAACATTGAGGCCAATGCTAACGTACTTTCCGATCATTATAACTCAAAGAAGGCTGGCAATGCCGATTGGCAATTTAACCTCTTAGGCGGTTTAACTTTCAGTTTGGGTAAAACGAGTAAGACCTTGGCCGCAGAAGTTCCTGCCGAACCTGTTCAGCCTACAGAAGTTCCGCAGCCTGTAAATCCCAATCCAGTAGCGGATCAAGAACCCAAGGAAGAAACACCTATTGCAGAAAAGAAGGCAGCACCTGAAGCTTTGACGGAGAATATCTTCTTCCGTATCAATTCATCAGTCGTTCGCACTACAGAGATAGAAAAGGTGGAGGCCCTTGTGCATTATCTAAAGCAGCATGCTGATGCCAAAGTAGTCATAACGGGCTATGCCGATGCCGCAACGGGTACGCCTACTATCAATAGTCGCATAGCTAAACAGCGTGCCGCTTCAGTAGCCAATGCTTTGACAAAGCGTGGCATCTCGGCTCAGCGCATTGTCATCAATTCAAAGGGTGACACGGTTCAACCCTTTAATAAGGTAGAAGACAATCGCGTAAGCATTTGCGTAGCTGAATGATAATTACAAGCCTCTCCCCTCCCCCCCTCCCCTACTGGGAGGCGGTTAGGGGAAGAGGTCTTTTACCTTTTCTTCACTCCCCACACATTCCCTTCGCATAAATGGCGGCGAGGCACCCCTAAGCGGCGCATCTCTTTGGTGATGCGCTTGATCGTAACGCCTTGCAGTGAACGAGGAGCTTGTGCCTTGAGTTCGTCAAAGAGTTCGCTGGCTGATAACCACGAAATAGACTTATCGGTCTTTAAGTTGGTCAGACTGTCGGGAGCGGTATAATAACGAGAGAAAACGTCGTTGACGGGAGAGAACTTGTAGTAACCCTTGTTGTGTAGTTCAATCTCACGCTCTTCGTCTTTGGTGAAGTAGAGAGGCTTCCCTTTAGCTATCTCAGCCATGAGCTGGGCGTAGAGTTGGTCGTGGTCAATGGTTACTTCGCCCACGACATGTTCAACAGGTTGACAGTAAAAGCGACGCGAACCTGTAGGGTCGGTCAAGAGTTCTGTGTAATTGCTCGTACCAATGAATGAAGCCATACGCGCCACCATGACGAGGCTGCGGTTGCGCGGGTGGCGCATCTTAACGTCCGTCACCTGCATGAGATTTTTTAATATGCCCATTTGACGCTCATTATAGCGATCGAATTCGTCCATATTGATGAGTGCAAAGCGTCCTAACTTCTTTTCCGCTCCACTATCGGCCGTGAGGTCGAACTTGTCGGTATAATAGCGGCGTAAAGTAGGCGGTAGGAGTGTGCGACAAAACGTACTCTTCCCCATACCCTGACGGTCGCTGAGGAGGAGAGGCGCGATTTGGTTCTGAAACACGCGGCAATTCTCTTCCGTGTTTTGCCAACTTGCCACCATTGCGCGCATCCAACGGCTGAACACTTTCACCCACAACGCGTCGTGACTCACCATGTGTGCCACTTCGGTCAAGCGGTCGCGCCCGTCCCAGCGGGGTAGGTGGTCGAGGTAATGCTGTAAGGGGTGGTAGGCGGGTATGGTGTCGGAGTACAGATAGCCGTCCACCCAACTGCGGTAACATTGTGGCAACGTATTCTGTACGTGCATAATCAGCGAGTTGTGACTGCGCTCGGTCATGAGTTGAAAGTTAGCGTCTGCTTCAGCCTCTTTGGGTTGCAGCTCGATGTTGTTCTCTAATTCGTTGAAACGTAGGTTCCAACGCTCGTTAATGAGCGCTTGCATTTGTTGCACGAGCGATGGAGTAGGGGTGCTTGTTGAAGGTTGTGATTTTTGTTTTGTCTTTCGTTGAGGCGTTTTTGCTATTTGTTCTTTCTTTTCGGTAAATAGTTGAATGGCCCAAGCTTTGACGATGCGTACAATTTCGTTGTTGCTTAATTGCGTAAAGAGTCGTTGGGCCAGTTTTAGTAGTTGACGGATAATGTTTTTAATCATGGTAGTTGTCTTATTTTAGGTTTGGTGCAAAAGTACGACACCATGAGGGGAAGGGCAAAAAGTGTGTACATTTTGTACACTTTTTTTTAAGTGAGACTTCGAACTACTTCCGCGCGTTACTTATTTTAAGGGGCGGTGACTTTTTATCTTTCATGTTTCAGATTATGTTTGTAACTGCTTGATTATCAAATAGTCTGACGAATGAAATTTAAAGTCCCATGCTTCAGGTTAGATTTCAACCCTTCATTTTGTATCTCTTGCACTAAGGTTTGAAATCTCTTGCACTATACTTTTGTATCTCTTGCACCAAGAAATGAAATCTCTTGCACCAAGTTTCGTTTTTTATCGTCAATGCTTGTAAAATGAAACATTGAAAGCAAAAATGAAACATACAACGCGTATGTTTCATGTTATGAAATGCTTATAAATCAATCGTTTATGTATAAAAAGTGAAACATTGAAACATGATTAGCCGTACCATTTGCGTAATAATAAGCTGCAATTTGTCGAACACAATGTTGCATGTAAAATCTTCGCTAAACTATTATTAATCGTAAATTTGCTATCAAAATTTAACGTAATCACGAAAGCATGACAAACATACGGCAACGCATAGAAGAACTGATACACTACCTTCAGCAAGGCATATACGAAAAGAATACCGAAACAGCTCTGGCGCTTTTAGCAGCTCTGGCGGGTGAAAGCATATTGTTGTTAGGCCCTCCGGGAGTAGCAAAGTCAATGGTGGCACGACGATTGAAAGAAGCCTTTAAGGGAGCAGCATCTTTTGAATACCTCATGTCGCGATTTTCAACGCCCGATGAGATATTCGGCCCTATTAGCATAGCTCGATTAAAGGAGAGCGATAAGTACGAACGTGCCATTACGGGCTATCTTCCTACGGCCGACGTCGTATTCTTAGACGAAATATGGAAAGCAGGTCCCGCCATTCAAAACACCTTGCTTACGGTGATGAACGAGAAGTTGTTCCGCAATGGCGATAAAGAGCTACACCTTCCCTTAAAGTTGCTCATTGCCGCCTCTAACGAATTGCCGGCCAAGGGAGAAGGATTAGAAGCACTGTGGGATAGATTTGTCATTCGCCTCGTGTGCCGCTGTATTCAAGACGAAACGACCTTTCGCCACATGCTTTGTGCGGACGATGAGGCGGAGAAGAACGCCTCATCGGCCGTTGTTCACCCTATCACCAATCGCGAATACGCTATTTGGCAGAAGGAGGCACAAAAGGTCGTACTCAGTCAAGACTTATTAGAGGCCATTACTTACATTCGACAACACTTACAACGCGTTGAAGTAGAAGGCACCGAACTCCCCCGTAGCATTTATATCAGCGATCGCCGTTGGAAACACATCGCACGCTTACTGCGCATCTCGGCTTACGTTCAAGGACGCACAGAAGCCACGGTTGCCGACCTTCTGCCTATGTATCATTGCCTATGGAACGAACCCGAAGAATTGGCTGCTGTTCGACAAATTACGATTGAAGCCCTTTTCGCTCCTTATAAGAAGGCCATTGACGAACTCGCTGCTAAGGCCAAAGCTGACTTGCGAGCTTTCAGAGCGAAGGCCGCATTGGCTAAGGCCGTGCGCGAACACGACCACCGTGATGACGATTTGCTTATCGTCAACAACTTCTTCTATCAAATTGAAAATCATGGTACGGGCCATACCTACATATTCATTACCGACTATAAGAGTATGCCCTTACGCAGCAAAGATAATGCTCCCGCTCAAGGCGTAATCTATAAAGACCCTTCCAACAAGGTGAGAAGCATCGTCCGCCTCTACGATGCTGATGCGCTAAGAGGGCTCCCTGCCAACGAGCGTGAGCAGGTGACGCTCTGTCGTGACAATGATCATATCTACATCAATGGCATTGCGTTTAAGATGCGCCATAAAGGTTCAGCCGTACTCAACCCTGCAACAGGACAAGTGGGTGGATTGTTTGAAGGGGCTACGAATAGTAATACGACAAGTGCATTTATTGGCCATACACATTACGAGAAGGAAATAGAGAATATCTGTCAAGCATTAGAACAAGCAAAACACGATATAGACTTTCATCTCTTTGTTAATAATGAAGACAAGCAGCTGACAGAGTCGTACTTGCAACGCCTCTACAAAGCAATCGCCCTTTGTCGCGTTGATATCCGAAAATTACTTTATGACGAATAAAAATCAGGAGTTAGAGTTAGAGCCAACCCTCTATCTCCAACTATTACAACAATATGTCGAGACGGGTGAGGAACCAGACGTTCTCTTAGCTCAGACGGATGCACTGACGGCTTACTTGGCAGATACCATGCGCAATGCAGAACTCAAGGCTTGGGTGATGAACGATGAGGTGGCGGCGCGTATCTTTATTGACACCATGTGTCAGTTCATCACCCTTCATCAGCAGAAGGCAGCCTATCAGCAGAGCCGTAGCTGTTTTGAGCGCAGACAGTTAGCTGAGGCTACGGAGTGGAGCGTAATCAAACGACGCGACAATTGGCAAGTGTTGGTCCAACAGATTGCCACGAAATATCACACATTGGGTTTCGACCAACATTTTTATACGCAACAGTTCGCCCAAAGTGAAGGATACGCCAACGATGCGTTGTGGCAAAGTATGCTCAACGATTGGGAAGCTTGTGTCGAAGCACAACTTAAGCAGCGTCAACAAGAGTTCATAGAAAGTCGGCGCCAACTGCAAGACAAGCTCTTGCACAACAATCTTACCTCGGCTACACACTATGTGCGTGAACATCAAGTGAGTCACGATCGCTTTTTCCAGTCATGGGCTTTAATGGGAGGGCGGTGGAATGTGCTTGAGTACGAACGTTTGCAGCAAGTCGTCAACTTTCAGCGTCGCTATCCAGTTCTACTCAAGATTGTCAACCGAATGGGGCGCACGGCCGATGCCTTGGGCAAGAAGAATATCGGACACACGACAGGCGCATCCGAGCGAATGGAACACGCCTCTCATAGTGACATTACAGGTATTAGCATGGGGCGTGACTTAAACGCCCTCTTGCCTCACGAATGGGCTATCTATTCCGACCCCAATATGGAGGATCTCTTCTTACAACGATACGTTACCAATCGTCTCCAAACGTTTGGCTACGAAAGTCATGCGATGAATGCCGCGCGCAATCTGCATAAGAAGCCCGCCCGTCCTCAAGGTCCTATGATCGTATGTGTCGACCTTTCGGGCAGTATGATGGGCGAACCTTGTCAAGTGGCGCTTTCGTTGATGATGCAACTGTGCGAATTGTGTATGCAAAAGCACAGACGTTGTTTCTTAATCGCCTTTTCAGTGGCTGCGCAGCCTATCGACGTGTTGACAGATCGCACACAATTATTGCAGTTCTTTAATCGCAAGGCGAGTGGCAGCACAGATGCGCACCACATGATGAACACGATGTTTCAGCTCTTAAAGTCGAACGCCCAATACGCTGGTGCAGACGTGCTATGGGTGACGGATTTTCGCATTCCATTGCCTGAACGAGAATATTTCATCGAAATGGAGCGCCTGCAGCAAGACGGCACGCGCTTCTACGGCCTTCAATTAGGCATAGCCGAAAATCGTTGGGCCTCTCACTTCGACGAACTCTTCAAGATAGAAGACGTGAAGATGTTAGCCTAAATGGGGGCGTGGACCTATAGCCCACGCCCCAAGTGGACGACAAATTGCAGTTTATCTAACTAAAGTTTCCCACCCCGAAATAATGGGGGTGGGAAACTTTAGTAAAAATCATTTATCGAGAATAGCTTCTGTCATCAACTCGTCAATGATGTTCTTAACACCTGTGCTGTTAATCTGCTTTCGGAAGTGGACGGTATAACCATTTGCAGTCATGGCCTTGAAGAACTCCTCAGCACATGAAATCTTGGTGTCCTCATCAGGTGAGATATGTGACTCCTTATCGTAAGCCTTAGTCTCTATCACGATGTTCAGTTCCTTGGTTCCATTAGCCTTCTTGACCACATACATAAAGTCAGGACTGTAGTTGCTTGATGCCACAGTAGGAATACAGATGCTGTGTGATGGAATCTTGCCATATACGATGACTTCATCTATCTCTGTCTTGATATTCTGTAATTCCAAACCAGAGTCATGAGCATAAGCATCATAGAGGTACTTGACAGGTGGTTCGCCTGGCACGCTCTTATTGCCAATGTATGCCTGAACGACTTCGTCCTTCACTGTACCATCAGCATTAGTAAGCTTGGTTTCCTTCACTGTGTAGTTGGCTTGCTTATAGCGCACAAAACCAACAAGTTGGTCACATTTCCAATCATCTACAGCACCAATCAATCTAGTCAACGAACTATCATTGAACATTTCGTTGGTGAGATGATAGCCTCCATTTGCTGTTTTACATATAGCCTTATGCAGAATATGTACTGGAATATTGGTATATCTTGATGCTCGCTTCAGGAACTCATTATAGCCATAATGGCGGTCATGCAGTGTCAGTTCTGCATGAGTTCCTTCATTGGCAACAGCCACGTTTCCCTCGAATTCCAAAACCTTACGAGATGACTCTACAGTCTGAAGAGAGAACACGTGCTTATCCTTGATGATTGAAGGCAGTTCGGCTTCTATCTTTTTGTCTATCGCCCTATCAAAGTACAAAACGTACTTCCTATTCAACTGTGCCCACAGTTCTCGCAGTTCCTCAAATCTTGCCTTGCGGATATGAATCTTATCATTACGACTGCTGTTACGGTTGATGATACGATTGGTATTCACGCCACTTGTAACATCCTTGAACTCTGGATATTCAATCAACATGTCATCGAACTTCTCAGGTACTACCTTCTTATCAAAGTCGACATAACCTTTAGTCATCAGTTCAATAAAGAACTTATTGACATCTATGTTGCGCTTTTCAGCAACTTTGATAATATCTTCTGCAGTAATTGAAAGCGGACTCTTTTGGTCAGCGTCAAGTTCACCATTGATTTCAGCAACCAGTTTATTGGCAAAGTCCTTCTCTGTAAAGTCTACGATGTAGTTGAGCATGAAGGAAGAATCGCTGATGCGGTTTCCAACACTGTCAACGGGCAGACGCAGTCCACGCCCCACCTCCTGTAGCTTGCTAATCTCTGAACCACTTGAGCGGAGCTTGCAGATGGTAAACACATTCGGGTTATCCCATCCTTCTTTCAATGTCCATTTAGAAAACAGAAATCGCAGAACGTTTGGCTTGCCCTCATCATCCGTAAAGCTCAAAAGTTCTTTCTTGCCATGAAGAATCACCTTCACCTCATTGGCAATATTCTCATCCGAGTCGTTATTGTCTTGTGAGAAGTATCCTGCACATGAAGCATCAATATTTTCAAGAGTAGCTTTCAGATAAGCCTCGTATTCAGGAGTGTTCTGTCGTGTCAGTTCCTTCTTTACTCTTGCATTCAATATTTCGATAAACTTCTTTCTCAGCCAACCATCGTTCTTACCTTCTGGTCCGCGGAAACTTTCAATGCTATCTATAAAAAATAGTGCAAGTGTCTTGATTGGCAGTCCTTCGCGACAGAAATTCTCACGCTCTGTCTCAAAATGGCGCATTAAGGCAAGCTCAATCATACCCTCTTGATAAGAAACACCATATTGATCTGGAAAAAACTCTTCGCCAATCTGTTTCTCCTGACCATTGCTCAAACAGATACAATTCTTGCTGATAGCCTTTACAACAACGCCATCCATGTCATTATCAATAGAGCCAAGACTATCGCCTACATGAAACGTGAAAGTCTTTCCCGCATTGTCAGCACTTGTCAACTTCATGTTGGCGCTATCACCTTTCACGGTTGATAACACCTTCACCTTCTTTTCAGCCTTCTTACTGCCCGGCAGTTCCAAGTGCTCTTTGGCAACTCCTTTGATAAGTCCCTGATTAAATGAATCGGCAGCGTTCAGGTCATAGATGAGTTCTTGATAGTCCTTCACCGCATGTTTGTTCTTGCCTTTTCCTACTGTCAGTTCGGGGAATGTAGCACCATAGCGCAACACCAACTGAGGTCGGAAGTTCTCAATAAGCGCTGCATATGATTTGCTACCACGCTCCACACGATGCGGCTCGTCAATAATCAACACAGGCTTAGTATCAGCAATAACATCCACCGGACGGTAAAATTCGCCCAGCATCTGGTCATAGTCCTCACGAGTCAGCAACTTACCATTAGTAATAAGCTGTGTATTGAGCAACAATACATATATTTTATCCTTGATATGGTGAGAGCCACTGAAGAATTGTCCTACTGCAGAAGGCATATTCAGACGCCCCTTCTTCTGTTGTTTTTGGGGTTCCAGCAAGCACAGTTCTATCTCTGCATTGTAGTTGCACACCCTTTTAAAGTGGCGTTTCACCTCCTCATCCTTCAGGAATGATGCCGTACCAGCTTTGATAGGCAAGGTTGGAACGGCAATGATGAACGGGTCACCAGTAAAACCCTGTGTTGAATAGTTAACAGGATTTGCTTTATTCTCGT
>OIWK01001115.1_pt1 | contig 27069 bp, 29 predicted proteins | sample 1587401 | NCBI WGS metagenome assembly OIWK01 (sample SAMEA3888911, study PRJEB22519) | human gut metagenome | biome: human gut; feature: human-associated habitat; material: faeces | place: Denmark | collected 2009 | reverse complement strand
CATTGAAACAGTAACTACAAATCGTGAGATTGTAGCGAATCATCTAGCATATACATTTGTATATGTTTTTAGTAGCAGGTCTTCTATGAGAGAAATTAAGTTTACGACAAACTATGAACCCGTTTTAAAGTTCTCCGACAAAGATTTCAAGATCAAATACGAAGAACATGTTGGAAATGATGAGAGGTATCTGTATAAAATCGATGGAGATGAAAAGCATTTAGCCGTGTGTCCGAGGTGTGATAATCCAGTTGTGATACTTGGCATTTATAGAAATATCGATGTATCACCACATGCGAGGCATACTAGAAATATCGACATCCCAGATGTAGCCCAATATAACGAATATAAGCTAGAACGCTGTCCTTATCATGTGAAACGTGCGAATTACATAAAAGAATACGTCCCTGAAACTGAGGAACCGCAGAGACATGAATTATACCGGATTGCAAAAGATCATTTTGATAAAGCGATTTATTTACTGCAAAAGCAAACCGGTCTTCATATATCATATGATATGGCAGAAGTGCTTGCCGAAAATTATGCAGACATGCGCGCATACAACTACATCGATGCTACCGTATACAATATTCCATGGTATTTGCTCTATAGCTATTGTGGCTTCAACTTACATTATATGATCGTAAGAAAAGGAACTACACTGTTTCGGACTCTTAAATCTTTGAAATTCGAAATGGTAGACAGCAATATCAAGGATCATGTTTGCATCATCGATCACGAAGGTTATGTACTCCGGGCTACAGATTATCGGTATTCGGTTGACGACGATGATAATCTCAATGAACATCTTCTTTTTTCGATCTTAAAACCGGACTCTAATTTACCAGACGTTCTTTTGTTTAACATGGTCAAGCGGGTTTCTGTCAAAGTGGATTCATCTTATTTCGGCAACTTGGTTGAATACAAAGATTGGAAAACGAACCCTAAGATGTTAGAAATTGCTGCAAAATATATGAATCCGTAATGGATACGGATACGATTTGTGTCGTATGCGTTTATCTGGCAACAAAAATAAGCGAAAACAAAGAGTGGTAACGAAAATTGGTTGCCACTCTTTTGCATACATAAAATATCTATATCTGATAAGGCTCGCCTTATTTCTATATGAATATGATCTCAAAGCGTTTGTAACATATTTAAAAAGATAACAAACAAGTTACAAATGAAAGGAGAGTATGTAATGATTGATAAAGTCCCAACACTAAAAGAATTATTGAGTAATCGAAAAGAAAGCCATGCAAATTCAATCATTGTTTCTACTAATAGAAACAAAGACTTATTCGAAGGTGACGTATCTGAATTACCGGAAGCGTTATTAAATATTCCAATTTACGCATGGGATAAAAGAGACGGAATATACATCACAATTTAATAAACAAATAGCATGAAACGATGATTATAAGAAAGAACGAAAACTATGTATAAAAAGAGAATTTCAACAAATGAATATTACTTAGAACTTGAAAAGTGTGTATCATGTATGTCAGAAACGCCAACATTACAAAACTTATTAGATACCCGAAAAGAAAATCATGCAACGTCAATTATTGTTTCCACAAAGAACAATAAAAATTTATTCAAAGGTGATATATCTGGATTACCAGAAGAATTGTTAAATATCCCAATTTTTTCATGGGATAAAAAAGAAGGAATATATATATCAATTGAATAAACATCTTCTTTTACTCAGTTTATGGAAGAAAGAGGACTTGGTGAAGCTCCAATTACAACAGATGAACTGTTGGAGCTGAAAAAGGCATTATAAACAAACGAACGCATTTGGTATTATTACATATCTGATGCGTTCTTATTTTGTTCTCTGAAAAATTCGATCAAACCGTTCGTATACACATTATGGAGACCTAATTCAAATGATAATACGTTCATTAAAGTTTTATCATTTTTGTCTATTATTTTCCTGGCATATCTAACTAGACATTCAAAGCAACGAAATATATATTCAAGCGATTCATAGTATTTATTAATATCTGTTTCATCCACGTCTACTGTTACACAATTGGCAAATACATCTTCATCAGCTAATCCTGGTATTTCGTATTTATCATCTTCGCTATTTTCTTTCAAAATATTATCGAAATATTCAACAACAGCACAAAATCTTTCGTATTCATCTATTACGGCTTCGACTGTAGTTTTTCCATTTCTGTATTCGAGGTACGTACCCTTAAATTTATCCAATTCTTTTTCAAATACGTTTTGAAACTGAATCAGACGACCCATCGGAATATCTGACAGTTGTTCTCCAAGAGCAGTTAACGCCAGTTCTTTATGATACGCTCTATATTCGTCCATTTTTTTCTTTATCTGGTGTATGTCCTGCCATTAACGTTAATGTCTGCTCTAGTTCATCTGAATAATCCATACCGTTTACTTCTTTAATTTCACTCTTTTTCATCAATCTTTTGATTTCTTTTCTATCTGTTTCGATATCGCCAATATTGGTTACTCCTTGCTCGTTTTCAATATATATATATAATATCAAATACATCTTATTTTGAAAACAACAACAGCATTGAGAAACGATCCGGTATGTTCACAGTTTATATCATAAACCGATTCGATACGTTTACACTTCTGTGCAACACTGTTGCTGTTACAATATATATAAGGCTCACAGATGTGGAAATTCGTCACAAAAATGAATGCTTGCACTGAGATTCGAATCAATAATTTGTGATTTTCAAATATGTGCTGAGATAATTGCACACAAAGAAAGGTTTACAAACAAAAGAGCCTACATTTCGTAGACTCTCAATCATCTTTCTTATCTAAATATGTCAGAACGTTTTAATCTATTCTTGATATTCATTTACTTTTCCGTTCATAGTTACATTTGTATGGAATCAAGTACTCATATTAATACAACATTCTTAATATATAAGTCTTGTTCCACAATTTGGACAATGTTTTGGTCTCACACATTCGTAGTCATCGTTTCTAGCGACTTCCCATTTGCAGACTGGACACTCGATTCCATCGTCTGCATCATCACCTTGATAGTTTACATTCATGCCAGTTACGTATTGTTCCGTAAACTTTGCAATTGTTGCGTTTGCTAATTCTAACTCCTTACTCTGATTATCCATCGTAAAATATCCTTTCTGTTTTATCTTTTACACATAATATAAGGCTCACATTATCTTGAATTCGTCAGATGTAAGCCTTATTTTGTATCAATATTTATGAATTCGATTAGATCGGAGCGAAAGAAAAGTTAACCTATAACAGACAGACTTAATTGCTATATATCAATAAATACCGTTTCTGATTTACAGTTCGGGCAGATTACATCAATATCTCCAGTTTCGTCATTTGTTACGACGACTGATTCTAGCTTACAATGCTTACAGAATATAGTTCTGCATTTGTCACACTTAAAGATTTCCCAACTTTTGTGACCACAACACGGACACTTTTCTCCCGTTAACGCTGGATTTTGGTACAGATAACTTACACTCATAACTAATTAACTTCGTCCACAAATAATGTTTCAACGTCCTTTACCCAGATAACGGCACCTTTCGGATGTTTATAATACAGTTTCGTTTCAATCGGTTCAACATCCGCCAACATCCAGGCATGTGGGTTCTTATATCGTTTCTTAAGTTCCGAATACGAGATATCGACACAGTGCCTCTCTCTTTCTTCTTACCAGTCGGAACAAGAAATCGGATACGTTGTGCTGATATTACATCTGGTTCTTACTCTGCCGGTTCCGCTCTCTAATAGGTATATAGTTTTATTTTGTCTTTTTGTATCACTGCCTTTGATCTCTATTACTTTCTTTCCGGAAACAATAAGATCGAGCCATTTCTTTTTGATGATTAATCCGTACATGCGTTTTTCTCCTCATATTTCTTTCTCAGACGTTCTAATTCGGCTCGCTCTTTACGTTCTTCCTGAGCCAGACGCTCCGTTTCTCTAGCTTGTTCCAACGATTCTCGTTTCTTTGCATACCAGTCTTTGTGCTCAGATTCATCTTCTGATAAGAAACGAATTGGAAAAGAACCGGACGTAGAATCGTACATATCATAATGAGAATCGTATGCAGTAATCCGAACCATATCGCCATAAAACTCGGTTTTGTCTGGTTCTAAAGTATCAAATTCATCTGTTAGAAAGCCAATTTCATCCGCAACATCTTTCACACGGTCTAAGATGCGCTTATAATCACAGATTGTTGTTAGGATCTGTTCTTCTGTAAGACCTAGCTTTGGTTTGTTTCGTCTTTCCTCTTCCTTGCGTTTGCAGTTTTCTTCTTTCATCTTGTCTCGAATCTCCTGATAATCAGCCATATTATAAATCTCCTTTCTTTCCTTTCGTGTGAAACACATGCAGATCGTTTAGATGACTTGGAAACAAATTAATCGTTTCTAATATATTGTTAACAATTCCTGCTGATACTGATAACTAGTGTCCATGTTTTTGTTGTTTTACAAATTCGCGTTCATTTCACCTGTATCAGTTTCTGATATTCGTTTACTTTTTCGTTCATAGTTACATTTCAACTCTCTACCACCAGGAGTGAAATGTCTGACTTTGTTTCGATCTTTGTATATTCCAGTACAATAATATCCAAGATATATACAAAGATTATCGGTATCTCCATAACGGTTATTTCTTGGTATTTGTTCTAACCATTTGCAATTTGCACAACATTCCACATTATCGTCGTATTTCATAACAACTACCTCCATTTTTCTAAGTTTTGACTAACTGATCTGCACGCCTATAATTGAACATTAGTAGTTCAATTATCTTGAGTAGGCGGCAGGTTTCAGTACGAAAGAAAAGCCCGTTCATAAAGAACATGCTTAGTATGTTAAAACGCCAATCCGCCACCACCATGCATAGCTATCCCCTCCTTGCATTTTCACTCATTTGTATCCATGAATCCGTCCCAAATCTTTGGTGATCCGTCTTCGTTAAGCATAACAGTTAATCCACCTCTGTTGTCACTCCACATCCAAAGATACATAACACCTGTTTCTTTGTCAGCATATATTTGATACCCAGAATACGGTGTTCCCTTTTCAACTAAAACCAATGATTCATCTTTAAGAGATTCGCTTGTACTTGTATTCGAGTTTGAGCTGGAATCAACATCATCCACAATCTGGATATTACAACCAGAAACAAATAATGTCGCTGTTATTATTGAAGTTACGATTAATGCTGCTACTTTCTTTTTCATAATTATTTCTCCTTATTTCTATCTAACCGATCTGCACACCATTAGGCGGCAGGTTTCACTCCTTATTTCTATGTGAACTACTCGGATACAAGTAACTGAGAATTCCCGCCCTACTTCTTAAACGCCAGATAATATGCATCCGAATATGCACCGCCGTATCTGTCCTCGACAATACATAAAGGTACAGGCAACCAAAGATTGCTTACTTCAACTGCCATAATTGCTTTTTGGATAGCTTCGCTATATTCATCTGCATTTGGATTCATCTCTATACCTCCAATGAGCCGTCTGTGGCAAAAATTATTTCGGCATTCACAATTCTTCCGGTCTTGCCATTTATGCCTTTTAATTTTCTGATACATTGCATTTCGTCAATTAACTTGATGTATTTTGTATTTCCTTTAGCCGCAAACGATATGTCTACGCTAGGGCGGTTATTGGCGAAGCTTTTACGGCTAGTATTAACTGTTGCGACTGGAATGTATTTGGAGACAAACTCATTTGCTTTTGCATAAAGTTCATCCCAATTATAGCTGTCTATAGTTCTCATAATTATTACCTCTCTTCTTTGTTCTCGTTATTATATTCGTATTCTGGTATCAGCATCCAATATACGACGTTTGCAAACTCAAATATTTGTTTATCTAATATTAATAAGGCTCATTTTCTGGAAAACTCGTCAGGAAATCGCAAAGAATTGTGAAAAAGCTGGTCATCCAACTCAGCTATAAAATAAACTACCTACCGTAAATGTATGCTGTTCTCTAAATTAGCTGCAGATACATTTCAGAAAAACATCTTCATCGAAATTAGGAATATTTCTGATTACATCTTTGTCACGATCATTAAGATTATCCCACCACTGTAATCTGATATATGCGATTTCGGATGTTGATTCTTCGTTTTTTGTCTTATCATAATCGTAATCACACATTGGTTCTTTTCTTGAATCATCACACTTTTGTTCATCTTCTATTTTTTCCAATTCCGTATCTTTAAAAGTCAACATAGGCATTGTTAACAGAATCTTATACGCTTTCGATCTCCGCCACTCATCAAGTGTTATACGGTATGGTTTGTTGAAAAACATCATTAATGGTTGGTCTTTGGTATTGAAACATCCAGTATTTCCATCAGATTTGTTCCAATCTCCCGTGTTATTGTTACCAGAATTTCCGATTCCCGTGTTTTCATTACCAAGATTATAATTACCGGTATTGAGATTGCCTGTATTATTATTACCAACATTAGAATGTCCTATATTTTTGTTTCCGGTGTTTTGATTTCCGATATTTTGACAACCAGTGTTACTGTGTCCAAAATTTTTGATCCCACTATTGTAATCACCGACATTGTCGTCACCAGTGTTGCTATTACCTGAGTTACAAAAGCCAGTATTCAAATTGCCGACATTGTCGTCACCAGTGTTGCTATTACCTGAGTTACAAAAGCCAGTATTCCAATTACCAGTATTATTACAACCTGTATTTCCATCACCACAATTTCCATCACCGGTGTTTAAATCTCCGTTATTAACATTTCCAGAATTACGACAACCGTTATTATTACATCCAACATTGTTATCGCCTGAATTGTTAAATCCGGTACAATATTTCCCTTCATTCACAAGATCAAGAACCTCATACCATGACAGTTCTCGAATGATTTCGAGTTTATTAGTACATACCAGATTCCCATCCTCGGAGATGTCACCATATGCAGCAACTTCTGCGACTTTTTTAGCTGGATCGAATTCATAATAACTAAAACATGACGTTAGATTTTTACAGAAATGCATACCCTGTTTTGTAACAATAGGTTTTAAATCCTCTTCAAAACGACCTGGACATGTATATTGTTTTGCGTTTATATATGTTGGGTCACAAGTCCAATCTGGATCGAACACTTTGTACCCTTTAACTACTGTTGTTTCTCTGATTTTCTTATCACTCATTCGTTTTCATCCTTTCCGTGTGCATTTGATTTGTTAATTTGAATTTCCCGGATACCAGAAATCGAGACCTCCCGTACTACTTCTTAAATATGGGTCATATCGATGCACACAAAAGAATCGAAAACAAAATAAAAGAGATCAGCATGTAGCCAAGTTGTATTCATTATCCGGAAAATGAATACTTCGTTGTAACTAAAAAGAAAGAGTCCAACATACGGGCTCTTTTTTTTTATATTTTACTTCACATATATTTATTTCGATTCGTTAACAATATCAAAGCACTCACATTTTCTACACAACCAAACGAATATATTCAACATAATGCTTTCATAAGCAAAATGAACAGATGGATTTGGTATGACAATAGCAACTTTTGTTTCCGTTTTCATTTTTGTAATGCAGTCACTAAGAATATCATCTCGTTCAGAAGGAACGATATGTCCTAATACTAACGGATTATATACCTGACCTAATAGCAATAAGCATGCCGTTAGTAATGTTTGAATTCGAATTTTATCCATTTCTGGGCTCGATATTATATCATTGTACGATCGAAGCATTGACTGTGGTATTGATGATTCGTTGTTTTCACATCGTTCATAACTAATTTTAAGCTCATGATTTAATAATTCGAAGACAGTTTTAAATGAACAATGCTTTTTTGCTAATGTTGCTTCTATCGCGTCACCTAAAAGCTGTTTTTCCATTTTATCGTAAATAGTTTCTTCATTTGAATCAGATACAGCTCTATCGGTCTGAAGTAAAAGATCTACAAACCATTTTGCTTCCTCTTCGTTAGTAATCAACGAAAGATAGTCAATAGCATGTTTCATAGGATTCAATTCGATTACGTCATAATCCGGAAGCAATTCTTTTACTTGATCAATGTTTGCTTTTGTGTCATGAATCAGAAAATGATGGTTTTCTGTAGCTGTTTCTACAGTCACATTACGATAATCATCCTCTATTATGAATATTTTCACTTCCTGCATAGTACGCATACCTCCATTTTTATCAGTTATTTTATACGCGAGTTGATGAATTAGATTTCATGATTTAATCCCCTTTTCTTCTGTCTGTTTATATCTGATAAGGCTCAAAAGTATGGAAATTCGTCAGGAAAATGAACAATAAGCCGGAAGCCCAGCACTTTGCATAAGCTTCCGGTTCTCTCTTATTCTGCTTCCGTTGTTTCTGTTTCTTCTGTGCTTTCTGTATCTTCGACATCCATACCAGATTCTGTCTCATCTTCTACTGGAGTCGCCTCTGCGTTTACCGGAGTTATATACGAAATCACGTATCCATCGAAGGAATCTGTTGGTTTTGTAAACATGACAACGTATTCTTCACCTGTTTTTACCTGGTCATCGCCTGGATGCAAAGTATACTGGAATACAAGGTGTTCCTGGTTTTCTGTATTATAAGCGTCAATCACATAGATGAAATTATTTCCAGATACTGTTGGCTCTCCGACTGCAGTAAACAGATACTGTCCACTAAAGTAACCATTCTTGTCAGCGATTAATGCTGTTTTATTTGTAATGGTTGCTTGTGTTTCCTCATCGCCTTCTTCGTATCCTGTAGAAACGAGGAATCCGTTTTCATCAAAAGTAAGACCAACTGTTGTTCCAACCAGTTTTCCTTCTTCGTTGTATTGATAAATTGTCTGGTTGTAATCTTCTGTGTCCAAATCATGATAATCGGTACCTTCTTCTTTTACATAACGGAAGAAACCAATACCATTTAAGTCATAATAGCCAGTTGTAACATAGTCTGGTACGTTTAACTGTGCGATATGTGGTGTAATAAAAGTAAAGGATCCAAATCCGTAAGTCTCAGCACTTGAAAACAGATGAATGTTACAAGTCAATGTGGCATCGATTTTTTCCGTACCCTGACGGATATCACAATTGTATTTTTCCATCAACTTGAGACCTGTCACGGCGCCACTCTCAGACATATTAAGAGGCGTCACTCTCTGGTCTCCAACAGATACAAGATAAATACTCTCAATGTCCTCTAAGGCAGAGAATCCAACAGCGTCTGAAGTTGACATTGTAATGCTGTCAAAATCTTCTTTATCGAATCGATAGTTTCCGGAAGTATCCTGTTCCATTTTCGCAACACCAAGTGTGTATCCATTGTCATAGAACTTTTCGAGACTATATTTTGTAGGGATATAAGTATTTGATTTATAGATCAGCTTATCTCCAGGATACATGGTTGGAATATAGCCTTCATCAATATTGTAGTTTACCCAGGCAATCCGATCTGGATCTTCTCCAGTTGGAAACTCTGCATCCATCGTAAAGTTATTCTCAATAGAGTAATAAATTGGATAGTATTTGGTTACATCTTGTTCTGTTTCATTGCCGTCCTTGTCTGTTACCTTTTCTTTTTCTGTCCGTACAACGTAAGCCATGTCATTCGGTAACTCTTCTTCGGACGTGTAATAAACGCTTTCGACATCGTCTGGTGTCAAATAAGCGGTTTCATCAACTGTTTCCGATTTTCCGCAACCTGTTATAGAAAGCCCGGCAATCAGACACCCGATCATAAATAAGTTTCGTTTCATATGCTTCATAATTCAAACGTTCCTTTCTTTTTGTTTGCATAATTTCTTGTTATTAAATATGTTCCACTACGCTGCAAACTAATAACAAAAAGAGCCACCACAGTGGGTGACTCAATTTCGTTTTAGTACACTTATGCTCTGGAATCATTGCATAAGTATTCAGCTGCAGCTGGTAACTGACCAGTCTGACGATAAGTTTCTAAAGCTTCCTGATAAGACAATTCCGCTTTTCCTACCATGCTGTTACATGTCACGGCTGTCTTTCCAGATCCGGCAGTAGCATTAACCTCGTAAACACCATAAATGGAATCCAAGATTTTCTGCTGTTCCTCTGATGGCTGGAATTTGCTTGCTGTACTAACCTTTCCCACGATTTCCTGATGTTCTGGAGCCGGTTTGTAATGGCAGTAACTGTTTTTCCAACAGCCTTTGCAATCCTTTTCTTCATCCATAGAAGATGCATCGCAACCAGCACAGAACTTATCCAGAATGGACTTCAGATTCTCATCCAGGTCACCAAGTGTTCCAGATCCGACTACATAAGTATACCGGATTGCGCGGACCGGTTCATCTTTTCCAAAATACAACGGATCCATCTTAAGTGAACTATCCTTTGTTTTTGCAGAAAACTGAATGGATGCAACCAGGTTTACTCTGGTGTCCTTTTTGTACGTATCATCTGCATACTTCTGAAGTGCTTTCATCATCAAATGAAGTTCGATGTTATTATGCACATTTGATTCACCTCGAGATGTTGCGGAAATGTTTGGAGTTCCTTTACGGAAAATCACTCCCGTAGTAACACCTGGGTCCAAAAGAATAGCATCAAATTTAACACTGATGTCGTCATCATCCGGGAATCTCGTATTAACGAAATTAGAGAGATCAAGATGAATTCCATGCTCTGGGATGACTGCTGTTCCGTCAGCAACTCTATGGTGTTCTGCCTGACATCTGCGGTAACATTCGTTTGTCAGACGTTCTACTTTTTTCTGATGATATTCATCAATAGAACCGATAACACCATCACTGTAAGATGGAGCTACAAGTTCGTACATGTCCTCTTTGTTACGAAATGTGACATCTCCAGCAATAGTTCCGACAACGGCAGACTTAAAAATGAGAAGTTCGTCCTTCCATCTGCTTTCTGCTTTCTGAATCTGAATTGGATTCACATTGCTAGAACAGGACATTGACTTCCTAAAATCTGATAAATGTTTACTCATGTTTTGTTTTCCTCCTTTAATATACATGACTTTTGTTATCCTAAATATGGACTTCAAGAATGCGAAACAAAACGAGTTATAATGAAATCCGGTTCCGAAAGCTGCATAACACACTTCGAGCACTACCTAGAACCGCACATAGGTATTCAATAACAACACTAGTGCATGACCAGTATCCCTAACGGAATCCGGATCTTCGAACAAGTCCGATAGATTTGATCCAACTCCTACGGAGTACAGTTCGTTCGAAACAAGTTCTCACGATACGATTTTACCAAATACAGACATCCGGTTCCGAAAGATAGAGACTATACTTTGGTTACCACCCAGGAACCATGCATTGGTATTCAATAACAACACTAGTGCAAGTTTTGATACTAAACTAAAAATATAGTTGTATCGGTTCCGAATGTTGTATGTTGCAGAACACACTTCGATCCTTACTCTGGAACCACTTAAGCAAAGAAAACCACCTACCTAAAACAGGTAAGTGGTATTCCTCTTGTTTTTAACCAATGATGTCTGCAAGTGACATCTGGGTTGCATTTGCTGTCATATTATTGTATTCAGCCTTTTCCGAATCTGTCATTTCTCTGATCTTGGAAACCTTCTTGTCGTACTCAGAACGTACGTCGCGAAGTTTGGTTGCGTATTTGGATTTACTATAAATACCTTTTCCGCTTCCACGTTTTCCATCAATTGCAACCGTTTTTCCGTCTGCAGCCAGGATATCAGCAAGACGACTCTTTTTGTCAGCCTCACGTTTTGCCTTTGCTCTTTCGGCGGATGCTTTCTTTCTGGCTTCGGCTCTTTCTTCAATCTTCTGAGCTCTAGCTAAAAGTTCCGCATCCCATCTGTCTGTATTGCCATCGCGGATTACATACAATTCTTTCAAGAACTGATTATAAACTTCGTCATCCTTTTTGTATGCAACATAAGCTCCTGTAACTAGTAATTCCTCACGAGCACGTGTCATGGATACGAACAAAAGACGTCTTGTCTCTTCTACATCCAAAACATTTTGTGCACGATGAAGTCTTGCATTATCGTAGTCACTGATCGTATTGATAACATACGGCCATTCAAGACCTTTGGATGAATGTGCTGTCGAAAGAACAACACCTTCGTAATCCTGATCCATCTTGAGCTCTGTATCAGCCCCGAATTCCGTAAAATAATCAATCCATGCGATCTCTTCAATCAACGGATGGTTATTGTTTGCAGGATCAAGCTGGAATGCTTTTTCTGCTTCGGCTCCATGCTGATACATCATGTCAAGCCATTTCGTATACAACTCATCGTCGCCAACATTAATAGCTTCTAACATTTCATGCAGCTTTAGGCGACCCTGATTTGGATCTCCATTAATGATACTCATAACTTCTGAACGAACCTCACCGATCAGGCTCTGGATCTTTTCCTGCATTTCTTCTTCAGAAAGTCCCTCTTCATTATCAAGAAGATGACCATCTGTTAACGGAATGAGGTATTCGAAGTATGGTTTACTCATGGTTGGGTCTTTAAACGCCTGCATGAATTCGATTGCACCGTGAACACGGCTGTTCTCGATCAGTTTCAACGGAGCTTTGATTACCCATGTAACACCTTTTTTAGATAACTTTGCTGCCAGTTTCTGGAGTGTTGCCTTTTTGAATGACAATACCGCAATGTCTCTCGGGGTAATGCCGGAATTGATCATCTCAGCAACTCTGTCTACAATGGCATCCAACTCTTCGTCAACGGAATCATATCCCTGTAAGGTGTATTTACCGCCGTTTCCCCTCGCTGCAACACATGGCTTATCAATACGATTTACATTGAGAGCAACAAGTGCATTTGCCGGATCAAGGATTTCCTGTTTTGAACGGAAGTTCTGTGTCATAAACAGTTTTGTTGACGTCATGCCGATCTTGTTATCAAAATCGATCATGTTCTGTGGATTTGCTTTACGGAATCCATAGATAGACTGGTTATCGTCACCAACGATCGTCAGAGAGTGATGTTCCATGTTCGGATCATTCTTTCTCATAACAGCAAGGATACGGTTGATGAATTCCATGTTCTTATCATTCGAATCCTGAGCTTCATCAACAACCATGTGCTGGATTCCAAGTGTGTCCAGATATTCCGGATGCATATCAAGGATCTGAAGTGCTAACGTATCCTGGTCCGCAAATGAGATCAGGTTTTCACTTTTCAAGATACTAAGATATTCCTGATAATGGTCACACATCTGGGAAATAGCACCTGCATCATCGATCATCTTTTTAGCAACTCCATCTTTGATTGCAAGATCAAGTACTTTCTGATCGAATCCAGGTTCATTTGGATCAAGTTCGGCTTCTTTTGCAAGATCCCAAACTTTCAATGTGAGATTCAGAGCTCCACCGTCTTTTGCAAGCGGAATTCCATAGTTCAGACCTTTGATTGCATTATCTCCGGTGATCAATGCTACCGCTTTCACAGCACGTGCAGTTGGATTTACATCTACAACTCCTGGAGCTTCTGTGAATCCCAAGTCATTGTAAAACGCCTTGATAATGTTGTTGCTAAAGGCATTGAATGTCATTACTGGGAAATCCTCAGCTTCGATGTCATGACCTTCGTTCTTTGCAATTGAAGTCATACGAGATCTGATTTCCATTGCTGCGGCGTCAGTAAACGTCACAAATAAAGTGTGACTGATGACTGCCTTATAGATTGCGTTCTCAATTTCCTTTGTTACTTCGTACATAAATACATTCCTCCTTGTATTGTGTATATTTATTGGTTGTACTAAATATGTGTTGAGTGTGGGACACGAAAAAACAAAGGACACAAAAAAAAAGAAAGAGCCGGTCAGCGACTCCCTCTTCTTGAAATTTTCAGACACAATTTCTTTAATCTGCTAAATCGAAATCATCATATTCGTCATAACCCACATCATAGTTTTCGTTTGCTGAATTTTGTTTTTGTTCTACATTATCCAGCTCCCGTTCCTTTAATTCGAGCAATTTTTCATAAGCTGGTTCTATGATTTTAATATATCTTTCATGTAACATTGTTTTGTAAAATTGTTTTCGTATGTCAGATAATTCATCCACATCATCGATAACTTGATTAATAATATTAAAATCTAATCTAGGAACTATTCTTAAAACAGCTTCATTACAATCTGGATTGCATAATGAAGTGATGTATTCTTTATAAGATATTTTTCGTTCTTCACCTACAATCAACGCAGCTTTAGGAAATACATTAATTCTCAAATTAATTTCGTCTTCAGAACTCAAAATATCTTGTAATACATGGTCAGCCATTTTAGGATACAAACATGATCCGCAATCATAGATAGGAGCGATTCTTAAATTGCCCGTATCTTGATTCAAAATATAGCCCCAATTGTTCGAATGCCGATCAAAATTACCAAGCAAAGAATCTAATATAAACGTATCCCAGTAACTTTTTAATGCTTGCTCTCCAAAATCTGAATCAAAATATACATTATCACTTTTCATAATTGCATATATGTCCTCAATTTTCGGAATCGGTCCTGGTTTTTCATCTGCAAGTGCGTTTTCAATAACCTTGAATTCCAATAATACTTCATTTTGTTGCAAAAAATTTCTGCACGCAACAACTGGTCTGGATTCAGAGTCTGGTTTCATTTTATAATATCCTAATAAAGTCTGTTGCGCTTCAAATCCAAGTGCATTTAAAATATTACAACAGATATATTCTGAAAATATGCTATTTGAATATGAGCTGTTTAATGGATTTTGACTTTCTGATGGGATTCGTTCTGCAAATTTAATCATATAACGATCTCCGTTATAAATGATCCCTCTTTTTTGGTCAGATCCTCCATATTTTGCTGCTAAGTCAATTTCGCATCCAGTGAAATCAATTAACATTATTACCACCTCCGTAAACAATAATATTCGATAATTTGTCTTTGCTGTTCAATTGGTAAGTATCTGCACTCTGATTGCACTTCGTCTTGTAAACAATCAATATAAAGAACATGATTATTTACTCCTTCTTCTAATGCATCAATTGCTTTATTAAGTCCTTCCGATATTTCAAAATTAGTTTTTAAACGTTTAAACGCCATACACAATACCTCTCTTCCTTTATTACGAGTAGTATAACATAATTTGCATTCTGAATAAATATGTGCTTCACATCTAATACTAATACTTATAAGGTTCATATTGTGTTGTATTCGGTAGCTATATACAAAAGAAAAGAGCCATATTTTCAGGCTCAATTCTTGTTATTCCGGATTGTTTGGATTCGTCAGTCCTAGATTCTCCCAATCCGCATCGGTTCCTTCCTGTTGCTGCGATAACTGGAATGTTTTGACTGTTTCAATGCTGTCGACTATAGCATAAGAGTCATCCTCGAATTCTAAGCGCATTGTACCAGCGTAATGACTCCAGATACGTAAACTGCCAACATATGTATGATCGTTTGTGTATACATTGTAAGAACTGCTATTGTAAGAACTACCTTTTCTGTATAGAATATGCCAGCTCCCATCATAGTGGACAAATACTGGTTCGTATCCAGTATCTGTTGATATCTCTGTTGCTTCTACTGTTTGTGCCGATGAATCAAATTCTAAGTCTGATGTATCAAATTCTAAGTCGCTACATCCAGTAACATGCAACATTGCGATCAATGAGAAACTAACGATTAATCTTCTTATGTTTGTTAAACTCCTTATTTTCATATGAATTCTCTCCTATAAGCATGTTTATTTTCTTCCATTTTGGTTTCTTAGTTATATACATTATAAGGTTCACTTTTTAGAAAACTCGTCAGAAAATCGCAAACAATTGTAAAAAAAATAGAGCCAGATATTAACCGACTCTATTGTGTTCTTATCATTCTTGTTCCTTAATGTCGACTTTGACATCATCGGTTCCATTTAGTCCGATTTCTAATTCTGTGCGTCTTTCATCGTCCGGAACCTCAATACGTCCGAACAATTTACAGAGTCCCATAACCATCTTTGCAACATTATAATCGTGTTTTGTTAACAGATTCTGACCGCATTTCGGACACGGTTTGTTAAGATATGCTGGATACTCTTCAAATCGAACAGACATATCCTTATAGTCGCAATTTGGGTTGTCACACTTAATCCCATAGCAAATCGCTTCCACTGCCTTTGCCATACTTGTTTCCTCCTTGTTTGCATTCTATGTTTTTGTTTACGCACTAAATATGTGCGAAATACGGAACCTATTTCTTTATAAACATTATTCCGAATGATCCGAACAATTAGAGATTTAGATATGATTTAGCTTCATCATAAGCCTTTGCATATCTAAGTCTGTTTTTCTCTATTTGTTGCCTTTCTTTTTTAACAAAAGATTTGTGTTCCGGTGTTTTCTGAATTTCTCTTACAACAGCATTGTCTATTCCTACAAAACATGCCTCTCTTAATATTAATTTTGCCATATTTGTTTCCTCTTTGTTTTGTATTCTTCTATGCTAAGTATTTTTGTGCGTACTCAAAAGCTTCATCATATGAATCGAATTTTAGATTATCGTCTTTTCTCAACTGGACTCCATCTATGAATAAATAAAAATGAATCCCCATAGGAAACTTTTCAATATTAAGACGATCTCTTTGCATGACCGGAAATTCGAAATTATTTTTATGTACAAACTGTTCTACCTTTTTGGGTTCTACATTCCATCCCATATTTTTGTTCACATATATGGTTTTTCCGTTACACAGTGCTTGGTATTGCTTCACTTTTGAATCGCAAAGAATTTGGCTGTATGCGTCTTTATATGAAATAAATTCTCCTCTTGATGTAAGACCAATTAATGATTGCAATATATCAGCATGACGAACTGGATCTCGTCCAAATTCTTTCGTTTCATCAAGAGTATCAAGAGCTTTCTTCATTTTCGGAGTGAACACACAATTCCAATAGTCCAATAATTGTTCTATGGAGTCTATTTTTAGATACCAATTCTTTTCTGGTGTACATATAAACGTATAACTCATTGATTTCTCCTTCTTATATGTTACAAATACTTTCACTACATGAACAATAAATTTGCTGCTCCGAAAACGTGTGTCTGCGGTCCAGAAAAGTAGCCATTAACCCATAACGTATAAATACAAAAGGCTACAAAACATCCGACCGCCAAATTACGGATTTTCCACACGATTGGATGTCTGCCGATCTTGCCACGAAGCAACCAGAGCCCCATTTTTGTTCCCTTTTTTGAATTACAGCACCTGCATGCGCAAACTAAATTTTTGACGTCATTTGCTCCGTCAATCCCATGTCTTTTTGCCCGTTTTTGAACTCTTTGGTCATACATCAGTTTGTTGATTGGGTAAAGGTGATCCACTGTGACGTCCTTATATAATAGTTTGCGACCACAGTAAACACAGCGGTATTTTGCAGGCTGTACTGGTTTATTGTGTTTGAAGTATTCTTGTCTATAGGTATCACTTCTTGTATACTTCATTTCAACAACATGCATCTCGAGATTGTATTTTCTTGCCCAGAGTCCCCAGGTATTCACTTCTTCCCAAGTTGCATCATTTCTTTCATAAAAGCTGGAATATGCAGCTTTTCTTTCGTTGTATGTAAATCCATTTGCAGTTAATGTACTGTCATATTTTGTGATCGGATTGTATTTATTCTTTGATGAAATTCGTAAATTATATGTCTTCTCTTGATTCTGTTCGTTCATAATGTTGTTCCTATACTGGTGCTTTATGCATAAGTCGTATTCTTTTCCGTCCACCAGTCTCTATATTCAATTGTAATATTCAGTTTTCTGTGTTTAGTTTTCTATATTCAGTTTTCTATATTCAATTGTATATAGTTTTCCTTTCTTTCTTTTTACTAGCAATAAGGCTCACAAATTCGAAAACTCGTCAGGAAAACACAAGAAAAAAGGAAGAGGAGTCAGATGTTTTTGTTCTCATCCTCATCCTCATCCTTATCCTTAATTATCCTTAACTCATCCACTGCTTAAACGGATCGGTGTTGACGTTACTCATGATGTACCATTTCTTTTTGTCTCCATCCCATCGGGCTCCGAGACTTTTAGCTTTGTCTTTGTCATCAAATGGAACATTCAAATACAGTTTCTTGATGGACTTTACGGCACCACTGCTTGACATCCATTTTGAGAACGCACTTAAATCGGTACCAGCTGGAACATACCAGCATTTCTTCTGTCCATCAAATCTGGCGCCTAATCTTTTAGCTTCATCTTTGTCGTTAAACGGTACGGATAAATAAGTTGCGACGTCTGATGCTTTTAAAGCCTTTGGTTTCGGCGCCGACCCATCAAAACTACCTGCAACGACACCATCTTTTGCAATCTTACCCTGTAATTCTGGTGTGATTGTTGCGTTTTTCAGCATGTTTACATAGGTTGTAATCATCTGGTTCATCGCCACGTTGAAATCATTTGCTTTAACCTGTCCGTTTGCGATGTTTTCAAGAGCCTGTTCCCATTTTGCTGTCATTTCCGGAATCAAAAGCTCTGGAATTGTTGATTCTACGATATCGAAAATAGCAAATCCTAATGGTTCCGGAGTCAATACCTGTGTTTTCTTGTTCAGCGCAATATAATTGTTTGTAACAAGCTTTTTGATCGTTGCAGCACGCGTTGCAGAAGTTCCGATACCAGCACCTTTGATCTGAGCACGTAATTCTTCATCCTCTATCAGGTTACCTGCATTTTCCATTGCAAGTACGATAGAACCGGATGTATAGCGTGCAGGTGGTTTTGTTTCCCCTTCTGCAATGTTATAGGTTGCCGGATAGTCGTTTCCTTTTACAAGTGAATTTACTCCATTTGGTAAGCTGCTGTTGGACTGCGGAATACCGACACATTCAAGGAATCCCGGAGATACCAGAGTCGATCCGCTTGCATAGAATCTGAATTTTCCATCTGTGGTAACTTCTGTGATTGATAACTTCTTATAAACAGCTGGATCCATAAAGATGCTGACAAACCTGCGGACGATTAAATCGTAAACGATTGCTTCGTTGCCAGACAAGCTTACCTGCTGTCCTGTCGGAATGATTGCATAGTGGTCTGTTACTTTGGAGTCATCTGTGTATTTACTATTAGCGACTCCCTGATATCTGCCACTATGTAAAATATCATTCACAAATGCAGCTGTCGGTTGATAACGCAATAACCCACTAAGGTTTACATCAATTTCGTCCGCAATAGCACTGGATAACACTCTGGCATCTGTACGAGGGTAAGTGGTAACTTTCTTTTCATACAAAGACTGTGCAATTTCAAGCGTTTCATCCGGAGAAATATGTAATACTTTAGAACAAGTTGCCTGTAACTCTGCAAGGTTATACAAAAGTGGTGCAAACTTCTTTTCTTCCTTTGTACTGATGTCTTCCATTTTTAGATTACCAGTCAGGTTTGCGATCAGTGTTTCTGCATCCTGGCGGCGTTTAAATCCCTGATCCGAATACATTAAAGATTCATTTCGTTTCATAAACTCCGGATCCGCTTTCCAGGTTGCTACAATGTCGTCTCCATCACTCATGATATGAGACTGGACCTTGTAGAACTTCTGCGGTACAAAGTTTAAAATTTCTCGTTCTCTTCTGACGATCATACCAAGAACACATGTTACAACACGACCAACGGATACTTTTGTATCACGTGATAACAATGAACGATATTTCAATGCATAAGCTCTGGATACATTGATTCCGAGCGCGTAGTCTTCGATTGCTCTCATATAACCACTGTCAATCAGATTCTGATAAGCAGAGATTGGCTTTGCTTCTCTGATACCTCGTAAGATTTCGGATTCTGTCTGAGAATCGATCCACACAACAAATTCTTTCGCATTTGGATTATGTCCTGCTTCCTGCCGAATGAGTGCCTGAATGTAAATACCTTCTCGAGCAGAGTCACCGGCATAGTAAATAGCGTCGATATCAGGTCTGTTATACAAAATCTTAATTACACGAAACTGAGCTGCAACATCTTTGATCACTTCGTATTTATACTGATCAGGTAAAAATGGAAGGGTATCCATACTCCATTGTTTTAAAGACGCATCATAAACCTCTGGGTAACTTAATGTCACCAGATGTCCGACACACCAAGTTACGATCCATTCGTCGTTCTCTATATATCCGTCTTTTCTTCCGGAAACGCCGAGAACCTGGGCGTATGTTCTTGCAACTGAGGGTTTCTCAGCTATAATGATTTTCTTTCCCATGAAAATAGTTTCCTTTCTTTGTAAATATCTATAAATAACAAGGCTCACGGACCCGAAAACTCGTCAGATTTCAGGTCCGAAATCTGTTATTTTGTAAAGTAATCAATTGCATCCTTCCATTCCGTAAGCAATTCTTCCGGAACCTCCGCATTGTCATGGAATGGGATGATAATGTATGCATAGTCCTTCATTGCAGATTCCAGGACGTGCTTCTGATGATCGAGAACATGATTGAATACGAACATCCAATTTTGGATCAGCTTTCCCTGGAGTCCGATAAATTGTGCAATCTTTTGTAAATCCATCTCTTCTGCTGTGCTGACCATGATATTCATGTCTGCGTGCATCATTTCGTTTCTGTCCATGATGCTCAATTCGTTGTACACGCCTTTGTCCTGCACAATAATTCCGCTTTTAAATGCATTAAATCGGTCAGCTTCGTCTGTGACTTCATGAACCATATAGTTATCCGGTATCGAACACATACCCTTATGATCAAACCAGACGTCTACGTCATAGATATCTGTAATCGCGGAAGCTAATGATCCGGCTACATAACTAGTGCCGACACTGTGATCAATTCCGCTTACAAATACATTCAGACGACTAAGATGAGGAATTTCTTTTTCTCTCCGCCTGCCAAACAAGGATGGCTTCTTTTGTGGTTCCGGTTTGTTTGACTTTACTTCGGAAACCGCTGTCGTCGGTGTCTCTACTTTTGGTTCCAGTTTTGGTGGTTCCTCTGTTTTTGGTTCCGGTTTGATAGGTTCCGGTTTTGGCGGTTCCTCTGTTTTTGGTTCCGGTTTTGGAACTGGCTGCGGAACCGGAACTTGCTCTGGAACCGGAATAGGCTGTGGAACCGGAATAGGTGCTGGAACCGGAATAGGTTGCGGAACCGGATCTATCTTTGTCTTGTCCTCATCCTTTTTCTTGAAGAACTCCAGTTTTGGCTTCTCTTTCTTAGGTTTTTCAGGTTTCTCTTTTTTAGGCTTTTCCGGTTTCTCCTTTTTAGGCTTCTCCGGTTTCTGGATCTTTTCTTTTGGAGGCTTTTCTTTCAGAACCTTTTTCTTGTCCTCCGTTTTATCCTTATCCTCATCCTGTTTTACCGGAGTCGGTTTTGATTCTGAAACTGGATCAGGTTCTTGAATCGAATCTAATTTCTTCTCATCCTTATCCTCATCCTTATCCTTAATTTCAGGAGCCGGGACATCTACCATTTCCCATGTTTCTGCAAACTCATTTGCATCAGAAACGACTTTTTTCTCATGAACCTGTATATCAGAAACAATCGGTTCTTCTTTCTTGTCCTGATCCTCATCCTCAATCTGTTGCTCGGTATCTTTAGTTTTCTTCTTTTTCTTGTTACCAAATCCAAACCGACTAAACAGACTCTGTTTTTCCGGTTCTGGAACGTAGTGATATGTAACTTCTTCATAAACCCAGTCTTTGTGGTAAATAGGACGTTTTAATCCCAATTCTGCATAAATACTTGTGACTCTCAAAGAAAGCGGATAAGGACAAACATTGCTGTGATATTCTGATATGTTTGTACTTCTGTAAGTTGTTAAAAATCCAGACAACTCCTCTTTTGATGCTCCAAGAAGGATGACTTCAATCTTGTCCTTTACTGACTGAGGCATCTCAACAAGGAACTGGTCAATGATCGTCTTGTTTTCGAGACGACCTTTGCAGACTAAGTACAGCTTTGTAAAACTGTCATCAAATTCCTGCAGGAATCCAACTTCACCGAATATAGTAACGATCGTATCCTCTGTGATCTCTCCTTCGTAGTCATTTGGATAATACCGGACGCTATTGACTACAAAAGTTCCGTTCTCTTCAAAGTTCGCTTTTGCTGTTTCAAATAAGTTTTCTTTCGTAATCGATTCTTTTAATGCGACGGAGTGGTCACCGTCCGCTATGAAATTTGCAATATGAGTAGCAACTGGTACACAGTCAACATCACTCATTAATGTGAATACGCCAATATTTAGTGCCATCGTTTTTGTACTCCCAATTTGCGTTTACTTCTGTTTTATGAGCGGTTCTGTTTATAAATAATTGACCGCCTACTTGGTTATCCTAAATATGGCTCTCGAGCAAACAAAGGAATACAAAAAAAGAGCCAGTTTTATATGTAGAGATTGAGTAAAAACTCCGAAGCTTAAGCTTCGGAATACTCAACTCTCCAAATCAAGCACACCGTGAAGCTTAAGCTTCGTGTGTTCTTGATAGAACTGACCCTTCTTTTCCTACTTATAGAGATCTGAGATATAGGCATCCAGACCATTATTTTTCGCGATCGTCTGAGCTTTTGCCATCATCTTTGGTATGTAACGGCGTACCGTCGATTCAGAAACTCCAAGATTTTCCGCAATCTTGACGTTTGACAGTTTGTTTACGATTCCTAAAAGGAGTCCTAATTCAAAGTCAGACAAGCCGTCAATGACTGCTTCGAGACCGCTGTGCAGCTCATCTTTCCATACGCTGCCAAACAATTCCGAATCCAGCATTTCGCATTTTTTGCTGCTTTCTTTTTCGACCCGATTTCCTGTCGATATGGCTTCGGTTCCTTCTTCGACGAATGTTACGCGCTGCATATTGTATGTGTTGTCGGCGACTCGACGCTTTTTTGTTGAGTATGACAACTTAACGCCACACGGAGCATAGCCTTCCCAGATACGCCTCTTACTGCCATATTTATCGAATGCGTGCTCAAACGGAAAGCTTGTAATCCCTTCCTCGATTGCCTTGTTAATTGCTTCAATGAAATTCAACATTTCGATCTGGATGATGTCTTCGAAATCGAGACCACAGCTCATAAGTTTCTCTTTGCGGGCTCTTTTCGTAAAAAGAGGTTTATTGGCATTGAGAAGATTAGACATCGCTTCTTTCTTTTCCTCCTCTGTCGCATTCACGATCAATAAGACTGTATACTGCTGCTCATTATACTGCTGCCAGTCTTTGAATTCTGACTCTCTGCCAGGCATTTTGATCGATAACAGACGTTTGACATCCTGCGACGTCATAGTTCCTAATGTTCCAGTATCTTTAGTTACTGGATTTGGTACATCATTCATATTTTTACCCTCCTTGTATGTGTTAATTTGTTAACCTAAATATGGGTTTTGCCCGTGACAAACGGATTGAGTTTCATAGACGAGTACTATAGTTGTAGTACTGTTGACAAAATGAAAAAGACTTATTGTTTACACAAATGTGTTGGTTTATTATTGTTGTTTACTAATTAGTTGGTTTTTGTCGTTGAATTACGACATTTAGATTGCTCGTGTGTTGTGAAAATATGTTTCCTAGAATTGAACTAGTTCAAAAATGTTAATTTACTTAATTTGTTTGCTTCTTTGTTTTGATAATTGTCACTGATACGTGATTGAACTGGAACAAAAAGGTTCCGTTTTTCGATTGCTTGAATGTTTGAAAATAATTGTTTGTTTATTCTTGTGTTTTTAGAAAAGGAAACCGACTCTTATTTACTCCCGGAGATTGTTTATGAATGCTGGCAGTATAAAGAAATAGAGACGAACGTCTGTAAATATAAATGTCGGAGCCGACTTAAGATGGAGCAAATGATCTGGTGCCGTTTGCGAGTTTCCTTTTCTATTAAATTCATTTTTTTTAGTCCTTCAATTTGTTGTCCGATTTGTGTATCCCGTCAGATGGGAAACGAAGAAAGCGGCACCGAAACGCTGAAGACGATCTGCTGGCAACAGAAACTTTAGAGACGAATGTCTGTGAGGTTGTCCGAATGGACCTTAAAACATTTCGGTGTTTATTTGCGAGTTGCTTTCTCTTTGATGATGTTACAATATCACTTTTCAATGCGCTATGCAATATGGTTCATTCGCATAGATAACAGATGTTATTGTATGCAATATTATTAACAACATATGTGGATTATTGAGTTTTAAAAAAAAGGAAACGCAACAATGCGTCTCCCTCTATCGTAATAAATCACAGATTTCTCGGAACTCTTTTTCCAGCTTGTCTGCCAGCTTTTCCAGCTCGTCTTTTGTCATGTTTGGTTTTCTCTGACGATTATAAGACGGTAGCAATCCCTTCGCATACTCTCTTTTGCAATCTCTAAGGATTTCTTCAATCGATATCTCATAAATGCTACATAAAATGGCAGCCTCATATAGTTTCAGGCTTCCGTTGCCATTTTCGAGATCTGAAATATGCTGGGCTGATGTTTTGTACTGATATTTCTCTTCCAGCATAGAAACCACATCGTGCTGCTTTAATTTCTTCTTTCTTCTGCTTTCATTTAGTTTTGCTCCTACAATGTATAAGAAATCGCGTTCCCCTTTATCATGTCTCTCTTTGTCAATTGCCATATTTCTATTACCGCCTTATCGCATCGTGTTTCTTTTCTGTTGTATTATTTACAAAATCATACCATTTTTCATAGTAAAAGTCTGCATTTTTAAGTACCGGAACGTTATAAACCATAACTTGATATGCTTCTTCTATACATTTTCTATCCGTTTCGTCTCCGTGATATAAAACTGTGTATTTGATTCTACGTATATCTAACGGAAAGGTGTCATCATTTACGACAAAATGTGTCATATTCTCGATCACCTCTGTCATGTACTCAAATTTAGTGGAACCTGTATTCCTTATTTCTTTTCGATTCAGGTCGCTTTCATTTATTTTCGACATCAGATAAGATTTAACTGCATCATGAAGATTGATTTCCGGTTCATCAATCATGATATATTGATTTTCTGGATTCTCTTTATTGTAAAACAAAGCTGAAGTATCCAATATATATAGATCCTTTGTTAATGATCCAAAACGGGCCAGTAACGGAATTATCGGAAACGGATTTGTTTCGATCTCGATCGTTCTCTCATCCATTGCAAAAATATCACGAGGACATAACACATAAAACACATCTATGCTGTTATGGTAAATGAAATCTGCAATCAGTTTGTTGAATCTCATGTACTCGTAAGTGCGATGAAAATTTGGTTCATGGTGCAGATACTGCCAGTAATCTACAAGAGAAAGATATTGGTATTGTTCGTGAAGTAGTTTGCAAAACTCCTTTTTCGTGACAGACAAACCGACTGCTTTTGTTGGATTCAGATAAGAATCGCCTGTCACTTTTATTGGAATGTAAAATAGTAAACAGTTCGAGTATTCCGTCTGTATCTCATTAATTGTATTTATCCCAAGTGTATTCCATTTTTCTTCTCCCCAAGGTTGATAACAAACAGGGATCCCAAGTCTGCTGATTCCTATAATATCCAGCAAAACCGTCAGTTTATCAACATCATTCTCTTTCTGTGATCCTTCCTGAAAGAAATGGCATATTATGTCTAAACTTAGACCACCAATCTTTTCGGCTGCCGGATGTGTCAGTAACGACAATAGCATGATTCTTCTTTCGATATCCTCCTGTCTACCTGCTCCGTTTGCTACAAGCCACATGGAAACACTTAATTTATCATTCTTATTGAATAATTCAAGTCCGTAATCGGTGATGGTATAACAAAATAACGTATGCGTAAATACTTGTGGTATTCTGGTATCTCTTCTTTCGATTTTATTTGAGAAAATAAGACCTTCTTTTTCAATTGCTTGTAATACATTGGGTAGGTAATTAGTGGACACTGTATCCATTTCAGTAAGATTGCTATCTATATAAGTGTAATCGAAAGTCTCTTCTGAATAAAGTCTGCCAATGTATGTTTCTGGATTATAATATATCTCATCATAAAACCCAAACTGTTCTGCAATCTCGATCATGGAAGTATATTTGTCGTCGTTGTTTTCGAATCCGTTTTTTATCAGACTCAAAACATATCTCACAATGGGATTCGAAAGAAGCGTACGCCGCCACCATTCTGAATTCAAAGAACCTTCGTTTATAACTGCGCTTTCTCCTTGTTCTGTTAAAAATAAGGTATCATTCAACTCGTCATAAGCAATAAGGTTTAAATGGATTGCGAGCGCGAGTATTTCGTCTACTACTCGGACATCCCCATAAGGACGTGGTGCAATGTACTGGACTTCATCAAGCCCGATAAACTGCATGCGGGTTCTTGATTTGACAAGCAATTGCCCGAGTCCGCTACATGGACCAGACACTCTTTGCTGCATTGGACCTCGAAATATTGTGTAATCTATGGTTAGAAACTCAGGTTCTGGATTTTTCGTTCTCATTTTATTGATTGCGGAAAACAGATCCGCCTGCATCATATCATTCTTATGTAATACGTCTACAGTTTCCATATATTCATTATATTTCTTGGATTTTGGATAAAACATTGCCAAAAGATTCGCAATCTCATCTTTATTCCATGTTCTTGTTGGCCACGAAAATTGTCGTCTCATAACATGACCCTCCATTTCTGTTTCCAATATTTTCCAATTTTACCATTATGTCATAGAATACCACATCATTGTTGATTTGTATACTTTTCTTATACGACAAAAAGAGACATACATCGTTTCCGACGCATGCCTCTTGTTCTGTTGTATAGGTTACTCTGCTTTTGTTACATTTGTGGCAACTACACGATCGTTCGCATCTCTGCCTTCATCGTATGTAACCTTTTCACCTGTGTTTAAGACTTTAAAGCCTTCCATGTTGATTGCGCTGTAATGTACGAATACATCACTTCCGTCTTCCGCCACGATGAATCCGTAGCCCTTTTTGCGATTGAACCATTTTACTGTTCCTGTTTTCATCTTAATACCTTTGACAAGCCATGTGCAGAGACCCGCGCCTTTAGTCGTGGGAGGAGCACTCCTGGCTATGTCGTCACCTTTCTTTGTTCTGTTAAATTGTTACTCAAACACACTCCGAAGCTTAGC